>Ga0308407_1000004_pt1 | contig 333458 bp, 291 predicted proteins | sample HotsprSampleMSe2_FD_203476 | JGI IMG/M metagenome (GOLD analysis project Ga0308407, IMG submission 203476) | Hot spring phototrophic mat microbial communities from Mushroom Spring, Yellowstone National Park, Wyoming, United States - 20060911_MSe2 ...
CAACCTTGCCAAGGTTGGGGTCGCGAGTTCGAGTCTCGTCTTTCGCTCGACGAATGCCAAATTCGTCTCTTCCTCTTTATGCTGCGTGCCTTGCTGTCAAATTCCCCCCGATAGCAGGGCTTTTTTTATATCATTATATTAAAATTTGGCACAAAATATGATAGCTTTCCCTTGTTGATAATTAAATGAGGGAAAGATGAGAGTTTTCGAAAATTTTGATGCAAAAAAAACTCAAACATTAAAACTATTTGGTGACGATAATTTAAACAACACATACACATTTTCTTATCAAAATTTTAATATTAGTTCTCTATTAGTTGAGAATCCAGAAAATTGCTTTCTTATTCGTGTAAAAGGCGACTCAATGATTGGAGCTGGTATTTTCAATGGCGATATCTTGCTTGTTGATCGTTCTGTTTTACCAAAGGACAGCAGCATTGTGGTTGCTGAAATTAATTCCAAGCTTACAGTAAAAAAAATTAAATTCGAAGAAAATTGCATAACATTGCACTCTGAAAATCCAAATTTTTTACCTATAATTGTAAGTCGCAAAGATGTATTTAAAATATGGGGTGTTGTTCGTTCTGTAATAAAAACTGTTTAATCCGAAGGTCCTAATTTCCCCCCAGAGTTGTGCTTTCGGATTGGTGGAAACGCCGTAAGCCCCCGATTCTCGGGGGTATTTTATTTTATCAAGGATGATAGTTGCAAAACTGCATTAACATAAGCTCCACTGTTGTTATATGCAAAAACTGCTTTTCTTTGTTCATCTTGTGTTTTGCCCCAACCGTTTTTATTTAAGTAATTTGCAACTGAAAAGATAGCATCCGTTGTATTAAAAAGATCGATTATCCCATCTTTATTTCCGTCAATAGCATATTTCACAAATGATGATGGTAAAAACTGGCATATTCCAAAAGCACCAGCCCATGATCCGTATAAGTCACCAACTTGTATGCTATATTTTGAGTGCATTTTTTCGAGTGCTAATAGTTCTTCTATTGCCCAATTAGCTTTTTTTCTAGTTCTTACATCTAACACTCTTTTTAAGCTATCAACTTTTTGAGAATCCCCTGGAAACTTTAATTCTATTTCTTTCTTATTTAATTCAATGTATTCGGGTTCGTTGCACATCGCAGTTGAAAGGAACACACTCAAGAGGTGATGAGTACCTAAATAATTTCCAAATCGTGTTTCTATCCATAATATTGATGTTATAACTTCTTTTGGTACATTAAATTTTTTTTCGGCTTGATCTAAGGTTTCGTAATTATTTTGTAAAAATTCTTTTGCTTTATAAATAGAATTTTGGTTGTAAAAATGAGAATAATCGGTCGGTGTAAGATAACCAGTTACATTAATTTTAACATATTTCTCGTCGAATTGAGTTTTACTATTTGAAATTAGTTTAAAAATAAAATTAGTATCAATTCCTTCATTTAAAAGCCTATTAATGACATTTTTGAAAATCTTTTGATTTTCTATTGCTGCATTATTTTGATTTGAAAAACTCGATTTTGTACAAGAAATGTTATTTACTAATAAAACCAATATCAATATTACAAATATTTTCCGCATATTTTTCAATTAAATTATTACTCACCGATTATAATATATGAAAAAAATTCTTATTTTAAACCATTTTGCTGAAATTAATTTGCTTTGAAAAATAGAAAATTTAATCTTATATTTTACATTGTTCAAAAACTTAAAGGAAAAAATATGAAAAAACTTCTGATAACTATTTTGATTGCTATTTTCTTTTCTCAAAATTTTATTGCAACTGCTCAAAGTCCCCAAAAAGATGATAACGTAATTTTGAAAGGTTTGCTATTAGATATTGGAGCAAGTAAAGATGGACTTGGGCTTGCATTTGGTTTCCGCTATTGGTTTGCCAGCCTGTCAATTGGTGTAACTGGTTTTGCTAATAAATTGCCCAAATATTCACTAATACCACCAACAGGTATTTATTTTAATCCAAATCAACCTCTTCCAAATGGGTATGTTGAAGATAGATACACCGGAACAATAGTTACTTTTGATGCCGGCTTGCATTATGAATATTTCCCTTGGAACTTCTTTGCAAATGTCGGCTACTTTACACAGCAAGACTCTGTGCTTGCCAAAGAAGATCGAACAGATGGTCGTTCGCCTGCTCGTTATCAATATAAAGTTGAAAATAGCCAAGGAATAGCTTTTGGTGGTGGTGCGAATTATTATCTGACAGACAATTTAGGAATAGGTTTGGGGTTGCATACTAAACGCGGTGTATATGCTCAAATTATATATGTTTGGGAATAATTATTTATTCTTGATATATATTTTACCTAAAATCGGGTCGCTTCTATTTATTGTGCGAATTCTTTCAATACGTTCTTCATTTAAATTTACATTAGGTGCAACAAGAATAAGTCCTGACTCTGTTACAATATGCCTTGCTGTTACCATAGTTTCATCAAGTTCGTGAATGCCAACCGTGTACTCACGGCCACGAACGCCAAGCACGCGAGATACTTCTTTCGATGCAAGATATTGATCGTAAAATGTGATAACTCGATGGTCGTATAACCTTTTGGCTTCAATGAACATTACTTCAATTGTTTTTGTTGGATTGTCGGAATTCTTTTTCAAAAGCTCTTCAAAATCCAAACAAACTCGTAGTATCCTGCTACCGAGTGGTATTTCCCAAGATTTTTTGCCTTCGGGTATGCCTGTACCATCAAAATTTTCGTAGATATGATAAATTATTGGTTCATATGCTTCGGTACCTCTTATTTTTGTTAGAATTTCACGTGATGTTTTTGGTATTTCAAGCATTTCAGGCTTCGAAACCATCCCTTTAATCATAACAGGAGATTCAACTAACTTTTCATTTAAATTAATCCTACCACAAAAGCACAATTCAGCAGCTTTCTTTATATTTTCAACTTCTTCCATCGTTTCAGCTAAATTCTTGGCAATAAACTCGGCAGACTCAATTATTCGTGGCAGTCTTTTTGTTAGCTCTGGCATTCGAATAGCTTGAAATTGCTTTAACTGCTCTAACATTGTTTCGGCGGCTTTATCTAATTCTTGTTCGTAATTATCTATCTTTTCTTTAAATTCTTGTTCGCTATTCATAAGTTTTACAACTCGCATAGCTGAACGCAATTTAGTAAGAAAAGCATCCACTGAAAATGGTTTTATTAGGAAATCATCTGCGCCTTGTTGTATTGTCTTTATATTGATCTCAGGTTCTATGCTCGATGAAACTGCCAAAAAATAGAAGTTTTGCGTTTTCTCGGTTGTCCTAATTTTCCGTAAAAGCTGCAAACCATTCATTCCAGGCATCATCAAGTCTGAAATAATTATACACAAATTTTCTTCTTCAATTAAAGACTGCCAAGCACTAATTGCATCAAAAAAAACTTTTGCTTCGTTATTTGGGAAAAGTTTATTCACAATTTTTTGCAGTGAAAATGCAATTTGCTTTTCGTCATCGATTATATATATTTTTATTTCTTTACTCATTTTTAATCCTTTTCGATTAATTATACTTATCAATTATTATGCCATTTAGTTTATAAAAAAAATATAACCAAATAGTAATATAGTAAAATATTAATTATACACAAACGTTTAAAATACATTATTTAACAACTTTTAAAGGGAACACTAATGAACCAAAACATCAAATTATTCTTTATCTTAGTATTTATTTTAACCTTAACTTTTTCTCAAACAGCTTGCACTCAGCAAAAAAAAGATAATCAACCTAAAAATACTGAAAATATCCAAAAAACGCAAGAGGCAAAAACGGTAAAACCCTCAAATAATCCTGGTATTTTTGAAATAGCAACTGTTGGTGAACCAGTAGCTAATAAATTGGTTGATTTTACATACAAAAACAATAATAAAAATTTATCTATAAAAGAATACGCAAAAGGGAAATATATATTTTTGAACTTTTGGGGAACCTGGTGTCCACCTTGCCGCAGAGAAATTCCTGATATAATTGAAATACAAAAAGAATTAAAAGATGAATTAGTTGTAATCGGCATTGCACTGGAAAGGCAACCAGATTTTGAAGCTGCAGGCAAAGCTGTTGCAGATTTCGCAGAAGCCAATGGTATAAATTATCTTAACGTTGTTGTTCCTTCGGCAAGTCCTTCGAGAATGAAAATTGCAGAAGCTTATGGTGGAATTCAGGCAGTTCCAACTACATTGCTTATCGATAAGAATGGAAATATTGTTGAGCGTATAATTGGTGGTCGTTCCAAAGAGGAATTTATGCAATCAATTAAACGTATGATGGGCAAAAATTAAATATACAGATAAAATCTTAATTTATCGGCTGCTAAATAGATTTGGCAGCCTTATTTATTTTTCTTTCATTAATTTGAATTGTACAATTGATAATACTAAAAGAATCAAAAATAAAATTAGTGCAATTGCTGATGCATATCCCATTAAATTTGTTTTTTCAAATGCGTAAGTATAGATTAAATAAACAAGTGTAGTTGTTGAGTGCAAAGGTCCGCCTTTTGTCATTACATAAATTTCGACAAATATTTGAAAAGATTTTATTGTATTAATTACAACTACAAACAACAACATCGAGCGTATTGAAGGAAGAGTGATTTTCCAAAAGGTTTTCCATGTATTTGATCCCATAATTTTTGCGGCATCGTAGTATTCCTCAGGTATTGCTTGCAATGCTGCGTAAAATAACACCGTATAATATCCTGTGGACATCCATATATCCATAAGCATAATCGCAGGTAAAGCAAACAATGTATCTTGTAACCATCCATTCGTTGGATAAAAGATACCTAATGTTTTTAATATGAAGTTAATATAACCATCTTTGGAATACAAATTCATAAAAATTAATGATATAACAACAAGCGATGTGACAGAAGGAATAAAAATCGAAGTTTTAAAAAAATTCTTAAATTTTATAAATTTTGAGTTTAATAAATTAGCTAAAAAAATTGCAAGTGAGGTGGTTATTGGAACTGTCCCAAATGTAAAAATAAATGTATTTTTCAGAGCTTTCCAAAACAATTTATCATTTGCAATTTGCTTATAGTTTTCTAAACCATTGAGTTTGAATGTATTTGTTAATGAATTATAATCGCCAAAACTTAAAATTATTGACCAAATAAATGGATATAACCAAAAGGTAAAAAGAGTAATTATCCACGGACTGACGAAAGTCAAATAGTGTATGTTTGTTGGTGATTTTTTCATTTAAGTAGTTCTTTTAACTTTCTATATAACAATTCAATTGGTAAACCAACTATATTATAATAACAACCATTGATATGGCTTACAAATACTGCACCAAAGTCGTCTTGTATTCCATAAGCTCCAGCTTTATCCATAGGCGAACCACTTTCTATGTATACTGTTATTTCGTAATCTTCAAGTTCTCTGAAAGTTACATCAGTTTTTTGATAATCAACAATCACTTTATTATTAGCATTATCTATAATTGATATTCCTGTATAAACTTGGTGCGTATTCCCACTTAGCTTCTTTAAAATTACGAAAGCTTCAGTTTTATCCTTTGGTTTGTTAAGGTATTCTCCATTTAAATATACAGTTGTATCTGCTGCAATAATAATGGAATTTTTTTCTGCTGTTGAAGCAACACTTTTTGCTTTTAAATATGATAAATGCTTAACATACTCATCGGGATGCAATTTTTCTGAAATATTTTCGTTTATATTTGCAGGTTTTATATCGAAATCGAAACCAAGTTCTTTTAAAAGCTTAATTCGTCTTGGTGATTTCGAAGCAAGAATTATTTTTTGATTGATATTTAATAATTTTGATATTTTTATCATATTTAAATTATAATTTACAAAAACATAAAATAATAAATTAAGAAAAATGCGAAAAATGTTTAACTAATAAATTGTTACCTATGAAAAAATTAATTATGCATATATTGATGTTGCTAATTAGTTTACCTGCATATAGTCAGGTAATGCTTATACCAATGGATTTGGCACAAACCAATCATTTGAAAGCTTATGGGCTTGTCTATTGGGCTTTAAATCAAGGCATACAAGCCGAGTGGCTACTAAATTACCGTGGTGGTTCGTTTATGATGGATTATCACGATAGAGTCGCTACAGAATGTCGCATTCGTGGAATTTCTTTCGAAGCGATAAGTATTTCAAAAAGCGAGGAAATTCTCAATTACGTTCGTTCCGAAGGTGTCAATATGGATGCTGTACGCTTGGAAAAAGCACCTAAAATTGCTGTTTACGTGCAGCCGGGTAATGCTCCTTGGGATGATGCGGTTCGTCTTGCTTTGGAATATGCAGAAGTGCCTTATGATGTTGTTTGGGACGAAGAAGTTCTCTCTGGGAAACTTAAAGAATACGATTGGTTGCACCTCCATCACGAAGATTTCACTGGACAGTATGGAAAATTTTATGCTGCTTTTGCAACAGCACCTTGGTATATTCAACAAGTTTCTCTTAACGAAAGTATGGCAAAAAAACTTGGCTATCGTAAAGTCTCTGAAATGAAAAAGGAAGTTGCACTTGCTATTAGGGAATATGTTTCAAATGGTGGTTTCCTATTTGCTATGTGTTCAGCAACAGATACATACGATATAGCTCTCTCTGCACTTAATGTTGATATCTGCGAAATTATGTTCGATGGCGACCCCTGCGATCATCACGCTAATGAAAAATTAGACTACACAAAAACCTTTGCATTTGAAAACTTCAAACTTATTTTGGATCCTTACATTTATGAGTTTTCTGATATTGATACCGGTCCAACTATGATACACAACCCAGAAGCTGATTACTTTACTTTATTCGAATTCTCTGCTAAATACGATCCAGTTCCGACAATGCTCACTCAAAACCATGTAAATGTTATTAAAGGTTTTCTTGGGCAAACAACTGCTTTTCGGGAAAGTTTAATTAAAGATAAAGTGATCATTTTAGCTAAAAGAGAAGGTACAGACGAAGTTAAATACATTTATGGCAACATCGGTAAAGGATTCTTTACTTGGTTGGGTGGGCACGATCCCGAGGATTATCAGCACGCGGTTGGAGATCCTCCTACAAACCTTGATTTGCATAGGAATTCACCCGGTTATAGGCTAATACTTAACAATATTTTATTTCCTGCTGCCCGTAAGAAAGAACAAAAAACATAAGCTTATTCACATCATTTTCTTTAAATTTGCAAAATTATTAAGAACATAATTTTGAAAATGATGTTATTTAAAAGAATATTAAAATACCTATTTTATTTTATAATTACTTTTTTTGGTTCCTCAATACTTGCTGTTGTTTTGACTAAATTTATTAATCCTTGCATTACACCTCCAATGATAATTCGTTCGATTGAAGGGCTTTTCGAAGGTAAGCTTGTTGGCATACACCAAGATTGGGTTTCATTTGAAGAAATTTCACCAAATTTTTTCCGTGCAGTAGTTGCCGCTGAAGATGCGAAATTTATGAGACACGATGGTTTCGATCGCCAAGCCATTAAAGCTGCAATGCGATATAATGAAATTTATAAAGGACGGAAGAAACGTGGTGCAAGCACGATATCAATGCAAACCGCTAAGAATACATTCCTCTGCCACTGGCGAAATTATTTGCGTAAAGGTCTTGAAGCATATTTCACAGTTTTAATTGAAAATATTTGGGGTAAAAAGAGAATTATCGAGGTTTATGCAAATGTAATTGAGTTTGGTGAAGGTATATATGGTGTCGAAGAAGCATCGCAAAGATTTTTCGGCAAAAATGCAAGCAATCTGTCGCGTCGTGAAGCTGCTTTGCTTGCTGCCGTTTTGCCAAATCCTCATCGTTGGTCGCCTGTTAAACCAACACCATATATAAATAGACGTGTTGCTTGGATCCAGGGAAGGATGAATTCTGTTGCAATACCAAAAACTTAATTCGATTTCAAATAATTAAGCAAATCTCTAAGTAAACTTAAAAGTTCAACTTTAGTGCTTTTATCAATGTAAATTTTTTCACTTTCATTATTATTGAAGTTTATATTGATTTTATTATCACTTTCATTGCTTTCAAAATCATTCTTTTTTAATATGTTTTTAATAATTTTACTTGCTTCTTTTGCTGTAAGTTTTTCTTCACGTAGATATTGTTTTATCAATTTTAAAACAAACAAATCTTTTTCAGAATAAACACGATTCCCCGCACGATTTTTTCGCGGTTTTAGAAAATCAAATTCTTTTTCCCAATATCTTAAAATATGCTGTTCTTCATTTATTAATTCTGCAACTTCACTTATAGAATAATATAATTTTTTCATCAGTGTAAATGTTTAAATAAGTAAATTTAAGTTAAATTATCTATTCATAATAACAAAAAAAAATTTTTTATTCAAAAAAATTATATTATATTTGTAATCTTTTAATCTATAATTATATGGAGGCTAAATTTGGAAAAGTATATTGTTAATCCAGTCGTTGTTAGGATGAAAGAATCACAAAAAGGTTCAATTTATCAATCTATTGTTGCAATGGGTATGCGTGCTCGCCAAATTAACGATGATATAAAAAACGAGCTTAACAACAAAATGGCAGACATCATTCCAAATACCGACGAATCCGAAGGTGCTAATTTAGATCAAATTTCTATTAGCCGTGATTTCGATAAACTCCCCAAACCAACATTTATTGCAATGAAGGAAATTTTTGAAGGCAAGCTTACTTTCGAACTTCCAAAGGAAAATAAAGAATAATCAAGTGGGTGCCTTTTGAGGCACCCATTATTTTAAGATAATACCAGTTTCGTAACTCCAAAAAAGTAAATCTAATTCATCAAGGGGAATTCCGATTTGTTCTGCAAATTTTAAAAATTTATCTTCAATTTCAAGATACATTTTCTTATTAATGTTTTTTGGTATTTCTGAAATCACTTTGCATTTTAACAAATTTTTCAGAAGATGCCTATCGATTATTGCTAAATTTTTATATCCGATGTTTCTTAAAAAATGTGAACTTTCTTTGTAGCCAAAACCTTTTATTGTGGAAACTAATTGCTCTCTTTTGTTGAAAGCTGTATCATCTTGGTTTAAAATATCTTGTATGATTTCAAAATTTGACTTCATTTCGAGCAATCTCTGAGCTTTTTGATTATGAAAACGTATATAATGTTTGCGATTTGCGAGTATTTCGACTGGATTAAAGCTATTATTCTTGAAGTCGAGTTCTGAAAGTTTTTTTACGACTTTGTCTGCATTTATAGCAGACGACTGCGGTGTGCATAAGCAATAGCATAATTCATAGAAATATTGTTCCTTAGTTACACCTGCAAACTCAGTCAAACGTTTTTTTATAGCTATTTTTTTTTGTTCGTAGTGTAACTTTAACTCATCAGGCAAAAACTGCATTAAAATGTAACGTTCCAAATTGGCACATAACCTGTTTTTTTTATCAAACTTTGAACAGAACGGCTCAGAACCCAGTCTATAAAACGTTTTACTTCTCCGTCTGGATTTTTCAAAGTGTAAAAATATAAATACCTACTTAATGGATAAAGGTCGTTTCGTACGTTTTCTTCCGTGGGCTCAATACCTTCTATCTTTGCATGTTCAATTTTCCCAACAAAACCTATACCACCATATCCAATAGCGTACTTATCTTTTTCTATTTGTTCAATAAGCTTATTTGTTGTGGTTTCGGAAATTGCTGATAGGCAATATTTCTCGCCATTTAGAACTATTTGTTGGAAATAAAAATATGTTCCAGAATTAGGATTTCGAATGTATAATTTAATTTCATGATCCTCACCACCGAGTTCCTTCCAGTTGTTAATTTTACATGTGAAAATTTTTTTCAAGTCATTAATTGAGAAGTTTTTAATTGAATTTGCAGGATTTATAAAAATGCTTATAGCATCTTTCGCAATCAAGTATGATACTCCAATAGTTTGATTATCCTCTGCTAAAACTTTAATCTCCTCTGGTGTAAGTAGCCGTGAAGCCATAGCAATATCAACTTCTTTTTTGGCCAAAGCTCTTATTCCTTCCTTAGAACCACCACCATAAACATAAATAGCTACACTTGGATTATTTTTCATATACTCACGAGCAAGCATTTCAGTAAACTCAAACATTGTATCAGAGCCTTTTATACGAATTATGGTACTTTTGGGCTGAAAAAAATTACAAGATGAAAATGTTAAAAATATGATATAATAAAAAAGTAATTTTCTCATTTTCAAAATCTCTTAATTTTAATCGGATATCGTGCTGTGAAAACAGTCCCAAAATCTTCGGTTGTTGAAAACGAAACTTTTCCTTGTAAATATCGCTCACTCAGCAGTTTCATACTATACGTGCCTAGACCACGTCCGCGTCCTTTTGTTGAAAATGAACGTTTAAAAATTTGCAATTGTATTTCTCGAGGTATAAAAGTTGGATTATGAACCCAAAATTCAACTTCGCATTGAAGCTCTGTGCAGCCAATTGTAACAGTGCCTTGAGCAGGTGTAGCTTCAACTGCGTTTTTGAGCATATTTAGCAATACTCTACGTAGTAAAGTTTTGTCAGTTGTTATATTGATATCAGCAATCTGAGAATCGATTTCCACACACCTATTGCTCAAATAGTTTTTCTGATAAATTTGAACTATTTCCTCAATAATTTGTTTGGTATTTACTTCATCTACATTAATTGTCAGCTCATCTTTTTCAGCAGATAAAAGTATTTTCTGGGAATTTATCTCGTCTATTAATCTTTCGGATAAATTGTATATCATTTTTTTATACTCATCTATATCATCAGTTGAATCATTCATTAACTGAGCAATCCCATACAATCCTCCAGCCGTATTTAAAATATCGTGAAAAAATATTCTTTCAAGTGCTTGCCGACGTTTTTCATCACTTATATCAGAAAGAGCCAAAATTGAATACTGCTTGCCTTCATATTTGTAAGCAGTAGTCCAAACACGGAAATCAAGGGCATCGCCAGTTTCATTTTGCTCAATTCGGCACTCTTGCACAGAATCTTTACCGTGCAAGCTCTCTACTATAGCCTTAAAAGCACCGCAAGTTTTGCAAGTTTCAGTCGTGCCACATCCATAAATTGATTCAGCCGCATGCCTACAATTCAATAAATGACCTAGTCTATTCCCTAAAACTTCCCTTGTTTTTTCATCTTTGAAAAAATCATACATTGCTTTATTTGCAAACACTACTTTACGTTCGTTATCAATAATAAGATAAATTTCCGGTATTGCATCAATAAATTGAGATAGCTCTTCTATCTTGGCTTTTAAATATTCATCGGGGATAGGATGGAAATCTTGGCTCATATTTTTTCCTTAAATAAAATTATATTATAAGTCTAATATAGTAAATTGAAAATATATAAAAAAATTTTGTTTACACCTTCAAAAAACTATAATTCATTAGATGTATTTTTATCAATAAAATCTAATACATTAAAACTATAACTTATTGAAAATAAAAAATATTTCTTGTTTTATATCTATATTTATACTGAAAATACGGATAATAACGTATCGATATAATTATCGCTATTAATTGTATGTTAATTTAATTTTCATATAACTATTAAGATAAATAATATAATTTTAATATATAATTAATAATACGTCTAAATCTATAATTTTTATAGAATTAGGTTAGTCTAAACTCTTTTTTCCCTATTATATTTTAAATTTTGTTTTTATTTTGCATAATAAAATTGCTTGATATAATTTTTAAGGTAGTGTATGGCAAATGTTCTTCAAAATTACGAAAATCTAAAAAAGGCACTAGAATTTGCTTCTACCGACGCTGATAATACTGGAAAGATTATAATTCAGGTCGGTTCAGCAACCTGTGAAAAAGCTGCTGGCTCTGATGCTATTCGTGATGAGTTCCTAAAACTTATTAAGGCATCTGGTCGAGACGACATTGTTGTAAAACAAACTGGTTGTACAGGTAGATGTTCTCAAGAACCTATTGTCGGTGTATTCATTCCAAAGCAATTTCCTGTAAAATACTCCCAAGTTAAAGTTGATGAAGTATTGGAAATTTTCCAAACTCATGTTCTTGGACAGCAACCAGTTGCAAAATTTATGCTGGATAAAACCACTGAAACTCTTTACAAGCACGTTGTAACCATTTGTTCTTCAAGCCGTTGTAATACACGCAACACACCCTGGGTGGATGTTTTCAATAGGTTAATAAAAGAAAAAAACTTACCTCCAACTGAAGTTAAAGTTCTTCAAGGTGGTTGTATTGGTCTTTGCACTGAAGAGCCAAATACCATAGAGCACGGAGTTATGATGGTTTTTCCAGAAAATGTAATTTACAAATTCCACTCAGAAGAAGAATTATCTAAAATTATCGATATTCATATAGTTGAAAAAAGTCGTGCACGCGAATTTATGGTTCATACTGATAATTTAACTGAAGTATATTTCAAATTCTATGGCGATGTCTCATTCTTCAATAAACAAACAAGAATCACATTAAGAAATTGCGGTATAATCGATCCAGAAAGCTTAACTGACTATATTCATGCTCAAGGTTTCGAAGCTCTCGCTCGCGTTCTTTATAAAGGAGATCCTGAATTTGTTATCAATGAGATTCTTAAATCAGGTCTTCGCGGTCGTGGAGGTGGTGGTTTCCCAACTGGTATCAAATGGAGAAATACACGAACACTTAATCCAGATCCAATTAAATACGTAGTTTGTAATGCTGATGAAGGCGATCCCGGTGCTTTTATGGATCGTAGTGCTTTGGAGGGCGATCCGTTTTCAATTATCGAAGGTATGATAATTGGTGCTTACGCAATTGGTGCAAGCAAGGGTTATATCTATGTTCGTGCTGAATATCCACTTGCAATTCAAAGATTAGAAAATGCGATTTGGAAATGCCACAAAATGAATTTATTAGGAAAAAATATACTTGGTTCGGGTTTTGATTTTGATATCGAAATCAGGCTTGGAGCTGGCGCTTTTGTTTGTGGTGAAGAAACAGCTCTTATGCAATCTATTGAGGGTAAACGCGGGCAACCTGTTATACGTCCACCTTATCCTTCATATAAAGGTTTGTGGGGTCATCCAACCTGTATTAATAATGTCGAAACTTGGGCAAATGTTCCTGCCATTATGCTCTATGGTTCAGATTGGTTCTCAAGAATTGGAACAGAAGGTAGCAAAGGAACAAAGGTTTTTGCTCTCGCAGGTAAAGTAAAAAATACAGGTTTAGTTGAAGTTCCTATGGGAACGACACTCCGTGAAATTATATTTGACATCGGTGGTGGTATCCCAAATGGGCGTCAGCTCAAAGCTGTACAAACGGGTGGTCCTTCTGGTGGTTTTATTCCAATGGATAAAATAGATACTCCAATTGATTACGAAAGTTTAAAAGAAATCGGCTCTATGATGGGTTCCGGCGGTATGATTGTGCTTGATGAAGCCGATTGTATTGTATCAACAACTAAATTCTTCCTTGAATTTACCAAAGACGAATCGTGCGGTAAATGTTTACCATGTCGTGAGGGCACTTTCCGCATGCTGGAAATCTTGGAGAAAATTACTTCAGGTCATGCCGAAATGGAAGATTTAGATAAGTTAGAGCGTCTGGCAAAAGTTGTACAAAATACTTCGCTTTGTGGGTTAGGGATGTCTGCTCCGAATCCTGTAATTTCTTCATTAAAGTATTTTAGAGAAGAGTATGAAGTTCATATTAAAGAAAAACGTTGCCCAACTCAAAGATGCTCAAAACTTATTACTTATAAAATCATCCCAGAAAAGTGTACTGGCTGTACTCTTTGCGCAAGACGCTGTCCTGTATCTTGCATTCGTGGTTTTGCTAAAAAGCCGCACGAAATTCTACAAGATCAATGTATAAAATGTGGCGAATGCTACAATGCTTGTAAATTTGATGCAATAGAGAAAATTTAAGGAGGAAATTCAAATGAAATATGTAAATGCAATTATAGATGGTATCCCAGTTTCTGTTGTTGAAGGAACAACCATTATGCAAGCGGCGGATAAAATTAATTCTCATATCCCACGCTTATGTTATCACCCGTTCCTTTCAACAGAAGGTGCTTGTCGTATTTGCGTAGTTGAAGTAGAAGGTGCGCGCAATTTCTTACCTGCTTGTGCTACTGCAATTCAAGAAGGTATGGTAATTCGCACAAATTCACCTCAAATTCGCCAAACTCGTCGAGATTTAGTTGAGCTGTTACTTGATAATCACCCTCGTGCTTGCCTGACTTGTGTTCGAGACGGAAACTGTGAACTTCAAAACCTTGCGTATAAATTAGGTGTTCGTGAACGCTATTTTGCTGGAGAAAGAAAGCGTCATGCAATCGAAAATTCAAGTGTATCTGTTATTCGCGATGCTGAAAAGTGTATTCTTTGCCGTCGTTGCGTTAGAGTTTGTTCAGAAATTCAGGGCGTTCATAATTTAAGCCAAATGCATAGAGGTTTTCGTACTGTTGTTACTCCTGCATTTGAAGCTCCTATGGACGATTCCGTTTGTATTAAATGCGGTCAGTGTATTAATGTTTGTCCTACTGCTGCATTTATCGAACAAGATGCAACCGAAAAAGTATGGAAAGCTCTCGAAAATCCCGATCTTCACGTTGTTGTTCAAACTGCACCTGCCATCCGTGCAGCCTTAGGCGAAGGTTGGAATTTACCACCAGGAACACCTGTTACAGGTAAAATGGTTACAGCTCTCCGCCGACTTGGCTTCGACGGCGTTTTCGATACAGATTTTGCAGCTGACTTAACAATTGTTGAAGAATCCCATGAATTAATCGAAAGAATAAAGAAAGGCGAAAATTTACCATTGATTACATCCTGTTCTCCAGGCTGGATTAAATTCTTAGAGCATTTTTATCCTGAATTAATACCAAATGCTTCATCATGCAAATCACCAATGCAGATGGAATCAACACTCCTAAAAACATATTACGCTGAAAAAATGGGAATCGATCCTGAAAAAATATTTGTTGTTGCTGTTATGCCTTGCGTTGCTAAAAAATATGAAGCTCAAAGACCAGAACATTTTATGAAAGAAAATATCCCATATACTGACGCAGTTCTTACAACACGTGAATTGATTTGGATGATCAAAGCTTTTGGTATTGATTTTGTAAATCTTCCTGACGGCGAATTCGACTCTCCTTTGGGTTATTCAACTGGTGCAGGTGATATTTTTGGTTCAACTGGAGGTGTTATGGAGGCAGCTCTTCGCACTGCTTATGAAAAAATAACAGGCGAAAAAATACAAGAACTTGAATTTACAAACGTTCGTGCTGTCGAGGGACTTCGTGAAGCTTCAATCCAAATTGGTGACTTAACTTTAAATGTAGCTGTTTCAAACGGTTTGAATAATGCTAAAAAAATACTTGAGAAAGTAAAATCAGGTGAGAAACAATATCATTTAATTGAAATTATGGCTTGCCCCGGTGGTTGCGTAGCTGGTGGTGGGCAGCCGCTTGTACACGCAGAAGAATACATTTATCCTTTAGATCCTGAAATTATTCGCAAACGTCAAATGGCTCTTTACAAAATTGATGAGAATAAAGAATTGAGAAAATCTCACGAAAACCCATTTATTATTAAGCTTTATGAAGAGTTTCTTGGCTCACCAGGTAGTGAAGAAGCTCATCATCTTCTCCATACAACTTATGAACCAAAATTACCAAGGGGGATAAAATAATGGAACAGTCAATTTATACATTAGATCAAGACATTCAGGATTTTATTGCAAACTGCTTAAAATTGGAACATCCTGAAAGCTATCTCATCGCTGTTTTACATAAAGTGCAAGAAAAATACGGTTATCTTTCCGAAAAGCATATGGATGAAGTGGCACACTTAATGCAGGTTCCGACTTCTACTGTTTATGGTGTGGCAACTTTTTACCATTTCTTCAAATTAAAACCATCTGGAAAATACAAAATTTCAGTCTGCCTCGGTACTGCTTGTTTTGTTAAAGGTGCTGACTTAGTGCTTGATGCTTTCAAAACAGAGTTGGGTTGTGGTCTTGGTGAAACTACCGCCGATGGTATGTTCTCAATTGAAGGTACTCGTTGCCTTGGTGTTTGTGCGCTTGCTCCAGTTGTAACTATCAACGAACAAGTTTTTGGTAACGTTAAACCGACTCAAGTAACTGATATTTTACATAAAATAAAAGAATCTAAACCAACTGGTCAAAAAACATATTAATTCCCGTAATTTATCGAATTATTCAGGGCTGCTCAAGTAAATAGCAGCCCATTTCATTATTAATCATAATTTTTATCATAATAATATCCACAACTATTAACTTAATTCATTGTTAAGTCAGTACGTAAAAAATTTATTTATAAATACTTATCTTATTTTTTTAATTTTGCTATTTTAATTATGGTGTTTCAATGATTAATATAAATTCTCCAATTGGTGTTTTCGATTCAGGTATAGGTGGGCTTACTGTGCTGCGTCAACTAATTCGTTTTATGCCTGACGAACACTATATTTATCTTGGGGATACAGCTCGTGTGCCATATGGAAATAAATCACCTGCAATTGTCCAAAAATACGCCGAGCAGTTTACACGCTTCCTTGTTGCAAAAAATGTTAAACTTATTATTGTTGCTTGTAATACGGTATCATCTGTTGCACTTGATACTGTGAAGCGAATAGCAAGTCCTATTGATGTCATAGGTATGATTGAATATACATCCTATGCTGCTCTTCGCTCAACAGTAAATAATAAAATCGGTATTATCGGAACACGAGCAACCATTAACAGTAATGCTTATGTTAATGGAATTCTCTCTCTGCCAGGTGCTGAGAATGTTAAAATTGTGTCGCAAGCATGTCCTTTATTTGTACCCATTGTCGAAGAAGGGCTCACAAGCCACCAAATTGCATTCTTGGCAGCAAAAGAATATCTCAGCCTCCTGAAAGAAGAAAATGTTGATACTGTCGTTCTTGGCTGCACTCATTATCCGCTTTTGTCAAGAGTTATCTCTGAAATACTTCCAACAGCTACACTTATTGATTGTGGTGAACATTCATCTGTTGCAGCATTGAGAGTTTTGGCTGAGAAAAATCTATTACTTAAACAATCAGCAACTCCAAACAGTAAACCAAACATAGAATTTTACGTAACTGATATTCCATCTGTATTTTATGAGCAAGCCCAAAGATTTTTAGGTTTTCCAATTGATTCTCCAAAAACAATCGATTTTAAGGATTTGCTTTAAATGGAAAAATTAATTTTGAAATACAAAGCTGACGAAAGAATAAAACACGGACATCCCTGGATTTTTAGTAATGAAATACAAAATCATCTTAATTGCGAAAGTGGTTCAATTGTTGAAGTTTGCTCAAACTCTGGAATTTCTTATGGGCTTGCTTTTTATAACCCACATAGTTTGGTAACAGCAAGATTATTATATGCCAATAAATTCGATTTCTCAACAATTTGCGAGCGAATATCAAAAGCTTATGAATATCGCAAATTTATCTTTCCAAATGAAAATTCTTTTCGTCTTGTTTTTGGCGAATCGGATCTTCTCCCAGGATTAATTGTTGATAAATATTCAGATTATCTTGCGGTTCAATTCCTCTCTGCTGGAATGGATGCCATTAAAAGCACAATTGTTGATGCTCTCATAAAGCAAATTCCAAACATCAAAGGCATAATTGAAAAAGACGTCACGACCCATAGGCGAACCGAACAACTTCCTGAAATAGAAACAGTTTTATATGGTGAAATTCCTGAAAAAATTAGATTTATTGAAAATGGAATCAACTATGATATTTCGATTATTGAAGGGCAAAAAACAGGCTATTTTTTAGATCAAAAGCTAAATCGAAATTTCTTGCAATCTATTTCCAAAGATAAAATAGTATTGGATTGCTTTTGCAATCAAGGCGGTTTTGCTTTAAATGCTGCAAAAGGTGGAGCTAAATATGTTTTAGGAATAGATATTTCACAACAAGCAGTCGAATCATCTCAAAACAATGCCAAAATTAATAATTTTGACTTTGTTGAATTTTTAAAAGCTGATGTTTTTGAATATTTAGATAAAAAATCAAAAAATGGTCAGAAGTGGGATATAATTGTTCTCGATCCACCAGCATTTACTAAAAATCGCAAAACATTGCCAAAAGCAAAAGCCGCCTATGCCAAAATAAATAGATTAGCATTGAAAATGCTCAATCAAAATGGTTTCTTGGTTACATCTTCCTGCTCTCATCACTTACAAGAAGATATGTTCTATGAAATTTTGCAACGTGAATCAAGAAAACTTAATCTAAAATTAAGGTTAGTTTTTCGTGGTTTGCAATCTCCAGATCATCCAATTTTAATTTCAATGCCAGAAACTCAATACTTGAAATTCTTTGTTTTTCAAGTGATTTAGTCGATTGAATTTCTAATAGAATTACTAAAAATCAAAAAAATTAAGCAAAACTAAAATATTATTGCTTGAAAATACTCTTTATAACTTGTGAAATTGATAAAATCACAAAAAGGAGTTTTTATGGCGAAAAAAGTTGCTAAAGATAATGCAATAAAGCAAGGAATTAGAAAAGTTTTTATTAATGGAAAAGAAACTGAGGTTGAAATTACTTGCAAATTTGATAGAAGTGGTTTCGATGACACTACAATTTTGGAATGGTACCGCATAATGCATTTAGGACGCCGACTGGACGATAAAGCAGCTCTTTACTTGAAAATGGCAAAAGGTTGGTCTTATCACGCACCATTCGGTGGGCACGATGGTATTCAGCTTGCTGTGGGACTTTCTTTCCGTCAAGGCAAAGATTTCCTATTCCCATACTATCGTGATATGCTAACTTCACTTGCCGCAGGGATTACTCCCGAAGAAATAATTCTCAATGGTTTAAGTAAAGAGACTGATGTCGCTGGTGGTGGACGCCATATGAGCAATCATTTTGCTAAACCCTCCATTCGTATTCAAAATGTCTCATCCTGCACAGGCAATCATGCTCTTCACGCAGCCGGTGTCGCTCGTGCAATAAAAAAGCTTGGTAGCGATGAAGTTGCAATCTGTTCAAATGGTGAATCTGCTTGCTCTGAAGGTTACTATTGGGAAGCTGTAAATGTTGCGACATTAGAGAAATTACCGGTTGTTTTTGTAATTCAAAACAATAAATATGGTATATCTGTCCCACTTGTTGATCAGACTGCAAACCAAATTGTATCTGAAAATTACCGTGGTATGAAAGATTTACTTATCATTAATTGTGATGGGCGCGATCCTTTCGATTCATATCGTGCTATGCAAAAAGCAATTGAATATGCTAAATCTGGCGCCGGTCCAGCTATGGTTCACGCCGATTGCGATAGAATTGGCTCTCACTCAAACTCGGACCGCCACGAAGCTTATCGTTCAAAGGAAGAGCTTTCGGAAGTTCACAGGCGAGATCCATTAATTCAATTCCGAACATTTATTATTGAAAGCGGGATTGCAACTGAAGAAGATATAATAAAAATTGAAGAAGAAAATAAGAGGGTTATTTTTGAAGCTGCTGATAAAGCTGAAGCTGCACCAGATGCAAATGGAAAGCTCTATAACGAATTCGTTATTCCTGAACCATATTTTAAAGATGAGCTTGATGTAAATAAATATATAGATCTAAATTCTACTCCTGTTAGTTTTATCGAAGCAATTAATCTTACACTTAAAGAAGAGTTCCGCCGTAATCCAAAAACTTACCTTTGGGGACAAGATGTTGGTAAAGGCGGCGTATTCAATGTTGTCAAAGGTATGCCACAAGAGTTTGGTAAAGATAGAGTATTCAATGCACCAATTGCAGAAGATTGCATAGTTGGTACTGCAAACGGATTCTCAAGATTCGACAAAGAAGCTCGTGTTGTAGTTGAAGGTGCCGAATTTGCAGACTACTTTTGGCCCGCAATGGAGCAATTAGTTGAATGCTCACACGACTATTGGCGAACGAAAGGTCAATTTGCACCAAACGTTGTTATTCGACTTGCAAGTGGTGGATATATTCAAGGTGGTCTGTATCACTCACAAAATTTAGAAGCAACCTTTACAACCTTACCAGGTATCCGTGTCGTATGTCCTTCATTTGCTGATGATGCTGCTGGTCTTTTGCGAAATGCAATTCGCTCCGAAGGTGTTACAGTTTTCCTTGAACCAAAATTCTTATATAATTACAAAGGGGCTTATGCCCATTTCCCAAATGAGAATTTCCTTGTTCCATTTGGTAAAGCAAGAATTCGTCGCGCAGGCGACTCATTAACAATTGTAACTTATGGAAATGCAACTCACATTTGCTTAAATGCTGCACGTGAACTCGAAAAAGAAGGAATTTCCCCAGAAATAATTGATCTTCGCTCGCTATCACCCTGGGATAAGGAAACTGTATTCAATTCAGTTAGAAAAACAGGGCGTGTTTTAATTGCTCACGAGGACAAAGTTTTTGGTGGATTTGGTGGAGAAGTTGCTTCAACAATAGCTGAAGAAATGTTCAATTTTTTGGACGCGCCGGTTAAACGTATTGGCTCGAAAAACACCCCTGTCGGTTTTGCTAAATCTTATGAAAACGAGATTTTGCTAAATGTAAAAGATGTTATTGAGGCGGTTCACTATTTAGTTAGCTACTAATTATTCAAGCATTCCAATAAATGCAGACATTCTTGCAGAGAGACTTCGGTCTCTTCTGTAAGAGTGAAATCGTTTGTCTTCAATAGTGCAAATATCTGATATTTCAATGTTTTTCTCCTTAACTCCTTCGTTAATCAGCTGATCCCGAATACAACCTCTAAAATCGAGCAAAAACTTATCCTTAGCTTTTTGAATTAAATATTTTTCTGTGAAAAAACTTGCTACATCAATCCCAACTTCATAATTTTTCTGGCTTGCACAAGGTGATACCCACACCAATAAGTTTGTCGGTTCTGAGTTGAAAACTTCAATCATTTTCCGAATACCTTTTGAGATGATATTAAGTTGTGTTCCACGCCAACCCGAATGGAAAGCACCAACAGCTTGATTTACTTTGTCATATAACAGCACACCCGCACAATCTGCAATTGTTACATTCAAAACTGTATTCTTTAAATTAGTGATCATACCATCTGAATCTTCTATTAGAAATTTATTTTCCTTTGTTATTATTCGTATTTCATCCTTATGAACCTGCTTTTGAAATATAAGATTTTCTCGTCTTAAATTTAAATTATTTGCTAATATCATTCTAAAGTACTCAACTTCGTCTTCATTGTAAATTTCAGCTGGGAATATCGAAAATCCTTTCGCAAACAAATGATAGTTTGTTTCTGTAGCACCTGCAATTACATTGTAATTCTGAAATATTGTTGGCTTCAATATGTTAATTTTCATCGATCACTTCAATTATTTGTGAGACATAAGTATGAGGAAAAAGTTTTTCTTCAAGAGCTTGTTGTACTTTTGGTGTTAGTTCAATATATTCAAATTTTCTAATCTTTTTCAGTTTGTTAGCAGTATTGATACCAGCATTCCCATTGACTGCTATGATAAGATGCTTCTCTAAGCTTGAAAGGTAATCCACAAGATAGTAATCTGTTTTTGGATATTGTGCGGGCTTCCGATCAGCCAAATAAACAAAAAGTGTGCTATCATTATAATTACAAATTGTAACAACAAGCTGATCTCTTGGATAAACAACTTTTCTTACAATTTCATCTTTTTTCTCATAATTACTATTATGCAAAATTAGGAACATTATTACAGAAAAAATCAATCTGGAAAGCAGCAATTTTTTGCTACTTGATGAGAAAATATAGATAGTAAGCGTACTAAAAATAATTGAAAAATATAAAGTTGCATCCCCAGCTAAAAAAGAATAGGGGATAGATATTAAAGCTTGATTTATTTTGTTTGAAATGAGGAACAAGAATGTAGAAAGTTCAGCATAAATTTCAGCTATTGGAAAATAAATAAAATATAGAGCAATTGCATTAAATGAACTAAACAAAGCTATAGTAAAGATTGGAATAACGAATAAATTTGCAATAAATGAGATTAAAGAAAATGTTTTAAAATAATATGCAACAAGAGGAGTAAGAATAGATGATGCAGCAAAGGTTACTGCAAGACTATTTTTTATGAATTCTAATAATTTGGACTTTACGGGTATAATTAAATTGAAGAAACTTCTAAAAGGTTCGAAAAAAATTGCTATCCCGAGTATTGCAAGTGCCGACATTTGAAAACTCACTGAATGAAGTAAGTAAGGCTCAAGCATGAGTGAGATTAAAACTACAAAACTTGCAACATTCAATAAATTATATTGCTTTTGATAGTATTGAGCACAAGTAATAAGTATTGCCATAGCACTTGCTCGAATTGCTGACGGCTGGAATTCAACCAAAAAATTATAAGAAATCAACGCAATAACAAACAAAATAAATTTTATGTGTTTATTTTTTAAAAAACCGATGAATAAATATAATACAAATGCAATCAGCCCAACATGAAGCCCACTAAGAGCAAGGACATGTGCCGTTCCAGAATAAGCATAAATTTTCTTTGTTTCAGGTGAAATTGAGCTTTTGTCGCCCAAAATTATTGCATTGACAATACTGGATTGCCCGAAAGAAAATAAGTCTTGTGATATTTTAAAAAATTTACGACGAATAATATCCCTTGTATAATAAATGTTAAATTTTCTCTCTAATAAAGTTATACTCTTTGGATAGGCAATCCATTGAATATTAAGCCCAGCATAGTAAATTTCTTCATCAAATTCATTTGGTAATGTTTTTAATTTTGGCAATCGGATTTTCCCATAAAATTTAATTTCATCACCTGCAAAAAAATTAAATTTATCAGTATAATATTTCACTAAAACACGCTGGTTTTTCATCATTGGAAGAGCAGGAGAATAGATATTGCCTTCAAAAATAAATGAAGCTCTTTTTGGGGATATGCTATTTATTGAGATGATTTCTCCAATGCAATAAGTTTTAAATTCAAGAGAAATAGGATATGGATTACGCAAACGATAGTCTTTAAAATTTAAGTAAATTAAAATTCCAAACACAAACGATATGCTAATAAATGTAATGATATATATTTTTTTTAAATAAAAAAAAATAGCAATTATAATAAAAATTATTGAAATAATTGAACTAAGTGAGATAGACAAATCAAAAAAATAAGCAATTAAAAAAATGCCTGCAGCAGTAAGCAGACTTATAAAGAAAGGTATTTCAGAAAGTTTTTTGTTAAAAAAGTATTTCATTAAACTCCGAAATTATCGTCGTTCAAATAAATTGAATACAAACGCCGATAAAATTTTACTGTTTGCTCATCATATTTTTTAGGTATAAAGACAGCATTTATAACGAAAATATCTCGCTTTTTATCGTATGACATAGCGAAACGGAAAATTTTATCTTGTTTATGCTGGAACATTATATCTACATTAATCTTCCCATCTTTTTCTTCCGATAAATTTACTAATATGAATTTACCTGATAAATAACCTTCATTATAAAGTTGGTTAAAAGAATAAGTTATACTGTTGGGTTCTAAATTAAAATTTATAGGTTTGGATGCTTCTTGACCATCAAAAGCAAATTTGGTGAGAAACATATTTAACGATTGATTGCTATTGTATAAATCTATCGCTTTTCTAAGTGAGTTAATATGATTTGCCTGATATGTAGCTCTTGTAACAATTTTTCTGTTCAAAAGAGCTGTATCTATAACAGTTTTATTTTCGATTGTGTCAATAAAATTTTCACCAGTTTTAACAGATCCTTCATTAATAGTAGTATCTTTTGGTTTAATTTGAATTGTTGAAATATCTTGTTTATCTTTGTTTATAGAATATATTTTCTCATCTTGAACCTGACAAGAGCTTATAATTATCAAAAGCATTATTAGTAAATATTTTTTCATAAAATCTCATGAATTATATATATTTAACGATTTATTGAGTTATTATTTTTATAAAATTACAAACAGTCATAACAAATTTAATATGTTTTAAAAGTAAAATTTTAAGAAAAAACACTTATTTATTAAAAAAGACTGCCTTTTGGGGCAGTCTTTTTTAAATATTTTATGCGTCTTAATTTATCTTGGAAATTTCAATCAATCGCTCATTAACATTTTCAAAATCGGCTTTGATAGTGATTTTATAATTAATGAATTTAATAATGTTAAATGAATTTTCAGCCCATTCAACCAGTTTAATCGAATCTTGTGAATAAAGGCATTCTTCAAGCCCAATATCATCTAATTCATTCTTGTCTTTTACTCGATATAAATCAATGTGATAAATTGTAATTTGTTCGCCAGAATTTATGCCATTATATTGATTTATTATAGTGAATGTAGGGCTTGTAACAATTTCGCTGACATTAAAATATCTGCAAACACCTTTAATAAACTCAGTCTTCCCGACACCTATATCACCATAAAACAGTACTATATCACCTTTCTTCAAGGTTTCGGCAAACTTTTCGCCTAAGGAAATTGTTTCTTCCTCACTTTTTGTTGTATATGTTTGCGTTTCCATAATTCAAATATAACAATAAAGTAATAAATACAAAAGGTTTTATCTTGGTTCAAGCTCAATTATTGGAACAATCATTTCCTCAAGTGAAATTCCGCCGTGTTGAAAGCTGTCTCGATATCTATTAAGGAACTGATGATAGTCAGTTGGATAAACAAAGTAGTAATCTTCCTTAGCAATAATATTATTGACAGAGATACCCATTGATGGTATCTTATATTTTGTAAGATCATCAATTTGCATTGCATGTCGCTTATCGGCTTTCACGTTTTTCCCGAACTTATAACGCAAGTTTGTTGATGTGTCTCTATCGCCTAATACTTTTACTCCGCGCATACAACGAATCGAACCGTGGTCTGTTGTAAGAATAATTTTGATGTCTCTCCTTTCTGCAAGCGACTTGAGTATTCCGAATAAACTGGAATGCTTAAACCACGAACTTGTAAGACTACGATATGCCGCTTCGTCTGGTGCTATTTCTTTAAGAATAGCGTAATCCGATCGAGAATGTGCAATCATATCAACTGCATTAATAACTATTGCTGTAATTGTATTATCCATATAATCCTTTATCTCACGCTCTATTTTTTTCCCAAAATCAGTATCAAAAATCTTGATAAAACCAACTTTGCCATTAGTTTTAATCCTACGGCGTTCCAACCAGGTTTCGAGCAGTTCTTTCTCATAAGCATTTTGTTTGTGATCTTCTGTATTTGAATCTACATTCCACCATTGTGGGAAGTATTTCTTTATATCTATTGGATATAAACCAGCAAAAATTGCATTTCTTGCATATGGTGTTGCAGTTGGCAATATTGAAGAATAATAATTTGTTTTAAAAGAAAAATATGGCTCTAAATGCTCACGCATCATTAACCATTGATCTAATCTCATACAATCTACTATTATGTAAAATATTTTTTTCCCTTCTTTCAAGTGTGGTAGTACAAAGTAATCAGAAACGTGTGGCGATAGTATAGGATATTCTTCATTTCTTTTATCATCAGGATGATGAATCCAATCATAATAATTATTTTCGACAAATTTTGAAAATTCCGTATTGCACTCTTTCCATTTGTCTTGCAATGTTTGAGCAAGACCTTCTTCATTATGGCGATCAAGTTCAATTGACCAATTTACAAGTTGAATATATATATCTCGCCAATCGCCCCAACTAAGTGGTTCGAGCATCTTTGCTGATAACTGTGCAAATCCTGAAAGATAATCTTGCGTAAAACGTTCCTTTTCTATACGTTCCCCTTCGATAAATTTTTTACAGGCAAGTAAAATTTGTGTTGGATTGACTGGTTTTGTTAGATAATCATCTATTTTTTTACCTATTGCTTCCTCCATTACACTTTCGGCTTCATTTTTTGTTACCATTACTACTGGTGTTCGTGAGTCGATTTCTTTTATAACCGAAAGTGTCTCCAAACCACTAATGCCGACCATCATTTCATCTAAAAAAATCAAGTCGTAGTGTGTACGTCGAACCATTTCTATTGCATCTTCACCATTTGTAGCGGTATCGGTTTCGAAGCCACGTTGATTGAGTAAAATAATATGTGGTTTTAGTAAATCAATTTCATCATCAATCCATAAAATTTTACCTTTTGATTTTTCCATTTTAAACCTTAATAACAGTGTTGAACAAGTGGTTTTTGAAGCCTTTCATTTTCCTCCGGAATTTGTTAAATAACTTAGACGACTGTTCAATATAAATAATTTAAAATCTTTAATATTAAAATTAATCTGGATTTGCTATAAGTGTACAAGTGGTTTCACCTTTACTGTTTTTCTCCCATATTTGACGAACAACTCTACCAGAACCACGAATATTAACTTTTATACCCGAAGTGTGTAAAATTGTTACTGCACGCCGTAGTGACAAGCCAACAACTGATGGCATTTTTTCCAAAGATAATGTATCTTGTATAGTCTCAATTTTAATACTTGTTGAACGTAAAATTCTTTCGCCTGCTTTTGGAAATGTTGATTTTACAATGCCTTCCTTCGAAGAAGATGACCATCGTAATCCTAATTCCGACAAAATATTTTCGGCTTCAGTTAGTAACAAACCATTGATGTTAGGTACGTAAACTGTATCCCAAGGATTATTCTCTATGTCCTTTTCGTTAGGTGAGTGATTCTTTAAAGATAACCAACGCAAAGCAATATTTTTGAAAATTGGTGCAGCAGTTGAACCGCCATAAATACTTGTTTTAGGTTTATCCAGAAATACAATAATGCAAATTTGTGGATTGTCTGCTGGGAAATATCCTACAAACGATGCATTATAGTCTGCTTTTGAGTATGTTCCATCAACAATTTGCTGCGAAGTACCTGTTTTACCTGCTATTTTAACGCCTTCTATTTTTGCAGCTGTTCCAGTTCCTCTCTCAACAACTTCTTTGAGTACATCTGTAAGCATTTTTGATGTGTTTTCAGATATAACGCGTCGAATTTTTTCGGGAGAAAACTTCTTAATTAAATTCCCTCTTTCATCAAACAAGGCGTTAATAATATATGGCTTCATCATTATTCCTTTATTTGCAACCGTTGCAAAAGCGTTTAACAGTTGTAACGGTGTGGACATAATACCATAACCAAAACCAATAAAACGTTTTGTAGAAACATTCATTTGCTCGGCACGTTGAATCTTTCCTGCAACTTCTCCAGGTAGATCAATGCCTGTTGAAATCCCAAAACCGAAATCACGAATGTATTTATAAAATTTATAATCAGGAATTTTAGCTGCAACACTTGATAAAATAATATTGCTCGAATATACAAGCCCATCTCTGAAAGTTGCAATTCCCAGCGGATGAACATCGCGTATTACATAGTTTACAAAATGTAGCTCGCCTTGAAAACCATTATATTTATCGTTGAGAGATGTTATTTTCTCTTCGATTGCCGCAGCTGCGGTAACGACTTTAAATGTGGAACCAGGTTCATAAACGTCGGTTATCGCTCTATTTCGCATATTGGAATTAATATAAGTAGCTGGATCATTAGGATTAAAGTTCGGATAGGTTGACATAGCCAAAATTTCGCCTGTTGAAGGTTTGATTGCTACTACTGTTCCAGATTCTGCAAGCGAATTTTTTACTCCTTGCATTAATTCAAATTCGACGATCCGTTGTAATTCAATATCAAGTGTTAGCTGTATTGAATAACCATTAGTTGGATGAATGATTGGTAAATCAGCCGATGGACGAAGCCTCCCCAGTCCATCACGAAACATAACCATATAGCCACTTCTTCCAGTAAGTATGCTGTCGTAACTCAATTCTATACCTGTTAGCCCCCTGCTATCGATATCTGTGCAACCTATCACTTGTGATGCAAGAATGCCATAATGGTATTGGCGTTTAGGTTCTTCGATTAAAATTAGTCCTTTATCTTTTATATAAAGTAAATCTCTAATTTTCTCTGGGGTAATCCCACGAACAAGCCATACAAAAGATCCTTTTGCTGATAAAATTTTTCTGTTTAATGTCTCAGTTGAAATTCCTGTGTTTTTTTCGATTATTTGTAAAATTTCTGTTTTATGTTGAAGCAGGTTAGGATCAACCGCTATTGAATAACTCTTGACTGATGAAGCAAGCAAATTCCCATTTCGGTCGTATATATTGCCACGTTGTGCACTTAAACTTACTTTTGTTTCATGCTGTCGTCGTGCTTTTTCTTTGTAGTAGGACGCATTTAATATTTGTAATTGAAATAATCGAGCTATGACAATTATTAGCCCAATATTAATAAAAATCATTAAAAGCCAAAATTTCCAGAATTTCTTTTTTCTTGTATATGTATTTTCTTGATTATTCTTCATTCTTTATTTTAATCTTGTTGGGAACTTTTGTTGGTTTTATCATACCAAGTTTTTCTTCTGCGATTTTAGTTATTCTTTCGGCTCCCTCTAAATCAATTATTTTTGTAATCAATACTTGATTTGATGCTCTGACTTCATTATACTGTTTTTCGATAGATTGTATTTCAGACAGAAGATAGTTTACTTTAAATACATTATCAATATATGTAATTGTTAGTGCTGCCGAAATAACAACAATTGCAAAAGCTTTCCATCTATTTGTTTTTATTTTACTTGTCAGGCTCATCGTTTGAAGCATTATTTAATTGGTTTGAATAATTTTTGAAATCTTTAATCAAAAAGTATAGAGTTGAAAAAATAAAAGATAATACGAAAGCTAAAATCACCATCAACTTCTTATTTGGTGCAGATTGCCGGTCTGGAATGAATGCTCGATCAAGCACTTCCACTGTTGGTACATCACGATTTTCCTGTATTGCCTCTTGATGCCGTTGCGTTTCCAAATACAAAATTACTTGTTCTATAATCTTTTTATCGCGATACAAATTTGCATACTTTCGTGCGAGTGAAGGTATTTTCTCAAATGGAATTGAGAAACCGTCAGTGCCTGTAAGCCCACCTTTTTGAACTGCCTCATATTGTTTACGAAGTTGATTTACAATATTTTGTAGTTGCATTAGATAAGGATTATCTTTTCGGTATTCATTTTTAGCAATGTTTAGCTCCATTTCAGCTTTTGCAAGTTGCAAACCAACTTCAATAGCTTGCTGAACAAGTGCCTGGGTTTGATCGTCAATCTTTAAAACTCTATTGCTACGTTGGAAAATTTCCAGTTCATTATCTATTGAATCGGATTTCATTCTGTAATTAGCCAATTCTCGTTCAATATATTGACGTGATTTTTTTGCTGCTGATGTATTTCGCTGGCGAACAATCTCATCAAGTCCACAAACAGCTTTTTCTCCTAAACTTTTTGCGAGAACTTTTGTTTCTTGTTTTGTATCCGAAGATGGGAAAAAAGAGGTTCTTGCAGTTGTCAGTAATTTAATTAACCCAGTTTTTTCGATTTCTACTTTAAGATCTTCTTGTAATAATTCAATCAATTCATTTCGTGTATAATTTTTATAATAAGGATAATTTGATAGTTTCAAGCTGTCAATTAAATATTCTGCTAATGTGCGGCTGCGTAAAATATCCGCCAAAATATATGATTGGTTGTTATTGCTTCCCGTAAATGAAAGAGCAGATGGAATTGCGCCAGAGAAACTTTGTAAAATTGATGTAAGTCCAGAACTTTCGCTTTGCTTAGGTGGCATAATGGTGGTATATGTTTTATAAGTATGTGGCATAATCAAGCCAAAAATAAAAGTTAAAACACAAAAAATGGCAACTATTACCCAGATTTTTTTATAGTATTTTTTATATACATCTATAAAAACGAAAATACTAATTGATAGTGCTTTATTTTCTTTTTCATTCATTTCACTTACCAATACGAGAAAATGCAAGAACTACACCTGCTATTGTTAAAATTTGCGTTGCAATTGTAAGACCAGTAGTGAATGCTTCCATAAATGTAAGTTCTCGTTCCGGTGGAACAAGAATCACATCTCCCGGCTCGATAACGTAATCACGTTTTTTTGCACGGTAAAGTCCGCCACTATGCTTGTTGATCATTGTCTCGCTTTCGTCTGCTCGATAACCAAAACCACCAGCAAGCTCTATGTATTCTAAATAATCAGCTCCTGGTCGATATGCAATAAGCCCAGGTTTAGCCACACGTCCTTGAACATTCACGAATTTTTTGATACTTGGCACGACAATTGAATCTCTGTGTGTCAAATAAAAATTATCTGTGGAATTTGGATTTTCCATTATTTTTTTGAAATCTAAAGAAATAACTCCTTTTCTTTCTGTTTTTTTCGACTGAAAATATCTATATTCACTTTGCGACATTTCCGAAGGTAGAATTTTACTTAATCTTTCCATTTCCAAATCAGGTTTTTCTAGTTCATTTTGGCTTATGTATTCGATAAATTCAATGGCTGCTTCACTTGTAAAACCACCTGCTCTTTTAATTAAATCGCTTACTCTATCTTTTTTCTCCTCAATAGCATAATAGCCAGGGAAATTTACCTCACCTTTTATAACAACATACTCAAGCTTTCGCCATTTTGGTATGCTACGCACAAATACTCGATCACCTGAGTTAAGAGGAAAATCATTAACAATTCCTGTTGTACTTAAATTTTTATCCCTTAAATAAGATAAATCTAAATATTTTGTAACAAAGCCTGTTTTATTTGCAGCATAATATTCAACAGAGTCTAAAAAAGCTGACTCCATAAAACTGAGTCCGAAGCGTAATAAAGTTGATAAGCTATCACCTTCTTTATATTCAAATAGTCCTTTATTTATAACATCACCATATAGCCCAATAATTGATTTTTCGTTAATCTCTGGGACTATTATTTTATCTCCACCTGAAACAAATGGATTAGCCGCTTCATCACCGAGAAAATAATATTTCATTAGGTCAATACTTAACTGTTCGCCATTTGATCGAAGAAGAATTATATTTCGCCATGAAGCTTCTCGCCGCAATCCACCTGCTTTATCTATAACTTCAGAAACTCTATCGGCTGGTGTTGCTGGATAAATTCCATTACGAACAACAAAACCGCTGACTGATACTTTAAATTGTCGTATTTTTTGTAAAGTAATGAATATCTCAGTAGGATTTAAGTTTTTTCTAATTAAATTTTCTATTAAAACATTTGCTTCTGTTAAGGTTTTACTTTTTAAATCGATTTTACCTATTCCAGGAATAAGCAAAGCACCTTCCGGTGATACAGTTAATTCAAAGTGCTTTGGTTTTGCAGATATTACACTAATTGCAAGTTCGTCGCCAGGTCCTAAAATATACTTATCAGGATTTATTTCACGCTCCAAAAGTCCTGTTGCAGATTTAAGCGAGGAAATTGCCATTTCTTTCGAAAGAGAATCGGCAAAATCATCCTTTGGCAATCTGTAAATACTATAATCGACCTGTCCAATTGATGATAAGTATGTTAAAAAGAATAATAAAATTGTGCAAAAAAATCTTCTCATATTGCACTTTAATAAGTTACATAATCATACAAAAATATAAAAAAAAGCAATAAAAATAAATTATTATTGACCGAAGTAAACCATTTAGGTTATTATTTAATTAAAAATTAAGGAATTTTTATTCACTTATGAAAAATTTACTGTGTTTTCATATTATCATATTATTTATTGACAAAAAAATTTTAATTTTGTAATTATTTTTAAAATTGTAAATCAAGTTATATGTTTTCAAAATTAGTTAATTATGCTGTCAGAATTTTAATGATAATCTTAGGGCTTGTGCTTATAATTTGGGGCATTCTTTACAAAGAAAATTTGCAAGATAGCACACTTGTTATTGTTATGGGAATTGTAGTAACTCTTTTCGGTGTTTATCGTTTAATTATGTATAGAACACAATTAGAAAGATACAACTTTAATCTCAATGAGGATGATGATGAAAAATAAAGTAATAATTCTAATTTTTGCTTTGGTGCTTTTGCTTCAAGCTTGCAACGATAACAAACCAAAACCTGAATCCGATAGAGAAACAATGACACGTGGCAAAATCACCGCATATTGTGATAATACTATATATCATCTTCTCGACACACTTTTCAAAATGTATCGTAAAGCTTATCCCGATGTTGAACTCACAGTGCAAAGCGTTACCGCTCGTGAAGCTATGGCACGGCTTCTTTCAGGCGAATCAAGGGTTATTTTCATTGCTCGTGAATATTTGAAAGATGAAGATTCTCTTATGCAAGCTTACAAAGTTGAAAAACACAATATTGAAGAAATTGCAGACGACGCACTTTGTTTTTTCGCCAATATAAAATATCCCTTAGATACTTTAAATGCTCATCAAATTTTCGAAGTACTTACAAATAAAAACAAAACATTAACCAATTACTTTAAACAACTTAAAGAAGAACCAGTTTTTGCAACCTTGGAACAAAATTCGTCTGTTTTTGCCAATATTAATAAATTAGTAACACTCAATCACCCAATTCAGCGTCGCCTTCAACTTTTCTCAACAGTTGATTCTTTATTGTTATTTGTTAAGAATAATCCGAACGCAATTGGTATTGGTTATCTTTCTCATATATTTAGAAATTTAGATTTCAAACCCATTGCAATTGGTTATACTGATACAACTGGGAAATATATAACTCCAAAACCAGTTCATCAAGCTTACATAGTTCAAGGTTTATATCCATATATCATAACTTATAAAGCGATGTTTCTTAAAAATTTCAAGGATTTGCCTTTTTGGTTCGCAATGTATATTTCAAGAGAGGCAAGTTCCACGAAATATCTTACAGAAGCAGGTGTAGTGCCAAAATATGCAAGATTTAAATTAATAAAAGAGGATTAAAATGAAAATTAAATTGTTTTTTGCGATACTCTTAATGAGTTTTAGCTTTGCTTACTCACAGCAAGCAAAGCAAAATTTAATTTCAGCTTTGAATGAAAAAAATTATGAATTAGCAGAAACCCTTATTCAGCAAGCTATTGCTGAAAACCCAAAGGACTTGGAATTGCATTTTCTTTGCAGTGATGTTTATCTTGAACTTGGAAACAACCAAAAAGCTTTAGAAGTAATGCGTCAAGCTGAAAAAATTTCAAACAAACCGTTTGTTCTAAGAAAACTAGCAAATGTCCTTTCTATAAATGGAAATCATACCGAAGCTGTAAGAATTTTACGTAAATTAACTAATGATGAAAAGAAAGAAATAAGCAACTGGCTTGTGTTAGTGGATGTCTATCTGAGAGCGGACTCCATTAGCCAAGCGGAAATTGCTGTCGCAAGAGCTTTAGATATGGATAAAAAAAATGTCGAAGCAAACGTTAAACGTGGCGATATCTATTACCAACAAAGAGTTTACGAACTATCAAAAGATAGTTACGAAGATGCATTATCTGTAAATCCTGATTTAAATGATGCACGTATGAAGCTTGCACAGTCATATTATTGGCTTGGCGTAAGAGAAAATGAGGGTAATCCAGATTTAGCTAATTTGTACTTTACACGTTCTTTGCAGGAATGGAATATTCTTACTCAGAAAGATCCAAAAAATGCACGTGCTTGGTTCGAGCAGGGTAAGCTTTTCTTCTTTTCGAAAAATTTTGTCCAAGCTGCTCAATCACTCAATAATTACATACAATTGCGTCCAAGTGGTTCACTTGGGCGTTGGTATCTGGCACAAGCACTTTACGAAATTGGTCGATGCGATTCCGCTCGCACTCATTTGCGAATTGTTGCAACAGAAATTGATACTGCAGCACCTCGCGCTAAATTGCTGCTTGCTCGCTGTTATTTGCAAGAGGGCGATTATGCTGATGCGGAAAAAACTTTTGCCGAGCTGAGCGCAACCGAACAGCTTCAAATGGAAGATGTGCGTCGTTGGGGGCAAGCCGCACTTTTTGCAGGCGATACTAATATTGCCGTTGAAAAATGGAAGCAGGCAATTGATATGAATCCAGAAGCTAATTGCCAGCTTATGTATGTTCTTGGTACTTCACTAAATAAAATGAAAAGATACACCGAAGCAATTGAAATTCTAAATAAAAGATTAAATACAGCTCAGTGCACCGATTCAAACGACTATATTATTCACTATTTTATTGGTATTAGTTATTTCTTTAATCAACAAGCTCAACTTGCAATTTCACCACTACAAAAAGCCATAGAACTTAATCCAAACTTTTTGTGGTCTATGATTTATTTAGGCGACGTTTACGCAAATTTGAATGATAATACTAAAGCAGAAGAAATGTTTCTCCGTGCAATTACTACTGGCTCCCCAACTGCTGATAAATATAAATCTGAATTAAATCAGTCTTTCGCAAAATTAGCTCAGATGAAACTCGAACAAAAGAAGTACAAAGATTTAGAAAAAATCGGTCGCGATTGGCTTGCAATTATGCCTGATAACGAATTTGCCGCTTTATACACAGCTGTTGCTTACCACGGAATGGGGCAAAACGAACCAGCCTGTCGTTACTACAAATTAGTTCTTAAAATTAATCCAGCAAACAAAACCGCTCGTGACAATACAAAAGCACTCGGTTGCGAGTAATTTCAATGTTTAGTATTAAAGGATGTTTGCTTTTTTTAGCAAACATCCTTTTTTATTAAAGAAATTTTTTCTTAAATTCAATTAGGATTTTGAAAAGACTTATTTTTTTATTTAATTTTATTACATAAACTTATTTTTGTACAGAAAAATTTTTATTAATTCTCTTTAATTCAATCAAATGGATACCTTCGAAATTTTAGAAAAAATTTTGAGAAAACTTAATCAAGCTTCCAACGAAGAGTGCAAAATATTAGCAAAAGAAATTCAAAAAGATTTTGAAATTGTTAAAAGTCATTTAATTGATTTATCTATTAAAAACAACGAATTAAATTTGATTCGCTATGAATTAGATATTTCTCGAGAAAGATATAAGTTCCTTTATGATAGTGCTCCAACTATTTATTTCAACTTAAATTCCGAAGGCAGAATAATATCTGTCAATAAAAGTACTTCAATTATTTTAGGTATTTCAATCGATGAATTAATAAACAGTACTGTTACAGAATTTATTTTACCTGAATTCATTGATAATTTCAATAATGCTTGTAACGAATCAATTGATTTTAAAGAAGCTGTCCCTTGCTATATAAAAATAAGATCTATTGACGGTGATATTAGGAGTCTCTCGGGTGTTGTCAGTTCAGCTTTAAACAATTTGCAGACAGAATTTTATGCTGCATTTATCGATATAACTGAAGTCGAACAAAATCAACAAAAAATTGAAGAACAAGAAAAATTACAAAAATTATTTTTTGAAAATGCGGCTGATGCTTTTTACTTTTTACATAATGACGTTTATCTTGATTGTAACAGCAAAGGATGTGAGGTTTTTGGTCTTGATAGCAAAAGCGACTTAATTGGTAAACATCCTTATGATTTTTCACCAGAGTTCCAACCAAATGGAGAAAGCTCAATTGAAAAAGCTAAGCGTATGATTGATATTGCATATAATCAAGGGGTTAATCATTTTGAATGGGTTCATATAAATAAAAAAACAGGATTAATTTTTTGCGATATTACCTTAAAACCTGTCAAAAAAGATGGTTTTGATGTTATTTTAGCTACTTTGCGCGATATAACTGAAAAAAAACTTGCCGAAGAAAAGAACAAACTTATCGAAGCAAATCTTTCTACTGCAATAAATTATTCAAACATTGGTGTAGCACTCTTAGACAACAAATATCACATAACTAAACATAATCAATTTTTCTTGGATGCTTGTGAAATAATAACAAATAGAACTATTGACCAAAATACAAATTTCAAAATATTATTAGAAAACACTTCATATACTGAATTTTTTGAAAATTTAACAAAAGCTTATCAAGGCTTTTCCTCCCAGTTCGAAATTAAAGTGCAAATAAAAACTTCAGAAATATACTATGATATAACGATTTATCCTGTAAAAGTTGGTGAAGAAATTACTGGTGTTTGTATTTTTATAAATGATGTTACGAAATTTAAAGAAGCAGAAAAAATTCTTACTCAAACAAACATAGAACTTGAAAAAAAAGTCTATGAAAGAACCTTAGAAATAAAAAAACAATCAGAACTATTGTCAGTTTTAATTGATAATGTTCCTGATATAATCATAGTGAAAGATATCGATGGCAAATATATTAATTGCAATAAATCTTATTGCAATTTTTTAAATTTAACTAAGGATGAAATTTTAGGCAAAACCGATAAAGAATTATTTAAAAAAGAAGAAGCAGAAGAGTTCGAGCAATTCGATAAAACTGTGTTTGAATCACGTAATGCAGTTAGAGCTGAACAGGTACTCCTACTTAACGATGGTTCACTGCATACTTTCGATACAATAAAAACACCATTTTATGATTTTGATGGCAATCCAATAGGACTTATTGGAATTTCACGCGATATAACCGAATTTAAAAAGTTAGAAGACGATATCAGGCGTATTAATCAGGAACTTGAAGCAATAATCGAAAAACGCACTCTAAAATTACAGCTTGAAATTCAAGAAAGAATTCGTATCGAAGAAGAACTAAAGCGCAGCCGTGAGCTTTATAGGAATCTGTTTAATAACGTTCCTGTGGGTATATATCGCTCTACAATCGATGGAAGAATAATTCTTGCTAATCCTACTTTAGTTCAAATGCTTGGGTTTGATTCAATCAACGAACTTAAAGAACGTAATCTCAATTTCGAAGGTTTTATAGATACATCCGAACGACTAGCTTTTCTAAATAAAATTCTCTCAAGTGATGATATTCACATTTTCGAGAGCACATGGGTAAAAAAAGATGGAGCTTTATTAAAAGTTTTAGAGAAAGCCAAAGCTGTTCGAGGTAATGATGGAAATGTCCTGTATATTGAAGGAACAGCCGAAGATATAACCGAACGAAAAGCAGCCGAAAAACTTCAACAAATAGTTTACAGCATTTCCGAAGCCGCTTATCATATTGATAATTTACAAGATTTGTACAAATTCATACACAAATCAATATCTCAATTAATTTACGCAAGAAATTTCTACATTGCAATTTACGACTCTGAAAGAAACGAGATTGCATTCCCATATTTCGTCGACGAGATTGAATCGCCAGAGGTTTCTTTCTTGGGTCCATATCCTTTTGCTAATGGTTTAACTGAGTATGTTATTAAAACTGAACATTTTCAGTTATTGGATGAAAAAACTATAATTGAGCTTGAAAGTAAAGGTGAACTTACTGTAAACGGTCCCATTCCAAAATATTGGCTTGGTATTCCACTGAAAACAATTGGCAATCAGACAATTGGTGTTATTGCTGTTCAAAGCTATAATGACGAAATTAAATACGATGATAAATCTAAAGATATTTTAGTGTTCGTATCCTCTCAAATAGCTATGGTAATTTACCGCAAAAAAATTGAAGAAGCTTTAAACCTTGAACGACGTTTACTTGCAGAAAGAGTTATGGAACGCACTGAAGAATTAAGCGCACTAAATGCTGAACTCGAACGTGCAATCCGTACAAAAGATGAGTTTCTCGCAAATATGAGTCATGAACTACGAACACCACTTAATGCAATTTTAGGGCTTTCTGAATTACTGCTTAAACATAAAGAAATTACTGCAAATGAACGTTACCAGCGTGCCTTAAACACTATTCATGAAAGTGGTCATCACTTGCTCAACTTAATTAATGATATTCTGGATATTTCAAAAATTGAAGCTGGTAAATTCGAAGTTTATTTTGAAGATGTTTCCGTTGAAAAAGTTGCGCATTCTGCAATCAATTTTATAAAACCCTTAGCAATACGTAAAAACATAAAAATTTCACTCGATATTGCTGAAAACTGCCCAGCAACATTCTATGCTGACGAAACTCGTACAAAACAAATTTTAATTAATTTGCTTAATAATGCAGTTAAATTTACCTATAACGACGGCTCTGTTGGTTTGGAAATTAATTCAAATATTGATGAAAATCAAATTAAATTCACTGTTTGGGATACTGGAATTGGTATTCGAAAAGAAGATATGCCTAAATTATTTAAACCATTCTCTCAAATTAGTAGTAATCTATCTCGTGAATACGAAGGCTCTGGATTAGGATTGGCTTTAGTTGCAAAACTAACCGAAATGATGGGTGGGAGTGTTTCAGTTGAAAGCAAATTTGGCGAAGGAAGTAAATTTAGTATAATACTACCAATTCATAGTAAATCTTTTGAAGAAAAAATATATAATGAAATTTTAAATAAAGAGTTCCATAATATTAAAACAGCTTTGCTAATTAATACAAATAAAGAAGATGCAGAACTTATGCGTCAAGACCTCGAAAATTTCAAAATTTCTGCCTATATTTTTGATTTCTCAATTCCAATCGAAGTTTTTCTCGAAAATAACAATTTCGATATTATAATTATTGATGTTCTTTTGTGGGAAAAGTCCAGCTGGGATTACCTAAAACATATAAAACTTCACGAAAAATATAAATATATTCCAGTTGTGATCGTTTCAATCCTTAAAGATAAAACTCGTGCGATTGCAAACGGTGCTGATGGGTATATTCAAAAACCTTATAAACTAATAAATGTTTATGAAACTTTAAATAAAATTGATATTAAAATTGAACAACAAAAAACAAGATTATTAACTGAACAGGAGTTATATAATATGAAGGAAAAAACTTTAATCTTACTTGCGGAAGATAATGAAGCAAACTTAGAAACAATGGAAGCTTTCCTCGAATATGCTGGTTACTCTGTGCTTGTTGCTCGCAATGGGAAAGAAGCTGTCGACTCAGCTATTGAATACAAGCCGGATATAATTTTAATGGATATTCAAATGCCAAAAATGGATGGACTTGAAGCTATCCGAATTCTCAAAGGTGATACAAACACAGCAAATATCCCTATCATTGCTCTCACTGCGCTTGCAATGCCGGGTGATAGAGACCGCTGTTTTGCCGTAGGAGCAAATGATTATATAAGCAAACCTGTTAATTTCGATACTTTAATCGATAGTATTAATAATTTAGTTAATAAAAAATAATGTAAAATTCTTTAACAATTTTTTATTTTTGTGTTTATTTAAAAATTTCAAATAAATGAGTTTTGTATGCAGGGAAATAATACTCAGGCTAACCAAAAAATCAAAGTTTTAATAGTTGACGACCAAGCTCTTGTTCTTGACATACTTGCAAAAGGATTATCGAAAGATCCAATGATTGAAGTAGTTGGAACCGCGACCGATGGTTTTATAGCTCTAAATCAGGTTAACCGATTAAAACCGGACGTTATCATTCTGGATATGGAAATGCCTCGCATGAATGGCATTCAATTTTTACATAACCTGATGCCAGTCAATCCAATACCCACAATTGTTCTTAGTGCCTTAACAGAGAAAGATTCTAAAATAACAAAAGAAGCATTCGAGGCTGGTGCAGTTGATTTCCAGCCGAAACCTGGTGCTGGAGCACGTGCTTTGCCTGAGCTCTTCTCTCAACTTCTATATAAAATAAAACTTGCATATACTCAAGATGTTAGTCATCTAAAACAAGTTAAAAAAGACTTCAAACTCCCAAGCAATCACTTAGATAGAACAGCCAAAACTGACCAAATTATCTTGGGTATGGGTGCTATGGATGCAAGCAACGATTCTAACAAAATATTGAAAATTTTTGCCTTAGGTTCTTGCATTGGATTGGGTTTATTCTGTCCATCAAAAAACACTGTTGGGCTTGCCCATGTGGCGCTTCCGCAATCTAACACAGATCCAGAAAAAGCAGAAAAATTACCAGGTTATTTTGCCGATACAGCTGTCGATGCTTTATTAAAAAAAATGGGAGAGTTTGGTTGCACACCTGATAAAATTTATGCAAAAATTGCTGGCGGAGCAAAAACTAAAATAGACTTGGGAGAATATTTTAGTATTGGGCAGCGTAATACAGTTGCAGTAAAAGCAAGATTGCTCAAACGAGGCATAAAAATATTAGGCGAAGATACAGGTGGAACTATATCCCGCACTGTTTCCATCAAGGTTGGGGATACAAAAATGCAAATTTATTTCCCTGATAAAGGCACTTGGGAAATTTAATGGCATAGTATTTGATTGATCCCTCTTAAAATTAATATTAATTTTGGGGGGAATAATGAAAATTGTATCAAACAACAAAACAGCCAATATCTTAATGTTAGTCGCTTTTGGTTTGATCGTAATTGTGATGCTTTCTTCATTTATTAACCGTGTTATTATAGCTCCACCAGTCGATTCTAAGATTGAAGAAGGTGCTAATTCAAGTGAAAATGATTTAGTAATTCAAGTAAATGTTCTCAATGCTTGTGGGGAAACTGGTTTGGCAGCTAAAGCAATGGAATTCCTACGTTTGCGCGGTTTCGATGTAGTTGAAATTGGTAATTATCCTAAAAAAGAAGAAAAATCTTTTGTTTTAGATAGGTTAGGTGATCTGAGAAGTGCTCGTAAGGTTGCTTATGCAATGGGAATTCCTGATACGCTCGTAGTTAGTGCTGTTGATTCAAATTTGTTTGTTCGCTCAACTGTTGTTATTGGAAAAGATTTCCCATTGCTGAAGCCTTTCAATTAATCAACTCTTCCAAAATAGCATCTAATTGCAAATAAATTGCCTCCCAAGAGTGCTTTTCTTCGATTAGCACTCTTGCATTTTTTGCTAAATTACTTGCAAATTCATCATCCGTTAAAATTTTGATTGCATAACGCACCATTTCTTCCTTTGTATTGCATATAATTGCACTTTCTTCGTTCTTTGCATAAATCCCTTGATTCCCAGTCGGTGTCGTTATTACAGGGCATCCGCATGCCATTGCTTCAAGCAATTTGTTCTGGATTCCTGATCCGCCTGAATGTGGGTGTAAAAATAGCCTTGAATTATGCAAATAAGGCAACATAATTGGCACATCTATATGCAAATGAATATTTTTCTTATCTTTGAGTGCCAAAATTCTATGAGGCGGTTTTGCACCTGCAATATGGAACTCACAATCTGGCAATTTTTCGAGTATGTTAGGAAAAATCTCGTTTACGATTGTATTAATCATAAGTTGATTTGCCCAAATATCAAGCTTACCTGCAAATAGTATTCCTTTTCGTTCTCTTATGTTATTGTTGAATGTAAATTTGCTTAGATCCGTCCCATTCGATAATAAACGATATTCCACTCCGCTGTTTAATTTTTGCATTTGCCGAATATCATCATTACTTACAAGTGTAACTATATCAAAATATTTGACAATCTCGGGTTCATATTTCTTTAACTTATTGTATTCCCATTTTCTTATAAATTTCTGGGTTAAATTTATTGATTCACGATAAGAACGATATTGATATATAGTTCGACAATCCTCAGCCATCAAAATTTTGGGTAATTTGTAGTCTTTAATGTATTCGGCTGTTCGCATAAAAAATGCAATAGCAATATCGAAATTTTTCTCAGGATTTAATTCTTTTACTGCTTTATTGAAGGTATTAGAATAATAATAATCAATTTCTAATGGATTTTTTGTTAGCAATTTCATTGCTGCCATCAATCCTGAAGTTATTGGATCGAGAGGTACAACAATAAGCCTTACTCCGAGCTTTTCAATTTCGTTAATATGACTTTTAGGTAAATCTGAACCCTGAAAGAACGTAACTAATGTGACATCGTGGTGTTTTCCTAAATGTTTCAGTATATAATATGGCTTCAATCTATCGCCACCAATGAGTGGATATGGAAAACGTGGAGTTAAAAATAAAATTCGTAATTTTTTATTCATACAAACTATTAATAAGTTGCACAAAATTTTAAAAATAATCAGGCAATTCTCGTCCTGTTAGCTTCATAATCGCTGCTGCAATTGTCGGGAACGAATCAGAAAAACCATAAATTATATTTGTAAAAGGAAGCTGCTTGCTGAAATAAGGATAACCAAAGACAACAATGTAATTTTTTCTACCGTTACTGATTTTTTCAATTATATCAATAATTTTTTCCGATAATTGGATACTCCCCTGATAAGCTCTACCTTTAGAAAAAATAGCAAAGATTACATACTTAGCTTCTGTTATATTATCTTTGATTTTTATGATTTCATCATCGCTTATATTTCCATCTAAATACGCATAATCGCAATCATTTTCGGTTGCTTGCGCCAAAAGAGTGAAAAATCGAGATGCTGCCTGAATGTCATAATCATTTTGTATAATACTAAAAGCTGCATATTGCTTGTGGCTATCTATTGGGAGTTCGTTTTCAGGTATGTGCGATATAATTGATTTAATAGCAGCACGTAACGCTAAATTTGAATGCTTCATCCAAGTATTGATTGTGTGGTTTGACTTTGCATAATGTGGAATAAGTCCGCAAGCTCTTTTAAGTGAATATATTCGTTCAACAGATTTAATTACTTGTTGATGTACATCTTTAGATGAAGAGATCATTTCAACTACAATTTCAACAGCTTGTTCAGGGTGCTCTGGCATAAGCAATATGTCGTTTCCAGCTAATAATGCGTTTGAAATTAAAGTTGAAAAATCATATTTTTTTGCAACTGATTGCATATCAAGTGCATCTGTAAGAACTAAACCATTGTAATTCAGTCGATTACGTATATATCCTTTTACAATTTTTCCCGATAAAGATGCAGGCAATTCATCGTCTAAACATCTTACAAGTAAATGCCCAACCATAATAGAATGAACTCCAGCCTCTATTGCCGAAATAAAAGGCTTTAATTCATTGTTCTCAATTTGAGCTAAATCTTTATTTATTATCGGAATTTCAATGTGAGAATCCGTAATTGTATCGCCGTGCCCTGGGAAATGCTTTGCAGTAGTTAGAATTTTTTCTTTAATATGTCCAGTAATATAAGCTTTGACTTGCTTAAATACATTTTCTGGATTGTTACCAAATGCACGAATATTTATAATTGGATTCAGTGGATTAGAATTTATATCGCAAACAGGAGCTAAATTCCAATGCACGCCTATATCTTTTGCTTCTTTCGCAATAGCTGATGAAATTTCTTCTGTAAGCTTTTCATCATCGGCAATGCCTAATGCCATTGCATGAGGAAATGCTGTGCCATCCTCCAGCCTCATTGGCAAGCCATTTTCAAAATCAGCCGTAAAAATTATAGGAATTTCGGCTATCGATTGCAGATAATTTATTGTCTTTTCAGTTTGTTCACAATTACCATTGAAAATGCAAAAGCCACCAATTCCTTTTTCTACCAATGTGATAATTTTTTTTTGATATGTTAGATCATTTTGGAAAGTTTCAATATCCAATCTTGGGAAAATAATTTGAGCCGCTAATTTATCTATATTCCAAGAGCTGATTTTTTGCATATTAATTAGATATTTCAATATTATGTTGTTCAAAATTTTTGATTTTTTTTCTAATTTCATCAGGTATTCTTTTAGATTTAAAGCTACCTTTTTCAAGATGAACCAATACCGATTTGGCAAAAGCGCAAACTTCACCGTTTAAATTTGTTACTACATTTTCCATTGTTATTGATGAATTACCGATCGTTGCAACTCGACAATATACACGGTATCGTTCCGCAAAAAAAAGTGGTAAAAAGTATGAAATGCTAGTACTAACAACCATTATTGGAAAAATTTCTTTAATTGTATTGCGTTGCATTTTAATGCCAATATGATCGAAATATTCTAAGCGTGCATTCTCAATCCAATACAGGTATTTTATATTATGAACAACATCAAATGAATCAACATCACTAAATTGAACACGATCTTCGATAAAAAATTTAAATTTTTCGAAATTTTTTAATATATCATCCATAAATGATTATAAGAATTAAACATAATTCAAAATTAAAAAAAAATGTTTATAAAACAATGATTATTAATTTTTGCAATGGTGTGTTGATTTTGCGGGATTATTTGCAGCGCATAGGGGAATCGAACCCCTATTTCAGCCTTGAGAGGGCTGCGTCCTAACCGTTAGACGAATGCGCCAGTGTTTTTCAGTTTTATTTTCATTTCTAATTTCAAAATTAACATTATTTTTGTAAATATTAAAAATTCATTTTGGTTAAATTATGAAAAAGTTAGCATTAGTTTTAATTTTCCTTGTTTCAAACCTTGCAATCGCTCAAACTGATTTTGATGAAACCGATGAATTACCACGTGATACAGTATGCTTTAAATATAAATTTCGTAGCGGAGATTATCTTATATATCGAGTAGAGTCACGTGATAGCATTGTTTTTGATTATGAAAGTCCACTTGTACGCGATCGTTACGAAAGATTGATTGTGATTTGCGACTCAGTAAGTAACGAAGGATACTTTTATTTAAGTATGCATTATACGGATTATACAGCTATTGAGTCGAAAGGCGATATAAAGGATGTGCGTCGCAATTCATCTCCTTGGACTGATAGATTTTTCTATTTGGTCATAGATTCACTTGGTAATCGCATTAAAGCAACTGCAAAAGATAAAATCAATGCCGCTGTTTCACCAGGAGGACCATTCCAACCGTACCTGTTTTTCGCATTTCAGCAAAGTTGCAAGCAAGTCAATGAATCCTGGCTTGTAAGCACTGTTGATACACTATATGAAAACGCTTTCCCACCTGCTGTAATTGAACATTCAAATCTCTTTCGAGCCGAAGAGCAAAGTGATACTTTGGGCTATTCTTGTATTAAATTTAGATTTATTCGCACTGGCAATGCAACTTATCATTTAAAAACACAAGACCAAAATATCTATTCTACAGCTGTAATTAACTCTGGTGGGCGAATGTTTATCTCTAAAGAGTACTATTTGCCTGTCCATTTTTTCCAAACTATTGAGCAAAAATTACGTGTTTACTTCTCGGAGGAAAATTATAAGGTTGGTAAGCACTTTACCAATAGTTATTTCACCTTAGAAGAAATAATTAGGAAATAAATCACAATATTATAAAAGTTTAAAAGTCTTCAAATATAATATGTTTCTTCATTTCTTCTGAGGTTCCTATGGCATACAGAGAAATTCTTCCCGAAGAAGATTGGGCTTTGTTGCAATCTTCTATAGCTTCTGTTTATAAGCTTATCGCAGGCGCCGATGGTAAAATTGACAAAAAGGAAGAAAGTGCAATTCGTACTATTATTGAAAAAGCTGAAAATTTAAAAAATTCATTAGCAAAAGAAGTTTTGCAATCTATTCAATCACCCGAAAATTTGAATGATATTTTTGAAAGTCTCAAGCTCCCTTCTAAGGAAATACTTCGTAAAGTCAGTTTTATATTAGACAACAAAATTGATCCAAAAGATGCGGTTTCATTCAAAAAAAACTTAATAGCACTTGGTGTTTTCATTGCTAATGCTTCAGGCTCTCTTTTTAGCTACAAAATTAGCTACGATGAAATGGATGCAATTAACGAAGTAGGTCGCTGTCTTAATATCGCTGTAAAAGATTTAGAGCAAACAAATATCATAATGGATATCATTAATTCAATTAGTGAATAATTAAATTTACACTATTCAAAATATCTTTTCAAAAAGAAATACCTATTTGAATAATAGGCACAAAAGTATTATTTATCTCATTATCGCGAACTCTATTTTCTGCGTTGATAACGGCAAGTGCAGAAATAGTTCCAATAGTTGCTCCTGATAATACGTCCGAAAGCCAATGCTTATCAAAGTAAATGCGAGCCATTCCTGTTGAGCTTGCCAATAAGTAATATCCAATTGAAGCAAGTGTGTTTTTGCTCCTATATGCTAATATTGTTGCAATTGCAAATGCCATTGATGTATGCCCTGATGGGAAAGACATATAATCATCATTAAAATTCAGGATCTCAAAGTGCGAATTCCCCAGCTCCATATATGGACGAGCCCGTCCAAATGTAAATTTCAAAATACCAGTTGCCACGCCGTTTATAATTATACTTTCGTAAGTTAATTTGCCAGTCCGTCGCCATGAAGATGAATTAGCTAAATAGCCTACTGCATATACAATTCCTGGAAAGACTAAAAATACAGTTGGTTCGCCGATTTGATTTGCAAAAATTTGGTAGGTATTGAAATTATTTTGATTGGATTTGTCTAAAAATTTTGAAAAAAGACGAATTTCTTCTTCATACTGACTTGATGCAACTATACCAATTAATGCCACCGATGGAATAGCAAAATCTTTGATTTGTGTTTTTTCAATTCCACGCAAAACTTGACGCATATCTTTTTTAAAATAATTCCAATCACTCGAAAGTTCATTAGACTGTATGTTGATTTGCGAAAAAGTAAAAATAAGTATTAATGTCAATTTCTTCATTTGTACAAACATTAATTTTATTAAATTTGAAACTTAAAGTTTGTCAAATATAATAAATTATGAAAACTTTAAGCCAATTATTGCAAAATATCGAATATCTTGAATTAATTAATTTCATAGAAAGTGAAATTAAATCTATAAGCTATGATTCACGTTTAGTCAATAGTGACGGGCTATTCGTTGCACTTCGAGGAACAAAAATTGATGCACATAACTTTATTCCAAATGTAATAAATTCAGGCTGCAAAATCATCGTTTGCGAAGAAGTTCCAAATTTAGATTTAGATGCTACTTTCATTAAAGTCGCTTCTACACGAAAAGCTTTAGCCGAAATATCACACTGGTGGTTCGAACGTCCAACAAAAAAAATGAAAATTATTGGCGTTACAGGTACAAACGGCAAAACAACTTCAACATTTATACTTGCACAAATTTTAGAAAAACTTGGTTATAAAGTTGGCATTATAGGAACAACAGGAATATATTTTGCTAACCGTCGATACGAAGCAACCCATACAACACCAGAATCCTTTGAGTTATGTAAAATTTTTGCTGAAATGATTCATAGCGGTGTCCAGTATGTCTCAATGGAAGTATCTTCACATGCTTTAGACCAGTACCGGGTTTATGGAATAGACTTCGATGGAGCTATTTTCACAAATTTATCTCACGATCATTTGGATTACCATAAAACTATGGATAATTATGCTAAAGCAAAGAAAATACTTTTTGATACACTGAAGGAAGATAGCTTTGCTATTGTCCAAGGTGATGATAATTATTCAAACTTTATTTTGTCTGAAACAAAATCAAAATTTAAAGCAAAAGTTGGTAGAGGATCATTCAACGATTATATAATTTCAAATGAAATAATCAAAACTGATGGGTTGAATTTTGATTTAGTTTATAGAAATGAAATAATAAATATCGTTACCAATTTAATTGGTAAATTCAATATTGATAACACTGCTCTTGCAGCTGTTTTATGCTTAGAAATGGGCTTTGATAAAGATAAAGTTATTTCTGCAATCAAGTCCATTGAGCCAGCAGAAGGACGTATGGCAGCCATAAAATTAAGGTCAGGTGCAACAGGAATTGTTGATTATGCTCATACACCAGATGCACTCGAAAAAGCTCTTCTAACTTGCCGTCAAATACTTGAAATAAACAAAAATAATGGACACCTTATTTGCGTTTTTGGCTGCGGTGGAGATCGTGATCGAACTAAACGTCCAAAAATGGGACATATTGCTGCTTATATTGCAGATCTTGTTGTTATCACTGACGACAATCCTCGTACTGAACCAGCCGAACAAATTAGGCAGGAGATTTTGCAAGGTGTGCCAGATAACTTGAAACACAAAGTTGTGGAAATTGCGGATAGGGCAGAGGCAATTCGTTATTCAATCGAACAATCTAAGGAAGGCGATATCTTAATTGTTGCTGGTAAAGGACACGAAAAATATCAAATTATTGGTAAAAATCGCTTTTATTTTGACGATTTTGAGCAATTAAAGCAAGGTTAGTTACTCAACGACTATCACTTCTCTCTCGAGCAAAATACCAAATTTATCTAATACCGATAAGCGAATTTCTTCGGAAAGTACGAAAATTTCGTCGCCTGTTGCATTCCCATAATTGACCAATATCAATGAATGTTTTTCATAAACACCACAGTTGCCTCGACGAACACCCTTCCAGCCACATTTTTCAATTAAATAAGCCGCTGGTATCTTATAAAAATCACCACTCTTGAAATATGGTATATCGGGATAATCTCCCATAATTTTGTCAAGATGATCTTGAGAAATAATTGGATTTTTAAAAAAGCTTCCTGCATTTGCCAAAACTTTGGGCTCTGGAAGCTTTCTCATCCTTATTAATTTGACTGTATTCATCACATATTCAGCGTCTTGAGCTACAAAAGAAAACTTTTCCAGTTCCTGTTTGAGTTCTTTATAACTTAAGTTTGGTTTCCACTCTCGATCTAACTCATAGTAAACGTAAGTTATAATAAATTTATCGAGAAGTTCATTTTTAAAAATTGATGATCGATAGCTGAATTGACATTCTTTTTTAAAAATTGTTTCGTAATAACCAGTTTCAAGATTTATTCCTTCAAGTTTAAGAAAAAAATCCTTCTGCTCTGCACCATAAGCTCCAATATTTTGAACTGCTGCTGCACCAACTTTCCCAGGAATGTAAACTAAATTTTCAAGCCCATACATTCTGTTTTTAACTGTAAGCTCAACAAAGTCGCTCCAAATCTCACCTGCAGCAACTTTAACGATAATTTTTTGACCGTTCGATTGTTCGTAATGAATTCCCTTTATGTCCATTAATATAATTAATCCATCAAAATCATTTATAAATAGCAAGTTTGAACCGCCTGAAACAACAAATCTTCTATTTGTTTGAAAAATTGGATTATCTATCAAAAATCGCAGTTCTTCGACTTTTTGAATTTTTATAAAGAATTTTGCCTTGCAATCAATACCAAATGTATTGTAATTTTTTAAAGATATGTTTTCGAGTATTTCCATTATTCTATGAAATATATACCATTGTAAGAAAAAGACAAAAATAAAATTAGAAGCGTTATCCAACCGATTATTTTCCTGAAATTTCCTATATCATCTTCGTCAAGGACTGGCGGATGATCGAGCTTAACAAAAAATTTTGTTATTATTGCCCACACAAGCCAGCCACCCCAAGATTTATATACAAATGGGAAATTATTCTCAATAAACGATAAAAAAGGAAGGAAAATATCTTGTAGAGCATTTATTAAAATATTTGGCGTTGGTACTTTTAAAGCTTCATAAAACAAACCTAACAGCGAAAAAACTCCTAAAATTATTAGAATTGCCCAAAAAACTCGAGCAATAATTGCATGCCTGCGCCGCCCGAACATAGCATAAGTTATGTGTCCTCCGTCAAGCTGACCGATAGGGATCATATTCAAAGTTGTTACAAATAATCCAAACCAGCCAACATTTAGAAATGGATAATGGTAAATTTCGTTCATTGGTGGGAGAAAGCCATTTGGATTAGCAAAAACTTTTGCTAACAACCAGTAAAGTATAGTATCTCCAAAAAACAAACTTTTTTGTGGAATTTCGCCACCATAAAGTGCAAGATATTCTGGGTGAATTTGATATATATAATCTATTGGTGGTAAAGTCATCAATCCATAAATTAAAAATCCAACTGAGACTATAAATCCAGCAAACGGTCCGGCAGCTCCAACATCGAACAAAGCTCTTCTGTTTGGTATAGGTGTGCGGGTTTTTATAACTGCACCGAATGTTCCAAAATTAATAGCAAAAGGAATAGGGAATGGGATGTAGTATGGCAAGCTTGCATCCACACCGTGGTATTTTGCAGCAAAGTAATGTCCAAATTCATGTGCAGAAAGAAACGTCAGTATTAATACAGCGTAAGTTAATCCATAATGCCAATTAAGCACATCAGTAAAATCTTTAAATGCCCACTGTGTTCCTGCAATAATGCAGGTTATAAAAGTGAATATAAAAAGCCCAATATGCAAAATTATCGGGCTTTTTGCTTTCTTTTTTATATAAATATAATTTTCTTCCATTATTTGCCTTTTTCTGGTCTCATCATAGGGAATAAAATCACATCACGTATTGATTCTTCACCTGTTAGTAACATTACCAAACGGTCAATACCAATTCCGAGCCCCGCTGTTGGTGGCATTCCAGTTTCTAAGGCATATAAGAAATCTTCATCGAGAACCATTGCTTCTTCATCTCCTGCTGCACGTATCCTTGCTTGCTCTTCTAATCGCTGACGTTGATCACGCGGGTCGTTAAGCTCGCTAAAAGCATTTGCAAGCTCCGATCCATTGACAAATAGCTCGAAACGTTCCACAAGTCCGGGCTCACTACGGTGTTTCTTTGCAAGTGGCGACATTTCCAATGGATAATCCACTACAAAAGTTGGTTGAATTAAATGTTCTTCTACTTTTGCACCAAAAATTTCATCCAATATTTTCATCGATGATGCATCAGGTGCTACTTCTACGTGCAATTGATCAGCAATTTCCAGCAATTCCTCTCTTGATTTACCTTTTAAGTCATATCCTGTATATTGTTTGAAAAGATCAAACATACGCATTCGTTTAAAAGGTGGTTTCAAGCTTATTAATTTGCCATTGAATTCAACATCATAAGTGTCATTCACTTCGTAAGCTACTTTTGAGACCAATTCTTCTGTCAAATCCATCATCCAGTTGTAATCTTTGTATGGAACATAAAGTTCGAGCATCGTAAATTCAGGATTATGAGTTCGATCCATACCTTCGTTACGGAAATTACGGCCTATTTCGTAAACACCTTCGAAACCGCCTACGATTAGTCGCTTTAAATATAATTCCACTGCTATTCGCAAATAAAGTCTTATATCAAGTGCGTTCAAGTGTGTGATGAATGGACGAGCAGTTGCTCCACCGTAAATTGTTTGCAAAATTGGAGTATCGACTTCCAACCAGCCACGTTCATCAAAAAATTTACGAATATAAGATATAATTTTGGAGCGTTTGATAAAAGTTTGTTTAATTTCGGGATTAACAATTAAATCAACATATCTGCGACGATAACGCAATTCTTTATCAGAGAAAGCATCATAGACTATGCGATTCCCTTGCTCATCAATTTCTTCTTTAACAACTGGCAAAGTACGCAAACATTTAGCTAATAAAGATACTTTTCGACTATGGATAGTAATTTCGCCAGTTTTTGTTCTAAATACAAAACCTTCTACACCGATGATATCGCCGATATCAAGCAATTTTGTATGCTCATAAAAATCTGGCAAATCATCTTTTTTCATATATATTTGAATTTTGCCGGATTGGTCCGCAATATGGAAAAAGCTGGCTTTGCCCATACGTCTTATTGCTGATATTCGTCCTGCAACACTAACGTTGGATAATTCTTCAGGCTTTTCATCTTTAAAATTTTCTAAGATGAATTTTGCATTGTGAGTTTTATTAAATTCATAAGGATACACTTCAATGCCTGCTTTTTCAAGCAATTCAAGTTCTTTAAAACGTCTTGCATCTTGTTCGTTTAAATTTTCAATCATTTTCATCCTCGTATTCAAAAATAAAACATTGCAAATTAATAATTTTTTACGACTTTTGAATAAAATGAATAATTTTTAAATATTATTTTGAACCGATAATAATTTTTTGTATAATTGAAGATAATAATTCTGCAAGGTAAAATTATGAATAATGAGAATACTTATAAAGTAGAAATTTTAGATAATTATCCAGATATTGCAAAAATTATTCTCAAAAAGCAAGTGCTTGGTGGGAGTGATGCACTTGAGTTTAACCTTGCAGTGCAAAAAGTCAAAGAAAACAATGTGCGCGCAATAATTGCTGATTTAAAAGACGTCGAGATGATCAATAGCACTGGTCTCGGTATGCTTGTTGGGACAATGAGCACCTTACGTAATTTCAATATCGCTTTTGTTTTAATAAATGTTCCTGAAAAAGTCAATTATTTACTTGAAGTAACTCATCTCAATAAAGTTCTCCGAATTTTCAAGAATTTAGAAGACGCAATTTCAGCATTTAAATAGAGATAACTATGAAAAATATTCAAGAAAAAATTGCTCATATAAAAGAAAATTATGAGCATTGTTCACATTTAGAAATGCAGGAATTTGCAGAAGAGTTCTTAAATTTGTTGAATAAAGGTAAAATCCGTGCTGCAGAAAAAGTAAACGAGGAATGGGTGATTAATTCTTATGTTAAAGAAGGTATTTTGCTACTATTCCGTTACGGCAGACTTATTGATATGTCATTAAATGAGCAACTTCGATTTTTCGATAAACATACTTTGCCACTAAAAGCTCTATCTTTAAATGATGGTGTACGTATTGTTCCAGGTGGCTCGTCGATTCGCACTGGAGCTTATATTGCTAATGGAGTAATTTGTATGCCACCAATGTATATTAACATTGGAGCTTATATCGACTCAGGAACGATGATAGACTCTCATGCTTTGGTTGGTACTTGCGCCCAAATTGGTAAAAATGTTCACATCAGTGCTGCTGCACAAATTGGAGGTGTGCTCGAACCGATTGGCGCACGCCCTGTTATAATCGAAGATAATGTGCTTGTTGGCGGTAATTGTGGTATATATGAAGGTGTGCTTATTCGCCAAGATGCAGTTATTGCATCCGGTGTAATTCTTACAGCTTCAACTCCTATTTATGATATCGTTAACAACAGAATAATTACTGGATCCAACGATAAACCGCTTGAGGTACCTCGCTCGGCAGTTGTTGTTTCAGGAACAAGAGCCGTGAAAGGTTATTTTGCTGAAAAATACAGCCTTGGTATATACACGCCAATAATTGTAAAATATCGAGACGATAAAACAGACGCTCGTGTTGCATTGGAAGATATATTGAGATAATTATTGCCAATAATTGATGAGGTAGGTTGTCTTCAACCTACCTCTTTGTGTTATTATTTTTTAATAAACTTCCAATTCGAGACTTTTTTACCGTCATCGATTTGGATGATATATGCGCCAGATGATAAATTCTCGGCTGGTATATGCAGAAGATTTTCACCTTGATATAGTTTTCCCTTGTAAATGAGTTCAATTTCTTTACCTGTTATATCGAGAATTTTTGCGGTTATATTTGTATTTGTTTCACTGAAAATATTGCATAGTGCATTATTTCCCACTGGATTTGGATAAATTCCAGTAATTTTTATTACGTCATTTATAGATGTAGCATTAACTCCTATTCCACTTATTTGAATTGATTTTATTAATCCGCTTAATTTATCTTTAATTTGGAGCATACCAGAAATATTACCCTCAATTTGTGGTCTAAATCCTACGGTTATCTCTCTACTTCGTGTAGTATCTAAAATAAATTCGTTTACAAAGGGTAAGATATAAAAATTATCATTGTTCAACGATAATTCGAGGTTTAATATAGTTTTTCCATTGTTTGTGATTGTAATATTTTTTTCTTTCTGATCTCCAACAAAAGTTGAATCGAAACTAATTTCCAGGAGATCTGTTATAAATGAAGCATTTGTTTGTCCAATACCATAACCAGTTACAGGGAATTCTATTTTATATGGCTCAGCATCACTAATAATTATTAGATTAGCATCCCTTGTGCCAGTATCCTTTGGAGTAAATCTGATACGAACAATGCCTGTTCCACCTACGTCAACTGATTCAGACGTTCCTACAATTACTTGAAAATCAGAGGCATTTTCGCCTTCGAAATATAATTTGTCAATGAAAGTTTTAGTGTTTCCATTATTTTGAAGTGTAAGGCGCTCAATTTTGCTTTGACCTAATGCTACGCCTCCGAAATCTAATTTATTAGCTGTAATAGCTAATTTTTTAGTAGGATTTGCTACTGGGATAGGAAAGTCCAAAGTTGCTACATTAGATGCACCAAACATCCATACCCTAACACTATTATCCGAAATAGAAGCAGAACTTGATACAACACTTTCGGTATATCGCGATAGAATCGGTTTCCAGCTTTGCCCGTCATTATGTGAAATAAAAACAGCACCATTTTCAAAAACAACAATATAAACATTTTTACCCTTAGGTGCGTAAAGATATACTGGTTTTAAACCAATTGTATTGAAATTGAAAACTTCAGTTAACCAATTTACTCCGCTATTTGTTGTTCTTGCAACTGCATAGGAGTTGTCGGTTTTGGTATAAATTGCAAGACCATTGTTTTCATCTTTGAATGCAAGGTATGGGATAGAACCACCGTTTGTTACATAGTAAGCATACCAATTTTTGCCTTTATCATTAGAGCGATAAATTTTACCAACATTAGTACCAAACCAAACGATATTATTATAATTGAAAATAGAGCCTGTTAATACTTTTTCTCCAGTTGATGTTGGGAGTGTGTTTTCTGGTGCAGACCAATTTGAACCCCCATCAGAAGTTGTAGCGATTGCAATCCTATTATTTAATGGATCTCCAATTGCAACTCCAAAGTTATCATCTATAAATATTATATTCTTTATTGTTCCCATAAAAGTCGATAAACTTTTAGTTGACCAATTCTGACCTGCATTAGTTGTAATAAGAACTGAAGGAAGATTTGTAGGTGAATTTTGTGCAAGTGCTGCTTTTGAACCGCTAAAAGCATATACTGCTTGTATCTTATTATTTCCCAATGGAATTAAATTCAATCCATTACTATTCTGTAAATATAAAGCTCCTAAAAAATTATAGACCGAACCAACCGCCCAGTAGGCACCAATATTTGGACTGTGAGAGTGATTTATACTCATACTATAGCTTGCAGGAACTAAAAATTGCTCGGTGTAATTATTTTCAGATTTTATTTTAATTGGAATCTTGAGTAAATCATAATCAATATAATTATTATCCTCAAACGTTATCAGAACATCTACATAACCGCTGAACCATAAATTTGTGCTCTGTAGTTCAACATCGAAGGATAATTCATTTTCTTCCAAAGTACCAATAACTCCAACAGTAAACTGAGTACCATAGATTCTTAAATTACTTTCATAAGAAGCTATTTTAACTTTGAAATTGTTACTTGTAGGAGCCAGATAGTTCTTGATTTTGATTTTAAGAGTCTGTCGTGTGTAATTAGTAATTGCATCACTACCACTTATTGAAAAACTTGAAATTTCGCAGCCAGGGATTTTCCTATCAGGATACTTCGGATTGTTGTAAGTTAAAGCGTTATAAGCATTAATTTTCCCGAAAAATTTTGGTCTATCGCTTTGGTTGTTTACAAAATTGTCCGCAGTGCTTCTGATTTGATGATAAACTTGCTTTGGCGAATAATGTGGGAATACGCTTTTTACAAGCGCAGCCAATCCTGCAACAATCGGAGACGACATAGAAGTTCCATCGTAACTTGTATATCTGCTATTTGGGATTGTTGAATAAATCGACTGCCCTGGAGCATAGACTGTAACTGAATGACCGTAGTTTGAAAAACTTGCTGCTTTATCAGATTGATTGGTCGCCCCAACATTTATTACATTTTCGTAATTTGCAGGGTATTGAGGATATGAATTGAGATCTAATCCATCATTACCAGCGGCAACAACAACAATACTGCCAAGTTGTGTTGATTGATTTATTATATCTTGACCAACCTGTGAGTAACCAGGACCACCCCAGCTACAATTAATCACTTTAGCACCTTTTTGTGCGGCATAAAGAATTGCCTCATAACCACGATAAATACCACCCACATTTGGATTATCCGCTCCAACTTTTATTGGTATATACTTGCAATTTGCACCAAGTGATGCAATGCCAATTCCGTTATTCGTTACTGCATTGGCACAACCAGTAACGTGTGTCCCATGCGTGTTGCTGGTGCTTGAAGGGTTAGGATCTTCGTCTTCTTTCCAGTTACCATTTTGTATATCGCTAAATGTAACATTTCCAACGAAATCGTACTTTCCATCCGCCAAATTTCCTTGCAAGTCTGGATGCGTATAGTCAATTCCAGTATCAATTATAGCAATTTTTACAGTTGTATCACCCAGCGAAACATCCCAAGCTTGAAAAGCTAATGTATTTGTAAGATAATACTGATTGTTTATAAGTGGATCGTTAGGTGTAAAAAATGCTTGATGAACAAAAATCGGAAATGCATATTCAATTTCAGGGTTTTTCATTAACTCACGGCATGCATCATAAGGATCAATAGGGTTTGTGTATTGCAATTCGTAAATACGTCCGACTCCTATTTTGTCTTCCGACATTTTTTTCATATCTGAGTATTCTGGGAAAAGAGCTCTTACTTTGACACTCCCAAAATCTTTAATACTTGATTGAATTTGTGGTGAAAGTTCAGCATATTTATTTTTAATTAATGGTAAATTAGATCTGGTTTTAATATGAACTGACCTTGGTAAATATAAATTTGATTCCAACTTTGGTATGCTTATAATTTTTCGTGGAGAAAATGAGCCGTCAGGTAATTTTTCTCCTGGAATTTCAAATATTAAGCCTTTTTGTGTTGCATTATTTGAATAAGCAGAGCTTAAGCTAAATAAAATTCCTAAAATTAAAAGTAAAAACTTTTTCAATTTCTTACTCCTATTCAGTTTCTCGAAATATAATTTATTTAAAAATAAAAATATTCTTTTAGAAATTAAAACAACAAATAATCGTCAAAAGTTACAAAAATTTGTTTCGAGGTAAATTATGATAAACTCAAACACACCTATTGTATTAATTGTAGATGATATCCCAAAAAATCTTCAAGTTCTTAGCAATATCTTAAATCGTGATGGATACGAAATTGCTTTCGCCTCCAACGGTAAGCAAGCTATACAAATTGCCGAAAGCATTCTTCCAGATCTTATCTTGCTTGATATTATGATGCCTGAAATGGACGGATATGAAGTATGTAAAAGATTAAAAGAAAATCCCTCTACTCGAAATATTCCAATTATTTTTATAACTGGTAAAGCTGAAACCGAAGATTTGGTAAAAGGTTTTCAGGTTGGAGCAGTTGATTACATTACAAAGCCTTTTAACTCTGTGGAACTTTTAAGCCGAGTGAGAACACATATAGAATTAAAACAATCTCGCGATTCAATATTAAAATATAGCCAAGAATTAGAAAAAGCACAAGCAGAACTAAAGCAAGTTATAGCTCAGAAAGATAAATTCTTCTCGATCATAGCGCACGATCTTCGCGGTCCTTTTACAGGTTTTATTGGTCTTTCAGAATTACTATCAGAAGCCTATGAATCCTTAGAAAAGGATGAAATAAAACAAATTTCAGAAAGTATGAATGCAGCTGCTAAAAAATTATTTGAATTTTTGGAAAATCTTCTTGAATGGTCTCGCTCTCAAATGGGGAGAATTCAGTATAACCCTACTATTATTGATTTAAACGATCTTTTCGATCGAGTAGTAAGTTTATTCAAGGATACAGCAAAAAACAAGAAAATTGAAATTATTAAGGAAATTAATGAGAAAATTTCAATAAAAGCTGATAATTATATGACTAATACTATTTTGAGAAATTTGTTATCCAATGCTATTAAATTCTCATTTGAAAATGGGAAAATTATTCTCAGCGCAAAAGTTGAAGATAATAATGTTATTATATCAGTTAAAGATTTTGGACTTGGTATGGATGATGAAGCTAAGAAAAAAGTTTTTCGCATAGATACAAAATATTATACTCCTGGGACAGCAAACGAAACAGGTTCAGGTTTAGGACTTATTCTTTGCAAAGAACTTGCTGAGAAACAGTACGGAAGCTTATATTTTGAAAGCGAGCCAAACAAAGGCACAACATTTTATTTAAAACTCCCACTCCATAATTAAAAAAGCCCTGCTATCGGGGGGAATTTGACAGCAAGGCACGCAGCATAAAGAGGAAGAGACGAATTTGGCATTCGTCGAGCGAAAGACGAGACTCGAACTCGCGACCCCAACCTTGGCAAGGTTGTGCTCTACCAACTGAGCTACTTTCGCTTCAAAGAACATTTCATTTGGTAAATACAAAAATATAAATTCCATAAATCATTTGCAAGAAAAAAAATTAAATTTTTTCATTTTTTAAATTAAAAATGATTTTAATTTTATGTATTTTTGCTTTTTAATAATAAATTAAATTGAGTTTTTATGGAACGAATTGCTATACTTGATTTTGGTTCTCAATATACACAAATAATTGCTAGAAAAGTCAGAGAATTACAGGTATTTGCCGAAATTTATCCATATTCGATTGATTTGGAAAAGCTTAAAGCATTATCACCTTCTGGTATTATTTTATCAGGCGGTCCTTCAAGTGTATATTCTGAAAATGCTCCAAAACCCACCTTCGATTTATTCTCGCTCGGCATCCCAATTTTAGGTATTTGCTATGGGTTACAACTTATTGCTTATAGCTTAGGTGGTGCTGTGGATAAAGCTGCAAAAAGAGAATACGGTCGTGCAAATTTAATCATTGATAAAAATGATGCGCTTTTCGAGGGTATCTCTAAAGGCACACAAGTTTGGATGAGTCATGGCGATGCCCTCACAAAAATTCCTGATGGATTCGAAATTATAGCACATACTGAAAATGCACCAATTGCGGCTATCCGAAATTCACAAAGAAAAATTTATGGCGTTCAATTTCATCCTGAAGTGCATCATTCAATTGAAGGGAAAAAAATATTAGAAAATTTTGTCCGAAAAATATGTTCTTGCAAAGATACTTGGGATATGCATTCCTTCATAGATACAGCTATCAATAAAATTCGTCAAGAGGTTGGTTACAGTGAAGTTATCTGTGCTCTCTCTGGAGGTGTAGATTCAACAGTGTTGGCTGTTTTGCTTAGCAAAGCAATTGGCAACAAATTACATTGTATTCATATTGATACGGGGCTAATGAGACTTAATGAAAGCTCAAATTTGATGAAGCTATTTCGTGAAAATTTTAATATATCTATTGATTTAGTGGAAGCAAAAGATATTTTTCTAAACCGACTTAAAGGTATTACAGATCCTGAACAAAAAAGAAAAATTATTGGAAATACTTTCATTGAATTATTCGAAATAGAAGCTCGCAAGTTTAATAATGCTAAATGGTTAGCTCAAGGGACTCTCTATCCAGATGTTATAGAATCCATTAGTGTTAAAGGTCCATCAGCTGTAATTAAATCGCATCATAACGTCGGTGGACTGCCTGAGAAGATGGGACTGAAACTTCTTGAGCCATTTAGAGAATTATTTAAAGATGAAGTCCGTGCTGTTGGTAAGGAGCTTGGAGTTCCCGATTGGTTTATAAAACGTCATCCATTCCCTGGACCTGGACTTGCAATCAGAATTATTGGTGAAATCACACAAGAAAGAATTGACATTTTACAAAAAGCTGATGATATTTATATAGAAGAAATAAAAAATGCTAATCTTTACGATGAAATATGGCAAGCTTTTGCTGTATTGCTCCCTGTCCAAAGTGTTGGTGTAATGGGCGATGAAAGAACGTACGAAAACGTTTGCGCTTTGCGAGCGGTAACATCTGTTGATGGAATGACAGCCGACTGGTTCCAATTTCCTTATGAAGTTTTAGCAAAAATTAGCAATAGAATTATAAATGAAATTCGTGGAATAAACCGAGTTGTTTACGATATAACAAGTAAACCACCAGGAACAATTGAATGGGAATAATTTAAAGGTGTATTATGGATAAATTTGTTATTCAAGGTGGAAATAGATTAGTCGGACGTGTCAAAATTTCTGGTGCCAAAAATGGCTCGCTTGCTCTTATGCCTGCAACATTGCTTGCCCCAGGGACATATCACCTGAAGAATACTCCTAATCTTCGTGATGTTTGGACAATGTCCCGTCTTATGACAAGTTTGGGTGCATTCTGTGAGCTAAATGGTAATGATCTATTTATTGACACATCCAATATCACAAGCTACGAAGCTCCATATGAACACGTCAAAAAGATGCGCGCTTCATTTTATGTTTTGGGTCCTTTGGTTTCGCGTTATGGTTTTGCTAAAGTATCTCTTCCAGGAGGTTGTGCTTGGGGACCGCGCCCAGTGGATTTGCATTTAAAAGGTTTAGAAAAACTTGGTGCAAAAATAAAATTAGAAAGTGGTTATGTAATTGCGAAAGCTGATAAATTAATAGGAACAAAATTTCACTTTGATATATCAAGCGTTGGTGCAACTGGCAATTTGCTTATGGCTGCTGTTCTTGCAAAAGGATCAACTTTGCTTTCCAATGCTGCTACTGAGCCAGAAATAACTGCTCTTGCACGTTTTCTTGTTAAAATGGGGGCAAAGATTGATGGTATTGGCACCACACAGCTCGAAATTGAAGGTGTTGACGCACTTCATCCTATTGATGAGACAACAATCCCCGATAGAATTGAAACAGCTACATTTCTAATTGCAGCTGCTATCACAGGTGGCAAATTAGAGCTTGAAAATACAAATCCTTATCATTTAACTGCTATTATATCTAAATTAGAAGAAGTCGGTTGCGAAATTGACGTTAATGCAGATAAGATTTCTATTGAAATGAATTCCATACCAAAACCTGTTGATGTTGTTGCAACTGTTTATCCCGGTTTCCCAACAGATGTGCAATCGCAATGGACTACTCTAATGCTTGCTGCTGATGGTACCTCAAGAATCACCGATACAATTTATCCTGATAGGTTTAAGTATGTTCCTGAATTAGTTCGTTTGGGTGCAAATATTGAAGTCGTTGATAATTCCGCTATTGTCATTGGCGGGAAAAAGCTCTCTGGTGCAACCGTGATGGCTTCAGATTTGAGAGCTGGTGCTGCGCTCGTTCTTGCTGCACTCATTGCCGATGGAACAAGCGAAATCTTGCGTGTATATCACATAGATCGTGGCTATGAGAACTTTGAAGAAAAATTGCAATCTATAGGTGCAAATATTAAACGAGTTAAAACTGATTTAATTTAAATGAACGAAACATTAAATATAAACGAAATATTTTTCTCTATTCAAGGCGAAGGCACTCGAGCAGGTCTGCCTTGTGTGTTTGTTCGTATGCAAGGCTGTATGCTCCGCTGTAAGTGGTGCGATACCGATTACGCATTGGAACTTAGAGAAATAAAAAACATAATGAGCATAGAAGAGATTATTAACAAAATCAAATCTTTCAATTGCAATTTTGTTGAACTTACCGGTGGCGAACCACTTGCCCAAGAAAATACAATTATACTTGCAAGAATTTTGTGTGAGCTTGGTTATGAAGTTGCTATCGAGACAAATGGTTATTCTGATATTTCCAAGCTCGACAGTCGCGTTATTAAAATTATGGATTTAAAATGTCCTGCCTCTGGAATGAGTAAATACAACAACTTCGAAAATATTAAATATATCACAAAGAATGATGAGGTTAAATTTGTTATTGCCGACGAAAATGATTTCAATTGGGCAATTGAAATTATACAAAAGTTTGATTTAATTAAAAAAGTAAATTCTATTCTTGTTTCTCCAGCTTTTGGACTGTGTGAACCTAAAAAATTAGCCGAAAAAGTTTTAAATAGTGGCTTGAATATTCGATTGCAATTACAATTGCACAAATATATTTGGGAACCAAATACTCGTGGAGTTTAACAGATAAAATTATCTCGATATTTTTTTATAAGTAAATTTATTCTAATTTTGTAAATAATTTTATTGAAAATTTTAATTTTTTATGGAAACAGATAATAGTCATAACGAAAATAACGAAACAGACTATTTATCTAAAATAAATCCTAATTCAAATTCACAAAGGTTAAGGCAATGGAATTACTTATAGTTATGGTTATATTAGCCATAATTACTTGGCTATTTCGCTTTTTTGGCTTAAAGTATTATTACTATCTGAGAGAAAAAGAAAATCAAGAGTTTTTAGAACACAGTCAAATTACAGATGAGGAATTAATTGTAATTTTAGCCGCTGCTGCCCAGATGGTTTTATGCAAATCGGTTGTTGTGAAAAGTATTAGATTCGTAAAAAATCAAAATGATACAGCTTGGGGAAGAATGGGCAAATTACATATTATGTCCTCTCATCATTTGAGATAATGTAAAAATAAGAGAATAAAAATTATGGGAAATCCTTTAGAATTTGCTTTTATTGTTTATGGTGGAACAGTTATAATTTCTTTTTTTGTAGTTTTTGTAATTAAATCAGTTTATTCGATAATGAAATTTATCAAGAAAAATTAAGGAACTTAAAGCAATGAATGGCTTAGATTTTTACAATTTGTTCCCTGGGATTTCAACACTTTTTTCGAGCCCACTTTTAATTACAATTGGTAGAATTTCCCTAATCATTCTGGGTGGTTTATTGGTGTATTTGGGGAAAAGGGAGATTTTGGAACCGCTTCTTATGATACCTATGGGGTTTGGTATGGCTGCAATAAATGCAGGTGTATTGGTGCTCGATAATGGAGCTTACGGTACCTTGTTTTTGAATCCAATGATTGCTGATTATTCTGAACTTATGTCTATTTTACAGATTGATTTTTTGCAACCTGTTTATACTTATACATTTAGCAATGGACTTATCGCTTGTATAGTGTTTATGGGCATTGGAACTTTGCTTGATATTGGATTTTTGCTTTCAAGACCATTTGCAAGTATGTTCATTGCATTATGTGCAGAACTTGGTACAATACTCACATTTCCTATTGCTGTTTGGATGGGGCTGACCCCAAATGATGCTGCTTCAATCGCAATGGTAGGCGGTGCCGATGGTCCAATGGTGCTCTTTACTTCACTTATGCTCTCAAAAAATTTATTCATCCCCATAACAGTTGTAGCTTACTTATATCTTGGATTAACTTATGGCGGCTATCCATATTTGATAAAACTAATGGTCCCAAAAGAATTAAGAGCAATTAAAATGCCTCCTCCCAAAAAATCACTTAAAATTACCTCGAATGAAAAACTTGCATTTGCTTTTGTTACTTGTGTGGTCTTATGTTTATTGTTTCCTGTTGCTGCACCATTATTTTTCTCATTATTTTTAGGCGTTGCAATTAGAGAGTCTGGTATAAATCACTATATTTCACTTGTTAGTGGTCCAATGCTTTATACTGCAACTATGTTTTTGGGGATACTTCTTGGTGTGCTTTGCGAAGCCAGCATTATTTTAAATCCAACAGTATTAAAGCTTTTGCTTTTGGGTATTTTAGCTTTGCTTTTATCTGGAATTGGTGGCATTTTCGGTGGCTATTTAATGTATTTTTTTACTAAAGGAAAATTCAACCCTGTTATTGGTATTGCTGGTGTCAGTTGCGTCCCAACAACTGCAAAAGTTGCTCAGAAATCCGTTTTTAAAGAAAATCCAAATTCAATTGTAATGCCCGACGCACTCGGTGCCAATATCTCCGGAGTAATTACCAGTGCTATAATTGCTGCAATTTTTGTAACATTATTGAAATGAAAAAATATTATTTATATTGGTCAATTGGAATTTTTGTTTCCATTATTGGTGTGATTTTGACAAAAAAAATGCCGGCAAATTCTTTTTGGAGTTTTGCCGGCTATATTTTTGCTTTTTTGGGTATTTCAATTATTGCTTTTGCTATTAACAAAAAATCTAAAAAAGATAATATTTAATTAAATATCTCATTTAACTTTTATTCCATTTGTTTCCATTTCGTTTTGTTGGTTTTTCAACTGAGGAAATTAAAAAACGAACATTATCCTTACCAAAAATATTACTAATAATTTCAATATTTTTTAAGCTTATAGCGAAATTCTGATTCAATGCAACATAATTTTTTTTAAGTTCTCCATATTTCAAATTAAAAATCAATTTTATCTCTGTATCAGCTTTTTCTAAATTGTTTGCTAAAATGTCAATAGCATCCTCGGTTATAGTATTTAAATCAATCCAAATTTTGTATCCTTCTACATTTGTTTTTAAAAAACTTTCTACATCTTGTGCTTTATCTGCAACAATTTCAATAACATCTCCATTAAATGAAGAATTCCCATATACAATTAAGGGTTTGTCGTTCTCAATTATATTTTTGAACTGACTATAAGCTTCATTCCAGAAAATTATATGAGCTTTACCAAAAAAATCCTCAAGAGTTACAAAAGCAACTGTATTTTTATTCTTATCAAGTCGAGTGCGCACATCCCCTACAAGCCCCATCAAACGAACGTAATCGCCGATTTGTTGATTACCAACATCTGTAAATACAAAGTTATTAACTGATTTAAGCAACAATTCGTATTCTTGAAGTGGATGACCTGAAATATAAAAATTCAAATAATATTTTTCTTTTTCCAATTTTGTGTTAATATCCCACTCATCAATAACTAAAAGTTTTGGTATAGCTGGTTCAGCTGCTGAAGTGCCGCCAAAAAGACTTTCATTAGCCTCAGCTTTATAATTTTGATAGGCTTTTGCATAGTCCAAGATAGTATCGATTGATTGGAATAGGGTAGCTCTCTGATCTTTATGTATCTTATCGAAGGCACCAGCGCAAATTAACGCCTCCATAGTGCGTTTATTAATTAGTGAAGTATCCACTCTACAAATAAAATCGAAAATAGAAGTGAATTTGCCCAATTGCCTTGCTTTTACTATATTATCAACTGCTTGAATACCTACATTTTTAATAGCCGCTAAACCAAAATAAATTACATTATCTTTTGCTATGAAATTTGTCTTTGACTGATTTATGTCAGGTGGCAAAACTTTTATGCCAAATTTTTTAGCTTCATCAATTAATTCAACAATTTTATCCTGATTGTTAATTTCGTTTGTCATATTTGCAGCCAAAAATTCCGCTGGATAATGTGTCTTCAGCCAAGCAGTCTGAAATGCAAGATAAGAATATGCTAGCGAATGAGACTTGTTAAACCCATAATTTGCAAATTTTTCAATTAAATCAAATATCTCAAGAGCTAATTTTTCATCAATTCCATTGTTTTTAGCACCTTCTATAAATAACGGTTTCATTTTGTCCATCTCGGATTTTTTCTTTTTCCCCATAGCACGACGCAAAATATCTGCTTGACCAAGAGTAAAACCAGCAATTTTCTGAACAAGTTGCATTACCTGTTCCTGATAAACTATTATCCCATAAGTATTTTTAAGCGATTCTTCCATATAAGGATGTAAATATTCTATTGGCTTTCTGCCAAATTTTCGGTCAATAAACTCTGGTATGTTTTCCATAGGACCGGGGCGATAAAGAGCATTCATTGCTGTTAGTTCTTCAAGATTTTGTGGTTTTAGCTTACGCAAATAATCCTGCATACCGTCAGATTCAAACTGAAAAACAGCCAAAGTGTGCCCTTCGCCGATAAGTTTGTATGTCTCAGGGTCTTCAAAGTCAATTTTATCAATATCAATTTCAATATTGTAATTTTCTCTTATCATTGCTAAAGTATTTTCAATCACCGATAAAGTCTTCAATCCTAAGAAATCCATTTTCACTAAACCTGCGGCTTCAAGTTCAGCCATAGAATATTGCGTAACTACATCATTGCTACCATCTTCACCCTTTGATGGTTGCACAACTGGTACAAAATCTGTAATTTCACCTGGTGCAATAACAACACCTGCTGCATGAGTTGATACACCACGATTTCTATTTTCAAGTATCTTCGAATATTCTATAAGTTCCTTTAGTTTATCTTCTTTTGTTTCTTTTAACCATTGTAAATCTGGCAATTCGAGAGCTTCATCAATGCTCATAACTTTGCCAAGTTTTACTTCTATCTTTGATGTTATATCTTTTACAACAGAAAGGGGAATACTAAGCACTCGAGCAACATCTGTCAATACAGCTCTTGATGATAATTTGCTGAATGTAATAATTTGGGCAACTGCATTTGCACCGTATTTTTCTTTCACATATTCGATTACCTTATATCTCTTATCATCAGCAAAATCTATATCTATATCAGGCATCGAAATTCTATCTGGATTTAGAAATCTCTCAAAAAGTAAATTGTATTTTAATGGATCTACGTTAGTTATATCAAGTGCATACGCTACAATACTTCCAGCAGCCGAACCACGCCCTGGACCGACACGCACTTGACGTTCTTTTGCTGCACGTATAAAGTCCCATACAATTAAAAAATAGCCAGGAAATTTCATTTTTTTTATGACATTTAATTCATATTCCGCACGCTGTTTAATTTCATCAGTAACTACTTCATATTTCTTTTGAAGTCCTTCGAAAACTAATTTTTCAAGGTATTCATCTAAGGATTTAAAATTAGCATTTACTGGGATAGGGAATTCGGGCATATGCAGCGTTTTTAGATCAAGCTGACAATCGCATTTTTCGGCAATTTCCAATGTTGATGAAATTGCTTCGGGAAATTCTCTAAAAATTTCATTCATTTCAGCAGACGTTTTAAAGTAAAATTCTGGAGTCCTATAACGCAATTTTTTATAATCAACTTCATCGCTACCGGATGCATCTCTAATGTGTAATAAAATGTTGTGAGCAATAGCTTGTTCTTTGGTCATATAATGTATATCGTTTGATGCAACGAGCTTAATGCCAAGCTCTTTTGCTAATTTTGGAGCATCACGAAGTATAATTTTGTCTTCATCGTAAAAATGATTCTGAATTTCAATGTAAAAATCATTGCCAAATAACTCTTTGTAATAAGTTGCTTCTTTTCTTGCTTTTTCATAATTGCCCTTGAGCAAATGTGATGAGACAACCCCTCCTAAGCAAGCACTTGTGCAAATTAAACCTTTGCTGTATTTTTCAAGAACCTCTTTGTCAATACGTGGGCGATAATAAAATCCTTCCAAATGAGCAATTGATGTGAGTTTGATTAAATTTCTGTATCCCTCTGAATTTTTTGCTAATAATAATAAATGATAGTAATTCTTTTTTCTTATATCGAATTTTGTTAACGATTTATCAAATCGAGAACCACTTACAATATATGCTTCAAACCCAATTATAGGTTTTATTTGATAATCTTCGCCATTCTCCTTTAAGTTTTTATTGGCATTTGAAATTTCTTGATAAAATTCTATTATACCATACATTACGCCATGGTCTGTCAGTGCAATTGCAGGTTGTCTGTCATTTATAGCAGCTGCAACCAATTCTTTTATTGTAGGCAAAGCATCTAAAATTGAATAGTGACTGTGATTGTGTAAATGAACAAAATTTGACATTCTAATCCTCAATTAAAAATTTAGATTTTTTCTTTCTAACAAATATAATGAATAATTGAATTATCATTAAAAATTAATTTAAATGTGGAAAATTATAAAATAGATAATCAGATACTGATAAAAAAATATCTGTATAATCTTTTGATTGATTAAAAATTGTTAATATAAAGCTGAAAAGTATTGTATATCAACAATTTTATTATAATTGAGAAATATCGATAAATTTGTATCAAAAAGTTGTATAAATAAGATATATTTTATAGTTTTGTGTATGTTAATCTTAACTTTTTAAAAAATAAAGACTATGGCAACTGTAAAAGAAAAAATCGAAGAATTAAAGAAAAAAGAAGCTGAAATTCTTTTAGGTGGAGGACTCGATAAAATCGAGGCGCAACACAAAGCAGGAAAACTTCTTGCTCGTGAAAGACTGCATTTGTTGTTCGACAATGGATTTTATGATGAGATCAATAAATTTGTCGAGCACTCGGGCGATGCTTTTGGAATGGAAGAGAAAAAGTTACCCGGTGATGGTGTTGTTACTGCAATGGGAGCAATTAATGGACGCCTTGCTTATGCTTCATCCCAGGACTTTACTGTAATGGGTGGAAGTGTTGGTGGTCGTCACGCCTGGAAAATTTGTGAAGTAATGCAAAAAGCATTGAAAAACGGTGTTCCATATATTGCCTTCAATGATAGTGGTGGTGCTCGTATTCAAGAGCCCATTAATTCATTACGCGGTTATGGAGAAATTTTCTACCATAATGTATTACTTTCAGGTGTTGTGCCGCAGATAGCTATTATTGCCGGTCCCTGCGCTGGTGGCGCTGCTTATTCTCCTGCGTTGATGGATTTCATCATTATGGTACAGGGAATTGGCAAATTGTTCATTGCTGGACCTAATGTTGTCAAGGAAGCAACTGGTGTAGCAATTTCAGCGGAAGAGCTCGGTGGTGCTATGGCTCAGGCTACACATAGCGGTAACGTCCATTTCGTTGCTCGTGATGATGCCGAAGCCATTGAAATTTGTAAACGCCTTCTTTCATACATTCCACAAAACAACACTGAAAATCCTCCATCTTACGGTGATGGTTCTATACAAATAATCGAAGACCCATATTTGAACGAAATAGTTCCAGATGATCACAGAGAACCTTACGATATGATGGATATTTTGCTACGCGTATTCGATCCAGGTAGCATAATGGAGGTGCAAGAGCATTTTGCAAAGAATATGATCGTTGCTTTTGCAAGATTGAACGGGAATGTTGTCGGTATAGTAGCAAATCAACCTAAGGAAAAATTCGGTTGTATTGATATTGACGCATCAGATAAAGCTTCTCGCTTTATCCGCTTTTGCAATGCTTTCAATATCCCACTAATTTCATTTGTCGATGTTCCAGGATTCCTACCAGGCGTCGAACAAGAATTTGGTGGCATTATTCGCCACGGGGCTAAAATGTTGTTCTCATTCTCCGCTGCAACTGTTCCAAAAGTTACAATTATTATTCGTAAAGCTTATGGTGGCGCTTATTTGGCTATGAGTGCTAAAAGTCTCGGGGCTGACCGAGTAGCTGCTTGGCCTACTTCTGAAATTGCTGTTATGGGAGCAGAAGGTGCTGTTTCTGTATTATTCAAAGATGAAATTAAAAATGCACCAGATCCACTAGCCAAAAGAAGAGAATTAATTGAACAATACAGAATTCAATTTGCTTCCCCATATCCAGCTGCTGAAGCTGGTTTGGTAGATGCTGTAATTGAACCAATCAAAACGCGCCAATATCTATCTATTGCTCTCGAATCACTTAAAAATAAGCGAGATCTTCGCCCGCAAAAGAAACACGGACTTATTCCTTTATAATAGGGGTATTTTATGCTTGATAAATTAATTAAAGATGCTGCTTTGGTGCTGGTAATTGTTCCGCAAAATCCTAATAGCAAAGAAATTGTTGCGGCTCTTACTTCATCAATCAATAGCAGTAAATATGAATCAACGATGGAGCAAAATAATAACACAACCATCGATAAAGAAACTGTTGCAGTGATTACTGCTGCTGCAAGTTTTATTCTTGGAAAAGCATTCCAAATTCGAAAAATTAAATTTGTAAAAGACCAAGCTGATACTTCTTGGTCTCGTATTGGAAAATTGAAATTATTTAGTTCACAAGAATAATAGGTAATTTTATGAAAAAATTAAGAATAACTGTAAATGGAAAAGAATACGAGGTTGAAGTTGAAGTTTTAGAGGATACTGACTCTGCTTCTCCTGCATTACCATTTGTTCCACCTGTTGCTTCGGTTGCTCCTATGGCACCACCGCTTACAACTTTTAATGTTGAACCACAGCAAAAAGGCGCATTCAAAGCTTCAACTTCATCCAAAGATGCAAATTCGCTTACATCTCCGATGAACGGTGTTGTTATTGAAATACCTGTTAAACCAGGTGATAGTGTGCGAGAAGGTCAGGTTGTTGTTGTATTAGAAGCTATGAAAATGAAAACAAACATCTCTTCTTCTCGTGATGGTGTTATCGCTGATGTTAAAGTTAAAATTAACGATACAGTCGAATCAGGACAAGTGCTTTTAACTTATAAATAATTTTTAATCGTAAAACTATCAAGGGAACACATTTATTAATGTGTTCCCCTTTTTATTAAACAGGCAATATAATCAAATCAATATCCTTGTTTATTATATTTTTACCATCCAGCCAGAGATATGCATCATCTAACGTGAAAATTACAGGCATCCTACGCTTTGAGTTGTGTATCTTGCTCATAAGTTCATTTGCTTCGGTTGTAAGCAAAGTATATGTCTTATGAATTTCACCTGTTTTTGGATCGATCCACTCTCCCCATAAACCTGCAAATGTAAAAATGTCTTCGTTCTGCAGCGAAATCAAATACTTCTGCTTTTTTTTGCCTTTTTGATCTAACCATTGCCATTCATAAAATCCATCTGCTATAATCAAGCACCTATTATTAATATTATTTTTAAATGCAGGCTTTTGCTTTATTGTTTCAATTCTTGCATTTAATGTGTATTGCCTAATTGATAAATCTTTTGCCCAAGTAGGCACAAGACCCCACTGGAAAAGCTGAATAGCATCGCAAGCATTATTTGCTATAACGGGTGTTCTTGGAAAACTGAACCCGTTGTATTCTGATGGAACGAAAAAATCTTCATCGTCAAATTTAGCATTAAATCTGCTTTTTAAAGATTGCGCTTCTTTCGATAATTTGAAATAGAAACACATATTATGCTTTAATTGTGATTATTTCATCAATTTTTGTTGTGTAACGCGGTGAAAGGCGTTCTTGTTTCATTTTCCAACGACGCTTTGGATCTTGCGAAGCAAGTTTTACTGTGTGCTGTCCAAATGTTGAGTTGATTTTATCCATAGCTTTCATAAGCGAAGAGTGTTCAGGATTGCTATTCTCGAATAAATTTAACTGAATATTGTTTTCAGATACAAAATTCATCACTATTACACCTGCTTTTTTATAGTGGTAGCCTTCTTTATAGATTTTTCGTAATCCTTCGATAGCAAATTTAGCAAGCTCAATGCTTGAATTGGTCGGAAATGGTAGTTCAAGCAATATATTCCGATAATACTGCGGCAAATCTTTGCGGTGGGGATTTGTAATGAGAAACACCATTATCGAATTGCAGCAGGAGTGTTGTTTGCGCAGCTTTTCTGCACACGAAACAGCAAAAGTGGCAACTCTTTCACGCAATTGGTTAAATTCCGTGTAGTTTGTTTCAAAGGTTCTTGTTGTTGCAATGCTTTTGCGTGCTTGCAATGTTTCAAAATCAAGTGTTGGTATGCCGAGTAAATCTTTTTTGAGGCGTAGCCCTACAATCGTCATCCTTCGTTTTGTCCAAGTATCATTTATTTGAGTGAATTGATAAGCATTAGTTATGCCCATAGATCTTAGTTTCTTTGTGTATTGGCGTCCAATTCCCCACACATCTTCAATTGGAAGCCACTTCAAAGCCTTTAATCGCTTCTCCTCTGTATCAATTATATGTATATTGCCAGTCTTGTCAGCAAATTTTTTTGCCACCTCCATCGCAACTTTCGACAAAGCTTTAGTTGGTGCAACACCGATGCTAATAGGTATTCCTGTCCATTTCTGCACCTGATATTTCATTCTTTCGCAAAAAGCTTGTATATCTGAATTTTTTGTGTCTTCTATTTTTAAAAATGCTTCATCTATGCTATAAATTTCAATCTCATCGCTGTAATCTTTCAGAATATTCATAACTCTTTGGCTCATATCGCCATAAAGAGCAAAATTTGCAGAAAACACAGTAACTTTATGCTTTCGCATCAGCTCTTCATATTGAAATGCAGGTGCTCCCATTGGAATACCAAGCTTCTTTGCTTCGTTGCTTCTCGAAATTACACATCCATCGTTATTCGAAAGCACAACAACAGGTTTGCCGATTAAATCGGGGCGGAACACTCTTTCGCAAGAAACATAAAAATTATTGCAATCGACAAGTATCCACATCCTAAAATGCCTTGATTACGTGTGTAACAATACCCCAAATTATAAATTCATTTTCTTTTGTTACTTTTATCGGCTCATAATTTTCATTTGCTGGAAGCAACCAACAACAATTGTTATCAAACATAATTTTCTTTATTGTAAACTCCCCATCAATGTAACAAATAGCTATTTTGCCATTGGCTGGTTCTATACTTCGGTCAATCACTACTAAATCGCCATCCTCAATACCAATATCTCGCATCGAGTCGCCCTTTACACGTCCATAAAAAGTTGCCGACGGATGCCGTACGACATATTTATTCAAGTCAATCGATACATCTTCAAAATCCAACGCTGGCGAAGGAAAACCAGCTCGTATCCCTTCAGAAATATATGGCAGCTCCAGGACTGTGCTTGTGTCCGCCGAAAATATATCAAGCTTAACTGAACTATGCAACCGCAAAACTCTCATTTTACATTCCAGTAAACATTCAATTTACAAATTATGACAATGGAAATTTCATTTTATTTTAGGTTTAATTTTGAGTTTTATTATGCATTTCGTCATAATCTATACGTGTTTTTTTATTTTGCTTATTTTTCTTATATTTGTTTAAACTCGTGCAATATAGGAATGTTTTTGTATGAAAAGATTATTTTGTGTACTCCTGTTTTTTGTTTTCACAAATAATATATTTTCACAGAACTATCTCGAAGAAATTAAAATTGGCATATATGCAAAGGATTTAAAGAAAATTTATACAAATCTTATAAACCATTTTGGTGAAGATTTCTCGGAAATTCATCCCGAAAAGTTTATTGATTTCGCTAATTGGCTTATTAACTTAGAAGATTACTCTTCGGCTTATCAGTTCTATATGATTGCTAATGTTGCAACTTTCCAAAATGACAAATTAAACTTGGACGAAAAAAACAAACTTATGACTAAAATCAATCATCAATGCGATAGCTTAATGAAAAAAATATCGCCTGTAGATAAATTGCTCATCGAGAAGAACAAATATAGAATTTTTCCTGAGAGAATTAATCTTATGAGCAATTTAGCTTTAATGCTCAGCAATACTGAAAAAATCAAATTCGACACCAAACCTACTAAAATTGTAAGGTCTAATCCCGATGGTATTGCACCTATTACTATGGAAACCGTAAGCGGTGGGATAACATTTGTCGAAGAACAAAAACCTGTTGATGAAGCACCATATTACGATTACCGAGATATAATTGAAAATTTGGTGTATCCAGAAAAAGCTATTCAAAAAGGAATTGAAGGCACCGTGAAGGTAGAAGTCGTCATAAACGAGCTCGGCAATGTCCTCTCGAAAAAAGTCCTATCATCAGATAATGAATTTCTGAACTCTTACGCACTTAACGTTATTGATTACGTGAAATTTTCTCCTGGCAAACGCGACAGTAATCCAATTCAATCGAAAGTTATTATTCCAGTACACTTTACAAAAAAGTAAAAGCTTATGAAAAACTATCCATACTATTTATTTCTAATTTTGTTATTTAATATTTCCTGCAACGATGAACTTAAAGAAACTGAAAAATTAGATAATGATAATAAAATAATTGAAAATATTGTCTCTATTGATAAATCTAATACTTACGAACCAATTGAAATAAAGTATCAATCAGTGGAAATCAAAAGTAGGCGCACACTTGACTCAATTTTTAAATCTGTCCCTGATTCAATTGATTCAACAACAGTACGCAAAATTATAATGACGCTTAACCGCAAAGAGCTACATTTCATTCGTAATAATGAAAAAATAATAGTACCCGAAATTTTTACAAATAATTTACTTGATTATTCGATTTTTCCACGATTTTATCCAGCTGCCAAAGATATAAAAAAAATAATCATAGTTTCTATTGATAAGCAAGCTTACGGATGCTATGAATATGGAAAATTAGTAAGATTTGCAGCAGTGAACTCTGGCAAGGAACGCACTCCATCATTCCCCGGGCGTTATTCCCTTGTATGGAAAGATCGTCTGCGAAGATCATCTCTTGATAGCACTTGGATAATGCCTTATACTTTTAATTTCCACAGTGAAGCCGGCAGTGCATTTCATCAGTTCGTTATGCCAGGACGTCCTGTCTCGCATTCCTGCTTGCGGCAGTTTTTAGATGATGCTGAATGGCTTTTCAAATGGGGTGAAGGAGCCAAACGAGACAGTTTAGGAAGATATATTCCAATGAGCGGCACACCTGTTATTCTGCTTGGTCATTTCGATTATACAAGAAAAGTCGGTGGTCCGTGGCTCGACTTTACTTCAAATCGCGATGGTTTAGTTGCTTTGCCAGAAAATCCATTAGAAGTAGAAGAAGCCCTTATCCCAATAATTCAAATTCCAAAAGAAGCACGCTCTTCACTTCGCAATAAAGAACGTTATATGTATGCCGAGGATACTTTACGTGCTCGTGGTATAATCAGACCACAAGTAAAGCTTACACCATCGATTAATTTTAATGAACTTCGCCGTCAAAAGCAAGCCGAAAAAATGAAAAAACAAAATTCTGAAATAAAAGATGACAAACCTATTTTAAAAGATATCGAAAATAACTACAGGGATTGTATTGAAGTCAATTTACGCTGAGCTCTTCCTTTTTTTAGTTACATTCATTTGGGGTGGAACATTTGTTTTTACAAAAATTGGTTTGGATTATGCCTCGCCAACAGCGTATATTCTTATGCGTTTTGCAATTGCTATGGGTTTGTGTGTAATTATCTTTAATCGTAAGCTTTTTAAAATTAATTCAACAACACTTAAAAATGGGCTTATTCTGGGAATTCTCTTTGGTGGTGGCTTTCTTTTGCAAACTTTTGGGCTAAAACACACAACAGTTTCAAAATCAGCATTTATTACAGGTGTTACAGTTCCGATAACTCCAATTGTATTTTATTTGGTTTGCAGAAGAAGTATCAGCAAATACTCAATTATTGGGGTAATCATTGCTACTTTTGGGCTTTGGATATTTACAAATCCTGATTTTGATAATATAAACATAGGAGATTTACTTACACTTATCTCAACTTTATTTTGGGCTTTTTATATTACTTATATGGATGTATTCACCAAAAATATCAAAGAAAGGATAATAACAGCACAATTAGTATTTTTACAATTTGTTGCATCATCCTTTATTGCTTTAATTTTTTATTTCGCATTGGGTGAAAATTCTTTATACGTAAAATTTGATAAAATGCTTATTCTCTCACTTGCATTTAACGCTGTTTTAGCATCATTTCTGGTTACTTTTATTCACACAAGCATCCAAAAATACACAAATCCTGTTAAAGCAGCTCTTATTTTTTCGCTTGAACCAATTATCGCAAGTGCAGTAGCAGTGCTTTTCATAAAGGAAACAATGTCTGTAAGAGAATTAACTGGTGCAGTAATTCTATTTTCTGCTGTTCTGTTTTCTGAAATTGGTAGTTTTTTGGATTTTAAAAAGAAATAAAAATTTAATTTAATTAATACATATTTTTTAGTTAATTTTAAAAATATTTTTATTGAGGTCTATATGAAAAAATTATTTTTATTCTTTACTTTAATTCTTTTCTCTAATGTTTTATATTCTCAAAACATTGATGAAATAATGACCAATGCTGTGAAAGCTATGAATAAACAAGCATTGGATAATATTCAAACATTTATAATAACAGGTAGTCAATTTGTTGCCGCTCAAGGTGAGCAAATTCCTATTACATATAAACTAAAACGACCTGATAAAGTCCGTATTGAAATTGAATATATGGGAAATACGATCATTCAATCATATGATGGGAAAAAAGCTTGGATGGTTAATCCTTTAACTGGTTCGAAAGATAAAAGAAATCTTCCAGATAATGCTAAAGATCAATTTTTGCAGATTTTCGATTTGCTTACTTCTCCACTTTCAAAATATGGTGAAGAAGGTTATAAATTCGAATATGATGGCAAAGAAAGTATAAATGACAATAACTACATCAAAGTTAAAATGACTGATAAAGAAAATGATGTTATCACAATATACATTGATGAAATTACAAATTGGTTTTATAAGTTTTCAACTGTAATGGAAAAAGATGGTGAAAAAAATACTCTGGAATATGTTTTCGAAGAAAAAACAAAAGTTGGTGGTGCAATCGTCCCAACTGTTATTGAAATTAAAATAAACGGCGAAACTAAAATGGCTTATAATTTTGATGAATATGAGATAAATGTTGAATTAGACGACAAAATTTTTGAAAAGCCTTAACTTAAAGTATTTCAAAAGTATATTTGGGCTGCCACCAGATGGCAGCCTTTTTATTTTGCATTTTGAGTTTGTTCATAAAGATCAGAAACAAGATAATGTATTACCTTTGCAATATCTTCGATTTTTTTATTTTTTATGTAATGATTAAATCTCTCAACCTTTGCTTTGAGTGTAGGATATGCATTGATAACAGCGAGGTTTTTCTTCCGCAGAGCAATTAGTGCATTGTTTGTTTTGTCTTCACGTTTGGTTTCTTGTATTGCTTTTTCGCGTCTATAAAGCTGAATTTCTTTGGGTGTTAGTGGTATATATTTTTTATTTGTTGACATTTTTTACCTCTTGTATTTGTCTTAGAACACTTAATAGATAATTAATGAAAGAAGAAACAATTAGAATAACGGATAAATACATTAAAATTGTTGAAATATAATAAAAATTTAGAATTATAAATAATAAGGTTATACCTAATATTAGAGCTGTGATTTTACCTAAAAAATTAGATGGAGGGACTATCTTAATTTTTGTTGAAATGATTGCTCCACCAAGCAAAATCAAAAAATCTCTTGATAAAACTGCAATTATGAACCACAAAGGTATTTTATTTTGCAAAAACAATACTACAACAAGAACACCAATGAATAATTTATCCGCCATAGGATCAAGAATTTTACCAAGTTCAGACTTTTGATCGAACTTACGAGCAATTATACCATCGGCTACATCCATAAGTCCGCCAACAAAAGCTAATAGAGCAGTTTGAATTACTTTATCTTGCCAAAGCAAAACAGCTGTTGGCGCAATAAGCAAAATTCGAATAAAACTTAAAATATTAGGAACTGTCCAGATCCTATTTTGTTCTTTTTTTAACAAAAAATAATCCCAAAATAACCGACAAAACTATTCCTAGAAACATTGGTTCAAATTCTTTTGTAAAATATAAAAAATTTATACCAAACTTCATACTATATTCATTTGATAATGTCCAAATAATTGTTAATATTATTGTAGAAATCATAATTTTTAAGCTGTGTTTAGTTTCAAGATAATATTTCTTGCTATAAGACAACGTAAGTGGCACAATCAATGCCGGGACGGCAATTGAGGAAGTTTTATAAACCAAATCAATAGCTGATGGGATAGCGATTGCAAGCAAAATGCCCATCACACCTGTTATTATTAGCCCGATTTTTGTGCCTGTTGTTTGTTTTAAATTTTTCCAGAAAATAGGGAATAGATCGTTGCCAAAAGTTGCGGCACTGATGAATGAATAGCTTTCGAGAGTGCTCATAACAGTTGCAATTATGGCTACTAAAAATATGCCTTTCCATACGTGCGGAAGGACCAAATCTGCAAGTACTGGGTAAGCATCAAGTGGGCTTTGCAGTTGAATATATGCTGCAGCATATAAACCAGTTGTCAATGTGATAAAATCAAAAATCATCCAAAAAATAACTGAAATTATTACTCCACGTTGTGCAATTTTGGAATTTTCAGCCGCAGCACATCTTTGATGAAAACTTGGATCAATAAAAGTCTGGAATGCTATTATATACCATGCCAGTACATACTGCCACGATAATGTACCTGTTGGTGTTTTGTGTGTATGCGGTAATTTGCTAACCATATCGCTAATTGAGCCTAAATTCATTACACAAAAATAAAGTAAAACAGCAAAACCAATATACATAAATATAAATTGAGCTGTATTTGCAATTAGGTCGGCTTTCAATCCTCCGTGGTAAATAATAATCAGTGAAATTGCTGTGCTGAATACTAATGAAATAGTTAAATCCCATCCTGTAAATAGCTGTATCAGCTTACCTAAGATTAAAATGTAAGCCGCAGGGATTGTGATAATTAATATAATTGCCGATGAAATTATACTTGCACTACTACCATACGCATTTTTCATTTGTTCGGGAATAGTTGCTGAATTAGATGAACGAATTTTCTTTGCGACAAAAATTGCAAAAAATAATGCAGCTATATAATAAGGAAAAGCGAAGCAGAAGAAAGCCACCAAACCATAATTGTAAACAAATTCTCCCATCCCCATAATATTACCATACCAAGTGGCAACAAGCGATGCTACAAAAAAGGGGAGCGTAACTTTTCTTCCTGCTAATATATAGCTTTCTTTTTCTGAATGTTTATCTTTACGGTAAAACCATATACCGATAATCGCAATGATTGTAAAGTATAGTGCAACAACTAATACATCGATTAAATTAAGTTGCATTTTATTTCAAATTTTGTTTGAAATACTCTACAGTTTTTTTCAATCCTTCGTCAAATTGTACTTTTGGCATCCAGCCACACAATTTGTGAAGTTTTTCGTATGAGATAACGCTGCGTCTTTGTTCGCCTATTTTTGCTGGTCCGTGATATTCTTCGCAATCTGAATTTGTTAGTGTTTTCAATTTATGGAATATGGTGTTTACATTAGTTTCAATACCTGTTCCGACATTAAAAATTCCGACGATTTTATCATCTAATGCACATACATTTGCTTTAACAACGTCATCGATATAAATATAGTCTCGTGTTATTAATCCATCACCATTTATGACAGGTTGCTCACCAGTTAGCATCTTACCTATGAAAATTGCAACAACTCCTGCTTCTCCTTTTGGATTTTGACGCGGTCCATACACATTTCCGTAACGCAATGATACAATTTTTATTCCATAGCTTACACTATAATAGTAAAGATATTTTTCGTTTGCAAGCTTTGCTATTCCATAAGGTGAGCAAGGATTTGTTGGATGCTCTTCATCAGCCGGAAAATAAATTTGCTCTCCATAAACTGTGCCACCAGATGACGCAAAAATTATCTTCTTAACACCTGTGTTTTTACAAGCTTCATATAAATTCAAGCTACCTATGATATTTGTTTTCGCATCTTCTGTTGGATTATCCACCGAAAAACGCACATTCATTTGTGCTGCTTGATGGCAAACTACATCAAACTTCTCTTCTTCGAAAATTTTGTGTATTGCTTCGTCGTTTATATCAAGTTCAATAAATTTTGCATTTTTATTTACATTTTCCATTTTTCCTGTGGATAAATTATCAATCACTGTTACCGAATTACCTAATTCAATAAATTTATCGACAATGTGCGAGCCAATGAAACCAGCACCACCTGTTACACAAATTTTCATTTTAGCTCTTCTCCTTTGTTTTTGGTTCGATTTTTTATTTCAAAAATTGAATAATCAATTTTTTGCGGCTTTTCAGTTGAAAGTCGAAATCCTGGTAAATAATAATTTGACTCTTTGTTTGTAACTAAAGGTTCTGGCAAATATTCGCCCGGGATGTTATTAAACATAATGATATTCTCGGCTTTATTTTCATTAATTTCAATTGTGATTTTATCAGCCCCTACGCTTATTAGCCCATCTGGCTGCCCATCAGTGTTGATAAAATATAAGGAACGAGCTTCACCAATAGAATTGATTTTTCTCAAAGTATCATTTTCAAATAAAATTTCAATAAACTTACCGGACATCTGGTCTTTGCGGTTTGCATTAGTTATATCATTCATTGAAACACTAAAAGCTTTTGAAATTGCTTCTATTTTCTTCAATTTATTGTTTTCAAAATAGACAATTATTGTATCAGCAAAAAGTTGAGTAGAGTCGTACCAAAGCACAGGATAATTTTCTAATAGAATTTTGTTCCTATCTTTGAAATAAGTTGCATTGTCGGCTTTTGCTTGTAAATTATTACGGATTACTTGGACATTTCCTTGTGCTACATAACGCTCGTCATCTGGATCTCGAATTGCTTTCATTCGTATGGAAGATATGAATAAAGTATCGTAACGCTCATTTTGGTTTGCAGTATCAATTTGTAATAATTTTGGATTGCCGAAAACCTCTGTAAAATTAGCAAGAGGCATATTTACTATCGAATCTCCAATTAATCGAGCTTTTGTGTATTTACCAATAATTAATACTTTACCCCAAGCGTTAGATTGACGGTTGTTCCTATTATGCTGCACATAGTCAGAATATATAACAGTTGAATCATCTTCGACCAAAACATTTCCTGCAAAATCAGCTATAAGTGTTTGTGTATTGTATGTTCCATAATTAGCAGTAAGCTTTGTTTCTTTATCTGTAATTTTTACACCATTTTTTGCTTCTGCAATATATGTATTCCCATTGTAAGTTATTTCAGGTGATTTTAAAGTTAAGGTATTTTGCTTAATTATGACATTTCCTATTAAATCGTATTTATTAAGTCCGATATATTGAATTGCCTCATTACAATTCAGAGTTACATTTCTTTGACGCAACTTTACATTACCAACAAGTTTTCGAATGTTAATGATGCTATCTTGCTCGCCGATTAATGAGTCGCTATATTCAAGTATAATTGGTTCTCCTGCAAATAATAAAAATAAGTTTGAGAATAAGAAAAGTATAAATATTTGTCGTTTAATAATCATATTTTTTTATTTTCTCCAAATTATTTAAGCAAACTAAAAAAAATTTTCATATTTTTAGAATTCTTTATTACGCATTTTTAATAATATTAAAGGGAAATTTATGAAACAACAATTAATTGAAAAGCTTCTGCGATACGTTAAAGTAGATACTCAATCAGATCCAAATAGTGAAACTTTCCCATCTACAATGAAGCAATTCGATTTACAAAAAATATTGCTCGAGGAATTGCAAAAATTGGGAATTAAAGATGCGGAACTTGACGATAAATGCTATTTAATGGCAACTATTCCTTCAAACATACCTGAAAATCATCCTGCTTATGGAAAAGTTCCAGTCATTGGTTTTGTTGCTCACGTTGATACCTCTCCTGATGTAAGTGGAGCAAATGTTAATCCACAGATTATTGAAAATTACCAAGGTGGCGATATTATTTTACCTGCTGATCCATCGGTTATTATCACAGAGGCTGAAAATGCAAAGCTAAAAGAATGCATTGGACATACTATTATAACAACTGATGGCACAACGCTTTTAGGTTCTGACGACAAATCTGGTATCGCTGCAATTATGCAACTTACAGAGTTATTATTAAATGATAGTAGTATTTTGCATGGCGATATTAGAATTTGTTTTACACCAGATGAAGAAATCGGGCAAGGAACTAAATATTTTAATATTGAAAAATTCGGTGCTAAATATGCATATACTATTGATGGAGATATGCCTGGTGAACTTAATAAAGAAACATTCAGTGCTGATGCTGCTGTTATTCGCACTTATGGACGTGATATTCATCCGGGTTCGGCAAAAGATATAATGGTGAATTCTATTCGTGCTATGGCTGATATAATTGCTCGTATGCCAAAGCATATGGCTCCTGAAACTACCGAAGGCTACGAACCATACATGCATCCTCACAATATCGAAGGAAGTGTCTCTAAAACCGAATTAAAAATTCTTTTGCGTGATTTTCGTACAGACGGGCTCGAAGAACAAAAGAAAATTCTTCAAAACATTATAGACGAAGTCCAAGTATTGCACCCAAAAACAAAGATTGAAATGGAAGTAAAATTCCAGTACCGCAATATGCTTGATAGCCTTGAAAAATGTCCAGAAGTGCTTGACAATCTTTGGCAAGCTGCTTTGCGTGCAGGCGTTCAGCCTTATTGGAAACCAATTCGTGGTGGAACAGATGGCTCTCGTTTAACTGAAATGGGACTTCCTACGCCAAATATTTACACTGGTGGACAGAACTTCCACTCAAAAACTGAATGGGTTTCCATCGATGCTTTGCAAAAAACTGTCGAAACTATGATTGAACTATGCAAAATATATGTTGAAAAATCATCATAATTTTTGAAGGAGTTTTATGGAAATTCAAGTAGGAAAAAGTGGTCTTCCCGAAAATGCTCACCGTGAACTAAAACCCGGTGAAGAATATCATCCAGTGATGCCGCCAAATATGGTTTTCCCCGAAGTTACTCCTTGGTCTGTTTTTTGGGGTTTGTTTATGGCTATGGTATTTTCTGCTGCTGCTGCATATTCAGGGCTTAAAATCGGTCAGGTTTTCGAAGCAGCAATACCTATCTCGATCATAGCCGTTGGTCTGGCAAGTTTTGCAAAGAAAAAGAATGTTTTGGGACAAAATGTTATTATCCAATCAATTGGTGCCAGCTCGGGTGTGATAGTTGCTGGAGCTGTTTTCACAATCCCTGCTCTTTATATTTTGAAGCTCGATGTGCAATTTTATCAAATTTTCTTCTCATCTCTATTAGGTGGGTTCTTAGGTATTCTGTTTCTAATACCTTTCCGGAAGTACTTCGTAAAAGATATGCATGGAAAATTCCCATTTCCTGAGGCAACTGCTACAACTGAAATTCTTGTTACTGGCGAAAAAGGCGGAAACCAAGCTGGTATACTTATCACAAGCGGTTTAGTAGGTGGTTTGTTCGATTTTATGTTCTCCACGCTTCGTCTTTGGGAAGAAGTCTTTTCGTCTCGTGTAGTTGCTGCTGGCGAGTATCTTGCAGAGAAAGTTAAGCTTGTGTTTCAATTTAACATTTCAGCAATGATAGTTGCCTTTGGTTATCTAGTCGGATTAAAATTTTCGACTATTATTACAGTTGGTTCGCTGCTTTCTTGGTGGGTTTTGATCCCAATGGTAAGCTATATTGGTGGAGTTGCTGCTGGTGATGGTGCAAATATTTTTGCAGGTATGTCGCCTGAACAAATTTTCCGTGATTACGTTCGCCATATAGGTATTGGTGCTATTGCTATGGCAGGTATTATCGGAATATTGAAATCATCAAAAATCATAGGTAGCGCATTTGTGTTGGCTTACAATGGAATTACTGGCAAAAGCAAAATTGAACCATCCGAAGACATTCGCACTCAACGCGATATTAAGATGACATTTGTTGTGATGCTTAGCTTGCTTACAATTATTGCTATTTTTATATTCCTTGCAACTGGTCTTAATATTACACTTTCGCAAGCAATTGTAGCACTTGTTACAGTCGTTATTATTGCATTTTTATTCACAACAGTTGCTGCTAATGCAATTGCCATCGTCGGAACAAATCCCGTTTCCGGTATGACTCTTATGACTCTGATTCTTTCTTCAATAGTTTTAGCTCAAGTTGGTTTGACTGGCAAACAAGGTATGCTCAGCGCTTTAATTATTGGTGGAATTGTCTGCACGGCATTATCAATGGCTGGCGGCTTTATTACAGACTTGAAAATCGGTTATTGGTTGGGATCAACACCTAAAAAGCAGCAATCTTGGAAATTCTTAGGTACTCTTGTATCTGCTGCAACTGTTGGATTGGTAATCTTTATGCTAAATTCTTCTTATGGTTTCACTGCTGATGATTATTTGATTAATCAAGACAAATTCACAAAAGATCAAATAGAAGCTATTCACAATAACACAGCTACTCCTGATTTACTCGCAAAATACAAAGAAGAAGTGCAAAAGGCTGATCCGCTTGTTGCTCCCCAGGCAAATGCTATGGCGGCAGTTATTCAGTCGCTTATGTCGCCAAATCCAGATATTAAATGGACTCTTTACTTGGTCGGTGCAATTATCTCAATTTTGATGAATATGATCGGCATTTCGCCGCTTGCTTTTGCTTTAGGAATGTTCATACCGCAACAACTTAACACTCCGCTAATTGTCGGAGGATTCCTATCTTACCTTGTAAGTCGCTCGTCTCAGGATAAAGAATTAGTTACTGCTCGCCACCAAAGAGCAACTCTTATTGCATCTGGATTTATTGCTGGAGCCGCATTATTTGGTGTATTTGGAGCATTACTTAAATTTGCAAAAATTGATCTAAGTATGGATTTATGGGCTAACGGCTCGAAAGGTGGGGAATGGCTGGCACTCGTTATGTTTATCGTTCTGATGCTTTATGCAGCTTGGGATACAATGAGAGCTAAAAAAGAACAATAATTTTTTTATAGTCTCTCAAAATTATTTAAAGGCACCTATGTGTGCCTTTTTTATTAAAAAATATAAAATTAATTAATTATATTTACGTTTATTAACAAGTAATTAACATTTTAAGGGTTACAACAAATGAAAAAAATTATTCTTTTTTTAGTATTTTTAGATTCAATATTTTCTACAAATGCACAGATACCACTCCAATATTTTACCGCTAAAGATGGTTATGACGCGGCTTTCGATCAAGTATCAAATATCTTCATTGAACCAAAGTTGTTCTTCCTTGGTGCTGTCTTTATGGATAACGAAGTATTAGGTCAATTAAAATATGATTTTAAAACAGGAAAAGCTAACTTTTGGATTTACGGATTTGTTGATAATTTTGACACTACTAAAAAGGTAGTTGTTGGAACAATGAAATTATTTACTTATATGGCACAAGTTTTTGATCCAGAAGATATCGATCCAAATGACTTTCCATACTTAAGTGGGAATTATTTAAGTGATATGAATTGGATGGATAGCGACTCGGCTAATTATTACTTTAAGCAATGTATTCCTTACTTAGATTTTGTAAACTCCAACAAGCAGCCTATTGCAGTAAATTTGGGGTTATTCTTTAATACAGATTTCGAGGATTTACCTGCTAATATCCCTGTTTGGGCTGCATATATTCAGCTTTCCGAACAAGGAGAATTTATCTCACCTGCTGTAAATATTGACACTCGTGAAGTTTATTGTAGCTATTTTACAAGTGTCAATGATTATATAAGCAAAATTAATAATATATACATTTCTCGAAACGGCGACTATTTAACGCTAACTTCAAGTAGTGAACTAAACACACTCGATCTCAATATTTACTCGCTTGATGGTAGAAATGTCTTTTCAAAAGTTTTTACTTCATCATCAAATACTGAAAATATTTATGTACCTTTTAGTTCATTACACAATGGAACTTATATAATTATTGCAAAAAATAGAAATAATATGGGTGTTTTAAAATTAAATTTGATTAAATAGCTGATTTTTGTTCTATTAAATCTGGGCTACCAAAATTTTCGGTAGCCCATTTTATTATGTAGTTGATAATGCTGTTGAAACTGCTTTCACAATCGAAATCATTTTTGGATAGTTCATCCTCTTCGGACCTATAAGACCAATGGAACCATAACTAGAACCCAGTTGATATGTACTTACAACCAATGCATAATCTTCAAGTAAATCAGTATTCATTTCTCTACCAATAAGTACTTTCACATTTCCAGGTTTCTCATATTCATCGAGCAAGTGAATTACAATATCTTGATTTTCAATGAGCTCAATTATACTTTTAATTCGTTCTTTTGATTCGAATTCTGGATATTGAAGCAAATTCTGTGTCCCAGCTACTAATATTTGCTCTTGACTTTTGTCCGAAAATATTTCGTCTAATGATTCTGTGAATAGTCTAAGAAGCGGAACATCATCTGACTGAATGTCTGAGATGAGATCTTTGAAATTTTCTTTTATAAATTTAATAGTTTTATTTGAAATTCTTTCATTAATATATTGATTAATTTGGTTAATGTGCTTTTCTTCAATTTCAAAATTTGCTTCAAGTGAAATTGTGCGAACTGAATTTGAATCGAGTGCAAGAACAACGAGAATACGATTTGAACTAAGCTTAATTATATCTAATTTTATAACTTTACATTCCGTAATCTTTGGAATTTTTACTATCCCTAAATACTTACTTAACATCCCCAGAATTTTTGAAGCATCACGAAGGACTGTATTACTATCAGAGTTGCTTAAATTCTCTTTAACTTTTATTATTTCCTCTTCGGTAATTCTTATATAATTATTAATCGAGTCAACATAAAAGCGATAACCTTTGTCCGTAGGAACACGCCCAGCGGAAGTGTGTGGATGAGTAATGTATTCGAGTTCTTCAAGATCAGCCATAACATTGCGTATAGAGGCTGGGCTTAAATTAAGTATGCCTTCTAAATATTTCGCAAGTGTTCGAGATCCAATTGGTGTAGCTTTAAGTATATAAAGCCGCACAATCTGCATTAAGATTTCTCTTTCTCTATCGGTTAGTTCTTTCCCAGAAGTAATCATAAACATCATTGCATTAAATTACATAATGCAAGTTAATAAAATTAACGATTAAAAGTAAATTTTATGTTTTTAAAGTGGAATATTCCCGTGTTTTTTAACAGGATTACGATCCACTTTGTTTTCAAGTAGCTTAAACGCTTCAATTACTTTTTTCCGAGTATCTTTAGGCTCAATTATATCATCCAGATAACCATATGAAGCCGCTATATATGGATTAGCAAATTTATTATTATACTCCTCTATAAGTTCATTTTCTCTTGCATCGGGATCATCTGCGCTTTCGATTTCTTTTTTGAATATTATTTCAACAGCACCTTTTGCACCCATTACAGCAATTTCAGCCGTTGGCCAAGCAAAATTGATGTCGCCTCGTATATGCTTGCTACTCATCACGTCATAAGCACCGCCATAAGCTTTACGTGTTATGACTGTAACTTTCGGAACAGTTGCTTCGCAATATGCGTAAAGCAATTTTGCTCCATTTGTTATAATGCCATTCCATTCTTGATGAGCTCCAGGCAAAAAACCTGGAACATCAACGAAAGTCAAAATCGGTATGTTGAATGCGTCGCAGAAACGAACAAAACGTGCTGCCTTCTTTGATGCATCAATATCAAGCACACCCGCCAATACTGCTGGCTGATTAGCTATTACGCCGATACTTTTACCACCTAATCTAATAAATCCACAAACTATGTTTTGTGCATAATCTTTGTGAACCTCGAAAATTTCTCCTAAATCAGCAACAATTTTAATAATGTCTTTCATATCATAAGGTTGATTAGGATTTTCTGGTATAATATTGCACAAATCAATTGCTTCTCTATCAATCGGATCCTCATTAGGAATAATTGGTGGTTCTTCTGCATTGTTTGATGGTAAATAACTTAATAATTTTTTTGTAATTTCAATTGCCTCCAAATCATTTTCAGCTACAAAATGAGCTACGCCACTTTTCGTTGCGTGTACTTCTGCTCCGCCCAGTTCTTCTGATGTTAAATCTTCGTGCGTTACTGTTTTAACAACCTTAGGACCTGTAACAAACATATACGAAGTATTCTTGACCATAATTATAAAATCTGTGATAGCTGGTGAATAAACAGCCCCCCCAGCACACGGACCTGAAATAATAGAAATTTGCGGAATAACACCCGATGCAAGTGTATTTCGTAGAAAAATCTCAGCATAAGCTCCAAGCGAGATTACACCTTCTTGCACTCTTGCTCCTCCCGAGTCGTTAATACCGATAACTGGAATTCCCAGTTTCATTGCCATATCCATAATTTTGCAAATTTTTTTTCCGTGCATCTCAGCCAAGCTCCCACCAAGCACAGTAAAATCTTGTGAAAAAACTGCTACTTTTTGTCCTTGTATTTCTCCGAAACCTGTAACCACACCATCTCCGAGAGGTTTTGTCTTATCCAAGCCGAAATCATTCGAATGGTGATGCACAAATGTATCAATCTCATTAAAAGTTCCTTTATCTAATAGCAAATCAATACGCTCCCGAGCTGTTAATTTGCCTTTTGCGTGTTGTGCAAAAATTCTATCCTCGCCACCACCAAGCAAGGCTTCCTCTTTTTTTTCTCTTAAATATTTAATTTTTTCATAATGCAATAATTTTTCACTCATAGCAATTCCTTTAAAATTTTTTATAAATATAAAACGTCAATTCTTTATCTAATTTAAAATTGAAACTTTTACTCTTAACGAAATATTGATTATTTCATTTTAATTTTTTAGGAGATATTTATGCCAGATCCAAAATCACCCCAAAAATTACCTTATAAAATTATTCTTGAACCTGGTAGGAAATATTTTTGGTGCTCTTGTGGTGAAGCAAAAACTCAACCTTTCTGCGATGGTAGCCACAAAACTCAAGGCGAATTCCACTCGGTCCCTTTTGAAGTGATAGTACAAAAGGAATATTATTTGTGTGGTTGCAAACATACAAAATTGCCTCCATACTGCGATGGTTCTCATAAAAATATTTAATTTTTTAATTTTAAAAATATTGTGTTTTCATCGCTTTTTCTTTAAATTAATTTTTAAGCACTATTAAGGAAAAAATGTGATTGTTATACAAATTGTTTTTAATCTAAGCTTATTAGTTTCTTTTAGTATAATATCTGGATTTGCTGAATCTATTTGGAGTTCTGATACTCTTCGTGGTAAAATTCTTCAAGGTTTTATTTTTGGTTCTGTTGCGTTAATTGGATTATTTTATCCATTTGTGCTTGCACCGGGGTTGATATTTGATGGTAGATCGGTTGTTATAAGCCTCTGCACATTGTTTTTCGGACCTTTAGCAGGTTTAATATCTGCTATTATGACTGCAATTGGCAGAATTTATATTGGTGGAATTGGTGCTATTACAGGAGTTAGTGTTATTACTTCTTCATTTTTAATTGGATGGCTGTTTCATCATCTAATTCAAAAGAGAAAAATAGAGATAAATATGAAAAATCTTTATTTTCTTGGGTTCATTGTTCATATTGCTATGTTATTTCTTATGTTTTCCTTACCATCGAAATTAGCAATAGAAACTTTGCAAACTATATCTGCTACAGTTATCATCTTTTATCCTCTTGCAACTTTATTAATTGGAAAAATTTTGCTTTATCAACGCCAAAACAGATTACTTATTCAAGAGCTACAGGAAGCAAATAATAAATTTAAATTAATTACAGATAATTCAAAAGATTACATATGGATGACTGATTTAAATTTTAATTATTTATTTATATCTCCATCAGTTGAGCAAATTTATGGCTATACAATAGAAGAACGAATAAATAAAAAAGCAACAGATTGCCTTACTCCAAAGTCCTTGGAAATGGCTTTAAAAATTTTTCAAGAGGAACTGGAAATTGAAGCCAAAAATGAGGCTATGCCTAATCGCTCTCGTACAATAGAATTTGAGGAAATAAGGAAAGATGGGAACATCGTATACACAGAGGCTGTATTGACTTTTATCAGAGATGAAAATCAAAAACCAATCGGTGTGTTGGGAATAACACGTGATATTACCGGTAAACATAAAGCAGAACAAGCAATTCGCGAAAGCGAGGAAAAATATCGTTTACTTGTTAGCAATATTAGTGATTTTATTGTGAAATTAGATAGCGATTTAAATTATCTTTACAAAAGCGATTCATTTGATAAATTTTATGGCGATAAAGTTGATAATTCTTTCTTATCAATCTTTGATGATAAACATAAAATTCAGAAAATTTTTGAAGAACTAAACATTTATAACGAACTTACATACGAACAGGAAATTATCTTCGGAAACAACAAAACAGTAATTTTCTGGAAATTAAATTCTATTTTAAATAATGGACAGAGAAATTTCATTTGTGTTGGTCGTGATATTACTTCTTTAAAAATTGCAATAGATAAACTAAGTGAAAGCCAAAACATATTCAAAACGATTTTTAATTTAAGTCCTTCTGCGATATTATTAGTTGAAAAAGATACTTATAAAATCATTGATGCAAATAATACATTTTTTAACGTTTTCAAATTAAAAAATGATATAATTGGGGAAAATATTATTGATACTAATTTATGGATAAATGTTGAAGATTTTAATTTAATTTTAGAAATAATTAACAAAGAAGGATATTTGAGAAATTACGAAACAATTGTTCAAAGTAATCTTGGTGAAATAAGAAATATAATTTTATCTGGTAACATTATAAATATTAAATCAAAAGAACATTTACTGCTAATTATGTATGATACCACAGAAAGAAGACTTGCCGAAGATAAACTAAAAGAATTAAATAACGAACTCGAAATTATTGTTGCTAGTAGAACAGAAGAACTAAAGCAAGCCTTAAAAGAATTAAGTACCTCAAATTTTGAGCTACAGCAACTAAACGAACAGATACAAGAAGATGCAAAAAGGATTTATAAACTTAACGAAGAACTACAGGAGACCGTTGTCGCAAAAGATAAATTCTTCTCTATTATTGCTCACGATTTGAAAAATCCATTTTTAACTCTTTTGAATAATTCCGAAATGCTTCTCCAACATTTTGATAGGTTCGATGAGAAGAAGAAAAAGGATATGATTGCACGAATAAAAGAAGCATCACAAGCTACTTATAATTTACTCGAAAATCTTTTGCAGTGGTCTCGTGCTCAAATGGGTCGAATTATTGTCAAAACTGAATTTTGTAATATTAATGAGCTATCCTTTAAAGCAATTTCATTACTTCAATCGCAAGCAAATAATAAAAACATACAAATTATTAATAAAATACCAAATGATACAATTGTTTTATGTGACAAAGAGATGACTTCTACCGTAATTCGCAATTTAATTTCTAATGCTATTAAATACTCAAATAAAAATAGTATTGTTGAAATTGGTGTTGAAGAAGTCATTTTTAAGCAATATAGTAATAAGAAGCAGCCATTTTATGTCATTTACGTTCAAGATAATGGAATAGGAATGAGTCAGGAAAAGATTAAAAAGTTATTCAAAATTACTGAAATTGAGCAGACAAAAGGAACCGAAGGTGAAATTGGTTCTGGTTTGGGTCTTATTATTGTTAAAGAATTCGTTGAAAAGCAAGGTGGAACAATCTGGGTGAAAAGCGAACCCAATAAAGGTACTACTTTTTATTTTACTTTACCTATGAACTAATGGGGTCAATATGCAAAATCTAATTAATGGAGCAAAAAAATTTAAAGAAGAAGATTATCCAAAGCTCCAAGAAATATTCGATAAACTTAAACACAGTCAATCGCCACATACTTTATTTATCGGTTGCTCGGATTCACGATTGATACCGGATCTTATTACAAAAAGCTTGCCCGGAGAACTGTTTGTAGTAAGAAATGTTGCTAATATCGTCCCTAAATACAGACTTTCAGATGAGTATTTAGCAACAACATCAGCAATAGAATTTGCTATTCTTGGACTAAACATTAAGAACATAGTCATTTGCGGGCATTCAAACTGTGGTGGATGCCGTGCTATATACTTGCAATCAGCAATTGAAAATATGCCTCACACAAAAAAATGGCTCGAGCAATCAAAATCTATTGTTGATTCTATTGATATTGATAAATATTCCAGCACTGACGTGCTTTTAAGGGAAATTGAACAAAGAAATATTATATTGCAATTAGAAAACATTCTTAGTTATCCTTTCATTGAAGAAAGAGTTAAACAAAGAAAAATAAAGATATACGGATGGTATTTTGAAATATCTTCTGGTTCGGTTTACAACTACAACAAGCGGAAAAAGGTTTTTGAACGAATCGATTAGTTATTCGTAAAGATCATCTACTATCTCAGCTTTTGGTTTTTTCTTTAAATCGAATAAAAAATTAAAACCTAATTGCAACGAGGCAACTCTTGGATTATGTATTCCTGTTACTTTTTCGTCAGCTGGGAGAATTCCTTTCATAGGATCGTTTTTTACGAAATTTTTGTAAACTCCATTCAAAAAATATCCGCCATTTATAAAAATGTTCAATTCACCCGAATCATCAACATAAATCGGATACTCGTAACCAAGATTTAAAGCAAAAGATGTTTTTAATATGTTATTTTTTAAGTCGGAATTCTCATTTTTTGAATTGCTCGCAATTAAAGCTGCAAAGCCAAAAAGCATGCCTTTAAAATAAAAATTTGGATTTACAGCTATATAACTGTGATGAAAATTATATTCTTTTTTGCTATCGTGGGCTGAAATCATTTTATATGAATACTGAGAATAAGCTATGTCGAGTTGCAATCCAATATTTTCAGTTTTGCTTAAAGGGAAATAAGTAGATAAGCCAAAATCAGGAATTTTATTGAAACTTACTCCATTTTTGCGTCCTAATGGTGTATTTATTGCACTGACTCCTGCTTTATAAGCAATGCTTGGTCCTATGCTTAATACCTTTGTAACTTGTGCATTTGTTTGAGAATCACTAAATATAATTAAAGCAAAAATAAGTAAAAGAAACTTTTTCATAAATTACCTTTTATAAATTTACTACAAATTAAATAAAAAAATCATAATTTTGCTAAATGTTTTGTTCAATATTTCATTTTAAAAAATGGAAAAATCACAGAGTATAAATAGAAAAGACTACGAAATTTTAATCAGAAAACGTGGTGATGGCGATTACTCATCCTACTGTCCTCAATTGAATTTGGTTATAAAAGGAACTGCTCACGAGGAAGTTCATCATAAGATGGAAGAAGAAATTAAAAAACACATCGACAAATTAAGCAAAAATGAATAAGTAAATAATAGAATTAAGAATTAATTCGGCTTTCAAGTTCAAGCCATCGCTCTATTTTCTCATTGATTTCATATATGAGTTGGTTTAATTCTGTGTATATTTCATTTGCTTTTTGAAAATCCTCGGGATTTAAATTTGATATTGAATTTTCCAGATCAGCCTTCCTTTTTTCCAATTCATCTATTTCAACTAAAAGAGCATTGTATTCTCGTTGTTCATTATAAGAAAGTTTCTTGGATTGTTTTTCTTGAACAGGTTTCGGTTGTTTTTTTTCAATTTTGGGCAATTTATCGGGTTCATTCAGAATTCTATTTTGAAGATAAAAAGTATAATTCCCAGGATATTCCTTAATTTTACCATTTTCAAAAGCGTAAGTAAAATGAGTAGTCTTATCCAAAAAAGCTCGATCGTGTGAGACAATTATCAAAACACCATAAAAATCCTCCAAATAATCCTCTAATGAGTTTAAAGTTTGAATATCTAAATCATTTGTTGGTTCATCTAAAAGAAGTACATTTGGATTTTGCATCAGCACTTTTAGTAACGAAAGGCGTCGTTTTTCGCCGCCCGATAATGTAGATACAAGTGCATTGTGCTGTTCAGGTGGGAATAGAAACCTATTTAGCAAATCACGTGCCGATAAATATCTATCTCTTCCAACACCGCAGTCGATATATTCAGCTATTTCTCGTAATGTAGCAAGAACTGTTTTGTTCTCATCTAACTCATTTAGTTCTTGCTTATAATAACCGATTTTAACTGTATCGCCGATTCTTATTGTTCCGCTATCGGGTTTGGCAATGCCGGCAAGAATATTTAATAGTGTAGATTTTCCGCAACCGTTGGGTCCAATAAGCCCAATGCGGTCTCCTGGCTTTGCTATGTAAGAAAAATCGCTAAAAAGCAATTTGCCATTGACTGATTTTGAAATATAGTGAGCTTCGATAATTCGATTGCCCAAAAAAGTTTTTCCAAGTTCGATTTTGATTTTCTTTTCTTCAATTTTCTTTATTTCAGCAGAAATTTCGCTAATCCAATCGATTCTGCTTTTTTGCTTTTTACGCCGGGCAGGAGCACTTTTTTTGAGCCATTCTAATTCTTTAAGCAATTTGCTTCGGGTATGTTCAGCCGTTGAGTTTATAGCTTCAATATAAGCAGTTTTCTTTTCAATATAATCCTCATAATCACCATCATACCAGAATATTTTTCGTTCGTCAATTTCTAAAATTTTTGTTGAAACAGCATCCAAAAAATATCTATCGTGAGTAATAAATAGTAAGGATTTTGATTTCTTTAATATGAAATCTTGTAACCATTGAATACTTTCTGTATCAAGGTGGTTTGTTGGTTCGTCCATAATGAGCAAATCTGGATTATAGAAAAGCAATTTGGCAAGTGCAACACGTTTCCTTTGTCCACCAGATAACTGAGAACACGGCTTATAAAATTCGTTAATCCCAAGTGCAGAAATTATTGATTTAGCTTCATTTTCTAAATTCCAAAGCTGTCGCTCATCGATTTTCTGTGCCAAATCTTGCAGTTCATTGAATTCATCTGAATGCGAAGATAAATTTTTATGGCAAAGTGTGTTGTACTTATCGAGGAGCTCAAAATCTCTTTTACGTCCAGCAAGCACTTCGTCCAATACAGGGAGTTCCGAATTAAACAATGGATTTTGTTCAAGGTAGCCAAAAGTTGTATTATTGTTGAAAATTACTTCACCAGTATCTGGAAAATCCATCCCTGCAATTATTCTTAGCAAAGTTGTTTTGCCAATTCCGTTGCGTCCAATTATACCAATTCTCTCATATAAATTAACACCAAAAGAAATGTTCTCAAAAAGTATAGATTTATCAAACTTTTTTGTTAAATTTTTTACTGTAAATATTACCATAAAATTAAATCCGATAAATTTATTTTATCGGATGCAAAAATAATAAAATTGAATTTAAGTTACTATTCTTCCCAAGGTAGTTTTATTTTAATTGGTATTGCCTTTGGTTTGACTGGTACAAATAACGGATTTAATGCATTTATTAAATATGCTTCAACGCCTTCCCGTTTAATTTTTCCAACCTCAGACCAAGTTACAAACACTCCGCGATTTGCAAAAGCATTGATTGTTATATCTTGTCGCGCAGACATAAGTTGAGAGCGAATAAGTCCCGAGCCTACTTTTAACACTTTTCGTTCATCTACACCTGTCCAAATTATATATACTCCATCAGCATTTTTCAGTACCTGATGATCCATATCCAGTTTAAACAAATTGCACCACACTTCGCCTTTGCATTTGTACCACAGATTTGCCATAATTACTCCTAATTTATTTTGATAATACTATGATTTTTTGCAATCCTGTTGAATTGGTTGTTTCAGACGTCCCGATAACCATATAGACACCGTTTGAAACAAAATTATTGTTAAAATCTTTGCCATCCCAAGTTGTTTTTCCGCTTGTTGTATAAATTGATTTTACAAACTCACCATTTATTGTAGTAATTTTAAGTTCTGTATTTGGTGCAAGTCCATCGATAGTTAAGAATGCATCTTTTTTCAAAATAAATGGTTGAGGGTAACATTTTATTTTAAATCTGTCGCTCGGTTCAATTGAATATGATTTTGCCGAATATAAGCCTTCTTCTGTACCAAAATAAATCGTGCCATTCTTGAAATTAGCAGCAATAGATAGAATATTGTTCACTTTCAAAGGTGAATTCTTCGAATTATATATCCTTACTAAATCATATGTATTGTAGGATAATACATAAACGCCTGTATTAGTTGCAATCCAAGCATATCCAGTAGGATCAAACAAAATGTCGTTTATAACTTGATTATTCAAGTGATTAATAGTTCTTATTATCAATTGATTCTTTGATAACACTGCCGAAGGATTAAAAATGACAGATAAACCTTGCCGAAATCCAAGCCAAATATTTCCATTCGGATCTTTTTTAATTACAGTTGGCGAATTATCTGGTAAACCTGATTGATTTGAAGTAGAAACAAGCCCACAAATATCATCATTAAGATTTTCAGGTGTGTTGTTTTCGTTAAAATAAAAAATACCTATACCTTCTCCTGGGTACGAACCAATCCATTTAGTGTTAAAATTATCAACTTCGAGCTTTAAAATACGTCTTTCATCTGGTTTATAGCAATTTACATAAGAAAATGAATTACCATTCTTATCACGTGATACCAAAAAAGGACCTGCACTCTGGCTACCCCAATTTGTGAACCACACGTTTCCTTTGTTGTCTGGTTTAAAATCGCCAACAAGCAAAAAAGTATCAGTTTGTGTTTTTGTACCAACAAATTTTTCGTTCCTTTCTGATAAGAACAGAAATTTCAATGGATTTTCGTATGGATTACAAACTGCAACGCCGCCACCAACACTGCTGCTATAAAGAACATTGTCGATAATCGCAATATTGTAAAAATTATCGCTTATAAAATTCGTAAATTTTTTAGAGTTGAAGTTTTCCCATTCATTATGCTCAAATTTTGTGATCCCACCTTTGAGAAAGAGCGCTTGTAGGTGTGCACTAACACTCCACAAGGCACCATTTTCATCGACTACCAAGCTTGAAAAAACATTATTAAATGGTGAATTAGGAGATATTTTTTCGCTAAAGTGAGAACCATTAGAAATTATGACGCCATCCGATGTATTGATTAATAGCTTGTTAAAATCAATAATATAAACACTGTTAACTTGATTTTGATAAATATAAGTGTTGTTAAGATTAGAAATCCCATCTTCTGAGACTAAATAGAGTGTGTTTGATAAATTAGTAATCTGTAAGATTTTTTTTGTTGATGTGTATATCTTAATTATAAAAGCATCATTTTCATACTTGAAAATTTCGTAATTATTTGAGAAGAATAGAGTATCATTAATCACAGTAATCGAATTCACAGTTTTATCGTTTGATGAAAACGATATAGTTTTCCAATTGCTTGGTATTTCTATGATTTTATTTACATCACAATAAGCAATACCATTATTGGAGGCAATCCAAATTTTATCGTTAAGGACAAAAATATCATTTATTGCTTCTGCACGACTCCAATCAGCAATTTTTAACACACTTGTCGTGAAAATCTTCTTTTTTATATCATATTGAACAATCCCAAATCCTGTTGCTATATAAACATAACCATTGTGCTCAATAATTTTATTAATCTTTAAGTTTGGGAAATCGCTTGAAGCAATACTTGTCAAATGAGTTATATTTAAATTATTGTCAAAAATTTCTACATAACCATCTGAAAAACCAACAAAAACAAGTCTGCTTTTATCATCAAAATAAATTGAGGTTACATTATTACTCAAAATACCACTAAGTGAGTTGAACGTTACAAATGAATTATCTTTGGGGTTAAAAACAAAAACTCCACCAGTTGTTCCACCCCAGATTCTACCTAAATTGTCTTCCGTTGAAACAATTACCTTCTTAAATGATGTATAGAGTTGCCAATCAAATAAGCTCGCATCTTGTTGAGCTTTTAGAAGTAAGTTGCAAAAAATAAACAATATAAAAAAGAAAGTTTTTTTATACATTTTTAATTGAATTCTGGATTGTCAAAAAGGGATACCATTTCTATTGCACTCATCGCTGCTTCAAAGCCTTTGTTTCCAGATTTTGAGCCTGCACGTTCTATTGCTTGTTCTATTGTGTCAGTTGTTAAAACGCCATAGATACAAGGTGTGCCAGTTTCAAGCGATGAAAGAGCAATGCCTTTTGTAACTTCTGCGGCAATATATTCGAAATGTGGTGTTGCTCCGCGAATTACTGCTCCAATTGCTATTACTGCATCGTATTTTTTTGTTTGTGCTAATTTCTTTACTGCCAGTGGTATTTCAAAAGCACCGGGAACGTATATAATCGTTATATTTTCATCGGCAACTTCGTTTCGTTTTAAAGCATCAAGGGCGCCTTCGAGCATTTTAGATACAATAAATTGATTCCAACGTGATACAACTATTGCAAATTTTTTCCCTTTTGCGTTGAAAATACCTTCAATAATTTTTGCCATAATAAACTCCGAAAAATTTATTAATTTTATGCAAATATAGTAAAAAAATAAGTTTTATTATATATGATTGTTCTTTTATTTATTAAATAACTTGGTTTTTATTTCGTCTCAAAAGAAAAAATATGAGGTTAAATATGGCAATTGTAACAGTTTTTGGTGGAGGGACTTATAAAGAAGATTCACTTGAATATAATTATGGTGTGCAGCTGGGAAAATTGCTTGGTGAGAAGAATTTCCATATTGCAACAGGTGGCTATCAAGGTATTATGGAGGCGGTTCTTCGAGGTGCTGAAACATATAATATTAGAAGGATTGGAATTACAACAGATTTTTATAATGACCGCCACCCAAATAAATTCATCAACGAAGAAATTAGGTTACCCGATTATATAGAAAGACTGAAAAAACTTATAGAAATTGGTGATGCTTATATTATTATGCCCGGAGAAACTGGTACGCTGCTTGAATTTGCTGCTGTTTGGGCTTTCAAAGAAAAGGGGCTTATAAACCAAAATAAACCAATTATTTGCTTTGGTGAGCAATGGAATGAAGTTATCCAAACAATGTCTTTCTATTCCGAAGCTTTGCTTGAAAGATCGTCTCTAATATCCTATGCAGAAACTGTTGAAGATGTTATTGATTATTTAATTGAAAAATTAGAGTTGCAAAATGAAACAAATATTTGATAGAATCAAAAATATATTGAAAGCTGAATTAAACAATACCGATGATACAACTCCAAAATTCAATTTCGATTTTGATGATGATTTGAAAAGAGAATTTGAAAATTTAAATAATAATTTTTCACAAAATACCAGTTCTAAAACAAATTATGGTATATTAAAAGAAGCTTTTAAAATTTTGGAAATTTCAGAAAATGCAAGTAATGATGAAATCAAGCAAGCATATATCTCTAAAATCAAAGAATATCATCCAGATAAGGTTGCAAGTCTTGGAAAAGATTTGCAAAAAATTGCAGAAATAAAAACCAAAGAAATTAACGAAGCTTACAACTTAATTAGAAAAGTAAAAGGTTTTTAAATGATAGATAAAAAAGTTCGTTTAGAAATACTTATTATTATAGTTCTCTCAATTATTTTAGCAATTATTTATAATGCTTTTAATCCATCTGGTATAAGTTTTTTACCTAAAAAAACAGTAATTGTTACGGATTCTTTATTGTTTAGTAATGTTCCAACTATACAATCAATAGATACGCTTCCATCAGTTAATAAAATACCTCAAGCTAAAGATACCTTTGTTGTAGAAAAAAAAGATTCTTTAATTAAAACATCTACTGAAAGTAAAGTTAATGCTATTGAATTAGAAAGCAAAATCAATCATGATTTCAAAACTGTAACATTCGAGCAGATGAAAAGAATAATTGAATCGACTAATTTTATTATAATCGATGCTCGCCAACCTGCTGAATATGAAAAAGCCCATATCCCAAAGTCTATTAATATATTCCCGTATGAGGAAGAAGCAACACTCATACCTAAGGTTTTCTCCTTACCAAAGGATAAAACAATTATTGTTTATTGTGATGGTGGAACTTGTGATTTAAGTCATCACTTAGCCGAAAAACTCATCAATTCCTTTGGATTCAAGCGCGTTTTCCTATACGAAGGCGGTTGGGAAGAGTGGAGTACAAAGTTTAAGGATTGATATGGAAGGAACAGATATTCAAAAAGACTACCGACATTTGCTTCAATTAAGATTTGGAATAATTGGGGAATCACCAGAAATTCAAAAGGCTATCGAAACGCTTGAAACTGTTGCTCCAACCGATTTAACTGTACTTATAACTGGGGAAACAGGCACTGGCAAAGAAGTATTTGCAAATGCTATACATTTATTAAGTAATAGACGTAAGTATCCTTTCGTTAGCGTTAATTGCGGAGCTATTCCGGAAACGTTGCTCGAATCAGAGCTTTTCGGTAGCGAAAAGGGAGCATATACCGGTTCGGTTGAAACAAGAAAAGGATTTTTCGAAACAGCAGACAAAGGCACTATTTTCCTCGACGAAATTGGCGAAATGCCAATCGGCACTCAAGTAAAGCTCCTACGTGTGCTTGAAACAGGGCAGTTTTCACGTTTAGGATCGCCAGAAATTCGAACAGTAGATGTGCGTATTATCGCTGCAACTAACAGAAAATTGGAAGAAGAAGTTGCAAAAGGAAATTTTCGGCAGGATTTGTTTTTTCGACTTAATGCAGTGCAAATTAAATTGCCACCACTCCGAGAGCACGTTCAAGATATTCCCCTTCTTGTTGAGCATTTTGCTGAAAAAGTTGCAGAAAAATATAAATTCAAATTCGAAGGCATTTCATACGAAGCTGTTACTATTTTAAAATCTCTCCCTTGGCCTGGAAATATTCGTGAGCTTAAAAATCTTATCGAAACAATAGTAACTCTCGAAAAAGGTGCTTTTATAACTCGTGAAATTTTAATGAAATATATTCCGCCGGCTCTGCCTGAATACAAAAGGCAAGATATACCCAAAAGCAATTCAATTATTGCCATCCCAAAAAGTGAAATTGATACAGAAGCAAACATTATTTTGAAATCAATTTTAGAAATTAAAAGTGATCTCAATGATATAAAGCACTTTTTGGGTAGAATAGCCAATAATTTCGATGTCTTGTTCGATGAAATTCAAGATTTAAAAAACAATATTGAAACACAATCAAAAAATGTTCAATCTATTGATGAAATTGAAATAAAACGTCTTGATTTATTAGAAAAAGAAATGATTCTTAATGCATTAAAGAAATTCTCAAATAACAAACGTCTTGCTGCCAAAGCTCTTGGTATTAGCGAGAGAACTCTTTACCGTAAATTAATCGAATATGGAGTACGTCAGTAAAAATGAAAAAATTCTTGCTATTTTTAACATTATTGCTAATATTTTTTATTATTTATACTTTTGCTGCTTTTTTCTTTTTTCCAAACATTGCTTACGAGCAAAAAGTAAAAATTGAAAAAGGTTCGTCTATTTCAAGCGTAATTGATACATTTAATAATAAAAATTATCTCAAACCAAAATCATTATTTTTGCTCTTAATTAAGATTTTCATACCAAAAGAAAAAAATATAAAGGCAGGCACTTATTTGATTCCACCGAAAATTAATAATTTTGAGCTTCTAAAAGGACTTTTTACAGGGGAATTCCTTTATCGCAAAAAAGTTTTCTTCCCAGAAGGTCTTACTATATATCAATATGCTTCAATATTAAAGAAAGAACTAAATACAGATAGTGTAGAATTTATTAATACTGCCAAATCAAGTGAATTAGCACGAAAATATGACTTGCCAGTGGCTAATTTCGAAGGTTATCTTTACCCAGCTACTTATTTTATTGATTATGATGCCAAGCCAATAGATATAATTGAGCAATTACACGAACAATTTGAATCGATATGGAAGAAACATTTTGCCGAGCATACTTTACCATTGAATATGAATAAACACCAAGTTATAACACTCGCTTCTATCGTTGAAGCGGAGTCTCCACGGGTTCACGAAAGACCAAGAATAGCTGGTGTTTATATTAATAGATTAAGCCGTGGAATGCCACTACAAGCTGATCCAACAGTACAATATGCTTTAAAAAAATTCACGAGGTTGTTTTTATCTGATTTGAGTGTCGATAGTCCTTACAATACTTACAAATATGTTGGATTACCGCCCACACCGATTAACTCTCCAAGTAAAAGTTCAATTGATGCAGTTTTAAATTATGAAAAACATAACTATTTATATTTTGTTGCTAAAGGCGATGGCTCTGGAGAACATAATTTTGCACAAACTTATAATGAACATTTATCAAATGTCGCACAATTTAGAAAAAATTTAAGGAATAAATGATGCAAAATGAATTAACAAAAAAAATGAATTCTGCAGCCATAGTAATTATGGTATCAAATTTTTTAGGTGGAGCAGCATTTATCATTTCTGGCGTTATTTTCAAAGTTAATTTGCTTATCATTGGTGGTGTGTTTGTTATAATTGCAGGTGTTGCATTCAAATTTATCATAAACCATTTACTTTCGAAAATCAAAAGAAATTCGAACGGTAATAGTCAATAAAAAGAAACCTTACCAAATTAATGTGTTCGCTGCTGATTCCGCCATTTGCTGAGCTTCCTTTTGTGAATTCCCAAGAGCTGTAATGTGTCCCATTTTTCTACCTATGCGCGAAGTTTTTTTATTGTATAAATGAAGTCTAACCTTATTGTTTTGTAAAACTTGCTCTACATTTTTTGGTATGCCAATACCATCTCTTTTGCCTAATAGATTAACCATACAAGCTGCTGGCACAATCATCTCAGTGCTTCCCAGCGGAAGAGATAATATTGCACGAATAGCATTTTCGAACTGAGATGTTCGGCAAGCTTCGATTGTGTAATGCCCAGAATTATGCGGTCGTGGTGCAATTTCGTTAATTAAAATTTGACCATCCTTTGTTTCGAACATCTCTATGCCAAAAACACCAACTCCATCAATACTTTCTACACACTTCAATGCTAAATTTTGAGCAATTTCTTTTTCTTCATCGCTGATTTCTGCAGGTGCAATAACGATTTTACATATATGATTTTCCTGTATGGTCTCAACTACTGGATATACAGCATTTTCACCATTCAAACTGCGTGCCACCATAACGGCTAACTCTCTTTTGAAATCTATAAACCTTTCTGCCATCAGAGGGCTCAATTTGCCGTCTTTTGTAAATTTTTCAAAAGCTATTGCAATATCGCTTTCACAACGGACAGTGTAATTCCCATACCCGTCGTAACCAAGAGTGCGAGTTTTCAGCAAAAATGGATAACCAAAAAGTTGAGCAAAATCTCTTGCATCATCTTCATTTTCTATTGTTCGAAAATCGGGAACAGGAATATTATTTTTATAAAAAGTAGTTTTTTGAATGAATTTATCCTGTACAAGACGCATCGTCGCGGCTGATGGGAATACCTTAACATACTGAGAAATGTATTCAAGTATATCTGGTTCGATAAATTCATTTTCAAGCGTAACGATATCAGATGCAGAGATAAAATCATCTAAGCAATCTTTGGATTTCCAGCCTTCAGTAAATTCAAGTTTTGTCATATCACCAGCTGGAGAGCAAGCACCGTTTTCTATAATGGCAACCTCTAAGCCTAAGCGATAAGCATCTAATGCTAACATTTTAGCAAGCTGACCACCACCTAATATTCCAAGAGTTAATGTTTTGTTTTTACTTTTTGAAAATAACATATACAAACTTTTAATATGTGATGAAAATAATTAATTTTATGTAAAACTATTTTTTTACAAAGATATTATTTGTAAATTAGAAAAAAAAATATAGGAGGGAAGTAAATTCAGTTATCAATTTCAAATAGCTGAAAAAAAACAAAGTTACAACGGTAAAAATTCTTCTCAAAACGGAAAAGTTCTCGTTTTAAATCAAGGATACGAGCCCATAAGTGTCTGCTCCGCACGAAAAGCAATACTTTTAAACTTACTTATGAAAGCCGAAATAATCGAAGTAAGAAATGGGTTGTTTATCCGAAGTGTTAAAAATGTTTTCCCTTATCCAAGTGTTATAAGATTATTTAATTTTTCAAAGAGACCAGCAAGCTTTTTAGAACTTTCACGTAAAAACATACTTCGGCGTGATAATTATCAATGCCAATATTGTGGCAAATCGAAAGGTGATTTAACTATCGATCACGTAATTCCAAGATCACGCGGTGGTGGCGATACTTGGGAAAATCTTGTAACAGCTTGCCACACTTGCAATTCCAAGAAAGGCAACCGAACTCCAGATGAAGCAGGTATGAAGTTGATCACAAAACCAAAGAAGCCACACCATATTTTTATGCTTAAACAATTTGCTGGAGCTTCGGACGAAAACTGGAAACAGTTTTTGTTTATGTAACTTTGTTTAAAAAACTCTCAGTTTGCTGTGTAAGCTTTTACATAGCACTTGATTTCATCACACTTACTTAAATTCATTAATTAATAATTAAAATAATCGTCAATTATTAAAGAATGTCGATAAAATATCGATATATTTGGTATATTATTTGTTTAAAAAATAAAAAAGTAATTGGAGTAGTAATGAATGAAACGTTAAAAGAATCCGAAGTTTGGATAGATAGGGGAGATCAATTTGTAAAATCGGGAGATACGGAAAAAGCACTGGAATGTTATAGAAAGGCATTGGAAATTAATCCACGTGCAGCTTATGGCTATTTTAAAAGAGCACAAGTTTATATTAATTTAAGCCGTTTTGATGAAGCATTAAGCGACTTGAATAATGCTATAATGCTTAATCCAAACTTATCTTTTGCATATTTCAAACGAGGATCAATTTATTTAGAGATGAAATCTTACAAAGCGGCAATCGAAGATTTTAATTCAGCTATATCTTTGAATTCAGAATTTCCTTTTGCATATTTTAAAAGGGGTGTCTGTTATTTGAAACTAAGAAGATTTCAAGAAGCTCTAAATGACTTTAATAAAGCAATAGATTTAAATCCAACTTATTACGAAGCTGTCCTTTATCGAGCTAATACTTTTTTTGAACTAAAACAATACAAAGAAGCAATAGAAGACTACTCAAAAGTTATTGCAATGGAACCATCAAACGATACCGCTTTTATCTCTCGTGGTATTGCATATGGTGCCTTAGGGATGTATAAAAGTGCAATTGAAGATTTTTCAACAGCTATTGCTCTAAAACCGAATGAACCTATGCCATACAACTATAGAGCATTAACTTATATAAAGTTGAAACAATATGATAAAGCTTTAAAAGATTTTGATTATTTAATTACGAATAACTTTGTAGTTCCTGATTTATTTAGTAATAGAGCAATAGCCAATTTTTTCTTGCGAAATTTTGAAGATGCAGCTCGTGATTATGGACGTGCAATTAAATTAAATCCTAATTCTGCTGTATTATATTACAATCGGGCTAATGCCTATTATAATGCCAAAAAATATCTTGAAGCTATACTTGATTACGATAAAGCTGCAGAATTAGATCCAAAACTTGCTAATGCTTACTTGGGCAGAGGCAATGCAAATTACGCTCTCGGTAATTTCAAAGAAGCGATCAAAGATTATAGCAAAGCAATAACTATTAATCCGAGATTATATCCTGCTTATGTCGGTCGTGGCAATTGCTTTATGAAATTACGTTACTACAAAAAAGCACAAGAAGACTTCACTCTTGCTATCGAGATAAGACCTGATAATCCATTAGGTTACTTAAATCGTGGTAGTGCTTTCCGTGCAGATAATAAATATACTGATGCTGCTCGGGATTTCAACCAATTTTTGAAATTAGCACCTGCATCTAACAATGCAGTCCAGATTAGGCAATGGCTCAAAAAGAATGGTCTTCCAGTTGAAGCTTAATTCTGACTTTTATAACGATACCCATCTATTAAAGCTTTTAACAGAGTTTTGAATTGTTGCAAATTTTCTGCAGTTCGTAAAAATGACCATAAATAACCAAGTGGGCGAATATATGGCACCAGACCTTTTCCATGTAATTTATCAATTGCCGTTAAATTCCTTACCATATAATAAGTTTTCCAAGTAAAACGAGCCTTATCTGGCACTGGGGGAATTAATCTTATAAAAATTGCATCCTTTATTACTGCAGCCTTCATTTTACTTTTTAAAGCTCGAATACTGAATTCTGTGTCGTCTCCGTAAATGAAAAAACCTTTCTCAGGCAAGCCAATTTTTTCTATGACATTTCTATGTATTAGAGGTCCTTCGAATGTAAATGCTTCAACTGGAATAAATTCATTTTCCAAATCTTCTAAGCTAATTATTTCACGCCAGATACTTTTAAAAGGTTTTTCGAATGTAATTTTTTTGACGTCATTAAAATATACATCATCAATATTATATCGAAGGGGGCAGACAATGTCGAATCGATCAACGTATTTTAACAAAATTTCTAAACAATTTGGTTTGGCTACAACATCATCATCCATTAGCCATATATAATCAGCACCTTTAGAGTATGCATACTTTGCAGCAGTATATTGTCCGCCTGAACTACCTAAATTATCTTGGGTAATTACTGTTAGATCAGTTTGTACTGCAAGCCACTTAGTTGTTCCATCAGTTGAACTATTGTTTATAACAACTATTTCGTCGATTTTTCGAGTTTGGTTGCGAAGTCCATCGATAACTTGTATCAATAAATCTAAACGATTGTATGTAACAACGCAAGCAATTATTTTTTCCATATTGTTTCGTCGATAAGGAAAAATTCATTATTCGGATTATCTAAAATATATTTTTTTAGATAATTTGTTCCTTCAATATGACTTGGAAAAATAACAAAGTTGTTTATTTCATCAAGTAAAACCCATTTATATTCTGAATGTTCTTGTGAAAGGTTTATTTTAGAATTTTCGTAAACTTCAAAAACAAATACAGGAGAAAAATTAATTTCATTTGTTCGATAATTGTAAAAAGAAGCAAGAAATGGCAAATTCCATAATCTGTGTGGAACAAGACCAGTTTCTTCGAAAACTTCACGAATTGCAGTTTCAATAGGAGTTTCGAATTTTTCAATACGACCAGTTATAACTTGCCATAAATTAGGATACGGTTGAGTGTTGATGTTGCGCTTTAAAATAAGCTGTTCATACCTATTGAGCTCACTATTGAAGCGAACTATATGAACTTGCACTGTATTTGTTGAGTATTCCATAGTTAAAAGATATATTTTATTGCCACAAATCCACCAATTAATAAAATAGCAAAAGCAATTGATAACTTATCGAAGTATTTGTCGATAAAGTATTTTATTTTTGGTCCTAAAAAATAAATTAAACTACCAACCAAAAAGAAACGAGCGGCGCGTCCAATTAATGAAACACCGACGAATGAGAAAAAGTCCATATTTACAGCACCTGCTGCAATTGTAGCCACTTTATATGGAATTGGTGTAAACGATGCTAATGCAAGAAACCAAATACCGATCTCGCTGTTATAAGCAGTAACAATTTTTTGCCAAGCGTCGTGAGCGTGATAAAAATCTATTATACGATTTCCAATGATTTCCATCAATCCCCAACCAATATAATAACCACCTATTCCACCTAACACTGAACCAATAGTACACCAAAATGCAGCTCGGAATCCATGTCGTGGTGCGCTAATCGCAATTGCAAGAAGCAAAATATCTGGTGGAAGCGGGAAAAATGATGCTTCGATGAACGATACAATAAACAGTGCTTGGAAAGCATATGGCTTATTAGCAAAGCTTTCCATCCATTCTTTACTTTTTCTAATACTATTTTTAATTTTTTGAATTATCACTATAATAAACTATAAAAATACAAAATTAAGCAAAATTTTAGGATAATTCATAGATTTATTTTGTTTGACTTGTAAAGTTTTACTAATGTTTTGTATTTTCAATAATTTTCAATAAATTACAAAATGCTTAAAATGTAAATAAAGTTATTATATTTATAGGAGAAACTAAATTGAAAAAGTATTTTAATTTAATCCTAATTTTACTTGTATCTACACTTCTAATGCAAGGTTTTCAATGCGCTTCTCGTGAAATGACAACTGCAAAAGTTGCATATCAAAGCAAAGATTATGAAAAAGCGATTCAATTCGCTAAGCTCGAAATTCAAAAAAATCCTAACAATTATGAGGCTAAGTTGTTACTTGCCGACTCTTATATTCAAATTCAAGATATCATTAATGCTCACGATGTTTTCAAAGAACTTATTGATAAGGATACTGTTGCAATTATCAAAGAACGCAAAGCTGGTATGAGAAACGCAATTTGGGTTAATGCATATAATCAAGCTTGGAATAATTACAACAAATATAGCAAAACAAAAGATGAAGAAGCATACACAAAAGGCATAAAATTAGCTGAAATTGGTGCTTTCTATATGCCAAGAATGGTCGATTTTTACATAATCGAAGGTGCTTTACACGAGTTAAAAGGTGTTGAAGAAAGTGCTATGGAAGCTTATAACAAGTATATTGAAAACTTAAAACCAGAATTAGAATTTGCAAAAACTAACAATATTTATATTAATTTCCCAACTGAACATTTGGTTGAAAGATTTGGTAAACCTTCAAAAATTACTCCTGCAATTAATATGTCTGGCGACTCGATTCGTACAGATGCATACGTGATTAAAGGACGCACTGTTTATTTCTTCTCCGACCAATCTAATGGAAAATGGCAAGTTGCTGGCTGGCGTGTTAATCCTCCAAAAGATTGGCTCCCAGCTGAACAAACTCAATTTACCCCTTTCAATACTATGCCTTTGGGAGCTCTTGCAGCATATTATTATCATACAAAGAAAGATAAGGAAGCTGCTTTGAAATATGTTAAACTTCTTACTTTACTCGAACCTTATAATACTGAGGCAAATACTTCTCTAATTAATTTGTATTTAGAATTAAACAAAAAAGATGTTGCAATTAAAGAGATGGAAGAGCTTATAAAAACTGATCCTGAAAATAAAATTTATTGGGAACAATTTGGTTCGCTTCTTATGAATTTTGGTGATTATGATGGTGCTATTGAAAAATATAAAAAGTCCTTACAAATTGATCCAAACTATGATTTTGCTTTGCGTAATATCGCTTCTGCTTTCAAGAATAAAGCTTATAAAATTCAAGTTGCTGAACAAGATAAATTGGATAAAGACCCCAAATACAAAATTAATGTTGAATCATTCATGCCATTTTTGAGAGAATCTGCAAAGTATTTTGAACTTTCATTGAAAACTGAACGTTTCAATAACGATATGGATGTTCTTGGAGAGCTTGCAAATATCTATTTGGTTACTAACGAAAAAGATAAATTAAATCAAGTTGTTTCGCAATTAGAATCTATTGAAAACACAATAGATGATAGCAAAAAATCAAATTATTATCTCAAGATGATTAAAATTTATAGTGATATGAAATTGAATGATAAACTAAATGATGTTCAAAAGAAATTTGAGCAATTTAAATAAAAGGTGTTTTAAAATGGAAAAAAAAGAAAATCAACCACAACAAATAAGCATTGAACTTGGCGAAAAGGAAGCAGAAGGTATTTATTCTAATTTAGCGATTATTTCGCATTCACCAGCGGAATTTGTTATTGATTTTACTCGCCTTCTGCCTGGTATTCCAAAGGCTAAAGTTATGTCGCGTATTATTATGACTCCACAACATGCTAAGTTTCTTCTTCGCGCTTTAAGCGATAATATTCGCAAATATGAGGCTACTTTCGGTGAAATAAACATCGATGGACCAATTGGAAAACTTTTCGAGGGATTCGATCCAGGTAATCCAAAAGTAAATTAATAGCTAACGAGTGTTATTAAAAAAGAGGTTGTTTTTACTTGGACAACCTCTTTTTTATTCAGTTCTGAGATATTTTCTAATGTTTAAAATGGCGAATTCCTGTAAAAATCATTGTTAAATTAAGCTCGTCTGCTGCTTTAATTACCTCTTCATCACGGACAGAACCTCCAGGTTGAATTACAGCTGTTGCACCCGCTTCCGCTGCATAACGCACACCATCATCAAATGGGAAAAAAGCATCCGATGCAACTGCAGAGCCACGCAAATCAATATTATTTAGCTTTGCTTTTTCCACTGCTATACGTGATGAGTCAACTCGGGACATTTGACCAGCACCAATAGCTAAAGTTCTATCACTACTTGAATATACAATTGCATTAGATTTAACGTGTTTGCATACTTTCCAAGCAAATCGCATCGCTTGAAGTTCACTCATCAATGGCATTCGCTTTGTTACAACTTTAAGATTATTCTCGTCAAGTATTAATTGATCTGCATCTTGAACGAGCAACCCTCCAGGAACTGAACGTATATTCTTACTCAAGCTTCTTTTCAAAAGTGTGTAATCAACTTTGATAAGTCGGCGATCTTTTTTCTTCATCAATAATTCTAATGCATCATCGGCAAATTCAGGGGCTATAATTACTTCGGTGAACATTGAATGCATTGCCTCAGCTGATTGTAAGTCAATTGTGCGATTTGCTGCTATAATTCCACCAAACGGTGATACATTATCAGTTGCCATTGCTTTTTCGAATGCTTCAGTTAAAGTATTTGCTGTCGCTACTCCACAAGGATTTGTGTGTTTTATGATAGCAAGTGCGGTTTCATCGAATTCGAGTATTAACTCTGATGCTGCACTTATATCTATGATATTATTAAATGAAAGCTCTTTACCATGCAATTTTTTAAATATCTGGTGGAAATTACCATAGAGTGCTGCATTTTGGTGTAGATTCTCGCCATAGCGTAATAATTGTGCAATATTAAATGACAAATTTAATTTCTCTGGGAAATCTATTTGGTTGAAATTATTAAAATAATTTGCAATTAAACTATCATAATATGCTGTGTGTGAAAACACCTCACTTGCTAATTTTAAGCGATATTCTTCAGGTAATGTCCCACTTGATTTTAAAAATGCAATGATTTCTGAATAACGGGCAGGATTTACTACCACTGCTGTCCATTTATAGTTTTTTGCTGATGCGCGAAGCATAGCAGGACCGCCGATGTCAATGTTTTCGATTAATGTCTCATGTGAAGCATTAGGATTTTCAAGTGTTTGCTCAAACGGGTATAAATTCACAACAACAAGATCAATTGACTTCAAAGAATGCTCGGCTAATTGCTGGATATGCTCTTCATTCGATAAATCAGCAAGTAATCCAGCATGAACTGCTGGGTGAAGTGTTTTTACACGACCACCCAAAATTTCAGGATAACCAGTAAGTTCAGAAATGCTTTTTACTTGAACACCTGCATTTTGAAGTGTTTTTGCAGTGCCACCAGTTGAATAGATCTCAATCCCCATACTTTGCAATTCATTTGCAAAATCAACGATACCTGTTTTGTCTGAAACTGAAATCAAAGCAGTTTTAATTTGATGAGTTGATGATGTTTTCATTTTTTCTCCTATTTATTATTCATTTCTCAATGCCTCTTGAATATTTACTTTTGAAGCTTGTTTTGCTGGAAAAATTGTTGCAACAAAACATAAAATTAATGAAAAAATCGCAACAATTAAAACATCTGCGGAATTTAATTCAACAGGAATTGCATCAATTATATATCGGTTTATGTCGATTCTGAACCATTTATAATTTGCTTGCCCAAAAACAAATAAAATCCCAACAAAACAACCTGTAAAAGTAGCTATAGAACCAATAAGTAGTCCTTCTTTTAGGTAAATCCTTTGCAAAGTTTTATTTCTTGTACCTATTGCTTTCAAAATAGCAATATCTTGTTGTTTTTCGGTTACAGTCATTGCAAGTGATGCAAAAAGGTTGAAAATTGCTATTAATACAATTATACCAATTATTGCGAAAGATACAATTTTCTCAAAGCGCATAATAGCATACAAATCACGATTTAAATCCTTCCAAGTAAGTATTTGATACTTATCCCCAATGATTTTTGCAATTTCATTTTTTTGACTTTCAGCCTTTTCAAAATCAATTAAATAAATATCAATTGCATTTGCATATTTTTGTGATATATTTAATACTTCTTGCGCGTTTGAAAAGCTGGTAAAACTCAACGAAAGATCATAATCTTTAATATTTGAATTAAAAATTCCTCCTATTACCATAGAAAAAGACTTCGGCTGGCTTAAAGCCGTAATACTACCCTCTAATGAATTTGGTGTGAAAATTTCTATCGTTTGTCCAACATGTACTTGTAATCTTTCTGCAAGTGCAGCCCCAATGAATATTGTTTGCTGTGGAAGCTGATTGTTGATTCCTAATTGACCAATTACAAGGTAATGATTAAGTTCTTCTTTGAAAATTTTACTGTTTGGATATGCACCTATTAAATTAAATGCTTGCAAGTTTGAATTATGTACAGCAACAACTTTACTTATAATAATTGGGTTAGTTTCCTTAAATTCTTTTATACTTTTGATTTTTTCAAAATCTATTTGATTTAAATCAATCTCATTGCCTTTTGCAGGAATTATCCTTATGTGTGGGTCTATTCCAACAATTTGTTTGATAGTTAGTTTCTGAAAGCCATTAAAAATTGACTGGACAGAAATTAAAGCTGCATTTCCAATTATTATCCCAATTATCGATAAAAGCGTTATAAATGAGATAAAATTATATGAATGCTTAGGAAAAATATATCTTATGGCAATTAAATTGTCTATTTTCATCTTACTTACCTATTCGAAGTGTTATACCTTCTGTCTCCCAACGACTTCGAACTGTTACAATTTTGCCAGTAGGATAGAATTTTTCAGCAAATTCAAATGGTTTTAAATTCCCAAAATCGTATCTTGAATTCTTATTTCGATCTTCGTAAATCCAAACATTATAATCTCCTGGTTTTATGTTGCTAATAGACCATCTGCCAGATGAATCAGCTTTGACTTGATATAATTTTCGTTCTTGAATACTTTCTAAAACAATCATTTTTGGATGGGAATTTCCTGTTGAGTCAATAACTACTCCGGAGATGTTTCCTGAATTGATGTTGCTTTCAGTGCGAAAATGCAAAATTATATCTTCATCAAATTTATTTGCACCAAAAGCCGGTACTATTGAACTGCTCGGTATTTTGAGCAAGTAGTTTTTCCCAAATTGTAAATTAGGTTTAAAATTTAATTTTGTTTTATTAAGTTCTATTGTAAAACCAGTTTTTAAACTGTCATCAATATTTATAAATTCAATTATTTCACTATAAACTTTACTGATTGGTTCTGTGAATACTAAAGCAACCTCTTTATCAATTGGTATGTTGATTGAACTGTCTTTTATTGATACTGAAAGCAAGTGAAATTCGGATTGGTCTTCATCTACACTTGTAATAAATGAAAATGTTTTATAAAATTCATTGAATTTATTTCCAACAGTATCCAAAATTATGGCATTTGTATCTATAATTGATAAATGTAATTTGTTTTTTGGTTGAATTGTATCTTTTGTTATTAGAATCAATACGTTTTTGTCTGTGTTATCCAAATAAAAATAATCAATTGAATATATTTTATTTTGAAGCGAATCAATAATAAAGATGGAGGAGCTATCTAATCTTTGAAGTATGATATTTTCGCTAAAAAATAATTTGATTTTTCTTTTTGTAAAGCTTTCCACAAAAAATAATTTAGGTGGACTATTATCGGCGATTTTTCCAAATCTAAACAAAGCATCTTGTGATTTAGAATTTTTAATTTCTAAATCTTGATAAGCAGTCGAGTAAAAATCTTGGTTCTCATTTATTAGCACATCCTTGAAAACATCCTTTACCAGTATCAATCTATATTTTCCATCAGCAAGCCCTTGAAGTGAGAATTCTCCACTTGAACCGACTTGCACTCTATAATTTGGAGTTGTTTTGTAGAAATCTACTGTATCTGGATTTAAATTTGTTATTTTGTAAGCAAAAACATATAATCCATGAGGTTCAGCAGTAGTTACAACCCCGTTTATTGTGCCGGTGTCAATTTGGTTACCTGTGGAGAAAATCAAAGTAAATGAATTCTGCGGCTTGTTGTTGTAAAAATCCGAATATTCTGTTCCTAAATTTATTGTGTAGGTTGTGTTTTCAAGTAAATTATCTTTGAAAATTATTTCTAATTCTTTACCTGACCAATCAAATTCAGCTTTTGTAATTGGTTGAATGTAAGTATTTTCAATCACAGAGTTCTTGTTCATATATTTATCAAACTTTAAAATAACTCTGTCGTTTCGAAAATTAGTTGCTTTATTAGCTGGTTTAGTTTCTATAATTTTTGGTGGTGTTGTGTCCGGTGGACCGCCCGACGGAGCTTGTATATTAGCACATGAAGCAAGCAGTAATAGAATACTATATACACAAATTTTTCTCAATTGCTGTTGTTCATGTTTAGTAAAACAAAAATGATGCTTAAAAAAAAAGATAAAGCTACACCAAAAATAATATTTCCCATAAAAAAGCGATTTAAATATCCAAAATTAATTAATAGATGATTAGCAATTGTGAGCGAAGTAAAGAAAATTGCAAACATTACCAAAACCGATTTTAATATTCTTTTTAATTTGTTCATAATTTGCTTATTAATTCTCCATTTTCGTTATAAAAAAGCAGTTTATCTTCATTAAAAGAAAAATAAATTTCTTCACCAAAATTAAAATCTACATTTTCTATTGTTTTGCAAACTTTTATTGAATCTTGATATCTAAAATAAATGTTTTTTTCAAATCCAAGGTTTTCTTGGTTAATAATTTTCCCACAAATTTGGTTTTGAAAATCATTCTTAACACGTGAAATTATAAAATTCTCTGGTCTTATGGCTAAAATGAAATTTTTAGGTAACTTCGAACTTGTTTTAACTACAAGGACATCTTTGTCTTCAAGTTTTATCATTGTTTGATTATCATTTTTTTCGATTAGTTCACAATTGAAAAAATTAATTGGTGTAGAGCCAATAAAACTTGCGACAAACATGTTTGATGGATGGTTGTAAATTTCTTTCGGTGTTGCAATTTGTTGTATTGTGCCTTTGTTGAGTACAATAACTTTTGTTGCCATTGTCATAGCTTCAACCTGATCGTGAGTTACATAAATTGAAATTGCCTGAAATTGCCTATGTAAATTCATTATCTCTGTGCGCATTTCAATGCGTAGCTTTGCATCTAAGTTTGAAAGTGGCTCGTCAAAGAGAAAAATCTTAGGTTTACGAATAATTGCACGACCAAGCGCAACTCGTTGACGTTCACCACCGGAGAGTTCCTTAGGTTTTTTATTAAGGTTATTCTCGATTTTTAACATCGAAGCAACTTTTTCAACCTCATTTTTGATAATTTTTTTATCATATTTTTGAATTTTTAACGGGAATGCTAAGTTTTCAAAAATTGTCAAATGCGGATAAAGAGCGTAGTTTTGAAAAACCATTCCGATGTTTCTATCTTTCGGGTGTATATTATTGATTACTTTATCATCAAGATAAATTTCACCATTGGAAACTTCCTCCAATCCAGCAATCATTCTTAAAATAGTTGTCTTACCGCATCCTGATGGACCAATAAGCACAAGAAACTCGCCGCTGCTTACTTCGAAAGTTACATCATTTACGGCTTTTGTGCCATTTGAATAAATTTTACTAATATTTAATAATTTTAACTTTGCCATATTTCCTTAAAAAACAAATTTATTTATTTTTATGAGAATTTCATAAGAAAAGAATGATTTTAAAATGATTTGGTATTAATTTTGTTTTTATTTTAAAAACTTGGAGTGAATATGTTAAATAGGGAAGAACTTTTTGAAAAGTTATCAAAACTCGAAACTGAGCAAATAAATCTATACACACTTGATATTGATATAGTATCAATCGAAGAAACAGTTAGATTAATCAACAATGAAGATAAAAAGGTTGCCTATGCGATAGAGCAGCATATTTCAGAAATTGCCAAAGCAGTTGAAATTATTAGAGACGCATTTCTTGCTGGTGGACGCCTTTTTTATTTTGGTGCAGGTACAAGTGGTCGTCTCGGTATAATAGATGCAGCTGAGTGCCCACCAACCTTTGGAAGCGATCCAGGTATGGTGCAAGGTATTATTGCTGGTGGCCGTGACGCAGTTTTCGTAGCTCAAGAAGGTGCAGAAGATAATCCCCAAAATGGAGCAAACGATGTAATAAAATTTGGTGTTTCAGTTAACGATGTTATTTGTGGTATAGCCGCATCCGGGCGAACACCTTACGTTATTGGAGCTTTACAAAAAGCTCGTGAAATCGGTTGCAAAACAATACTTGTTTCTACCGTTAGTGTTAATAATGCAATCGAGAATGGTGCAATTGCTGATGTAATGATTTGTGTACCCGTCGGTCCAGAGGCTATTGCAGGTTCGACACGTTTAAAAAGCGGTACTGCACAAAAAATGATATTAAACATTCTGACTACTGCTTCTATGGTGCATATTGGAAAAACTTATGGCAACATAATGATTGATTTAAAAACAACCAATATAAAATTACAAGAACGAGCTAAAAGAATAGTTATGAATATTACTGGCGTTGATTATCAAACAGCTGAAGTTTTTTTAATTAAATCTAACTGGAAGGTAAAATATGCAATTTTAATGATCATCGGCAAACTAAATTATGAAGAAGCTCAAAATTTATTAAAAAAAGCATCTGGTAAAGTGCGTATAGCCTTGCAGATGCTTGAAGAAAAATCTAAAAATTTTAATATTATTTAAATTTTGGATACCATACAACAGCTAAACGAGGAACTGAATAAAATGTTGAAATGTCGGTTTGCCTGAAATGTTTATCAGGGAATCTTGGATCGAATTGAAGCGATGTTTTCTGTAAAGCAAAATTCAACTTCCATTCAAGCATAAATGATAAAATCCCTGAGTTGTTCATATCAATATTAACGTTAAAGCCAAGTCCAGTGTTAGCTGCAACTCTATTATCGGTTTCGTACTCTTTCTTTCCGAGTGGAAACTCATCATTATAAATTCTTCGTCCATACTTATTTAGCATATATGATATGCCTATGATACCGTAGAAATTAACACGTCCATTAGGATTTGGTGATAAAAAGGATGAAAGCTCAATGGCGTGGAAATGACTTGGATCAACCTTGTATTTTTCAACATATTCCGTGCTTTTCGAATAATGATAAGCAGCACTTATGGTTAAGTATTTTAATATTCTATAATTTGCGATAAATCCATAAGAGAATAATCCATCATAAGAAATATCTTGCCCATCATCGTATGTTTCTACTATGGTATTTGTCCCAAAGACAGGTCCAAATCCAAATGTCCTTGGATATAAATCATAAATATCTTCTTGCTCTACAAATTCATCATAATTCTCATCATAAATAGTTGTTCTTGATTGAGAATAAACAAAATTAGCTGCAAAAATAAACATAAGTATTATTGTGGCTATTCGAAAGAGCTTTTTAGCATTCTCTGTTGTCATTAAAATAACCTCATTTATTAGAATTGATTTTATTTCTGAAATTTTCTCAGCAACAAAACGAACAAATTTCGGCTCGTTTCTTTTACCCCTATATGGTATTGGAGCCATCCATGGTGAATCAGTCTCGAGAAGTAAATTATCAATCGGTGTATTTTTTACTACTTCAACTAAATTACTTTTATTATAAGTTATATTTCCTGTAAATGAAATATAAAATCCTAAATCTATTGCTTGTCTGAGCATTTCTTGATCACCAGAAAAGCAGTGAAGTACACCTCGTAAATTACCATCCTGCTCTATTTCAAGAATATTCATTAAGTCTTCATTACTATCACGATTGTGAACTATAATTGGTAATTTCAAATTTTTAGCTATGTTTATTTGTTCTTTGAAAGCTTTTATCTGAACATCCGCAGGAGCAAAATTATAGTAATAATCCAATCCAACTTCACCTATAGCTACGCATTTCTGCTCTGTATTTGCGATTTCTTCAATCTTTCCTAATAGATTGGGTGTTATTTCATCAGAATTATGCGGATGCACACCTATGCCAAAATACAAAACATTAAATTCATTACACACTTGTATTAAATGATTAAAGCCTTTTTCCTCAATTGCTGGCACTATGATGCTTTCTACACCATCAGCTATTGCGTTTTCAATAACTTCTTTGCGGTCAGTGTCGAATTTTTCGGTATCTATGTGGCAATGAGTGTCAATCATTTTGCAATTTCTTTAATTCTTCGATAATTTCTTGTGCGTGATTATCAGGTTTAACTTTATAATTAGCATATTTTATTACCCCGTCAGGTGATATAATAAAAGTTGAACGAATGACGCCAATATATTTTTTCCCGTACATTGATTTTTCGCCCAAAGCAAAAAATTTTTGGCAAATTACTTTGCTTTCGTCGCTTATCAGATGAAAGTTTAAATTATGTTTTTCAATAAATTTTTTATGTGAACTTGGACTATCTGGGCTGATTCCAATTACAACAGCGCCGAGCTTTGTTATTTCCTCCATTCCATCTCGGAAAGAGCATGCTTCTTTGGTGCAGCCAGATGTATTATCTTTGGGATAAAAATACACAACAAGCCATTTTCCTAAGAAATCCTTATTGCTTATAGTTTCGCCAAAGGCTGTAATGCCACTGAAATCAGGTGAGTTATCATTGATTTTTAACATATATTCTCCTATTTAATTTCAATAGCACCAAATAAATCAATAATTTTCTTTTCTACTGGATGTTTTTCGATTTTATTAAAATTTTCAGTTTTTGACGAAGCATTTTCAATTTCCTTGTTGATTTTATCTTGTTGAGTTTGTTTAATTGAAATTTTTATTGTTTTGAAATTGAAATATTTTGCAAAAGCTTCATTTATTTGATCTTTATTTTTTTCAAATGCATCGCACACAATTTTATTTGTGTGCAAAATTGTAAGTTCATCGTTTGTAGCCTCATAATCACAATTTGTTAGTTCCGATAAAACTGGAATTTCTTCAATAATTTTGCTCAAAAAATCCGACTTATTTTGGAGAAATTCGCTTATAGGAAATTTCTTTAAGTCTTCTTTTGAAGATGTATTTGTTATTGTTATTTCTTCGAATGTTTTATCTATAGGTTTTTCAATATCTTTAAATTTATTTGGAAAATCGAAATGACCAGATTTTAGTTGCCTAATCTCTTCAATCAAACTCTTAATTTCAATTGCTTTATCCATTTCAGCCATACTGATAATTGCAAGTTCGAAGCGTATTCTTGGCTGAGGCAAATATTTGATAGCTTGTTCTGTTGTATTAATTATTTGAATGTAGCGTAAAATATCAGATTTTGTAAACTTTCGAGCACTTTCAATATAGCGTTTCTTAAAGTCTTCACTTGTGTTGATTAAGTCGGTGTTTTTAGTTACAATTGTAGTAAGTATATTCCGAAAATGCTCAAGAAGTCCACTTAAAGTTTCTTGGATTTCATAGCCTTGAGAAATCACCATTTGAGTAAGTTCAAATGCTTTTGCTGTATCTTTGCTTGAGATTGCATCCGATAAATTAAAGAAAAATTCCTCATCCAAAAGATGAAGAGCTTTCGCCATTTCAGTGTATTTAATATCTTTTCCACAGAGAGCAACTACTTGATCAAAAATACTTTGAGAATCCCGCATTGAACCATCAGCTTTTTTTGCGATTGTTATTAGAGATTCTTCGTCTATTTTGACGCCTTCTTGCTTTGCAATATTCCGTAATTGATAAACTATGTCGCTAATTTCCATCCTTCTGAAATCAAATCTTTGACAACGGCTAACAATTGTAGCCGGTACTTTATGCGATTCTGTTGTAGCGAAAACAAATAGCAAGTGTGCAGGTGGTTCTTCAAGAATTTTAAGAAGCGCATTAAATGCAGAGGTAGAAAGCATATGCACTTCATCAATAATATACATTTTATATTTGCCTTGCGATGGAGGATATTTAGCATTTTCACGCAAAGTTCTTACATCATCGACACTATTATTCGAAGCACCGTCAATTTCGATTATGTCAAGTGATCGATTATTCAGAACAGCTTCGCAATTGATGCATTTATTGCATGGTTCATTATCAACAGGATTCAAGCAATTAACTGCTCTTGCTAAAATTCGGGCGGTTGTCGTTTTACCAACACCACGTGGTCCACAAAATAAATACGCATGATGAATACGCCCAGTTTTTATAGCATTCTTTAATGTTCGCGTTATATGTTCTTGCCCAACTATACTACTGAAAGTTAGTGGACGCCATTTCCTTGCAGTTACAATAAACTCTTGCTGATTGTTCATAGCTTTTCTAGTAATTATGTTATTTCGCAATTTATGAAAATTTAAATTTATAAAGAAATAAAATGAATTTCTGGTTCAAAAGGTAACTAAAATAGACAATGCTTTTAAAATTAGTCTGCAAGTTTAGTAGAAAGAACACCTGCGAGATTATCTATGGAGATGTTTAAAGAAAGTTCGCCGCTATCGGCAATTGATATTGAACCAGTTTCTTCGGAAACAACTAATACTATAGCATCAATTTGTTCAGATAATCCCAAAGCAGCTCTATGGCGTGTTCCAAGATTACGACCTTTGAATTTAGTTTGTTGTGAAAGAGGCAAAATACAACGTGCAGCGACAATAATATTATTTTCAACTATTATCGCTCCATCGTGAAGTGGCGATTTAACATTAAAAATCGATAGAATCAACTCCTTTGTAAGTGTTGCTTGCAGACGTACACCTGTATCTATTGTCATCTGCACATTTTGAGAGCGAGGGAAAACTATCAGAGCGCCAATGTGCTTTTCTGAAAGCTCTTTAACTGCATCAACAACTTCGTCTATTGTCTCGCCAATTTTTGTTTGTACAAATGAACGAAAAATTTTACTTCGAGATATAATCATAAGCAATTTACGTATCTCAGGCTGAAATAGCACTATAAAAGCAATTAGCCAAATATCTGAAATTGTTCTTAATATCCAATTTATCGATTTTAAATTTACAGCTTCGGTTATGAAGGAGAGCGCTATAACAATTACTAATCCAAATAGAACATTTACAGCAATTGTATCGCGAAGACGTTGATATAACCAATAAAAAAATATTGTAACAATGGTAATGTCGATTAAATCAATTAAAGTAACAGTGAGGAAGCCTATTTTAAAAAGGTCTATCATTCATTGCCTGTTGTATCATTTGTTTGCTTTTTTTGTTGAGATTTATCCTTAGGCTTATCGTTTTTTTCATAAGCTTTTATAATTTCGGCAACTAATTTATGGCGAACTACATCCTTATTTGTGAAATAAACAAATTCTATACCTTTAATTCCTTTTAGAATTTCACTTGCGTGAATTAAACCTGAATCTTGCTTGTTTGGCAAATCAATTTGAGTAACATCCCCTGTGATGATTACCTTAGAATTAGGACCGAAACGTGTTAAAAACATTTTCATTTGAGTTCGTGTGGCATTTTGTGCTTCATCTAAAATTATGAATGCGTTATTTAATGTACGCCCACGCATATAGGCAAGAGGTGTTATTTCGATAGTTTGTTTTTCCATCAAAGCTTTAAGTTTATCGCCAGAAAGCAAGTAATGCATGGCATCTGTGAGTGGACGCAAATATGGGTCGATTTTCTCACGCATATCACCTGGCAAAAAACCGAGTGATTCGCCAGCTTCAACAGCAGGACGTGTTATAATTATCTTGGATACTTCATTTAGCCGCAAAGCTGCAAGTGCCATTGCAACTGCAAGGAAAGTTTTGCCCGTTCCAGCAGGTCCAATTGCAAAAACAAGATCGTTCTTTAGGACTTTATCATAATATTCGAGTTGTTTAGGCGATTTTACACGTATTATTTCTTTAACGCCGTTATAAATAACAGGATTCCTATTCCCACCATTAATCTGTACCTCTTCGTATTCTTTGGTATCTATCAGTTCAATTATAGTAGAGATATCGCTTTGAAGAATTACACCATTACGTTTTAAAATATATGAAAACTCTTTAAAAAGTCGCTCTATTGCTTTTATTTCGTCGGAATAGCCTTTTAAAATTAAATTTTCACCTCTGATTAAAACAGCAGTTTTAAATCGATTTTGTATTAGTTGTAAAAAATTTTGATTTAATTCAAAAGCAGATATTAAGTCTGCATCTTCAATTTTAAGTTTTTTTTCAATTATATCCATAAAAAATCAAAAAAGTTAAGTTTTTGTTAATAAACGAATTAGAACAATTTTTAATCTAAATTTAATCAAAATTAATGAAAAATTGTAAAATAATCAAGAAAGCTTCTGTTTAAAATAAGTTAAGTTACATATATCATTACAAGAAAAGCCTAATTAAATTAGATGGTTTGTTATTAGCATTTACCAATACTACTTGTTTTGCATAATAATTAGGAGATGAAACTTTAGTTATTTCCAATGTTTCAATTGCTTCTATTGTTTTTGTAGAAAAAGCATCTGCGTCATCAGGATTCATTAAATCATCGTCTGTTTTACCTTTAACAAGTTCTTTCTTGATATTAAACTTTTGTGCAAAATAATTATTAACATATTCATATTTTCTCGAAGGTAGCGACAGAATTGCCAGTGGGACAGGTATGTTATCCAAAAAAGTTGAAAGTGTTCTTATTAGTGATTGATATTCGTTATTTTTATTCATTAGCCATTTTTGATTGTTTTCAAGTTCATTTATTCTTGTTTCAGATTGCTTTGCAATTTGAGTGTAATATTTTAAAGCTTTTGTAAGCTTTTCGATTTCATCTTTTGGAGTGCTTGCTGTAAATATTGGCAAATCATCTTTGATTATAGTTATTGTTCCAATTACTTCTTTTTTATGATTGAAGTTTGGATATATTGTGAATACAACTTGTTGATCATTCTTTCGTTGAGTAAATTTCACCGGTTTTTTTGTTGCAATACATTTTGCATTATATTCAATTCTTGTGCGTATTTCATCTAAATTCTCGTTTACGAATATTTCGTTATAATATCGTCCTTCTATTTGAGCATTTTTCAGAAGTGTTGGATTGTCATTAAAGAAAAATCTTTTTGCAGAAATGTTCATAAATTCAATTTCATTTCTAATACTGAGTATAAAAACGCCTTCTTCAATTAAATTTAGAGTGTCGCTTACTAATTTCCTCATAATGTTAATTTCATCTAAGTGTTTTTCTTGTGCAGATTTAATGATTTGGTTAGTTGGTATTATCCTAAAAAATGATTTGAAATTTTTCCCAAATCTTTTGATTTTCCATATAAGCAGAAACAATTCGCCTGATTCTTTTTCACCAACAATTCGAAAGACTTTCTCTTCCAGTGTACCTTCAATAAATTTATTTACAGCTTGTTCAATAGATTCCTGATCTTCGCTGCTATCGTAAATTTCTTTGTTTGAAACTTTTGTATTATGAGTGGTTTTTTGCACAATTTTTAATAGATTTTCTCCTCGTTCAAAATCGTCTATACATTCATTAAAAATATTATCAATTGCTCCTTCTGCATTGATTATTCGCAAATCTGAACGTGTTTCGACAATCGCCATGTCAGCATTTAATAAGGCTTCGTTATACTTATCCTCCAAGATTAATATTTTTTGCCTTAATGATGCTATCTCGTCTTTATATTTTTGTTCCTTTTCGCTAATCATTTTTTATTCTGATTGATTTTGCTCCACAGAATCTTTAAAATGTTTTTCAATTTTTGATATTTTTTTATCTATATAGAATACATATAAGCCTATGCCAGATATAATTACCAGAACAATTACTAACACGATAAATATTGAATTGTTGTGAAAAAACTGTTCCATATTATTCCTCAATTTTTTTCTTTAAAATATTTATTCTATAATTGATATTTAATATCCAGAAAAATAGCAAAGTAAATCCTATAACAGATAAAGCAAATGAGAACATTAATGACGAATCAAGCATGCCCTTTTGCGTGCTAAGTATCGGTCCACTCATATCACCACCTTGTGAACCAGGATGCAAACCACTTGTTATTCGTGGTAAAACAAAAACAAGGAAAGGAACTGTAACAAAAGCAATAATTGAATATACAGCAGAAGCACGTGCCCGAATATCGTCTCTTTCTATACTTGCACGAAGTGCAAAATAAGCAAAATAAATAAGCAAAAGCAAAAAAATAGATGTTTCTCGTGGATCCCAGTTCCAAAAGCTACCCCAATTAAATTTTGCCCAAACAGAACCTGATAATGTTGCGAGAATAGCAAACAATGTCCCAATCGATGCTGCACTCGATGCCATTGTGTCGTCATTGAAATTACGGTTTCTCAGGTATTTCGCAGCAAAAAACATAGACAAAAAGTAAGCTAAAACTGCGATCCAAGCCATTGGAACGTGGAAATTCAATATTTTTATTCTATCTTCAAGTGATAATACAAACGGATAATATATCCATGGATTTGCTTGAACGATTTCAGATAGGATTAATTTGTTTTCACTTAAAATTTTTACATTAACAATCCAATGTGAAGATTTTTTTAGAATATTATAATTATAATCATCTAAATATAGATTGTGAATGATTCTTGTAAAATCTTTATCACCGTAAATGTGAATATATTTGCCTTTTTCATCATTTAATAGTTTGAAATCTTGAATGTATATATGAGTTGGGATGGACATCCTATCAATATAAGGAGCAAGCTCATCGAGTTCTGATAAAGTTGTCGCTACACGTGGATAAAGTGATAAAAAAGCAGCCGATAAAAGTAAAATAATAGTTAAAATTTTCCACCAAACTGGCTTTTCTTTGATTAAACCTTTATAAAAGCCTAAAATAATTGCAATTGCAAAACCACTAAGTATAATTATCAATTTCATAAAATATTTTATCAGTTAATAAAAAAACTAATTTATCTTAATTACCATTATTTTCCAAATTAAATTTGCAATATTTTGCAATTACACATTCTTTACATTTTGGTTTACGTGCAGTGCATATTTTTCTCCCATGATTTATAAAATAATGAGTAAAAATAACCCATTTTTCTGTTGGTATAAGCTCCATCAGCTTCCTTTCAATAATTTCTGGATTTTTACTTTCGACAAATCCAAGACGGTTTATAATTTTAATAACATGAGTATCAACAACAATTGCAGGGGTTGCAAAGCAGTGTCCTAATATAACGTTTGCTGTTTTTCGACCGACACCTGGTAATTTAATTAAGTCTTCAAGCTTGGTTGGTATTTCACCAAGGAATTGCTCCACAATCATTTTGCTCATTTCTTTTATATGACGAGCTTTTGACTTATAGTAACCTGTAGAGAAAATATCCTTTTCCAATTCTTCAATTGGTATCTTTATATAGTCTTCAGGCGTTTTGTATTTACTAAACAAAAATGCAGTTACTTTATTAACACGCTCATCAGTGCACTGAGCCGATAAAATCGTTGCAACCAATAGTTCAAATGGAGTTGTATGGTTTAGTTGTATTTTAACATCAGGATATTCCTTTGATAAAATATCAAGTATTATTGACATGCGTTTTTTTTCGTTCATCTTTTCTTTTTTCAATATTTGAAACTTATTGATTTAAATTTTAATTTTGTATTAACGATTAATAAGGCAATTTATGAAAAAATTGATTTTTGTTATTTTAACAATAATTTATTTTTTAATAATAAACTCAAAAATTTTTGCTGGAACATTCATTGATACTGTTTACTCATTTAAACCAGGTTTTGGACAAAACGCTGGACAGTCTCCTGAATATTTCCCCAAAAATATCTTCGGACCACCTTCTTCGTCTGCAAGCTGGACTGTCCCAGAATCTCGTCCCGAAGAACTATGCTCTATCGGTCTAAATGGTGAAATAATAGTTGGTTTGAAAAATGGTATAATTCGCAATGGACCGGGTGTGGACTTTGTAATATTTGAAAACGCTTTCGAGCGTCTTGTTGATGGTAAAATTTTTGCCGAACCAGCAATTATTTCTGTCAGTCAAAATGGTACTGATTTCATCTCATTTCCTTACAACGAGTGGACACTCGATGGAATGGCTGGTAAAACACCAACAGTTGGTTCACAAAATCCATTTAATTACCCACAATGTGGTGGTGATGGCTTCGATTTGGAAGTTTTAGGCTTGGATTATATTACGCACATTAAAATTCACGATGTTTCTTTGTTAGTTACGATAAATGAAACTCATCCATATTACCAACCACCGTTTATTGTTTCTGGTTTCGATTTAGATGCTGTTGCAATTATGTATCCTGATTATACTAATATCATTGAGAATAAAACAGATGACAAAGTTTTGATTGATATTAAAGATAAATATTGTATTATTTCTTCGGATTTATATGAAATTGATGTTTTCAATATAAATGGTTTGTTGATTAATAAATTTCAGGGTGAAAGTATAATTATTTATAAAGATAAACTTCCAAGTGGTTTAATCTTTTTTGTTTTAAAGTATAAAAATGGTTCACAAAATGTAGTCAAAAAAATCAATTATAATTAGAACTCAAAGATTAATGAAACATTATGCATAATTCCTGTTTCTGAATTTAATTCTTTACCAACTGTATAATCAATATGTGGTTTAAATGGTATTCCAGGAAATATTTCATCTAATTTGGGACGAAGAGATATACCTGTACCCCAGCAGGTGTTAGGTAAGAATTGAGGTTTCCCATACTTATCACCATAAATAGCAATCCCACCTCGAATACCAATAAGTTCATGGAAAACAAGTTCAGTACCAAAAACATAAGTAGGGGATAGGTCATATTGATTGTAAACTGCATCAATTGCAAATGTTGCATAGCGAGTGGCTGGTATGTAAATTGTCTCTTCTGAACCATCTGTTGTAGATCGAGTCGAATACGTTTGCTCGTTAAAACCAAATTCCATTGCAACTCCAGCACGTATTGTATATGGTATATTCTCAGTGCTAAAATTTTTTGTGTTCCATAGCATTGTACCACCAATATTTTGTACTGAAAGCCCAAAAGAGAATAAATCAAATATGTTGAACTTTGCTCCTACATCAAGTGCTGTCCCAGTAGCTTCTGTAGGCACGCCTGTTAAATTATCGATTAGGTATTTCAAACCAAAACCCATACTCACAAATTCCAAACTGTATGCTCCATAAGCACCGATGTTATACTGATACGATGACAATTTTTTGTAGGGCGTTCCACGTTCGTCTCTTTGCATAAAAGAGCCTGCAAAATTACTGTTTACTCCGAAACCTATACCAAAATTATCATTTATTTGTTGTCCATAAGCAATAGTTGCATTATTTCTATTCATTCCTAAATTGGATACAGATGATGCTACAACAGGTGTTTGAGAGAAAAATCCAAGCCCTGCTGGATTATAATATATTGTAAAAGGATCGTTAGCAATTGCCGTAAAAGCACCTGCCATTGCAATAGGACGCCCACCTGTATTTCTATTGAGCCACGATTGAGCATATCCGCCAGATGTCTGAAATGAATATATTTGAGAAAAATCAAAAACTATAAACAACAATAATAATGGTATTAATTTCAGATATTTATTTTGGCTAATATTCAGCATTTTTACTCCTTTTTGAAGTTTAATATCAAAAAATGCATAATAATCTCAAAAATTTAGACTTATATTATAATTATCAATTATTATGCCATCTCGTTAAAGTTGACTTTTGATAAGTATATTAGTTTGTAAATTTAATTTAATTACGTAATTTTGTATTATGTTTTAATATAACGTTCTTTTAAATATGATTTTATCCGATATTGAATTGTATCCACTAAGCAAAACCAAAAAAATTAACGGAACACGAAGGCTTGTTCGGGAGAAAGTTTTACAGATATTAGTTTCATTTGAAATTTCAGGTAGTGATTTAGATTTCCTTTTTAAAAACATATTTTATCGAGATTATACTTTCGATCCTGAGAATCCACCAGAAGGAAAATTATTACGTCCAGATGAAATCATAGAATTAGAATCAGATACACCAATCGAATGGAAAGATGAAGATATAATTTTTGCACGTGATTTATTGAATGCAACAATTGAATTACAAGATTTTACCATAAATTTAATCAAAGAGGAAGTACTTCATTGGGAAATAGATAGAATTGCTCTTATAGATCGAATTCTAATAAATATGGCACTTGCTGAACTTATGAAGTTTTCAGAAATTCCTGAAAAAGTAACTATGAATGAAATAATTGAAATTGCCAAACAATATTCTACTGATAAAAGCCATATATTTATTAATGGTTTGCTCGATAGTTTTCGTAAAAAACTAAAAGCAGAAGGGAGAATAATCAAAACTGGCAAAGGACTGCTGGATAAATAAATGAGAAGAAAAAATTAAATATATTATTTAAATCACTTAAACAAAATGTAAATTCTTTAGTTAATTGAGTGATAAATTTGTTATTATGTAATAAATTGATTTTTTATTTGGACTAGTTTATCTTTAGTAATAATCTGTAAAAAATTTATTTACCAGATTTTCTTCTATTATCGTCTTTACATAACATTTGGCAATTCTCAGCAATTGTTTTACCCCCTTCATGCCAAGGTGTTATATGATCTGCTTCCATTTCTGAAATATCAAAATGCTTTTTACAAATCGGACAAATACCTTTTTGCCTTTCGTATGCTTCTCGTTTTTGATTATCTGTAAAAGCTCTGATGTTTAGGTATTTTTCTTTTCTTGTCAAAACATACCAATAAATACCCTTTTTATTTGTAACATCATCATCTTGCATAAGTTTGTTTATTTCAGTTTCCAGCTTTTTAGGATCATATTTTTTGTCTTTATACTCGTTATATAGAAAGTCCCACTCAATACCTTTCATTTCTCTACGATAATACGGGAATACAGCTTTTACCCAATTAATTACACTTTGAAAATAAAGCCATAAATCATTTGCATTTGGTTCGTGCTGGTGTTCAGCCATATATTTTTCAATATTGTCATTACTTATCTATTTAATTACTGTTTCTAAATAATCCTGTCTTATTGCAGTTCCATCTAAATAATCACCAGCAATATTATACGCAGGGCAGCCTCTTTTACTAAAATATCTTTTTGCGTCAGAAACCCATGAACCAGCATAAACAGCATTTCTTAATTCCTGATCCGTTAGCTTTTCGCCAGCAATATTAATTGTTTTGAACCATTCTAATTTTTCACTATCAGTTCCACTACAAAAATAAATCATTAATTTGTAGTTTAAAATCTGTTCTTGTTCATCTTTTTGAAGATTATGAAAATAGCGGTTTTTAAAAGCAAAATCTCCTTGAATATATTGACATAACGAAATTGTTCTTTGCTGTCCGTCAATAACTTCATAATTACCGTCATCACGAACTGCCCAATACATTACATTTAATGGGAAATTTTTGGTAACAGTGTCAATAACAGCGTCTCTTTGTTTGTCTTTATAAATAAATTCTCTTTGATATGGAGGGCGTATATCTAACTTGCCTCCATATCCAACAACACCTGCCTCATCATTATCTTGATAACCTATTGTTAATTCTTTTACTGTTATTTCTTTGAGTTCTATTTTCATATTTATTTCCTCTTGATTAATAGCCTTGCATACATTCTTTTACCATTAATATAACCTCTATCAAGTTTTACCTTCCATTTAGGATTTATTATTTCTGGTAATAAACCTTCTTTTACTTCATAGTCAGCACCAATAATTTCAAACTGCTCAGGATTATATTTATCCAAAAAAGTTATCGGAACACCCATTGCTCCTTCATAATCCATTGGTATATCAGAAGTCTTATCCACATTAATTGCATCGTAATTGTCGAATTTCGGGTAATCTTTTGGATTGTTTTTTTTGTAAAGTATTAAGTTTTCATGCCGTTCTTTATAATCCAAGTTAGTAAACCATCTTACCCCTTTAACTCTAATAAATTTATTGCCTTTTTCATCTACTCGAACACCTGCTGCATTTAAAGGATAATAAGAGGGAACACCAAATTCTCTATCTCCACTATGAATGCTTGCGCCTAACCATATTTTGTTTTCTTTAAAAAGTTTAAATATCTCTTTGTATGAAATAGCATTTATGTTCCCAATTATCAGGAATTTTTTGTCGTATTCAATAAGTTGAGCAACATATTCTCTAAATAATGAAAAAGGTGGATTTGTAACTACAATATCAGCCTGTTTCAAGAGTTCAATACATTCTTTACTTCTAAAATCACCATCGCCATCAAGATAATTAATTTCAATTTCTTCTTTGTCAGGAATATTATTGTTGTTTTTATCTCCAGTATATTCTAAATAGATAGCTCTTTCAGAACTATTCTGACTAAATAGATCCATATCATTATTCTTATAGCAAGTCGTGATTAGTTTCTTTAACTCAAGTTTTTCAAAATTATAAGAAAAATAATGAAAGAAGTTGCTTACTCTTGGGTCATCACAATTACAATAAACAATTTTATTTTTAAAATGCTCTTTATAATATTTAAGTTCCTTTTCAATATCAGAAAGTTGAGTATAAAATTCATCTTTCTTATTTGCTCTTGCTTTACTTAAATCTTTGTTTGAAGTTTTATTTTTCATATTTTTTATAAAAAAGGTTTTATTCAACTTTAGGTTTTATTTTAATTATTTAACCTTATTCAATTATTTAATATCCTAAAAACTCGCATTTTAAACTAAATATACAAAACTTTTTATAAAAAAGGGTTCAATATTTTGAACCCCTTTCGATTGATCTATTTTGCAATACTTACGCTGCGTCGCTCTCGAATTACAGTAACTTTTATCTGCCCAGGATATTCCATTTCGTTCTCGATGCGTTTAGCAATTTCAATAGCTAAAATATCGGCTGTATTATCGTCAACTTTCTCTGGTTCTACGATAACACGTACCTCGCGTCCAGCCTGAATAGCAAACGTTTTACCAACACCATCGAAACTTTCAGCAATAGCTTCTAATTTTTGAAGACGCTTGACATAGTTTTCAAGAGACTCGCGACGAGCCCCGGGACGAGCTCCGCTAATACTATCCGCAGCTTGTACAAGCACTGCATAAGGTGTTTCCATCTCTATGTCTTCGTGATGTGCACCAATTGCATTACATACAAACGGATTTTCTCGGAATTTTTTAGCAAGCTCAAAACCAATCAATGCGTGAGGACCTTCTGTTTCTTTATCAACACATTTGCCAATATCGTGCAACAGACCAGAACGTTTTGCAATTTGTGGGTCGAGCCCTAATTCCGCTGCCATAATTCCACACAAGTTTGCAACTTCAATTGAGTGATTTAGTAAGTTTTGTCCGTAGCTTGAACGATACTTCATTTTACCAACTAATCGTATTAGTTCCTTGTGCATATTGTGAATCCCGAGTTCAAGAAGTGCATTCTCTCCAACTTTTATAATTTCTTCTTCAAGCTCTTTTTTTGTTTTTTCAACAACTTCTTCGATGCGAGCTGGATGTATGCGACCATCGAGCATTAGTTTTTCGAGCGATTTTTTAGCAACTTCACGACGGAAAGGATCAAAACCTGAGATAACAACTGCTTCTGGTGTATCATCAATAATTAAATCAACACCAGTTGCCGCTTCAAAAGCTCGAATGTTGCGCCCCTCACGTCCAATAATTCTTCCTTTCATATCGTCGCTATCGAGTGTTACAACCGAAACAGTAGTTTCAACGCTATGATCAGAAGCTGTCCGTTGGATTGCTTGGACGATTATATTTTGTGCTTCTTGATTAGCTTTTAGTTTAGTTTCCTCGCGAATAAGTCTGATTGTGTTAGCAGCATCTTGTTTTGCATCGTTAATCATTGCCTCCATCAATTGCTTTTTTGCTTCCTCGGAGGACATTCCAGCAATAGCTTCCAATTTTTTCATCTGTTCAGTAATGATTGTGTCAATTTCTTTTGCTTTATCAGTAAGTTCTGTTTCTTTCTTTTTAATATTCTCTTCGTAATTTTTAAGTTCATTTTCTTTTTTGTTCAAATCGTTTTCTTTATGTTTCAGATCATCTTCGATAGATTTAAGCTGTTTTTCAATTTGTTGAAGTTTTTGGCGTTTAGCAAGTGCGTCGTTTTCGAATTCAAGTTTACGTTTGTGCCATTCTTCTTTAGCTTCAATCATTTTTTCTTTTTTGATATTATTTGCTTCTTTTTCAGCATCTCTAAGAATGTTTTTGGCACTTTCTTCAGCTTGTTGAATTTTTGCAGAAGCCATTTTAGTGGCAATAAAATAGGCAGCGCCAAATCCGGCAATAAGTCCGATGATGCTTGCCACGATAATAATAATTGGGCTCATTTCCCTTTCTCCATAAATGATGACTAATAATAACTACTGATTTAAAAAGGGATTTAATTGAAAAACGAAATTAGGAAAGTTACGGAATAAAAAGATTTAAGTTTAAGAAAAGTTTCAAAACCATAACTTTTCTTGTATTTATCTCTTTTATCGATTGCTTTCGTTTTTTCAATTAATCCCATAAAATTAATAAAAATTAATTACAAAAAAAATTAATTTAACCTAAAACATAAAAATAAATCAAATCTAAATAAAATGCAATTTAAAATGTTAAATAAGTAAAAATTCATTTTATTTTCATTAATTAAAAAAGCCGCACCATACAAAAAAATTGTGTGAAGAAGAACCTCTTCAACACACAGTGGGTGCTACCGACATCGGGTCTGGGTTCCACTGAGCTGTGCAAGCTACCTTCGAAAAGGTTGAGGCCTCCCATTGCCGACGAAAGATTAGCTCCCTATTGATTTACCTATAGTTCTTCCACGACAATATTGTATGATGCGACCGTTTCTTCAAAGAACTAATTTTCTACATCTTTACTTAGAAACTGCTCCAAATACATTTTCATCTTATTTAATTCATCGCTAAACTTCATTTTTTCAGCTTCGAACTTGCCTCTTTCTATTTCAAGCGTCTCAATTACATTCACCAAAGCCAAAGTTGTAAGTGTTAATATTGGCAAGTCATTATATTTTGCTTTAAGTTCCTCTATTAATCTATTAGCCTCTTCCGCCGAGCGAATAATTAATTCTTCATCTTCACCTATTAAACTGTATTCCTCGCCGCCTACTATAACTTTTACTGATTTCACGTTCGCACCATATTTATTAAAATTTAACGAAAAACACAATTTTTTATTTTTTATCAGGCAATGAGTTAATATCTTTTACAAATTGCTCTATATCTTCTTCTTTATATCCTTTCTTTAAAACAAGCTCCTCTAAAGTTCCCCAGAAGGGTTCACCGCAAACTAAACATGCAATTCCCTTGTCTAATAGATATGAAACAGCAAGTGGCTTAATTTCGACTAACTCTTCAATATACGTGTTTTTAGTTATTTCCTGCATCTTTGCCTCTTTTTGTTGGGAAAACAATAATAGCACCAAATATTGCACCATAAATAACCGAAGTTATCCAGTTAGAAGTTATCGGGCAACCACTTCGACAACCAAAAAAGAAATAAAACGTATAACCTAATAAACCACCAAAAATTACTCCCAAAACCATTTTTATAATATTAACTTTTGTAAACATTTTATATTCCTGATTAGTAATATTTAATGAAGACGAAGTTTTGTTTTATTTAATTGTATTTTAATGAAAATAAAAAATGAATTTATTTAAATTGAATAATGTGTTCAACAGTCCATTCGATTTTCTTTTGAAATTGACTTTTGCGATGAGAACAATCACTTTTTAAACAATATATGCAGTTTTTAGGCTGGCAAGGATTTATATGAACAGCCAAGTCTATATTTTCTTCAAAATTTTTATTAAGAATTTCTGTCATTTCTTCACTAATTTGCTTAGCCTGATTAATATTATAATACCAAGGAATTGTTAAATCACAATCGATATGAAAAGAATCACCATATTTAATTATTCTAATATTTCGAATTTTAATCCATTCATCTTTACGATTTTTATTTATTATGGTAAGAAATTCTTCTAAAAGCTTAATATCAGCTTCATCCATCAAGTTCGAAATAGTTTGTCTTAAAATTCTTATACCTGTAACTGATATTATAGTGCCGAAAATAACTGCAATTACACTATCAAGCCACAAAATATTTGTAAAATACAAAATTATAAGTCCTGCAATAAGTCCAATTGTTGAATATGTATCAGACTGCAAATGTCTGCCACCAGCAACAAGTGCTATTGAACGATGCTTTTTGCCGATTTTTATACTGTATGCTCCCAATATGTAATTTATTATACCAGCAATTGCAATAATAATGATACCAATATCGAGCTTTTGGATATTTGAAGGAAAGAAAAATCTGTAAAATGCTTCATAAATTATAATAAATCCGGCAACTGCTATAAGCATCCCCTCGACTGATGCAGATAAAAGCTCGATTTTCCCGTGCCCGAATGGATGATTATCGTCTTTTGGTTTTATTGATACAGAAATGCTAAGTAAACTAAGCAGACCAGCAATTACATTTACAATACTCTCTAAGGCATCTGTTAAAATACCTACTGAATTTGTCAATTGATATGCAAGCAATTTGCTGAGCAACAATAAAATAGATACAGAGACAATAAATCTCTGTATCTTGAATTTAATATTTATGTCATTATTTTTAACCTTGTTTTTAGCTTGTTTTTCTTCTTCTGTATTCAAGAAAACCACCAATGGCAATTAATATTACTAAAACAATATTAAGTGAAGTACTAATTAATTTACCTCTTTCAAAAGCGTCCGAATGGAATTTCAGCTCAATTGTATGTTTTCCAGCAGGAACAAAAATTGAACGCAAAGCATAGTTTGTTTTATATATTTCAGTTTCCTTGCCATCAATATATGCTTTCCAACTCGCTGGATAGTGTATTTCTGATAATACGAGTAAATTATCGGAATTATTATCGGTTTCAATTTTTATGTATTCATTTTTGTAGTCAGTAATTTTAACTGTATTTGTTGTATCAAGCTTAGATAATTTATATGGAAGTTCTTTTTCCAGAAAAGCAACCTTTCGTGGATCGAATGCTCCATCTTTTATCTTATTTAATATGTCAATATTTTTCATAACAATAACAGAATCGACAAAATAAGCTCTTGGTGTAAAACTTGGATTGTAATAAACAAATGCACCAGTTTGCTGTGATTGAAAAATAGGAGTGAACATCCCAAGTTGTTGAGGTGTAACAATATATTTAACATTTAACAAATTCCAAAGGAATGGATTTGTAACTTGAGATGTTGAACCTTGATTTGCTACATCGAGCAAGTCCTGATATACACGCAACTTAGCTGAGTGATAACCGTTTACTGTTTCTAAACGGAAAAATGCTGGAGAATTAACTACTTGACTTGTAAAATCAGCGATTCTGAATTTTGTTTTATCTTGTTGTAAAAATTCAATTACATCAGTTTTTTGAAAAGCTAATTGGTCTGCTTTTTTTTCCGCTATCTCCATTGGGCGCCAACTTACTTGCCACAAATCAAAAGCAATAAGTAAGAATAAAGCTACTGAAAATAAAGCTTGTCTGATTTTCTTTGTAGCAAATAAAAATATAGTTAAACTGCCCAAAATGGAAATTACACCAACTCGATACCAATCGTTTATCATTTGGCTAAAAATAAAGCTGCTTATTTCGGCAAAAGTCATCTCTCCATAAGCTTGAATCATCTGTTTTCCCATTTTCGATGCAGAAACCGCTTCAAGATATGAATTTTCAAAAATTGCTGAGAAAATAAAACCTGAAATTAAAATAATTACACTAATTACAACTAAAATATTTAGTGATTTCTTGTCTTTTGATGTTGGATTTTCTCTGATTTTAAAAATTTCAAAAATTCCATATGCCGCAAGAATTGGCAAAGCAAAATGAACAAGCACCAATATCATCGATGGAGCTCTGAACTTATTGAAATATGGAATATTGTAGTAAAAGAAATCATATAGTAATGGGAAAGTATAGCCAAACGATAAAATTACAGCAAATATAGATAAAATTATCAAGAATTGCACAAATACATCTTTGTAGTTCCTTACTGAACCGAAAATTGCAAGTAATAATATCAGGATTCCCGCATATGGTGCTGCATCTTCAAATGGCTTCTGCCCCCAATACGTGTGAATCCTTACAACTTGATTTCCGGTGAGATGTCCCTTATATTCCAGTTTACCAAAACCAAAATAATTAGGTATAACGAAAGTGATTAATTCTTGTGGACTGAACGACCACATAGTTGCATACTCATAGTCGTGTCCGCCAGTTTCTGTTTGAGGCTGATTTTCTGTTTTTACTATTGGTGCACTACCTCGCGTGGAATATGGAGTATATTCCAAAGTTGAAAAATATCTGTCCGAGGACATTAGAAATGCAAAACCAATCGCTACAACAAAAATACCAGTTGCGCGAAGAAAGCCGACAATGTTATTTTTAGTGATTATTCTATTTATGATTTCAACTAAAATATATATTCCAAGTGCTAAAAATGAGTAAAATATTAGCTGTAAGTGCCCAGCTTCAAACATTAAATGAATGGCAATAATCAACATTGCAGTAACAAGTAACGAGAAACGCTCTTTCAATTCTTCTAGAAACAAGAATAAATAGGGGAGAAATGCCAATACAACAGGCTTGGTATTGTGTCCAATCATAACCCATAAAATTACCCATGTCGAAAATATTGCTGCAAATGCCGATATGAACGCTATATAGCGATTGTTGAGCTTGCTTTTAGTTAAAAAATATACTCCTGCTCCATAAAATGAATACCAAAAAGCAAGACGAGCAACATCGCTACCAAAAAGTGAACCAAAAAATGACGCTATTCCAAATATTACATTTGCAAAAATATCCCAATACCGATCACCAGTAATCAAAAGCGAAGCATAGGAGGGCATTCCAGAAAAAATATGTGGTATCCAAAGTGGAAAATTCCCTGTTGCTTTTGCATCTTCTAAGTATGTTTTGAAAGCAAGCGACGACAATGTATCGGATGCATTGAATCCATTTCCAAAAATAGCTGAATATAAAAATATAATGACTAAAATGAAAAGAGACATAATAAAAAATAAATCTAAATATTTTTCTGGTATTAAACTTTTTTCTGGTTTCTGATATTTGACTGTGGTCTTTTGTTTTCCCATTTTTCTAAACCTGATAATAGTAATTAAAAAAGCAAATTAAATAAAAAAAATTAATTATCATAAATAAGACTTTCTTTAATGAGGGAAATTTTTATTTGTTTATATTTTAAAAAATGGTTATTTTTGAATTCTATTAAGGTGTCGTAGCCAAGTGGTTAGGCAGCGGTCTGCAAAACCGCGAACGCCGGTTCGAATCCGGCCGACACCTCTTTTTTGTGAATATTTTTGAATTCAGAGGTAATTATGGGAACAACAAGCGACCTTCGTCCAGGTGCAGTAATTAAATTTAATGGCGAAAATTGCTTAGTGCTCGAATGTGAACACCGCACACCGGGAAACCTTCGTGCTTTTTATCAAGTTAAAATGCGTAATATCAGAACAGGAAGATTAATTGAAAATCGTTTCCGTTCTGGTGAAAGTATAGATTTTGTACGTGTTGAAAAGCACGATTATCAGTATCTTTATCGTGAAGGTGATAACTTGATTTTTATGAATAATGAGACTTATGAGCAAATACCAGTTAATGCTGAACTTCTCGGTGATGCAATAAACTATCTCAAGGAAAATCAACAAGTTCAAATTTCATTCGAAGATACTATTGTTTTGAGTGTTGAGCTTCCACCAACTGTTAATCTCCGTGTAACTCATACCGAGCCAGGTGTTAAAGGAGACACTGCAACTAATGTCCTTAAACCAGCAACTGTTGAAACTGGTGCAACTGTTAGCGTTCCATTATTTGTTAATGAAGGTGATTTGATTAAAGTCGATACACGTACTGGCGAATATCTTGAAAGAGTAAAAGAGTAATTATGTTTCAGAAATAAACTTTTGTAAGATGGTCTTTCTTAAAACATAAGAAAGACCATCTTATTTTAAATTAAGCTACTTAATAAGCTTTTTGTATTTAATTCTATGTGGTGTAATATCACCTAAACGTTTTTTACGATTTTCCACGTATTCCGAATATGTTCCTTCGAAGAAATACACTTGCGAATCGCCTTCGAATGCTAATATATGCGTTGCAACTCTATCCAAAAACCATCTGTCGTGTGTTATAATAACAGCACATCCAGCAAAATCATTAAGCGCTTCTTCAAGTGCTCGAAGCGTATTGACATCAATATCGTTTGTTGGTTCGTCGAGCAACAAAACATTTGCTTCTTTAGTTAAAGTCATTGCTAAGTGAAGTCTGTTGCGTTCACCACCAGACAGTACTCCGCATTTTTTCTGCTGCTCTGAACCAGAAAAATTAAATCTTGCCAAATATGCGCGTGTATTGATCTTCCGACCACCAAGTACAATTTCATCAAACCCATTAGAGACGACCTCCCAAACAGTTTTTTCTGGATCCACCTCTGTATGTTGCTGATCAACATAAGCGATTTTAACAGTATCGCCGATGGTAAATGTCCCGCTATCTGGTTGCTCCAAACCCATAATTAATCTAAATAAAGTAGTTTTACCTGCACCATTCGGTCCGATTATTCCGACAATACCAGCAGGAGGCAAATCGAAATTCAAATTCTCAAAAAGTAATTTGTCTCCGTAGCTTTTAGAAACGTCTTTAGCTTCTATAACTTTTGCTCCAAGACGTGGACCATTTGGTATAAATAGCTCTAACTTTTCTTCTTTTTCCTTTATATCTTCGTTCAGTAATCTTTCGTAAGCAGCAAGACGAGCTTTAGATTTTGCATGGCGTGCTTTAGGAGACATACGAACCCACTCAAGCTCATTTTCAAGTGTTTTTCTGCGGCGCGCTTCTGCTTTTCCTTCGAGCTCTAATCTTTTTGATTTTTGCTCCAACCAAGAAGAATAATTCCCTTTACAAGGAATACCTTCTCCACGATCGAGCTCGAGTATCCAACCTGCAACGTTATCAAGAAAATATCTATCATGTGTTACAGCTATTACGGTTCCTTTGTATTGCTGCAAATGTTGTTCCAGCCATAATATGCTTTCTGCATCAAGATGATTAGTCGGTTCGTCTAATAGCAAAATATCTGGTTGTTTCAATAGCAATCTGCAAAGAGCCACACGCCGCTTTTCACCACCGGAAAGATTGCCAATTATAGCATCCGGTGGAGGGCACCTTAAAGCATCCATAGCTCGTTCGAGCTTATTATCCAGTTCCCAAGCATCTAATTTATCGAGCAAGTCTGCTAATTCGCCTTGACGTTGGATTAATTTGTCCATCTCTTCCGCTGTTAATTCTTCTGCGAATTTTGCATTAACTTCTTCGTACTCTCTAAGCAAATCAGCAATTTCTTGAACTCCTTCTGTAACAATGTCTTTTACAGTTGCATTATGATCCAAAATAGGTTCTTGTGGAAGATAACCTACGCTATAACCGGGAGAGAAAACTACTTGCCCATCATAATTTTGGTCTTCACCAGCGATAATTCGTAAAAGTGATGATTTACCTGAGCCATTAAGACCAATTATGCCAATTTTTGCTCCATAAAAAAACGATAGGTAAATGTCTTTTAAAACTTGTTTATTTGGTGGATATATTTTACTCACACCAATCATCGAAAATATTATTTTTTTGTCGTCAACCATAAACTTTTTTAATTATTTTAAAATATAAATTCAAACAAAAATAAGAAAAAATGCTATAAAAAATTCATTTAAACTAAAAATAACAAAAAAAGTTTGTTTATAATAATTTTATGAATTATTTTTGTATTCTAAATTTGTTCTTTACGTTATGGAGAGGTGGCCGAGTGGCTTAAGGCAACGGTTTGCTAAACCGTCGTAGGGTTTATAGCTCTACCGCGAGTTCGAATCTCGCCCTCTCCGCTTCCAGTTAAAAAACATCCTTTTAATTTAAAATTGTAAGTCTTAGAATTGTCATTTGATTTAACTAAATCACTTAATATTGTATCCAATAGAAAATACTATTTGACGTGTTTTGCCTAAATTACCGGGCACTTCCGTGTAATAATAATCCAAAGCATTAAAGGATGATAGAGAAAAGTCAAAATTTTTGTAATTATATTTTATTCCAAAGTCAAGTAAATGAACAGCTACACGCGCATCATAGTTCTTTATTTGCAAACGAAGCTCATTATCAATCCGCTCGGCTTTACTTTTGTATCGATAATCAGCTGTAAATGTAAAATTATAATAATTATAATAGAGTTTTATTAAAGATGAAAAAACAGATCTATATTTTAATTTTTTATTTTCATTTAAATCAATAGGATTCATCATATTGAAAGCTATTTCTGACCCAAAATTATTCGATAATAAAGCTTTAAAATCAAATTCCAAACCTGTTACTCTTGCTCTTGTCGTATTGATAAACTGAATTTCTGGTGTAGTTGAAGTTATGAATTTCGGCTCAATTAGATTATAAAGTTCGTTGTTGTAAAGAGATACATCTAAAATTACAGGGATTTCCTCAATTTTCCCTGGCAAATTATAACCAACCTCCATTGAAATGCTTTTTTCATTTTTTAACTTTGGATTTGGTACAACCGAAAAACCTTGAAAAGAAACCGAAGCAAAACGTTCGGCAATTGATGCTGGTCGAAAACCTTTACCCACAGATAACCTTACTGTAGAGTTATAAACTGTTTTATAAGCAAGTCCTGCCTTGGGTGAAAATTCAATCTTGGATTTGGTTAAATTGCTCTGAATGCCTTTGGTTTGCTCTGCATCAAATCTTCCGCCATATGTTAGAACTAAATCTCCAAGTATATTTTCAAATTGCGAATAGAATGATACATTATTCTGAAATTGTTTTCCATAAATTTTAGCTTTTACTTGATTATAACTATATGATAAGCCAGATGTTAAATTCAAAAATTCGCTTATTTTTGAATTTAACTGAAACTCTGTATTATACGTTGATGCTTCGGATTGGCGAAACTCATCTCCTTTGAGCTGATTTTTCAAATCTGTGCGGAAAATGCTATTCTTGAATGTAATGAAGTTATTTGCAGAAATAATATGTTTTAATTCTATTCCTAAGAAATATTTTTTTGTTAATATTTGATTATCTAAATCTGTATTGGCTGGTGGTTGGGTCGCATAATCTAAGCTTTGCCAATAAACCCAGTCATCACGGTAAATTTGGCTATATTGCGAGTTGAGAGATATATTTGTGAAATCTGTGAGAGAATAAGAAGATTTAAAATATAACATCGAGCGTTCTTCTTTATTGTAAAATCGATACCCGTCATCTTTTACGTAACTACCCGCCATACCAACACCAAATCGACCAAATCGCTGCAAATAACCAAAATTTACACCACTTTCTCTTTGTAATCTATCACTAAATTGCCAAGTTTTATATTTAGGTTTTGTGTAAATTCCTGTGTGTGAATTAATCGTTACATAGGCTCTGTCTTTTGCATCACGTGTTACAAGATTAATTACGCCACCGAGAGCTGATGCACCATATAATGCAGAACCAGCACCCTTTATAACTTCAATTTGCTCAATTAATGGGAATGGAATCACATCGCTTTTGATATCTCCGTTATCACCGCTTAAAACGGGAAAGCCATCGATTAGCATAATTGCCCGAGAACCAATTCCAAAAGCAAAACCTGATGAGCCACGAATGCTTATATTATCGTTATTTACTTCAATGGACGGGATATATTTTAATGCTTCATCGATTGTAGAAATTGATTTATCACTAAATATATTTCCTTTAATTATACTTAATGATATTGGCACTTCCTGAACAGTTTGTATTTTTTTATTTGCTGTAATTACGATTTCGTTTGCAATTAAAACTTTTGATTTAAGTTTTATGACAATATTTGTGTCTTTGTTTTCAATAATTTTTATTTCAGTTTTGTAAGTTTCATAACCAACTGCACTAATCAATAACTTGTATTTACCAATAGGTATTGCTTTTATATAAAATTTGCCTTCTTTATTGGTGTAACTTCCTAATGTTGTTCCTTCAATTCTTATTGTAGCGCCAATAATTGGATTTTCTGTTTCTCTATCGAAAACTTCACCTTTTAGGCTACCTTTTGGCTTCGAATAAACAACATTTATAAAAAAAATCAGGAATAGCAGGTAGAGAATATATTTTATTTGCATACTTAGTCCTAAAATGGTTGTGGTAATTTTTTGCTGAAATCTACTATGAAATCTATATTTATTGATAACGGTTTGTTTATAACAAGCTTTTCAGGTGTGTAATTGACAGTATCTTTAGTATAAATTGCAACAACATCCCACTCAAAAAGAGTTCCCCATTGACGAGCAACAACAAAATATTCAAAAGTAATTGGATAATTTTCAATCTCAAGCATATAATTGCATTCTTTGTTTTTTATAGGGAGAAGGCTCTCGGTAAATATAGCACGTCCTGTGAGCACTTCTGTAACTATATCTTGTGGTGGATATTTTTGGAATGCCACAACACGTAAGTCTTTAATCAAGCTATCGGCGGGAAGTTCGCCAACGATAAGAATTTTCCCTTGGATAGTTGCTTTACTAATTGGTTCTAAGCCTTCTTGGCACGAAACTAATATAAAAATCAGCAAAACAAATATTATTTTATGCATATGATTCTCTCATTTTTGCAAAATAACGAATAAATATTCAATAGATTTTTTCGAGAGTAATTTTAGCCAAAAGCATTAATTTTGCATATTAGTGTAAGGAATTTTTATGAATATTTATTTTAAAGCATACATAACCGAAATTTTGCGTAAGTTGAAATTAATTAGTTTTATAGATAAAATTAGGTTCTATTTTCATAAATTCATCTATAAAAAGAAAAACAAACAGTTTCTATTATCACATCCAAATTTTGTAATACCACCTGATTATTTGCTCTATGAAGCTTTTAGATTAGATTATTTTGAGTATTATGATAGCGGAATTAAAGCAGCAGAGTGGTTAAAAAGCTTGTTCGAAAAATATGTGAAATTACAAAATGCAAAAATTTTAGACTGGGGATGCGGACCTGCACGTATCATTAGGCATTTACCTTATCTTATAGGAAATGACTGTGAATTCTATGGAACTGATTACAATGCGAGAACAATTGATTGGTGCAAAATTAACATTAATAATGTTATATTCAACAAAAACGAATTAGCCGCAAAACTTCCTTATCCTGATAATTTTTTCGATGTGATTTATGGGCTTTCCATATTTACACACCTCTCGGAAAGTAAACATCACGAGTGGGCATCGGAACTTTTACGTGTTTTGAAAAAGTATGGTATTTTGCTTGTTTCTACACAAGGGAATATTTATAAAAATAAACTTACAATCAGAGAAAAATCATTGTTCGAGAGTGGTTCGCTTGTTGTAAGAGAATCAAATATTGAAGGGCATAGAGTTTTTTCGACTTTCCAGCCACCGCAGTTTATGAGAAAACTTTTCTGCAATCAAGAAATACTTGAACATATTATTCCAACTCCAACAGACAAAAATCCATATCCGCAGGATATATGGATAATTAGGAAAATCAATTAATTACGTGAAATTTCTTTCAAAGGTTCTATATGCTTTGCTAAAATTAAGATACACATACTAATTAAAAGATATATATAGTTCTGGTAGTTCATATTAAATAATGATTGCATTATATAATATAAATTTTCAGGAAGAGCTACTACAAAAATTACAGTAAAAATTGTTGAAATTGTATTATTAATGTGGACATTTTTAGAAATAAAACTTTTGGAGATAAAAAATATAATGAGCCAAAATATGACACCAATTGGATTTATCAGAATTAGCCCAAATGCAGCAGTTGAAAGACCTCTTCCACCACGAAATTTTATGAAAACGCTATAATTATGCCCAAGAACTGCACCAAATAGTGCGCCAGATAAATACACTTCTTTTTCGAATACAATGTATGCTAACACTATAGCAATAATTCCTTTCACTCCGTCAGCAAAAGCACAAGCAATGCCAAGTAGTTTATTTCGCGTAATTTCATAGCTGTTCATTGCTCCAACATTTTTTGAACCTTCCTCATATAAAATACGTCCAGTAAAAAATTTCACAAGCAGATAGCTTGTTGGTATCGCTCCAAATAAGTAACCTAATAAAATGCTGAATATGTATAACATAATTTTATTTCAAGAATAATTTGAATTTCAGATATAAATTAATATTTTTTTTAATTATATAAATAATTTAACTTTGTGTATAATTGGAGAATGATTTATGAAGTCATTATTTGAACATAGTTATAATGATTTAAGCGATGAGATTTTTGAGAAAATAATCGAAGAGAAAAGCTTTTTTGTTGAACGCATAATAAGCTTTGGTCAAAAAACGCCCGAAAATCTCTGGTTGACGCAAAATAGGGCTGAACTTGTTTTTTTACTTAAAGGTTGGGCTAAAATTCAGTTTAAAAACAAAAGCGAGATTTTGTATATGAAACCGGGCAATTACATTTTGATTGAACCAAATGAAGAACATAGAGTTTTTGAAACTGCACCTTATGAAGAAACTATTTGGTTAGCAATTCATTTCGACAAAAGTTGATTGAAGCTTTAACAATATTATCCTTTATGGTCTATCCATTCGATGGATTTCAATTATTTGCAATCAATGGATATGGCGTAAAGGTTGTTGATATAACTTTGCTTTTGCTTTATATTGTTTTCTTTTACTACTTAATAAAAAATCAAAAAAGAGCAATTATAAGCAGAAACATTGTTATTCAATTTTCATTAATTATTTTGATTAGCACATTATTATCTGGATTTCATCCAATTATAAAAGGTGAAGGAGCCGCAATAATTCAGTTTTTCAAAACGATTTCGCATTTCATTTTTGTCTATTTTTTTATTTTTTTCTGTATCTTTTATGAATTTAAGGATAATTTTTGGGATAAATTAATTCGAGTTTTGCTAATTTATTCTATATTTGTGAATATTTTTGGGATTTATCAAGTTTTTGCACGCCTTTACGATTTGCCTCTGGCTTGGCTACCGATTAATAATGTTTCAATGGCTTATCGTGGAGTTTACGATATTTCTGATATTTCTCAAATCAGCATCCAGTTTATAAACTTATACCGTGCTACTTCGATTTTTACTGAGCCATCGCATTATGCAGTTTTTCTTACTACAATCTTAGTATTCTTACTTACTCCTATTATTCAAAAGCACGAACCTTTCATAAAAAACAAAGTTCTCAATATCATAATATTTTCGCTTTCATTTGTTGCTCTTTTAGCTACATTTTCGCTAACAGCATTATTGAGCGTGTTTATTATTGTTTTGGGGTATTTGATATTTGAATTTAACAATTTTTTTAAAAAATCTATTTTAATATCAATTTCCCTGCTAATTGTTCTTATTTTATCTGATTATGTAATAAAATATTTCACTGAAACAAGTCCATTAGAGTTATTTTATAAAAGAGTTGAGGGAGTTATAGGGACAATCTCTGGAACAGATAAGCAAATAAGTGGGGAATCCTTCAAATACAGAACAACTATAATTCAAACCTCATTCGAAATATGGGAAAAATCACCAATTATAGGCTGTGGCTTGGGAAATTTCTATTTAAATCAAAATAAAGATATAAATTTTGCACACGACATATTAACAAATGCATTAGCAGAAATGGGTATAGTTGGAGCCTTTGCTGTTTTGGTTTTTTTCATAAGTACATTTATAGTTTTGTTAAAATTAAAGCATAATTTATCAATGCTAAAAATAAATAATGAAGATAAAAGACTTCTTGGTGTTGCATTTTTTTTGCTTTTACAAATTTTTTCGGTGAATTTCTTTTCAAGTAGTTTTTTCGTTTATGCTAATTTTTGGTTTTTCTTTGGATTAATTGTATTTATAATTAACAAAATTTATACTCAAAATATTTCTGAAAAAAATCTAATAATAAGCTTTTCTAATAATACAATAGAATCTTTATTCAGATTTTTCAACAATAGAAGGTTATAAAATGCTGAAGTATATAATTCTATTATCGGTCATTTTATTTTTTGTTTTTTTAGTTTATAGGAAAATTAAAAAAATTCTAAATACAATTTATAATCGTCTAATTACATTAAATGAATTAAATCATAAGAATTATGATAAAACTGAGAATGAAATTATATACAAAAAAGATGATATTGAAGTATTAAAAGGCGAAGCAAAAAGGGAATAATATGGATTTTACATTCGAGAAGTCTCCTGTAATTGCCGCAATTGATGTCGGAACAAATTCTTTTCATTTAATTATAGCATCTGTTGATAGGCGTGGCATACTTAATGTAATTACTAGAGAAAAGGAGATGGTTCGGCTTGGTTCAAGCGGAACTGATATGAAATACCTTGAAGAAGATGCCATAGCAAGAGGTGTTGAAACATTAAAGGCTTTTGCACAACTTGCTAAATCAGAAAAAGCATTAATTAGAGCAGTTGCTACAAGTGCAGTTCGTGAAGCATTAAACAAAAATGTCTTCATTGAACGAGCTTGCGAAGAAGCTGGTGTTGAAATCGAAGTGATTTCTGGTGTGGAGGAAGGTCGTCTAATATATTTAGGAGCAATGCATGCATTGCCAATATATTCCCAGAAAACATTAGTTATTGATATTGGCGGCGGTTCGACAGAGACAATCCTCGGTAAAGAAGGCAATCTTTTACACGTCAACAGCGAAAAGCTCGGTTCAATTCGCCTAACAAAGCGTTTCTTCGATAATGGAAAATCGAGCAAAGAGGCTATAAAAAAATGCCGCGACTATATCCGTGGCGAATGGTCTCCTGAAATAAATAAATTGGCTGAAATAGGTTTTGATGTTGCAGTTGGATGTTCTGGAACTATTCAAACACTTGCCCGAATGGTGCTAACAAGTAAAGGTCAACAAATACCTGATGTTTTAAATGGCATAACTGTTTCAAGCAAAGATTTGATTAATGTCGTCGATTTAATTACAAAGACAAATTCTGTTAGAGAAAGGCAAAATTTACCTGGTATCGATATTCAGCGGGCGGATATCATACTTGCAGGTGCATTAATTTTTGAGTTTTTCTTAAATGAATTAAAGATTGATAAAATTTTAATTTCTCCTTATGCTCTGCGTGAAGGGATTGTTTTCGATACAGTTCAAAAAATAAAAGAGCTAAACGAATATAAGCATTTAACACATCTTCGATACCAATCAATTTTGAATTTATGTAATAAATTTAATGTTGATTTAGTCCATTCTGAGCATGTAAAAAATATATCTCTGAAAATTTTTGATGCACTAACACAATTTCATAAATTAGGTAGCTTAGAACGTGAATTGCTCGAAGCAGCAGCTTATCTACATGACGTCGGTTATATAATCTCGCACGACCAACATCATAAGCACAGTTATTACATAATCACTCACAGCGATATGCCTGGCTTTACTAATGATGAAGCAGAAATAATTGGTATCATTGCTCGTTACCACAGAAAAAGTCATCCGAAAAAGAAACACATTGAATTTACACAACTTCCTTTTAAAAAGCAAGAAATGGTAAAAGTTTTAGCCGGTATTTTAAGGCTTAGCGAAGGTATCGATCGCCGAAGACAACAATTTGTAAAAGATATTGATATACGTGTTAATAATCGTACAATTATTATAAAACTAATTCCTAATTTTGAAAATGAACCTCCTGATATAGAAATTTGGGGTGCTAATCGTCGTGTTGAGCTTTTAGAAGAAACACTCGTTATTCAAATAATTATTGAATAGTAAGAAAAGTATTGATAATTATAAATAATTATTTTGTTTTTTTACTTTTTAATTATATTTTGCTTAATTAATAAAGTCAATCATAATGGGAAAATAAATGCCTGCAACGGTTTATCAAAGATTATGCTTAAAACGGAAAGAATTCAGTAGAAAAGATCTGCGACGTATTGCCAATTGGATTAATGCTATTTACCGCAAAAAATTCGAGCAGGAATTGCCCAAAGTTGAGCAACAAGAAGGAGATCGTATTTTTCAAGTCTTCCTATATCCTGATGAAATGATTCCAATTATGGATGAAATAATTAACAAATTTTACCGCCAGAAAGATTTTGCACAAAGAAAACATCAAAAGTACTTAGAAACATTGAGAAACAAAGAAAAAAAAGAAGATACTAACAAAAATAATAAGTTTTATAAAGAAAAGAAAAATAAATTCGATCAATCTAAAAGTGAAAAAAAGAATTATTCTAAAAATAATATTAAAAATAAAGAGCAAAATTCAAAAATAAATTCTGATAAGCCAAAGGTTGAAATACCTACTGTTGTTACGTTAAGAAAAAGAAAAACATCCATTCAAGAGACACAAAATAACCAAAATAATTAAAATTTTCCGTCGAAAATCATTCCTTTCGATATTTGCACCGTTTGAAGTTTGCCATTACGATTGAATAAAATATGCTTTTCTATTTGTGCGGAATTTTCTGGAAACATTTGTTTGAAAAAGTTTCTTTCTTTTGTAGTCAAAATTTCCTTACTTTCTATTTTTTCTTTTGATGCTTCTTGCTTTAAATTATTTTTTTGTAAAGCTACACCATTTTTAGAAAGTTCATTTTCTAAATTCGAAGTATAATTATTTTTATATGCATTGAGTAAATTTACTTTCATAACAAATTTTTAATTTTTTCAACATAATTATCGTCAAAAAACATAACAACTTTACTAAATTTCCAAAGAATTGCGTGCAATATTTTTCGCCGCTGTTACAACTTGTGTGTTAGCCTCAAATCCACGTTGAGCTGATATCATTTCCACCATTTCAGTAACGACATTTACATTTGGATAGTGAACGTAACCTTGTTCGTCTGCATCAGGATGAGTCGGATCATACACTAATCTATCAGGCGAATTATCCCTTGCAGTTCGAGCCTTTAATACACTATAATCAGGAGGATATGTTCCTTGACGTGCATTCGGAGCGTGTGATGGATCTGTTCTTTTCATAGCTATCTGTTGCTGTACCTCCTCCTCGAATGGGCTACCCGGTATTGCCCGTACAACAACGACTTCTCTTTTATAAGGCTTACCATCGACACCACGTGTTGTATTAGCATTTGCAATATTGTTGGCAACGGATGAAAGGCGCATTCTTTGTACGCTCATCCCTTGACCACTAATTGAAAATGAAGCAAAAATATTTTCAGGCATAACTTAATCCTCCTTAAATGTTCTGTCCTGGGTTGCCTGTTATTGCTGAGGAAAGCCCTCTAAAAAATCGTGCCATTTGTTGCGAAACGAACTGGAATCTTATTTGATTTTGTGCTAATTCCGACATTTCTTTATCGATGTTTACGTGTGTTTCACCAGAAAAATAAATTTCTGGTTCTGGAATTGGCGTTGGATTTACCTCTCCTTCAACATCATTTGGTGATTTGCCTATTGGTATATGTTTCTCATCAGAATTTACACCTTTCAAAACAACGTCTTGTTTGTGGAACAGTTCTTCAAATTTTACCATTTCAGGTCTATAATGCGGTGAATTTACATTGGTGATATTTTTTGAAATTGTTCGTAATCTAAGAGCATATGCATCAAGAGCTCTATTCATCAATGGCACACGATTTTTAAATAAATGATTTCTGAAAATCATCTCTTATTCCTTTAATTATTATTCAAAATAATAACAAAAGAAATGCCAATTTATTTGGAATTTCTGATTAAATTTCTAATTGTTTTATTTATTTAGAGTTATGAAATTTTAGGAATTTTTTTATAACTTTTTACTTGAATATTTTTGAACATTGTATAATAATAAACATCAGATTTCTAATTCTTTTGCTAAATATATCCAAGTGTAACCTTTTTTCAATTGGACAATCCTTTCAGGGGTGCCCATAGCAATAATCTCGCCACCTTGCTCACCACCTTCTGGACCCAAATCAATAACCCAATCGGCAGTTTTCACAACATCAAGATTATGCTCAATAATTATTACAGTGTTACCCTTATCCACTAATTTATGAAGTAACTTCAAAAGTATTCGAATATCTTCAAAATGAAGACCAGTTGTTGGTTCATCCAATAGATATACTGTTTTACCAGTGCTTACTTTAGATAATTCAGTTGCCAATTTGACTCGTTGTGCTTCTCCACCTGAAAGTGTTGGTGCTTGTTGCCCAAGACGAACATAACCAAGACCAACATCAAGTAAAGCTTGTAGCTTATTTTTAATTTTTGGGATTTCGTTGAAGAAAGAAAATGCTTCTTCAACTGTCATATCTAATACTTCAGCTATTGACTTATTTTTATATTTTACTTGTAATGTTTCGTCGTTGTAGCGTTTACCGTTGCAAGTGTCGCATATAACATAAACATCAGGTAGAAAATTCATTTCAATTTTCTTCAAGCCTGCTCCCTCACAATCTTCGCAGCGACCGCCTTTTACATTGAATGAGAAACGTCCAGGTTTATATCCACGAACTTTTGCCTCAGGAAGCAAAGTAAAGAAATCTCTAATTAAGGTAAACAGTCCTGTGTAAGTCGCTGGATTAGAGCGTGGAGTTCTTCCAATTGGAGATTGGTCAATTTCTATAACTTTATCTATGTATTCAAGCCCTTCTATTTTATCGTAAGGTTGCACTGGATAGTTCGTTTTGTAAATATGGTTTGATAGAATAGGGTAAAGCGTCTCGTTAATTAATGTAGATTTTCCAGAGCCGCTCATCCCTGTTACACAAACAAACAAACCAAGCGGTATTTCAAGATTTACATTCTTTAAATTATTACCTTTTGCTCCATATAATTTCAAATACTTGCCATTAGGTTGGCGTCGAGTTTTTGGAACTTCAATCTTGCGTATGTTCTTTAAGTATTGTGTAGTTATGGAGTATGAAAATTTTCCGTTCCTTGATTTTAATAAATCCTTTACATAACTTGAAATAACAAGTTCTCCACCGTGCACTCCTGCACCTGGACCCAAATCAACAATATAATCAGCTTCTTCAATCATCGACTTATCGTGCTCGACAACTATCACAGAATTGCCCAAATCTCTGAGTTTTTTAAGCGAATTTATTAGCTTATAATTATCATGTTGATGCAATCCTATGCTCGGTTCATCAAGAACATACATAACTCCAACTAGTTGTGAGCCAATTTGAGAAGCAAGCCTTATCCTCTGTGATTCTCCACCTGAAAGTGTTTTTGCTGAACGCCCCAAACTCAAATAAGATAACCCAACATTTAGTAAAAAATCCAACCGTGTAATTATTTCTTTAATCACTGTGTTTGCAATGACTTCATTACGTTTGTCAATTTTTTTCAGTAGGTCTTTAAAAAAATAAATTGCTGAGGGAATATCCCATCTGATGATATCTTTTATGCTTTTCCCGTCAATTAAAACATATATACTTTCTTTTTTCAAACGACTACCTTCGCAATCAGGACAGTTACGCGACTGAATATGGCTTTCGAGTTTTTCATTATCTATTCCAAGATTTTTTGATAGGAATTGGTGTTCATATATTTTATTTAAAGTCGGAATAATTCCTTCGAAAACGTCAAATTTGTATGGATAAGTACTTTTTGGATTTTTTCTGATTAGTTCATATTTTTCGTATAGCAAAAAATGTCGTTCTGCTGTGGTTAGATCTTTCCATGCTTTCTTAATTGAAATGTTATTTTCACTACAAATATGAATTAAAATATCGTATAATTTTTCAGAATCATTTTTGTTAAAGAAAGAAATCGCACCTTCTTCAATACTTAAACTACTATCCTTTATGATAACTTCTTCAAAAAATCCACTGATTTCTCCTAAACCATTGCACCTTGGGCAAGCACCATACGTGGAATTAAACGAAAAGCTATTCGGAGATAGCGCTTGGAAAGATCGTCCACAAGATGGGCAGGTATTATGAGTTGAGTAAAGAACATCATCACTGAAAAGAGCGTTGCTCTGGTTAACAATCAAAATGCCTTCACCATATTGTAATGCCAAATCACAAGATTGCGACAATCTATAATATGAATTTTCATCTACTGTCAAATAGTCAATGAGAACATCTATATCGTGTTGCTTATAGCGCTGCAAACCAGCAATTTCATTTAAATTGATTATTTTGCCGTCTATTCTAACTTTTGTAAAACCATTTGCAATAAGCTGCTGAAACAGCTCTTTGTATATGCCTTTGCGTCCACGAATAACGGGTGCTAATATATTTATTTTCTTGCCATTAAACTTTTCCAAAATGTCATTTTTAATTTGTTCATCATTTTGTTTCTTTACTGGAATATTACAATCAGGGCAATATTGTGTTCCAATTTTTGCAAAAAGCAACCTAATGTAATCGTAAATCTCTGTAACAGTACCAACAGTAGAACGTGGATTATGGCTTATAGACTTCTGCTCAATTGAGATAGCAGGGGAGAGACCTTCTATTAAATCAACGTCAGGTTTTTTCATTACACCTAAAAATTGTTTTGCGTATTGTGATAGACAATCCACATAACGGCGTTGCCCTTCCGCATATAGTGTATCAAATGCAAGAGTGGACTTACCAGAACCTGATAGACCCGTAATAACGACTAATTTATCTCGCGGAATATCAAGTGATATATTTTTCAAATTGTGTTCTCGTGCGCCACGAATAATTATATCCTTAAGTTCATCTTCGTTTGTATAATTATTTTTCATATCAAAATTCAATAAAAAATAAAATTCATCTAAATAGCTATTCTTAGACGATTAAAATTTCTCATTATTAACTATTCAACAGAGGAATTTAATATGTTCAAAATTATCTCAGTTGATTTTTTCAGATCTTCATAAGAGCCATTGTTTTTGATTATAAAATCTGAGAATTTTTCTTTTATTTTTAAATCAATTTGTGCTTCTATTCTCTTTAAAACTTGTTCATAAGTTAGTTTATGTTGTTTCATAGCTCGTTTGATCTGTAATTCCTTATCGCAAGTAACGCATATAACATAATCAAAGCCATCTTGCAAAGCTGCTTCGAAAATTAAAGCACTTTCAGCAAAAACTAAACTATTCCCATTCTTTACGTGCTTATATAGCTCTTTTTCCATTAGTTCAATAGTTTTGGGATGAACTATTCTATTAAGCTCGTCGAGCATTTTGTTATCATTAAAGACTATATTTGCTATGTATGTTGTATTAAGATTGTTTTCTAAAGTGTAAGATTCCTCCCCAAAAATTCTTTTTATATTACTAATAATTTCTAAATCTTTATTCATTAGATGTTTTGCAAGTATATCCGTATAGACAACAGGATAGCCTTTCTCTTCAATGATTTTTGCAACAGTGGTTTTGCCTGTTGCGAATCCACCAGTTATGGCAATAATTAAATTATTTTTCATTTATTATTTACCAATGGTAATGTTACTGTAAATTTTGAACCGTAGCCAACCTTACTTTCAACTTGGATATTGCCGTTATGTAATTGAACGTATGATTTTACTAATGATAATCCTAAACCTGTTCCTTGCACACCGAACTTTTTAGCCTCCTGAGTCCTATAAAATTTTGTAAAAATAGCATCAAATTGATCTTCTGGTATTCCAATTCCATTATCTTCAACTATTAAAACAGCATTACCAAATTTTTCATAAAGTTGAATTTTAATTTCACCGCCATCAGGAGTATATTTAATTGCATTATCAAGTAAATTAAGAACAATTTGGTGAATTTTATTGCTATCGCCTTTTATTTGAATATCACTTTGAATTTCTTGAATAAGTTTTTGATTTTTATCATTGGCTATTATTTCCATATCAATACAAATATCTTTAACTAATTCACTTAAATTTACATCTGTAAAATTAATGCTGAAAGAAGCATTGTCAGTTTTTGCAAGTTCAAGCACTGTCGAAACGACGTTCGATAGACGAATTACTTCATCTAAAGCACTTGCAACCACTTCCTGATAATCTTCAACAGTTTTTGCTGTGTTAAGCGATAATTCTAATTCTCCTCGCAAAATAGTAAGTGGTGTTTTGAGTTCGTGCGAAGCATCGTAGGCAAAATTAATTATTCGTTCGTGTTTTCTTCTGCAAGCTTCATATAAATTTTGTATTGAAGTAACAATATCCTTATATTCTTCTTTATTTTCTAATCCATTTAAATTGAAATTTTTAAGCTCACTTTCAGCTATTTTATTTAAAATCGATGACAATTTCTTTGTTTGTGAATGACCAATTATTGATATTAAAATTAGAATTAAAATTAATACAAATATAATAAGAGGAATACTAAAGTAAAATGTATAAGCTAATTTTCTTAAAAAAGCATTAAGCCAGTCTAGTGAGTATCCAATTGAAATATAAGCATTTTTAGTCCTTATTAAGAATAATCTCAAGTTTTTATCTTTAAAAGGGATCAATGTATAAACTGTATCGCCAATATCTCCTTTAAGATTTTTTCGAAATATTACTTTTGGAACTGTGTCATATTCGTATTTTTCTTGCGCAAACGTTCTCAGTTCATCCAATTGTTTTTTATTCGGCAAATTAGGTAATTCGAAGTCTCCTAAAATGGAACTTTTCCAAATTAAATTGTTATTTGTATCTAATATCTGTATATAGTGTCGCCTTGGATTTAAAGAGATTGATTCATAAATGTTTTTTAGCATATTAAAGTGTATGTTATTGTCATTTTTTGTGTTATTATAGAAATAAAATTTTTCTATGTATTCATCAATACTAATTGCAGAGGAATACAGTGTTTCATCTATTCTATTGAAAAACCATTTCTCAATATTACAATAAGACCAATAAGCAAAACCTGCAAAAGTAGCTATAATAAAAACACTATATAAAATGATCAATTTGTTACGCATATAATTTTTATTTCATATCCTGTATCATCAATTATTAATTTTACTATATTTATTTTTTTCGTTAATTTAAAACTTTAAAAATTAAGAATAAATAGCTTTTAATCAAAATTTAAATTGATGTCGAATATAAAAAGAAAATATAGTTTTAAAAAGTTTTTGATTTTATTTTCATATATTTTTTTAACTGCATTAGTTATATTTACATTATTTATTACATTTCTTGCTTATAATTCTAATTTCAGGCAATTCATAATATCAAAATTAACAGAAGTGGTTAATAATCAATTGCTTGCTAAGGTTGAGGTGAAAGATATTCATTTGATTGGTTTTGGTGGTATAAAATTAGATGAAGTTAAATTAATAACTCAGGAAGATACTCTTGCAAATATTAATAGTGTTTTTGTCGATTTATCTCTGAAATCGTTGCTGAAAAATCAAATCATTGCAAACAAAGTTATTCTAAATGAACCACAGATTAATTTGTTACGTAGGAAAAGCGATTCTTCCTGGAATTATGACAGAATTGCTGAACCATCCAAAGATACCTCTACATCCCATTCAAAATTGTTCATTAAAGTAAAAAAATTAGATTTAAGAAATTCTCGTTTTTCTTATATAGACTCGCTCGAAACTATTGATATAAATCAAAAATTTAATAGCAATGCTTTGAGATTTGATAATTTTAACCTAAATGCCTATATTGAAATAGACTTGGCAAAATATAAGTTCAAAACAAAAATAAATAAATTTTCTTCTAATGAAATTACTTCAGGTATTAATATTAAACAATTTCAAGGTAATTTCCTGATAGATACAAGTACAATTAATGCTGAGAATGTTATTTTAAATACAAATTATTTCAAATCTAATTTCCAAGTGTTTATTCAAAACATTGATATTTTTCATAACGATATTGATTTAGATAAAGTACAAATAAATCTTGACTTATTTTTGACTGATTATAATTTTGATTTTACACAAAAGTTTTTAGATATACCTGAAAAAATCATAGGAAATTTTGATCTTCAACTAAATGCAAATGGGAATTTCGAACAACTTGAAATATCTGAGCTAAATGTTCTAACAAAAGATATTGAACTTTATCTAAATGGTTATTTATATAACATAATACAAAATTTCACTTACGAGCTTACAATTCAAAACTCCAAGATCGACAAGAAATCTCTTGCTTCAATTTTACCTTTGTTAAAAAACAGCATTCCTAATTTTAACATAATTTCTATTGCCAAATTAGATATTTCAGGGAGTGAAAATTATTTCAATTCTGTGTTAAATTTATTCATTGATAGTGGTGAAATTTTAGGTAAAATAAAATTAGAGTTCATCAAAGATTTAATTTATTCAATGGATATCACTGCAAAAAATCTGGATTTCAGTAGTGTAATCCCAAATTTTGATATAAGTGGAAAACTTAACTCTAAAATTTCAATCAATGGTAAGGGAACAACTTTCGAAAACTTGAATTTAAAAGCAAACATTGAAGCAAAAAATTCGCAGATAAACAATATTGATATTGCTGAATTTAAAATTGTCGGTGAAATAAAAAGTTGTGATTTTATAAAAATTAATGATTTATTTATTCAATTTGAAAACGATAGCTCTGGAAATAAATACTTTGCTTTAAATGGACTTGCAAACATACAAAACATTAAGAATCCAAGCTACTCATTGCAAGGCAAATTCAATAATATTAACTTAAAAAAAGTTTTAAAAAATCACAATTTACCAAATAATCTAACCGGAAAATTTCAAATAAACGGAGAAAATTTTAAAATAAATGAACTGAATACTCTATTTTCTCTTGATTTAGAGAAAATAGAGAATAATCATAGGGCAATTATCCCAGCAAAAGTTGATTTGAAACTAAATTTCCAACAAGAAAAGAAATTTGCTAAAATTAATAGCAATTTTTTGGATTTAGAGCTTCAAGGTAATTTTACTCCTTCAATTTTGTTTACCAACATAGCAAACCAATTAGAAGTGATAGCAAATCAATTGGAAAAAGATATATCACGTTCATTTAAATTTTACAAAACTGTTGATACTGCTGAAAATAAATTAAATCCAATTATATTAGATTCCGATAACAGTTTTTTTGATATGAATTTAAACTTCAAAGATTTGTCTTTTTTGAATGTTATACTGCTCGATTATAATTTTTCTGGTTCAATATATTCTAAATTGAATTATGTTTCAAATACTAATAACTTTTACTTTTCGATAGATACTTTAAAAATTCAGAATTTCAATTTGTTTACAAATAATTTTAACATAAGCTCTAATGAACTTATTAGCAATTTGGTTTATAATGTGAATTTAGATACCAATAAAACGCCATATCTGTCATATATTGACTTAGAACTAATATCCCAAAAAGATTTAAACATAAATAAAAATAATTTTAGCCAAACAGATATAAAAATTTATTACTCAAATGAAACAATTCATTACGACATCAAGTCAAATTATAATAATAAAATTAATCTAATGAGCAAGGGATTAATGGATTTTTCAACAAATTTTGTAAAACTTCTAACAGATACTTTGCTAATTAATTATAATAACTATAGCTGGATAAATAATAAATTAATAGAACTTACAATTAGTGATAATTTCATTAACATAGACAATTTTGAAATTTTAAGAATTGGAAATGAGCGATTAGTATTATCAGGTACAATTATAGATAATTTAGCAAATGGTCTAAATCTTAAAATTTTATCATTAGACCTAAAAGAAATAAGTTATTTCATTGACAAAATGCCAATTAATATAGATGGGAAAATCGATTTTCTGGATATAACGTTAGAAAGTGATTTGAATAATCCTGAAATTACATTAAACACAAAAGTAAGCGAAATTAATATTGATAATAATTATTTTGGTGAATTTTATTCTGAACTCAACAGTAGAAACGGATTGTTTACTGGTTTTGCTTATATAAATAACAAGTCAAAAAAGTTGTTGGAAATTCTAATCAATAGGTTGCCAATTTATATCGGAATTGATTCAAATAAAAAAATAATTGATGAAAATGAATACTTTGAAGCTAATGTATTCGCAAGTGAGTTATCGCTTCAATTAATTGACAAATTTATCCCAAATATTTCACAATTACAAGGATCGACTGATTTAAAAGCAAAAATTTTCGGATATTTGCCTAAAAATATTAATTATTCTGGTAATCTTGAGATAAAAAATGGCTTTTTCAATTTAGATAATACAAATATATCATACCGTGCTGATGGTAGAATATCTTTTTCCAATAAGCTTATTAATATTGAAAAATTTATGATAAGAAATCTCAACAGAGATCTACGTGATGGTAAAGCCGAAATTAATGGTTATGTTCGTATTAATGATAACAGCCTTGATTATATTAATATTAAAGTAACAGCGGATAAATTACTCGTTTTAAGTGATGCTACAAAGAAAGTGCTTCCTGAAGTTTATGGCACTCTTGTTATTGGAACTGAAAACGGCTATATTAGATTTTTCGGTAATTTAAGAGAACCGAATTTGGAAGGTGATATTAATATCATTAACGGTGATTTAAAAATGCCTCAGATGCAATCGAAACAAATTGTCAAATCCAATTTTACTTATGAAATTAAACAAGATAAGAGAATTTATAAGTTAACAACAATAATCGATACATCTCAAACCAAAGTCATCCAAAAAGAGGAAGAAATAAACTTCGCAGATTTAATTAATTATGATTTACGCATTAAGATGAAGAATTTTTCTTTACTTTTTGATATGGGCACAATTGGTGAGGTGTATGCTAAAATTGGGACAAAAGATCCCTCAATACCGCTTCGATATACAAAATTGAGAACAGAAATCACACCAAAGCTTTATAATGCAGAGCTCGAAGTCAAAGAGGGTTCAACTGTCAAAATTTTCAGATCAATGGAAACAAAGGGATTTATCTCTTTCCCGACAGGTTCAATAGAAAATCCATCTTTGGATTTGCAAGCAAAATACGAAGGAAGTTTTACGAACAAAAATATTACCAATTATTTTACAGTATATGTTTATATTACAGGAACAGCTGCCGAACCTAAAATTAAGCTCGAATATACACTGAATGGTAATGCACCTATAGGCGATCCAAAAAAAATTGAAGAAGATGCTTTCATTTTGCTTGCTACTGGCAGACCTCGAGGTGTTCAAAGCAACAATAATGCTATTTCATCTGGAAGCTTATTTGACGAGAGCTTGAATATGGGGATTTCGCAACTGGCTTCAAAATCACTTTCAGATTTATTACTAACAACTGGTGTTGTGCAAAGTGCAGATGTGAAATTTGAGGGTGAAGGTATGGAAACAGCTAAAGTTAATTTTAGTGGGACTCTCTTCGGAGTTGGCAATTGGACTATTGGTGGAAATATATACGATTTGACGAATTTGGAAATAAGTTTTGAAGTGCCAATATCTGTAAATTCAAAAGCCTTTAACGATATAATTTTTCAAATTAGTCGTTCAACAAATTCAAATATTAACAGTCAATTACAAGAGCAAAAAGATTTCGAGATGAAAATTAAACTTGGTGGAAGCTGGTAATGGAGTGCATTTATATACCTGACTTGTCGAAAAATAGCATATCAATTCAAATCCCTGAAAGCGAAATTCGCCATATACGTGCTCTTCGTTTGAAAAAAGGCGATGATATTATGATTACTAATGGCGAAGGAATAAGTTGCTATGCTAAAATAAATTATTTAAATAAAAATGAATGTTTTGCAGAAGTAAATTTCTTTTTGGAAGATAACCACGCGGAGTTAATTCGAAAAGTCGCTCTCGCATTAGGAATTTTGCAAGATAGAGATCGCTTCGAATTTGCTTTGGAGAAAGCCGTTGAGTTAGGTGTTTCAGAATTTATTCCATTAATAACAGATTATTCACAAAAAAATAAAATAAATGTTGAGCGACTTCGAGCAAAAGCAATAGCAGCTCTCAAACAATGCAAAAGATCGTTTCTCCCAATCATTTACAATCCTATAAAACTCGACGAGATTATTAAATTTAATTACGATTGCATTATTCTTGCAGATTCTGATGGTTCCAAACCATATTTGAAGTCAAATAATGAGTCAATTATTTATGTTGTCGGACCTGAAGGTGGTTTTTCATCAAAAGAATTGGAGCTGTTACAAATTTATAAAGCTATTCGTTGGAATTTAGGTAATAGACGCTTACGAGCCGAGACATCTGCTATTGTTGGATTAAGCCTCATAAACTTATTATCTTAATTTTGAGCGTCTAATCATCAAGTTATAAAATTCGACCAAAAAACCGTTGAAATTATCTATTTCAATGTAATCAAAATTATTTTTTTTTGCAATTTCTTGTATTTGATTTAAAAAATGTGTGTAATTTAATTCTGAAGCTTTAACAATATCGTAATGCAGTGTTTCACTATCAATGACATTAAGATATCCGTCAAAATTTACATTGTCATTTATTACTGAGTTTATAAGAATAATATCGAACTTCTGAGAAACTAAACTTAACTTTTCATAAAAATTTGTATCAAAAAAATCAGAAATTAGAAATACAAGTGAATTTCGGCGAAAATTTTTATAAAGAAAATCTAATGCATTTGAAATATTAGTTTTACCAATACTTTCACTACTAAATAATTTTTTCAATTTTATAATAGACGTGTAGTTCCTATTTGGTGTTTCATATTCGATTATTCTATCGGCAAAAGCTATAAAGCCGAGCTTGTCATTACTTTTGTGAACTAAGTCGGCTATAAAATATAAAGTAGAAATGAAATCACTCATTTTATTATATAATTTAAGATTAGTTAGGATTGAGTTGCTAATATCAATTAGCAAAATAACCTCATTCTGACGTTCTTCTGTGAATTCTTTGGTATAAAGTTCAATATTACGAGCAGTTAGCCGACTGTCTAAGTAACGAGCATCATCGCCTTCTTCATAATGGCGTGATTGATGGTAATCTTGACCGCTGCCTTTAAATGCTGTTTTGTAAACACCCAATAATTTTGATTGAACGATGGATTTGGGTTTTATTTTTATAAGTTTACTAAATGAGTTATAATTTATATTTTGCATTTTTTAATCTTTATGAGCAGATGGAAGAATTATTGTGAATTTGGTGCCTTCACCAAGTTTACTTTCGACAGAGATTGAACCTTTGTTTTTCTCAATTAAGTCTTTACAAAGAATAAGTCCAAGCCCGGTTCCTTGTTCATTATCTGTTCCAGGTGTGGATTTATAAGAATCAATTTTAAAAACATTTTTAGCAAACTCTTCACTCATACCAATGCCTCTATCAATAACTTCAATTTGTACTTTATCGGGACTTAATTTTTTTGCCTTTAGCTCAATTTTCCCGCCAGAATGTGTAAATTTTAGTGCATTTGAAAGAAGATTACGAAGCACTGTGTTGATCATATTGACATCAGCAAAAATTAGAATATCATCAGAGACCTTGTTAATCAATTCTATCCCTTTTTCGGTTGCTCTGTTTTGAATTAACTCAAAATTTTGTACAGCCAGTAATGATAATTCAAACTCTATTGGATTATACTCAATAACGCCTCTTTGAAGACGAGACCACTGTAATAAATTTTCTAATAATCGATACAAATTATTAGCAGAATTATGTAAATTTATAGATAATTCTCGAATATCTTCTGTAGATAAATTTTCAAAATCTTCAACGAGCAATTTTGAATATCCTATTAAATTTTGAAAAGGTCCTTTCAAATCATGGGCAATAATAGAGAAGAATTTATCTTTGCTTGCATTAAGCTCACGCAACATTTCTTCGGAGGCAGAGAGTTTCGCGTTTAATTGAACAAGTTCAGATGCATTTTGCTCAATAATTTCTCTTGTAATCTGCATTTCTTCAATTAGCTTTTTTACTTCTTCTTCTGCAGTTACTTGCTCGCTGATGTCTCTTATAAATGTACAGTAGGAAAAGCTTTGACCAAATTTAATTTTGCCAATTGATAATTCGCCATTAAATGTATCACCATTTCTTTTGATTAGAACAAGAGTGAATTTTTTATAGAATAACCTTTCATCATCAATATTGACTAATTTCACTAATTCCTCAAAAAAAGATGCTTTATCTCTATGATCTATTATAAAATCAAATAAATTTTTATTCATAATAAAGCTCTTATCAAATCCAAAAAGCGATTCGGCTGTGGGATTTAAGTAATTTACTCGAAAATCTTCTGTTAAATAAAAAATAGCATCTTTAGCATTATTAAAAATTAATTCATAAATCTGATTATTATTTTCTAAATACTGAATTTTTTCTGATAATTCTTTTTGTTTTTTGAATTTTCTTAAATTATAATCTATCTGGACTTTTAATTCAGAGTGGGAAATATTTTTAGAAATAAATCCATCAGGTTCAGCAAGAATTGCACGTTCAATAATTGAGTTCTCAATATGCGAGGTTAAGAAAATGATTGGACATTTATAAATTCTTTTTATTCTCGCTGCTGTTTCTATACCATCTAATTGACCTGCTAATTGTATGTCCATCAATATTATTTCTGGTTTAAAATCGTTAATCTTTTCTAAAGCATCTTCACCAGTAATACAATTTACTACAATATAATCATACCTTTGTAAGAAATAATGTAGTTGTTGATAAATTACTTCGTTATCTTCAACTATTAATATCTTCGTAGCCATTTTTATTCTGAGAATTGAAAGACTTTTAATTTAAACTTAATATTTTATCTCAAAATATACAATTACTTTATTACTTTTTTTTATTAAATTGTTTTAATATTTTTAAATATAATACTTCTTCAATCGTTTAATTAATGATAAAAATGTAACACTTGTTAAATAATTGAATATGGTTAAAAGAGATTATTATGAAGTCTTAGGTGTTGAAAAGAATGCTTCAATTGATGAGATTAAGTCAGCTTATCGAAAGTTAGCAATGAAATATCACCCTGATAGAAATCCAAATAATCCTGAAGCTGAAGAAAAGTTCAAGGAAGCAGCCGAAGCTTATGATGTGTTAAGCGATCCTGAGAAACGCCGTAAATACGATACTTTCGGTCATCAAGGATTAAGCGGTGGTGCTGGATTTTCGGGTTACACAGATATTAATGATATTTTTTCACGTTTCAGCGATATCTTTGGTGGTGGTATTTTTGATGATTTCTTCGGCACTTCGACCAGAAGACGTTCTCATCGCCGTGATATGGGAGAACGTGGTTCAGATTTACGAGTTAGATTAGCATTAACCTTAGAAGAAATTGCAAACGGCGTTGAGAAAACAATTAAAGTTAAAAGAATGACTAAATGCTCTGATTGCAATGGAACAGGTGCAAAAGCAAATAGTGGTTATGCAACTTGCACAACCTGCGGTGGTTCTGGAGAGATTAGGCAGGTTTCACGTTCTGTATTTGGTCAGTTTGTTAATATTTCAACCTGTCCAACTTGTGATGGTTATGGACAAATTATAAAAGAAAAATGTGATATTTGCAACGGTGATGGTCGTATCCAAGTCGAAGAGACAGTAAAAGTAACTATTCCACCAGGTGTCGAAGAAGGGAATTATATACCACTCCGAGGAAAAGGCAATGCTGGAAGACGAAATGGTCCTGCTGGGGATTTAATAATTGTCATTGAAGAAAAGCAACATGACCTATTTACTCGTCAAGGAGATAATATATTACTCCCATTAACAATTAGCTTCCCAGAAGCTGCTCTCGGTGCAGAGATTGAAATCCCAACTATTGATGGATATGAAAAAATTAAATTACACGCTGGAACTCAGCCAGGTTCAACTATTGTTTTAAAGGGTAAAGGTATCAAAAAGCTAAATTATGACGGACGTGGCGATATGATTGTAATAGTTAATGTTCATATCCCAACTAAACTTAATTCAAAAGAAAAAGAATTAATAAAAGAACTTTCAACAATGGAAAACATCGCTTATAAACAAAAAAATAAAAAGAATAAGGATTTTTTTGAAAAAGTCAAAGATACATTTTTTAGTTAAAATATTTTGTTTAAATTATTTTTATAAAAGAGGCTGCCCAATAATGCAGCCTCTTCTATTTTCAATTTTCAATTTTAAAGATCGACTGAAACTTTACCTGCAAAGTACTTCATAAATTGAGCTCTTTCGTATGCAGCTGGGTCAACTGTTTCAACTTGACTTAATTTACCACGGAATTCTTCAATTGTTTTATAACCCTTTTCGTTCATCCATTTTTCAAGTGTTTGAAGCATATCTGGTATTACATCAAACCCATTTTTATATAAAACAGATGCTATATGAACAACATTCGCTCCAGCAAGAAGTTGCTTGATTATACCTTCGCCATCGTGGACACCAGTTGAAGCGGCTATATCGCATTTAATTCTTTTTGCCATTATACCAACCCAGCGTAATGATATTGTAATATCATTTGGAGTGCTGTATAGGCTGGATGGAACTACTTTCATTGCGTTTATGTCAATATTCGGGCTGAAAAATCTATTAAACAGTGTGATACCTGCAATACCGGTTTCCGATAGCCGCATTATCATATTTGCTAAATTCGTGAAATAATAACTGATCTTTAATGATATTGGTAAGTTCGTGTTGCTCTTAATTTTATTTACTACGTCAAAATATACATTTTCATTCTGTTCGCTTGTGTGATTCAAATCTGATGGTAAAACGAAAATATTTAATTCAAGTGCATCTGCACCTGCTTCTTCAACTCGTTTTGCGAAAAGTGTCCAATCATCTGCAGATATACAATTTACACTTGCAATTATTGGAACGGAAACAGACTTTTTGGCTTCTTCTATTAATGCAAGATATTTTGTTACAGTATCTTCCATTTCGTCGATAGAGAAAAAGTCGTAAATTTCAGGATAAGTTGTTTGTGGTCTTTGTGATTGTGCTAAATTCAATGCCATTTCAGCAGTAATCTCTTCTTCAAAAATTGATTTTAACACAATTGCACCCACCCCTTTCTCATCAAGTGCTTTTAAGTTTTCAATGGAATTTGTTAATCCTGAACTACCAGCTACAATTGGGTTGCGAAGCTTCAAACCTAAATACTTTGTTTCATAATTTGCCATATAATTACCTCCTAAGTGAAAAATAAGTTAATTTGACTGACGAATTTTCCTAAATTAAAGTGTGAATTACTTGCAAGACGTTCTTTTTTTATAGCTATTTTTTTTCTAATTTTGTAAAAATATAGTAAAAGGTTTAAAATGGAATTTCTTTCTATAATATATTGGAATGCTTCACCAGAAATTATTAGACTCGGTCCAATCTCATTGCGCTGGTATGGTCTTTTGTTTGCATTAGGGTTTGTTATTGGTTATCTTATTATGCAGCAAATATTTATTCGGGAAAATAAATCGCAAAAAGATCTTGATGCTCTTACTATTGCAATGATTTTAGGAACGGTTATTGGTGCTCGATTAGGTCATTGCTTGTTTTATGAACCATCGTATTATTTAGCTCATCCAGAGAAAATACTGTATGTTTGGGAAGGTGGTTTGGCAAGTCATGGTGGTGCATTAGGCATTTTAATTGCACTGTATTTTTATCTTAGAAAGCGTACTCATATAAAATTTATGTGGCTTGCTGATCGATTGGTAATTGTTACGGCTTTAGCCGGTGCCTTTATCAGACTTGGCAATTTTTTTAATTCCGAAATTTATGGTGCACCTGCAAATCTACCTTGGGCAGTTGTATTTAGTCGTGTGGATAGTATTCCTCGTCATCCCTCACAAATTTATGAAGCTTTCGCATATTTTTTAATATTCATATTCCTATATGTTTTATATAAAAAATATTATCTAAAATTGAAAGAGGGTTTCCTTCTGGGATTGTTTTTTGTTACTTTATTTGGTTTTAGATTTATTGTGGAATTTTTAAAAGCTCCACAAGTTGCTTTTGAAATGCAAATGCCTTTGAATATGGGGCAGTTGCTGAGTATTCCTTTTATTTTAGCTGGTATATATTTTCTTGCAAGAAAAGCTAAATAATACTTTTTATTGGTTTATTATCCAGAAGTCTTTTTACTATTCCATATCGTAAACCATAGCAACTAATAATTGTTCTATCAATATTTATTGATTGAAGTATTTCGTACAAAATTAGAGCACCAGCAGGTAAAACATCTGCTCTCTTTTGCGGTATGTTAAAATTATGCTCTATTTCAGCTGCAGTCATTTTCAGCAATTTATCAGTTATTGATTTAATTCTACACCGAAGTAATGTGTAATTATGAATTTTCTCAAAATCATAAAATTTTAAGTTTAAATCTATTGCTGCAAGACTTGTTGCAGTGCCTGCAACAGAATATACTTTACCTGTAAAATTGCCAAAAGGCAAACTGCTGATATGCTTATGTATATGTGAAACAATAGTTTCTACTTCACTGCGAGTTGGTGGATTGTTTTTAAGAAAAGTTTCAGTTAAACGGACTGCACCTAATTCTGTAGAAACACGATAATTAACTTGGAAATTTTCGCCAATGATTATCTCTGTGCTCCCACCACCTATATCAATAACCATCGATTGCTCAGGTGTTTCGATAGTGCCAATAAAACTAAGTTCGGCTTCTTCTTCACCCGAAATTATAATTACTTCACAATTAAGAATTTTTCTAAAAAGTTGAGTTATTTCGCGGCTGTTTTTAGCTCTACGCATTGAAGAGGTGCAAACAGCTATAGCTTTATCGACTTTCCTTTTTTTCATCAATTCATAGTAATCTTTAAGAATAATTTCGGCTCTTTTGATTGCATCTTGCGAAATGAGCCCTGTTTTATCAACATCTTCACCTAATCGTGCTATCGAATGCATATCGTCAAGCACTTCAAAATCCGAATATCTATTCCCTTTGGCAATAGTCATAAGTATTGTATTAGTTCCAATATCAATTCCAGCATAAACATTCATATTATTTTACCTTTAAATGTATTGCAACCCATTCATCTTCAGTTAGTGTTTCAATGTGTTTGAAATTATATTTTGTGTAATGATCAATTATATAATCGGCATCATATTTTAAAATTCCAGATATGATTAAATCGCCTTTACTTTCTTTTAAAGAATGATAAAATTTATCAGCTGTTTTATCTAAAATATTTAGGAACATATTTGCAACTATTCCATCGGCATTTGGTAATTTACATTCAAAAATATCTGCTTTTTCAATAGTATAATTTCCATTAACTTCATTTAAAGCAAAATTTTCTCTTGCATTTTCAACCGACCACTCATCATAATCGAATGCATAAACTGCTCGGGCACCTAATTTCATAGCTAATATTGCTAAAACACCAGTTCCTGTTCCTGCATCTATCCAAAACTGACCTTTTTGTAGAACTTTTTCAAGTAGTTTACAAACAAGTTTTGTCGTTGAGTGTTGACCAGTTCCGAACGACATCTTGGGATTTATTATTATTTTAATATCAGTATTTAGTTCATGTATTTTCCATTCAGGAGCGATACCAATTTTTTCGGAAACAATGATTATTGGAGTATTTTTCTCAATTTCTTCGTTCCAATTTTTATCTTCAATTGTTTCTTCACTTATAATTTCTATATCTGGTATTAATCTTGCTAATGATGATAACAGTTCAGTTTTAATATTATCATTCCAATTTTCAGACAAGAAGCAGACAGTAATTTCATCGAGATTTTCTTCAATTCCTTCTATTTGATAATTTTCTATAATGACATAAAAATATGGATAATATTCTTCAAAAAGACGAAACTTTACATTTTTATAAATTTTTTTCATAAAAAATCCAATAAAATTACTCTTAATACTACTATATTAAACAGCTGAAATTAAATATTTAATCAATAATACAAATATATGAAATTAAGTGAACTAAAAGAAAAATTAAAAAAAATTAAAATATTAGCTATGGATGTAGATGGGACTTTGACAGATGGAAGTCTTTATTATTCTGAAAATGGTGAAATATTCAAACGTTTTAGTGCGAAAGATGGTATGGGTATAACACTTTTGAATAAAGCAGAAATAAAAAGTGCTATAATTACAAGCGAAATTTCCCAAATAGTTCCAACAAGAGCAAAAAAATTAGGTATAGAATACATTATACTTGGAAGCAAGAATAAATTACAGGCAATACGTGATTTAGGAGAGCAATTAGGATTTAATTTAGATGAAATTGCCTATATCGGCGATGATGTAAATGATTATTATGTTATAAAAGAAGTTGGTTTTTCAGCCTGCCCAAAGAACGCTGTTGAAATCATTAAGGAAACAGTTGATTATGTTTGCAAAAACTATGCAGGAGATGGAGCAGTAAGAGAAGTGTGCGATTTAATTTTGCTTTCACAAAATAAATCATTAATTTTATCTGAAAATTGGTAATTTTTTTAAAGGAGGAAAATTATGGATATGAGAAGTGAATATTCGAAAGGCTTCGTTGTTGGAGCTATCATTGGCGGTATTGCTGGTGCTATTACAGCATTACTTCTTGCGCCAAAAAGCGGTTCAGAATTAAGACGTGATATTGCTGATACTTCTACAGATCTTTACAACAAAGCTTCTGAATATTTGAAACAAGTCGAAAAAAAAGCTGAAGAAAGCTTTAAAAAAACTGTTAATGAAGGCAAAATCAAAGCTGAAGGAATTATCGAAAGTGCTAAGCAACAGGCACAAGAAATTCTCTCTGGTGCTGAAAATATCCTTCAGCAAGCTAAATCAAAAGCTATTGATGCAAAAGAAAATGTTGCTCAAAGCTACGAAAACTTAAAAGAAGCTGCTAAAGCCGGAGCAGAAGCATTCAAAGCTGAACTTAAAGCTTCACGTGAAAACGAATAAAAGGTGAAAGAATGCTTACTGCATTAATAATTGCAGCTATTTTAACGTGCATTGCTTTTATTTTTATGGCATTAAGTGTTATTGATGCTGTAAAGTCTTATAAGAATTTAGCTGAAAGTGCAAAAAAAAACATAGAATTGATTTCAAGAGATACTGCTGAACTGAAAAATAAAGCAATTCAATCCTTAGATGAATTATCGGTTGTAAAAACTAAACTTGTAAAAGTTTTAGATGATGTCTCCGACCTAAAAAATGAAATTGTTGATTCACTTCATAGCGTTGAAAGCTTAGCCAAAACTGTTGATAACTCTGCTAAAGATATTGGAACAAAAGTAGAAACTTTATTCAAAAAGCTTGAACCTCTTGAAAATTTAACAAAATTACTATATTCAATGGTTGCAAATCCAATTAACAACTCTATAAGTATTTTTAATGCTACTAAAAAAGCTTTCAGTGCTTTTAGTGGTAAACTATTTAGTAAATAATTTATAAATTCAAATTAAAAGGTGTTCAAAAATGAAATTTTGGACACCTTTTTTATTAGTTATTGAAAAAGTTAATTTCGTTTAGACTAAAATAAATTAACTTAGAAAACGATTATTTATTTAATTAACATACAAGAGGTTAAAATGAAAGTAAAAGATATTCTTGCAACAAAAGGTCCCCAAGTTTTCACTATTGGTGAAAATATGCCTTTGAAGCAAGCAGTTGAATACCTTGCCAACAACAAAATAGGTGTTTTACTTGTATTATCTGATGACGGAAAAATTACAGGGATAATTTCTGAAAGAGATATTATTAGGGAGCTTTCCAAAGATTTTGCAAATGCACTCGAGAAAAAAGTTTCAGATGCTATGACAAAACAAGTGATTTTTTGCGAGCCAGATGATGAGATTAACTACATTGAAAGCGTTATGACTAATAATAAAATTAGGCATTTACCTGTTTTACACGAAAAACGACTTGTCGGGCTTATTTCCATCGGAGACGTTGTAAAAGCAGCCCATAAGGAAATGAAAATCGAAAATAAATATCTAATTGATTATATCGGTGGCAATGTGAAGTAAATTCTCGATTGATTTTTCACGAAAAAAGCATATTTTGCTTTTTTTAATAATTGGAAATTATATGGGATATACAACTAAAGATTTAGAAGCAAAAAAGGTAACAACTCTTCGCCTTCAAGAAATGAAATCAGCAGGAAGGAAAATTGTTTGTCTTACTGCATATGATGCTTTAATTGCTAATATTTTTGATGACTGTGGTATTGATGTAATTTTAGTTGGTGATTCGCTTGGGAATATAGTTCAAGGGCACGATACAACTATTCCTGTTACCTTAGAAGATACAATTTATCATACAAAAGCAGTTGTAAACGGTGCAAAAAGAGCGTTGGTTGTAGCAGATATGCCTTTTATGAGTTATCAAGTTTCTGCAAACGAAGCTTTCAGAAATGCAGGACGTATTTTGAAGGAAACTGGTTGTGCTGCAGTTAAACTTGAAGGCGGTAAAAATGTAACCGAAGCAATTTCTCGTATGACCGAAGCAGGTATCCCGGTGATGGGGCACCTCGGGCTTATGCCACAAAGCATACATAAATTTGGCTCGTATCGTGCAAGAGGAACTGACCCCGAAGAGGCTGAAAAAATTTATCAAGATGCTCTCTTACTAGAGCAGGCGGGATGTTTTGCAATAGTTTTAGAAAAAATTCCAGCTGAACTTGCAAAAAAGATTACAAATACACTGAAAATCCCAACTATCGGTATCGGTGCAGGTCCTTACTGTGACGGACAGATACTTGTTTATACAGATATGCTTGGTTTAACAGTTGATTTTTCTCCGAGATTTGTCCGACGATATGCAAATTTACTGCATATTATAAAAGAAGCAGTACAAAATTACAGTAATGATGTGAGAAACTCTAATTTCCCAAATTTAGACGAAAGCTACTGATGAAAAAATTGCTCTTATTTCTGGCTTGCTTATTCTTGTTTAACGCTTGTTCCGAAACTATTGGTACAAGCTCTAAGGACGTAGTTTTCCCAGATACAAATGTTAGTTTTCAATTGCACGTTTATCCTTTTCTCAAACTTAATTGCTCTTATGCAGGTTGCCATAGTGAGGAATCAGCCGCAGGTGGAGTAATACTTACCAACTACACAACTTTATTTCAATCACCTGGTATGATTATTATTGGGGAGCCAGATAAAAGCAGATTAATTCAGATCGTCGAAAATAAATTACCTCATTTTACTTACTTTTATAGAGGTAATATCACTGAAAATCATAAAAAAGGTCTCAGACAATGGATTTTAGAAGGTGCAAAAAATAATTAATTTTCATCTAAAAATTTAAAATTATAAATTTATTTTGAAACAAACAAGGCTGCCTCGTTATAAGACAGCCTTGTTTCTTAAAAACTTAACTGGATGCTATCTTTTTACAACGATCTTATCTGAGTAGGAACGATTACCGATTCTTAACTTTAAGAAATATTCACCGTTGAGTAAATCCGAAACATTGATAATTTCATTGAAATAACCACTGTGCAGTAAACCTAAATCTTGTGCTTTCAGAAGCTTACCATTGATTGAATAAATTTCGTAAGAAATCAAATTTTCATTTTTAACGGCAAATTTCAAATACACATTATCTTTTGCTGGATTAGGATAAATCGAAACAATACCAGAGCCATCATTTTCATAAGGAACGTCAAGAACTGTTTTCTTTACAGCCCAAGCTGCTTGATACACACGTTTTGATGTAGCATCTTGAACCCAAGCGACAACTGCAAGGTCATCATATTCTTCAACAGTAGCATTTGTTGGAAATTCGTATGAATAATATAGCTTCTGTGTTTCTCCTTTAGTTAATTTTGTAATTCGTGTGCCATTAGCATCTGGGAGCATTTTCTTCATAACATAATGGAATTCTGTTTCTCCATTAGTTGATTTGTTATTCTTTGTTGTAAGTTCAACTACTGCAATATGGGCAACAATGTTTGAATTTGTAAAGTTCTGTAATGGTGAACAGTCTAATTCAACTGTTACACGTCTATTTTCAACTTTAAATTCAGGATTAATTATATCAAAAAATGCAGGTTGGTCGATGATATTATTAAATCCAACAGCTGAAAGATTTTCAGAAGAGAATGGATAAGCTTCACCATTTGCAAAAGCTGATGGCACACCATTTACACCGTAATAATTACGGCGAACACCACCTTCGGCTGTGTAATAAATATCACCGGGCGATGGCCAATTCATCTGGTATTTTACAATTGCAACTCTATCTTCAAATTGTTTTAGCAAAGGATTAAGATATCTATTCACACTCGCGCAAGGTCCACAAGTAGAACTTGTGAATTCTTCAAATAAAGGATAGATGTTCTTTGCAATTGTATTATTCCAAATATATATAGATATAGTTGCAGTATCGTTTGAATGATCAACATCGTTGTCATTGTTGCCATTAATATCGGAAACCCAAATTTTTATCGTTCTCATCCCTAATTTAGAAGGTATCCAATTAGGCGAAACAAATCTTTGAAACGAATAATAAGGGATAGATTTATCAATATTTATTGTTGTTCTTATAACTTGTTCTCCATCAGCTTGGAAATTAGCGACAAAAGAGTAAATACTGTCTATTCCATAAGAACCTACGTAAAATGGTATTTGAATACCTGTATCACCTACTTTAACATATTTCTTTAAATCAATCTGTAATGCAACCAAATCATATTTAAATGGTTGCCAAACAATTATATCATCAATGCCAAGTAAGTACTTATCATTAGAATTATTCCTAAAAGCAATGTAAATATCTTGATTTTTAAATCCCAATTTTTCTAAATTTACAAAACGTCTATTAAGTGCTCCATTTGGTTCAGCTGTAATTGTAAAAATTTTGGTAGTAAAACTTTGCAATTCATCATTGGTTGTTGAAATGTAAACTTCGTACCCATCTGGATATGATGAACTAAATGCTATCGCGCTCCATTCTAAATATGCACCTTCTCCAATTGTTATCTTAGGTGAAATTAGCCAATCGTCAGCTCTACCAGCCGGATTGTAATATGAAGTGCTGAGTGCCATATAATTATCTGGATTACTTGAAACTTTACCTGAAACCCAAGACATTTTCCCACCGGTTAGTGTAACGCCTATTGATTGTAAAGTTTGCACCATTTCGCTATGGACAGTTCTATTATCAACATCAACAGTTTTCCAATTTGTTAGTCCGTTGGAGAAATTCTCTTGAAAGAAAACCTGCTGATTAGCATAACTGAATGCATAAGCAAATAAAATCGTTATTGCAATTAGTAAATTTTTAAAATTTTTCATAATAAAAATCCTTTAAATAATTGAAAGAAAAACTCTTAAATACTTTGCTTGCACAAATTAATCATTCTTAATGTAATTAACAAAAAATAACGAAAAAATATTAAAGCAATCTATCTTGTCCATCATCAACTATACTGTCAGACGTTTCTTCATCTTCATCATTTTCGTGATTAACTGTTGTTACATCAGCTATTTTATCACCTTCGTCTAATTTTATAAGACGAACACCCTGAGTATTACGCCCAATAGTTCGTATTGCAGCAACAGGTTGGCGTATAAGAATACCCTTTTGAGTAATTACGATTAAATCATCAAGATCAGAAGCAGTCAGTAACCTTACAACTTTGCCTGTTTTATCAGTAACATTCATCGAGATGACACCTTTAGCTCCACGGCGTGTTAAGCGGAAATCTTCGAACTTTGTTCTTTTCCCATAACCATTTTCAGATACAACAAGCACTTGCACATCATTACGATTTATTACAATCATAGAATTTACATTATCGTTATCTTCCAAATTAATGCCTGTTACTCCCATTGCAGTGCGTCCCATTGGGCGGACGTCTGTTTCACGGAAACGGCATGCTATACCATTATTCGTACCTAAAATTATGTCAGATGAACCATCAGTTAGGCGGGCACAAATGAGTTCGTCGTTATCTTCAAGATTTATGGCAATAATACCACTCTGACGTACATTTGCAAATGCACTTAATTCAACTTTTTTAATGATACCATTACGTGTTGCCATCATTATATATAGATTATCGTCGAAATTCTTCACTGGGCAATATGCAGTTACTTTCTCATCTTGCTGAATTTGAATAAGATTTGCAAGTGAGCGCCCTTTTGCTTGGCGGCTTGCCTCTGGTATATCCCAGACTTTTATCTTATAACAACGCCCTTTATCTGTAAAAAATAATAAATGATGATGAGATGAAGACTGAAATACGTGCTCTACAAAGTCATCTTCGTATGTAGAAGCACCTTTTATACCTCTACCGCCTTTATTTTGCCTGCGGTAATTTGAAACGAGCGTGCTTTTTATAAATCCACGATGAGTAATAGAAACAATCATTTCTTCATTAGCTATCAGATCTTCATAGGACATATCTTCTGTATCAAAGACAATTTCTGTACGACGGTTGTCTCCAAATTTATCAACAATTTCTTGTAGTTCTTCTGATATAATTTGCATTTGTAGTTCTTTGCTTGCTAAAATTGCTTTTAGACGTTCAATTAGTTGCAGTACTTCACGATATTCTTGTTGGATTTTATCACGTTCCAAACCAGTAAGTCTTTGAAGACGCATTTCTAATATAGCTTTTGCTTGGATTTCAGTCAAAGCAAATCGCTCTTGTAATTGAGTTGATGCAGTTTGTGGATCTTTTGCAGCACGAATTAATGAAATTACTTCATCAATATTATCCAAAGCGATAATGAAACCTTCTAAAATATGTGCACGTTTTTCGGCTGCATTTAATTCGAATTGCGTTCGGCGGACTACGACTTCAACTCTATGATTAAGAAAATGCTTCATAATTTGGAGCAAAGTAAGAACTTTAGGACGACCCTTTACCAAAGCAAGCATATTTGCTCCAAATGTAACTTGCATACTGGTGTGTTTGTAAAGATTGTTCAATACAACCTTTGGTGTTGCTTCTCGTTTAAGTTCAATAACGATTCTTAAACCATCTCTATCTGATTCATCTCGTATATCTGAAATATCTTCAATGACTTTGTCTCTAACAAGTTCAGCAATTTTTTCAATTAAAGCTGCTTTATTTACTTGATATGGTATTTCAGTAACAATTATTGAAGTTTTTGTGCCAGTTTTGTTTTCCTCAATATGGGCACGAGCTCTTAATGTTATTTTACCGCGACCTGTAAGATATGTATCTCGAACACCTTGATAACCGTAAATTATACCACCGGTTGGGAAATCAGGAGCAGGACAATATTTTATTATCTCTTCATCTGTGATTTCAGGATTTTTAATAAGTGCTTGTAAAGCACTTATTACGTCTTTAATGTTGTGTGGTGGTATATTTGTTGCCATACCAACGGCTATACCACTGGCACCGTTAAGCAATAAATTTGGTATTACAGTAGGAAGAACAACTGGTTCTTTCAGAGATTCATCGAAGTTTGGCTGGAAATCAACAGTGTCTTTATCAATATCTCGTAATAGATGTACCGCAAGGCTTGCCATACGTGCTTCTGTATATCGCATCGCAGCCGCAGAGTCTCCGTCAATTGAGCCGAAATTCCCTTGCCCATCAACAAGCGGATAACGCATAGCCCAGTTTTGAGCCATGCGCACCATTGCTTCGTAAACAGACGAGTCGCCATGTGGATGATATTTACCTAAAACTTCTCCAACCAGACGAGCAGATTTTTTATATGCACGATTAGGGAGCAATCCCATTTCATTCATTGCATAGAGAATGCGTCTGTGAACGGGCTTCAACCCATCGCGGACATCTGGCAAAGCTCGTGAGACTATTACAGACATAGAATAATCTAAATACGAGCTTTTCATTTCGTCTTCAATGTAAGTTTGCTTTATATTTTCGTTACCAAGCAAAGACATATTTATCCCAAATTTTGATAGATATATTATTGTAAATTACTAAAATTATGCTTCATTTTCAATTAAAATAAAACGGCTATCACCAATAGATGATAGCCCAGAATTAAGGTCTATAATAACTTTAATATTCTATAAATTTTTCTAAATCTAAAACTAAAATTATGTCATTATTGATATTTACAGAACCTTTTAAAAATTGATTTTTCTTGCTTAATTCAGATTGCTGTATCTGATGAGGTTCATAAGTTACAATATTTGATACGTTATCTGCTGTAATTGAAATTAGTGAATTATTATGTTCTAAAATAATAGCAAGCTCTCTATGAGCTTCTTTAATTGCATCACCAGCTGTATCGAAAAGATTAATCATTGCTTTTAAATCTGTGTCTTTTGTTTCTTGTATTATTTTTAGTGCCGCATTTAACCCATTTATTTCTCTTTCTTTAAGAGCCTTCTGTGCAATTGCGTGTATTTTTTTATGTGGTCTATCAAATTGTCTCATAAATACTTGTAAACCGTAATTATCTGTTTTAAAATTATCATACCACTTACCAAAAGCACAAGCATGTGGGTCGGTTGTTAGTGGAAATTCAGTGTTTTTTTCTACTGATTGAATTAGTGTTTGTAGCCAGTTTATATGGTCTTGTTTACGCTCTTTAAGCATATCGAGCAATTCTTTGTCAATTTCTTCAAGCGAGCGAAAGCCTAATCTTTTTCTTGAATCAATAAGTGTTATAATATTCTGACGTAACTTTATCAAACCACGCACATATTCAGGTGTATTCGGCATTGGAGTTACTTCAGGTACAATTACTATTTCCTTAATTGGTAATATTGAAATTGAATAAAGATTGTTATTTATTTCTATCACTAAATGTTGATTTAAATCAGTTTCTTTAATATTTTTATTTAATAAATCAGTTTTCATAAATCCTTCCAATTAGTTTTAATGAAATATAAAAATAAAAAATAATTTATAACAATAATTTTTACGTTATTACATTAATATTTATTGTATCTTATCGTAAAAAAAACAATAATCTTGAGGAATTATATGAATATATCAGATTATACTTTTAATATTTTGATTGTTGATGATAGCAATTTTTTTCGTGTTACTGCAAGAAAAATGATTGAGGAAAACTTTAAAGTGAGAATTTTCGAAGCAAGCAATGCTTTTGAAGCAATGCGACTTCTGGGCAATCATCCTGTTGATTTAATATTGCTCGATGTTAATATGCCTGAAGTTGACGGTTTTAAAGCAGCTAAAATTATCAAACACCAAGAGAGATATGCAAATATCCCAATTATTTTTTGTACTGCTATGCCACCGACAAAAGAAATTGTTCACAGAAGTTTCGATGTCGGTGGAATTGATTTCTTAAATAAACCTTTTACAGAAGCTGAAATTGTTCGCCTCTTAGCTTTGTATTTTAGGTTTATTTTAAGAGAAAGAGAAGTTACTCGAAAAATACTTGAAAATCAACAGCAATTACAAAAGGAAATCGAAGAAAGAAAACACGCCGAGCAAGCTTTACGTCTAAGTGAAGAAAAGTTTAAAAAAATTACTTCATCAGCGTATGATGCAATTACAATGATAAATAATGATAATAAAATTAATTTTTGGAATGAAGCGGCTTTCAGAATTTTTGGATATACTAATGAAGAGGCAACCAATACTGATTTTGTAAAATTAATTTCTCCTCCAGGAAAATATCAGCTTTATAAAGCAAATTTTGAAAATTTAAAATTTGCTGCTAGAGATTTAGAGTCCTCAAAACATTTTGAAATTCAAGCTTTAAGAAAAGGAGGTCAAATAATTGATTTAGAGGTTTCAATTTCTTATGTTTATATTGAAAGCGAAGAAAACTTTATTATCATAGCAAGAGATATAACTCAAAAAAAGATAGAGGCTATGCAACTTGCTCGAAGTGAAGCATTGCTTTCGGAAGCTGAAGCTATTGTTCACTTTGGTAGCTGGGAGTTTGACTTAGCAACACAAAAAATTACCTGGTCCAAAGAGTTATATCGTATTTATGAATTTGACCCTGATACAACTACACCTACTTTAGAACTAATTACGAGTATTATGAAATCAGATGATATCGATATTTTGAAGCAAGTTGGAGATAAAGCTGTTAATGAAGGTATTCCATATAACATAGAATATGAAATAATAACACTCTCGGGGAATCGTAAAATTTTGGAAGGTCGAGGACGCCCAGTTTATGATAAAGATGGCAAAATTATTAAAATAGTGGGCACTGTAATGGATATTACAGAGAAAAAACTTGCACAAATTAAACTTGAACAATATCTTGAAGAGCTTAAAGAAGCCAATGCTACAAAAGATAAATTCTTTTCCATTATTGCTCACGACCTAAAAAATCCTTTCGGAGCACTTAAAAATCTAACTGAAATTTTAAAAGATATGTATAATGAATTTTCCGAAGAAGAAAAAACTGAAATTATTTCTGAAATGTACAAGTCAGCACACAAAGTTTATGAATTGTTAGAAAATTTGCTTACCTGGTCGCGTTCCCAGCGTGGTAAAATAGAATTTCAACCTGAAGAAACAAACTTAAAGTTGATAATATATAATAGTTTCGAGTTACTTAAAGAAGCTGCTAATAAGAAAAATATCAAACTAACGGATGCTACACCCGATGAATTTATTATCAATTGCGATGTAAATATGATTACTACTGTCGTTCGTAACTTGGTATCTAACGCAATAAAGTTTACACCAGAAGGTGGTGAAATTAAAATTTTCACCGAAGAAAATGATCAAGAAGTTATTGTGTCCGTTCAAGATAGTGGTATTGGTATTGCAAAAGAAGATATTGCGAAATTATTCAGAATTGATGTTCATCACACAACAATTGGAACATCGGATGAAAAGGGGACAGGATTAGGTCTTATACTTTGTAAGGAATTCATAGATAATCACAATGGGCGCATTTGGGTGGAATCTGAACCTGGTAGAGGTGCAACATTTAAGTTCGCTTTACCAAAAAAATAAATTTTGATAGATTTTAACAAAAGGGGCATTCAAATGCCCCTTTTTGTTTCTATTTCTGAATGATTCAAAGCAAATTAATGTTTATTTAATAATTTGCAATTTCTGTGTATAAACTTTTTCTCCAGCTTGTAAAATAACAAAATAAACGGAAGGAGATAAATCTTTTAAATCGAATGATATTTGATGTGAGTCTTCATCCATCCATTTATTATCAATCAAAACGCCAACTTCTTTGCCAACAAGGTTTAATATTTTCATTTTAACGTGTGCTGGTTTTTCCAAATTAAAGCTTATGCTAACTTTACTGTTTGCAGGGTTTGGATAAATTTGCATTAAACTATTTGGTTTATTTTCAATAAAGTCACTGTTGCTTAAAATTATATCAATAGGAAAGGATGAACACCCTTTCAACCCATCAAAATTGTAAGAATAAATTTTAATTCTATATTTTGAATAATCGTCTATCTCAAATTCTTTACGTCTTTCATATTTGGAAGCAGTTGCCAAAAGAACTTCTTCACCGGTCGGTGTTTCACCAACGATTATATAACCGATTACGTTCGGTTCGCGAGATGGTTCCCATTCGATGACACATTTATCATTTTTTGTTAAAAATTTTGCGGTAATATTTGTTGGTGGTAATAAACTAGATTTATTATTTATAATTTACTCATCGGCATAATCAGCTATTGCTATATCTAAACCATTATATATCGCATAAAGATAATACTTACAATCAGGTAAACTATCGCTCAAGATAATCTTACCATAACCATCTAAAGCATTAAATGTTGAAATGTGTAAACCATTTTCACCTTCCTTATCACTATCTAAGTATATTTCAACTTTACCGTTTGAGTTAAGTCCTTCAGTATTCCAGTATATATTAACTTCCTTCAAGTTTTGAATAAGATAGACAGAAAAATTAGGTTTTGCAACAAATTCGTATAATTTAACATTAAGATTTTGAGTGTTTGTGTTTATGTTAAGAGTCCAAATGCCGCTTTCAGGGTTAATTAATGTCCAGAAGGCTTTCTTGGCATCATTATCATAAGAATAAATCACTGTGTTTTCTGGCTTATCTTCAGATTTATATTTAATACCAGTTGGTGAAACGAGTTCGGAATTTGCTATAACATCAGAAAAAACGATTTTAGTAACAAAACGTTCTGTTGAATTTTTAACTGAAAAATTATAAGTTGCATTTCCATTAAAAATAGTATTATTGGATTTAATTAATTTTTGTTCTGGAGTACGTTCGAAGAAGAAGAAATCAGGATCATCATAGCTCTTATTTAAATCCACGACATATCGGAGATTGCCAATTTTTGACCCCAATTTTGCCTCGCCCCAAAGAATTTTTGATTTTCCAAATAAGAATCTGGCATCAGCAGATATTTTTTTCGGAAGTCCAATTGTAGCATTAATCCAATCGAATGGCCAGTCATCACGCATTTTGGGTAGATCAAGTGTTCCGCTTAAGTAACCTGAAAACTTACTTTGCCGCATATTATATTTCAAACTACCTTCGGTAGATAATAAGTATTTTTCTTCGTCTTTTGTGCCAATGTTTAAACTGCCTTTTAGCTCCATCTGAGCTATAGCAATATCGATACTACCATCGATACCACCTTTCATTTGCCATTTTTTTAAAATTGGATCCTTAAATAAATTTGCTTCACCTTTAAGTCCTATGATGTTTGGCGTTTTAAAGTAACCAGATATGTCTATTTTATATAAATCTTCAATTAAAACATCTACAAGAATCCCACCTAATTCGAACTCAAGATTTGGTTGAGTGATGCCTGAGATGTGTCCAAAAAATCCACTAATGCCAACAGTAGTTGTGCCAATTACGAACAAAGGTGGAAAAGAAGCTTCCATTCGAAAACCAAGGCTATCGAGCTCTCCACCAATGAAGGCAATCCCTGCACCAACCTCACCGAATGGAATCTTAACATTTGCTCCAAAATCGAGTCTGTCTCGCTCGCTATCATATTCACCATATAATTTGCTTAGACAGAACTGTGGGAATGATGAAAAACCTAAATTTTCAACTTTAAATCCACCTATTTCAATGCCAGTTGTCTTTATTTCAAAATCTTTAACTTCAAATTCGGTTTCTTTTATTTCATCGTCTTCATTACATCCAACTGAAATTCCAGGTACCGTAATTGTTGCTGTAATTTTTATGCCTTCTGCTTGCCGACCACCTACTAATTGTATGTCTTTTAGCTTGAATTTAAAGCCTGCTATATTGCTTGTATATGAATTAATGAAATTGGTAATTTTCCCGTCCTCACCCAATAATTTAAGTTCATATTTCCCACTTGCCAATGAAAATGTGCCTATTCCACCACCTGGAATAGGAATATTTCTAACAAAAAAATTGCCATCACACGAAATCCCAAGTTGAGCAGTATCGATTGTCATTTTACCTTCAAATACTAAGAAGCTATTTATGACAACTCTCTTTTCAGTTTTAAGCTTTGTTGTTTTTTCTATCGGTTCCCAGACACCTTTGCCTTCTATACAAAATTCAAAGTTGCCATAAGTCCAACATTTTGTACCTTTTGTAACTACTACTTTTCTCATAATAGTATCAGTCGAAATATCATCTTTTGTAGCATAAAAAGCAAAATCATACTCACCTTCTTTGTTTTCTGGAATCCGATAGCCATAATTTAATTTTGCAATAGAGTCTGTAATTGCCAATAATCTAAAATTATTGCTTTCTATAGGATTTTTATAATATACATTAGCTTTTGCAACAGGTTTGTTTTGAGAGTCCCTTACGTAAATAATAAAGCTTAGAGAATCTTTCTCAGCAACTTCAATATCACTCGTTGGTATAAGGACAATTCTCAAATTAGCAGGGGTAACAGTAATATTTCTTTTAATTATTTCAGAGTTAATATATTTTTCTTTCAAGGCATAAAACTTTAAAGTATAATCTTTTGCTGTGGTATTTGCAGGTATCTTAAATTTATATGTGAACTCACCTTTTTCATTTGTTAAGCCAACTAAAATAAAGTTATCTGATAAAATTTTGTTTTGACATAGTATCTTTGCATCAGATACTGGATCACCGTTATCATCCTGAACTGATAGTATATATGAAGCTTCTTTTCCAGCTTCAACCTCGGTTACTTCGGTTGGTTTGCAAAAGATATATAATTTAAAGCTATCCAGCACTGTAACAATGCTTTCAATTGTACCTGAACGTAAAGTATCTTTTACTGCTCGGAATTTGAACGTATATTCTCCACTCTTTGTATTTTGTGGAACTTTATATGTATAAACTAAAATCCCATCATTGTTTGTTTTTCCAATATTAGTTTCATTAGTTTCGCTAATAAAAGGATTTATACAAAAAATATCGGCGTTCGGGATATTTTCTTTTCCTCCAATTGAAAACTGGAGAGCAAAATTAAGCTGGGTTTCAGGTACGACGTTGCTTTTATGGTATTCTGTCAAATTTAATTCTGGTTTTGCTTCTGAATATGAAAAATAACCAAGGACACGTCTATAACGTGGTGCAAAATAACAAGCAGGTTCAAAATTTATGAATCCCGAAAATACCTTATTCAAGGTGTCGTATTGATAAAGCTCAACGTATCCATCCACTCCGCAACTTGAGCCGTCATCCCATCTTAATAATGATGCTTCAAGCCAGGAATAATTATAACCAATAGTTGGTTTACTTCTAAAAGGAATAAAAATTTCACGAAAACTGTTTGAAAAATTTCGTATGTAGATGCTATTTGTTGCCCATTCCCTGATGGACATAGTAGCATTGACAACAGTTGTATCGAGCGGATTTGTCCAGCCTACACATTTTAAGGTAACTGAGAATTCAGGTGTTTGGTAATATGCAATAGCTTTGTTATTAGTTTGTAATAAAACAAATAAACAAGTTATTGCAAATACTTTCCCAATTAACTTAAAATATTGCAAAATTTGTAAGTTTCTTTTCATTTGGAAGCTCCTTTTAAGTGGAAGATTAATTATATAACTTAAAGATAATTAAATTAATTGTCTAATTAATTTATTATAATTAAGAGTTCATTTTTCCTTTTAATAACTTAAAATTATTTTCAATTAAAAAACTTTTTATTTTTATTTTTGCAATAAAAACTAAAATGCAAGATTTGAATAATACTTCATTTGTTATAGTTGACGTAGAAACAACTGGTTCTGATCCAAAAAATAACCGAATATTTGATATTTGTTGTATAAGATACGAAAACAATCAGATAATTGATGTTTTTAATTCACTTGTAAATCCTCATCAATTTATACCGCCTTATGTTTCCAAATTAACAGGAATTTCAAATAAAAAAGTATATTTTGCTCCTGAACCTAACGAAGTATTTAAAAATGTTTATAATTTTATCAATAGCAAACCAAGCATATTTGTTGCTCATAACGCAAATTTTGATTTTTCATTTATTCAAAATGCTTTAGATAACTATAATTTGAAGCTTAATTTGCCAGTATTATGTACGTTAAAATTATCCCGAAAATTACTTCCCCGCGAACTGAAAAAGAACGTTGGTTCGCTTGCAGATTATTTCTACCACAGCATTGAAAATCGTCACAGAGCTTACGACGATAGCTTTGCGACTGTAACAATTCTTAAAGAGCTAATTGAACTTGCAAAAACTGATTTTGATATAAATACAATTGATGAACTTTTAATTTTTCAAAATAAACCTGTTCGCTTTACAAAAATCAAGTCGCCAAATATTGATTACATTATAGAACAAATCAAAGAAATACCAAACGAAGCTGGTAATTTTAAAATTTTGAACAAAAACGATGAAGTAATTTTCGCTGACGAAGTGAATTTACTTCAAAATAGGCTACTAAGTTATTTCGGTTATGGAGAGCATCAATCTAAAAAAATTATTCAAATTATTAAAAATGCATATAAAATTGAATGGGAGCTTAAGAATCAAAATCTAAGAAAAGATATTAATAGTATTTTTGAATACCTAGTGGATAGAATTAAGCTCTAAGTGAAACATCACCAAAAATTGCTGCTTTTTGATACTCTTCAAGCATTTCTTTCTTTAAAAGTTCAAATGCACTATCAGGAGCTAATATTTCTTCTTCGGATAAGTCTTCAAATAGCTCTTCAGATAAATAATAGGGTGGTGCCTTATAATTTTTATCCCACTGCTTGAAATCCATAATTTGTGCGAACCATTCCGAAAGAGAAACTATTGCAGTTAAAGGTTGGTCAATTTCATCAAAATTAACATCAGTTACGAATTTTTGAATATCATTTTTAAGTAAATCTTTATAGTGAGTATGATGATTTTTAATTGCTAAACATAATTTAGGTGGCAAATTCCATTTTTCAGCAAGCCAGAGCCCGATATCAGAATGAGTTGCCCCAAGAACTTGCATTTCTGCCTCAACAATCGATAAATCTTTGCTTTTTTGAAGTTTACGAATTTCGCCAAACTGCTTCCTAAAATTTTCTATTATAATAAGTATGCCCAGATCGTGCATAAGTCCAGCAACAAATGCTTCACCAGCCAATTTGTAACCTAACTTTCTTGCGAGAAGTTTTGCTGATGCTCCACAAAAAAGTGAGTAATTCCAAAAGCTTTTTACATCAAACATAGTTTTGCTAAGCCGTGAGAAAAACTTTTGAATTAATAAGCTTAAAACAATTTCTTTAAGTACATTCATACCTAAGATTACTACTGCAAGGTCAATAGTCGAAATTTTTCTGGCGAAACCGTAAAAAGGGGAGTTGGCAACTTTTAATACTTTGGCTGTTAGAGTTTGATCGCGTTCAATTAATGATGCAAGTTGGTTGGCACTTAGATTAGGGTTGTCCAATGCCGCTAAAACTTGTGACATAACGGTTGGAATTGTGGGAAGTTCAACAATGCTATCGAGCTTTTTTTGGATTTTGGGATCAAGAATTTTCATATTTGCTTAATTTTTCTCTTAAATCATTTAAAATTTGAGAATGAATTTGGCAAACGCGGCTTTCAGAGACATTTAATATACTACCTATTTCTTTAAATGTCAAGTTTTCGTAATAATATAATGTCATCACTAAGCGTTTCTTTTCATTAAGTTGTTGCAAATAATCGGTAAGTTGTTTTAATCGCTCGTCGTTTTCAAGCTGAACAAGAAAATCTTCCTGGCTTGTATCTGGTATTTCAGATATAATATTATATTCTTCGTTGTCATCGGTAATAAAAACCGAACCGTCATTTAAAGATAGGGAAGAACGTGCTGCTGCGGCAGCATTCAAATACGTTTGGTATTTTTCAGGTGTAATATTGAGTTTCTCAATAATTTCTTCAGCTGTAACTTCACGCCCTGTTTGGCTGCTAAGGCTGTCTTTTGCTTGTAAAAAATCATGGGCTTTTTTCCGAGTTGTTCGCGATAGCCAATCTAATTTTCGCATTTCATCTTGTATTATTCCTTTAATTCTTGGTATTGCATACGACTCGAATTTTACTCCACGCGAAATATCAAACCTTTCAATTGCCTCATTAAGACCTAATATCCCTACATTTATAAAATCTTCTTCATTTAAAATTGAATTTGTTGGAATCTGAATTTGGCTCACCACATATTTTACCAACCACATATAAGATAACATTAGCTGGTGCTTTATGTTTTCGTTTTTCGTAACAAAAAAATCTTCCCAAATTAACGAGAGTTCATCTTGGCTCAACAAATAATCTTTATTTTTTATTTTTTTATTCATTTAATTAAAATATTTTTGAGTTACTCTTTTTTCTATTTAATTATTCTTTTAAAATAATCAAAATTCTCAGGATTCTCTGAAATATTATCGGATAATTTTTCTTCACTTAATTCATTATCAAAATTAAATTGGTTTAAATCATCATTAATTGATGATGAAGCTTCCGGCAACGTAAATTGTTCCTCGTTAGTTGAGATCAAGTCTAAATCTTCATTTATAATATTTTGATTGGCTGTTTGGTCAATAGGTGGAATTTGTTTTGTTTCTTTTTGATTTGACTGTAATAATTCTTGAGATTTTTGATCATTGCGTTTCATAGCAGCAAGATCACGTTCTAAAATTTGCAGCTTTGCTTCTTCTGCATCTCTCAACCTTTGTGCTTCAATTTCTTCTTTTTCCTTTTCAATTCTTTGTAATTCTTCTAATTCTTTCTTCTTATCTTCGCTCAACATAAGTACAGCAGCCACCATTACAATTCCAATCCCAAAATAAAATGCAGTGAAAATTAAAAACATATGAATCAATGCTGTTTTTATATCAAGTTCCAACCAAAAAAATAAAATGATTAACATAAACATAGTAATAAATAGAGAAATATGCAAAAGCAATTTGAATGGTAAATTTATCAGGGTTTTAATTCGCTTTATTTCCTCTTTACGTTGCTCTTTTAGTCGCTTTTCTTTAAGTTTACGCTTACGTTCTTTCTCTTTTTGCATTTTAGCAATTAGAGCTTTCTCTTCTTTTTCTTTTGCTTGAAGTTCTTTTTCTCGTTTCTTGTCTTCAGGGGTCAATATTTTGTTATCGTCTTTTGCCATTTTTTATTTTTTTTATTATTTATACGAATGAAATTATAAAAATTGTAGTTCATTTAATCAATTCATTTTCTGTTTTATAAATTTGGATGTCTTTTTTTAATAAAATATTGCTAAAGTTTTGCACTTCAATGCTTATATCGTCAGTTGGATTTGTTTTCACAAAGAGCTCTTGTTTAATAATGGACTGTCTTACAACTCTGCTATATTGAAAGATTGCTGCTAAGTTCAATTTCAAGTTTAGAAACTTCTCAGTTGCTAAGTTCATTTTATTTGCAATATCAATTCCATCTTCACGATCAATAGCATTATTTACAATTAGCTTAATTTTTTGCACATCAATAAACTTGCTAAAAACCTTTATCAAACCATAACCATCAAGCAATGATGTAGGCTCATCAGTAATGAGAAGAAAAAACACATCAGATATATCAGAGACTATCAAATTGATGTCGTTAAGTCCAGCAGGTGTATCGAATAAAATAAAATCATAATCGTAATTTTTTGATATAAAACCATATATATCAATGAAATCAATTGTGTCATCAGAACCATTTGATAGACTTGCAGGTTCATCTGCTAAAATATGTAAGTTATCTGATATTCGAAATATTGCTTTTTCAATAGGTGAGATACCTCTATAAACATCGCCAAGACGAATTGGTGGTTCAACTCCAAAAAAAATGTGAGTATTCGGAAAACTACGATTAGCATCCCAGAGCAATACTTTTTTGTTTTTTTGGGCAATACAATATGCAACGTTCGCAGCTAAAACACTTTTGCCAACTCCGCCCTTACCACTTATGAATGATATAACTTTGAGATTGCCTTTATCGTTCATAAAAGAGTTCCCTAAGTTAAAAATCTTCCGATAACATGAGTCCAGCAATTTTCATATTATCAGCTGGTTCAATATCGTCTGGAATTTTTTGCCCTTTTGTAATATATGCAATAGGTAGTTGCTTTTCCCAAAAAATTGGTAGTAAACTGCCAAGTGTAACAGCTTCGTCAATTTTGCTTAAAATAACACCTGTTATAGAAAATTTTGAAAATTTCTCAATAATAGATTTTACTGTTATTTTAGATGACGAAGCATTTAGTACAAGATAAGTAACATCTGGACTTGCCATTTCATAAAAAGAATATAGTTCAGCAATGTTTTCTGAGTCATTATAGTTTCGCCCTATGGTATCAATAAGTATGTATTTATATTCAGGTGAATTATCGATAATGTTTTTAAGTTCATCAGGTGTGTAAACTGCACGAAAAGGAATACCTACAATCGCAGCCATTGTTTGCAACTGCTCTGCACCGCCAATTTTGTATGTATCCGCCGAAACAATTAATATGCTTGAGTTTGTTAGCAATTTTGCAATTACTGCTGTTTTAACAAGTGTTGATGTTTTGCCTGCACCTGTTGAACCAATAAAAAATGCAATTGTTCGATTATCGATATTATTTATTGGTTTTACTACTTTAATTTTATCAGCAATAATTTCTTTTGCATACTGAACAGCTGGTGAATATTCTACATTAATGTTTATATTTGATACTTTACCTACAATTTCTAATGCAAGTTCTTCGGGAATTTCGTTAGCAATTAATTTACGATAAAGTTTAGAAAAGGTAGGGGATAAGCAATTTGAAAATCTATACTTCAAGTTGTTATTTATTAAAGCAAGAGTATTTTTGATTTCACCTATTTCTTTGATAAATATTTCCTCTCCAAGCAGGTTATTATCTATTTCGTTTTTCGAAATTTTTTTAATTTCATCATTAGATTTTTTTGGGTTTGGTGTTTTTAAATCATCCACTGCAGCAACAATTTCTATATATTCTTTACCGCTTGCAGGGTTAATCATTGTTCTACTGGATAAAATTACAGCATCATCACCTAACTCTCTTAAAACAAGAGACTTCCCCTCTTTTATATTATCTGCAGTAAATTTCTTAATTCTCATTATTTCCCCAACCTTTAATTTATCTTAATAAATAAAGAAAAAAATGTGCCATAAATTTGGTGCATTAATTGGCGCGATTAAATAATGAAATTTCATTTCTTTATGCTTTTTTTGATATCGTCTGGGATAGAATACTTATTTTCTTCTTTTGATTGTTTATAAACAGGCTCCAAAATAACATCATTGGTTTTAGATGTTTGTTCTTTGATACTGCTTTTTTTGTTTTGTTTACGCAAATTATTTTCTTTATAGGGTTCATTTTCGTCTTTTCCCAAGTTTATATTTTTTAATATTGGTTGAATGTTGTTTAAAGTAGAAAATAATTTATCTTCAATAAAATAAAATGTGTGAATTTTATCATATTTAATAATTTGATTGTTTTCGAGAGCTTTCAAAAAAGCATCCAAAGGGACATAGTAAAGATTGTTGTAATATAAGATTGGGAGATGCATTTGAAAAATATTTAAATCATCATCTCTTTTTATTGAAATAAAGAACGAACTGTTTGCAAGTTTGATCGTAATATTTCGATCTAAGTAAATTGAATTATCTTTTATGTTCGCATTAGGGAATAAAATTTTCACTAAGTAATTAATTTCAACATATTCATTTGAATTGAAAAGAACAGTCTTTAGTGCAATTTCTTTTTTATTAAAATAAATCACACTGCTTTGTACGTTTTGAAATGTACAAAATAAAAATACAATAGCAATATAAAAGAAAAAATTACGCATATTTAGTGTCTAAATTAATTTTAATTATCGTAAAAACAAAATCAATCTTGAATTTAAAATTGTTGATAAATAGTTTTGATTTAATTTTTAATTTTTTCGTAAATTAGTTATTGATTTTTTAAAATATGTGGTGTAAGTATGAAATTTACTGCTAAATTATCAGAATTCTCAAAATTGTTGCAGAAAGTTGTTCCAGCTGTTCCTCCAAAATCAACACTTCCAATACTTGAACATTTAAAATTCGATCTGAAAGGTAACATTCTAACAGTTGTTGCAACTGACCAAGACATAAGTATTTTGAGCTCAATTGAAGTTGGCGACCCAGAAGAAGGTGGTGTACTTGTGCCTGCAAGAATGCTCAACGATATTGTTAAAGCACTCGACAATTCAGCTAATTTTACATTTATTAGTGATGTAGAAAATTATGAAATAAAAATAATTACTTCAAGTGGTAATTACAGTATCAAAGGTTTAAACCCAGATGAGTATATTCAATTACCAGAATTATTTGAGAACGAAAAACCTGATTTTTCAAATAACAAATTTAATGTTTCTTTTCCAAAAGGTGTTTTGCAACGTTTAGCTAATAAAACTTCATTCGCCATTTCGACCGATGAATATCGCCCTTCTATGAATGGTGCTTTGTTTCAATTCCGAAATAATTATATCTACACTGTTGCTACTGATAGCTTTCGTTTGGTTAGAGCAAAATCCGAAGACGAAAATTATAAATTTGAAGAAGAATTTGATGTTTTAGTACCACTTCGTATGATGGAATTTTTACGTAAAATTGACGAAGAAGTAAAAATGTCAATGATTATTGGAATGGACAAAATTACACACGTTCGTGTTGATTATAATCATACTGTTATTGTTTCTCGTGTAATTGATGAAAAATTCCCGCCTTATGAATCTGTTATTCCCTCAAATATTAATGCTATCGTAACTTTGGATAGCAAAATTTTCTTGTCAGCTCTGAAAAGAGTTTCGCTTTTTGCCAGTAGTTTTTCTAAATTAGTCAAAATGCGTTTCGAAAATAATGAAGTTTATCTATTTGCAGTGGAAGATTCCTCAGGTAATTTTGCAGAAGAAAAAATCCCTTGTGAATACACAGGCGAAAAGATAGAAGTTGGTTTTAACTGGAAAAATTTAGAAGAAATTGTTGCCAATATTGATTCAAACGAAACTGATAATAATTTAATCGAACTTCAATTTGTTGAACCTATTAAACCAGTATTAGTTATGCCAAAACGTGAAAATCCAACGTTACTTTCACTCATAATGCCGATTAGATATTAATAATTTATGGTAATTCAAAATATCGAAATAAACAATTTGCGTTGCCACCGGCAACGCTTTTTTGAATTTTCTGAAAATTTAAATATAATTTACGGAAGAAATGGCATTGGTAAGACAACTATTTTGGAAGCAATCTCTATTGCTTCAATATCCAAAAGTTTTCTTCCATCAAGCGATGCCATGCTAATTAGAAATGGCGAAAATAGCTATAGCATATCATTAAATGCACTGAATGCACTTAATTTGCAATATTTCATTAAAGTAACTTATGAGCGTGGCGGTAGAAAAGCCATCATCAACCAATTTAACGAGAAGTTATCACCGAAAGAGATAATTGGTAGAATGCCTATTGTTATTCTATCCCCAGATTTTAAAACAATAACAAGCGGAGCTCCAATTTTTAGACGTTCTTTTATCGATAGTATTCTTTGTCAAACAAGCAAACTTTATTTCGAAAACTTGTTGAACTACAAAAAGTGCCTGAAAAATAGAAATAATTTATTAATAAATTTAAAGAAAAATCAATTTTTTGATTCTGATGAATTCAATGAATGGACAAATTTATTAATAAATTATGCCACAGAAATTATTTGGAAAAGAATGGTTTTTCTACGAGAATTTATCCAAATTTTCATTAATGAATATCGAAAAATCGCTAATGATTATGATGATGTTAATACAGAATATATCCCATTTGCATTCCAAAATATTCAATCATTAATTGACAAAAATGAAATTAGAACTATTCTCGAAAGTATTGCAAAAAAATATGCGAATATTGAAAAAGTCAGATATCAAACGATGTTCGGACCTCACAAAGACGATTTGCTTATAAAAATAAACGGTGGAGTTGCAAAAGAATACGCTTCGCAAGGTCAGCATAAAACATTATTAATTGCTTTAAAATTAGCAGAGTTTTTGTACATTAATGCTCACAATTCTGAACAACCAATTGTTCTTTTTGATGACATATTTTCAGAACTTGATGAAAATAGAAGTGCCAGAGTATTAGAGCTTATGGATTTTAATCGAAATCAAGTTTTTATAACACTCACAAATCCTCAGATATTGAAAATGCATAAAAAATTTAACCAAATTAATTTTATCGATATTTAATTTTGAGTTTATTTTATTAATTAAAAATTATTAGTAAATTAACAATATTAGCGTATATTTGTAAAAAATAAGTTTTAAGGAATAAATTATGCAAAAAATTGATTTACAATTGATTTTATTAGATAAAGCACCTTTTTTATTTAAAAAATTTCCATCGTTTATTTCAATTTTTGTTTTATTTTTATTTGAAAAACTCTTAAAAATTAAACTTATAAATAGCTTTATCGAAAGAAATCGTCATTTGAAAGGTATCGACTTTATAAATAACTTATTTGATGAATTGAATTTCACTTACAATGTTTCAGACAAATCAAAAAATAGAATTCCAGCAGAAGGAAAGGTTATAATTGTATCTAATCATCCTTTGGGCGGACTTGATGGACTTGCATTGCTAAAAGCAGTCTATGAAGTTCGCCAAGATGTTAAAATCGTTGCAAATGATATATTAGCAAATATTGAAAATTTAAAAGATTTGTTTTTACCTTTTGATTTATTTAATCCTATCGGTCAGAAAGTAAATATAAAAAATATAGAATTAGCTTTGACAAATGATGAAGCAGTAATATTTTTCCCTTCTGGTGAAGTTTCAAGGCTTACTTTTAAAGGAATACGAGATGGGAAGTGGAAAAAAGGTGCCCTTCATTTTGCAAAATCTACAAAAGCTCCCATTTTACCAGCTTTTATAAAAGGACGAAATAGCGTTCTTTTTTATGCCTTATCGTTTATTTGGAAACCAATTGGTATGTTCCTTTTGCCAAGAGAACTTTTTAAACAGAAAAATAAAACTATTACGATAAAATTTGGTGATTTAATTCCACCTGAAAGTTTTGAAAAAGTAGCTGACCAAAAATTACAAATAAATTTATTAAAAAAACACACTTATAGGATTGGAAAGGGGAAAAGTGGAATATATAAAACTGAGAAGACTATTATACATCCAGTTTCGGCAAAGCTTTTAAAAAGTGATTTATTGAAGTCGGATTTACTTGGACAAACCTATGATGGGAAAAAAATTTACGTTTGCAAAAAAGATACAGCTCCTAATATAATGCGTGAAATTTCTCGGTTGCGTGAGATAACTTTTAGAAAAGTAGGCGAAGGAACAGGTAAATCTGCGGACACTGATATTTATGATAATTATTACCATCATATTGTACTTTGGGACGAAGACGTCCTTGAAATAATTGGTTCTTATAGACTGGGTGTTACAAAAGAAATAATTGCCCAATATGGAGTGGAAGGTCTATATAATTCTTCGCAATTTTTTATCCATCCTGAATTTAATGAAGTACTAACACAATCTATTGAACTTGGACGTAGCTTTATTCAGCAAAGATACTGGCGCAGTAATGCTCTCGATTATATTTGGCAAGGGATTGGTGCATTTATTAAAAAAAATCCAGATATTAGATATCTTTGGGGAGCTGTTAGTATAAGCAATTCTTACAGTGAATTTGCAAAAGTATTAATTGTCTATTATTACAAAAAGTGGTATCAAGGAAATGAAAAATATGCTACTCCTATGACACCATTTGTAATATCAAAACTTCAAGAAGAAGAAGCAAGTGCAATACTTAATGGCTCCTCTTACGAAGAAGATTTTAGAATTCTTAAAAATACATTAAAAACAATGGGATATTCTGTTCCAATCTTATACAAACGATACACTGAATTGTGTAATTATGGTGGTGCTAAATTTATATCTTTTAGTGTTGATGAAAGTTTTATGAATGCAATTGATGGTTTAATATTAGTTGATTTGTATGATTTGAAAGATGAATATAAAGAAAGATATTATCAAATGAAAAGTTTTGTAAATGCCTAATTCTTTTTTAAAAAAAGAGACGTTTTAGCAATTTGCATAAATCTTTAACGTCTCTTTTTTATTTGTTTTATATTTTAATTCAATTTTATGATAAATGATGAAGCTATAACACTTGCAGCAGAAACAATTAAAAATTCCCTGAAAAATGTTATAATAACACATATTAATCCAGATGGTGATGCAATTGGCTCATCGCTTGCATTGTATTTTGCTATAAAAGTGCTGAATCACGAAGCAATCATTATTATTGATTCAGATGTGCCACATTTCCTTAAATTTTTGCCAGGTTCTGAACAAATTGAACTTTATAATCCAACACGGCACGATAGAATTTTCAGAGAATGCGACACTGTTTATTGCCTGGATTTTAACTCAATCAAAAGGATGCGTTCAATATATAATATTTTCAACGCAATAAGTGCAAATAAAGTGCTAATTGATCATCATATTGAGCCTCAAGATTTTTGTAACGTTTGTATTTTGGATTTTGATGCATCATCAACTGGTGAAATTATTTGGCGTATATTAAAAAAATTAGATATAAAGATAGATTCAAACATAGCATCTGCTCTATACACTGCCATTATGACTGATACAGGTAGCTTTCGCTTTGAAAGGACTAACAGCGAAATACACCGTATTGTAGCTGAATTAATCGATTGCGGAGCAAATCCAACGGAAATTTATGAAAAAGTATATAATCAGAACTCTTTAAATATTGTTAAATTGCTCGGTTTGGCTTTAGCCTCTCTGGAGCTTTTTTACGATGGAAAATTATCTGTTATGACGATTACTGATGAAATGTTCAGGAACACTCAAACAAATGATGATGATATTGAGGGGTTCGTCGAAAAAACATTAATGATAAAAGGAGTTTTGGCAGGAATATTAATCACGGAGGTTGCTCGAAAAAAAGAAATACGTATTTCTATTCGTTCAAAAGGCGATATTAATGTTCGTGAGTTAGCTTATAGGTTTGGCGGAGGTGGTCATTTGAATGCATCAGGTGTTCGAATTTATGGAAGTGATTTTCAAACAACAAGGAAAATGATTATAAATGAAGCCCAAAACTTGTTCAAATAAACAACTTTTCTTTTATTTTGAAATAATCACCAAAATAGTTAATTTTGTAAATCAAGCTCGGCGTGTAGCGCAGCCCGGTTTAGCGCACTACTTTGGGGTAGTAGGGGTCGCTGGTTCAAATCCAGTCACGCCGACATTAAGTCTGTGAGCTTATGCCACAGATTTTTTATTATTAAAATTAATTTATTATGAGAATTTTTTTCGTAAAAGTTTATCTTTTTAGTTTAATTTTTATCTCACTGACAAGTTATACTTTTGCCAGAGAAGCTGATACTTTAGATACCAATAAAAGTTCTAAAATAGAAACTACTCAAATAAAATATGAAACAAAATCACCTTCCGGTGCTATTATTCGTTCGTTAATTATTCCAGGGTGGGGGCAATATTATGTCGGTTCTTATTGGAAAGCTCCAATTTTCTTTGCTGGTACTACCACTTTGACATATTTTATTATCAAAAACAATAATGATTTTAATAAGTTTAACGATATATATCGAAGTTTGGCTGATAAAAACACTAATGAAGCTCTTTTGCTGAAAAATAAAAAAGAATATTTTCGTGATAATAGAGATTTAGCTGCATTTTATTTGCTTGGGGTTTATGTTCTATCTGCAGTTGATGCATACGTTGGAGCACATCTGTATGATTTTACAGTTGATGACAACCTATCAATGAATTTTCGATACAATAATAACAATTTTTATGTTGGTTTAAAATATCATATAAAATAATTACGTTAATACAATTTTAGAAAACATTATAAGGTGTATAAATGAATGTAAAAACATACGAAGAAGCTGAAAGACTACAACAAATTAGAAACAAGAAAATTTATAAGAAACTGCTCGATCAAGATACTTCTTTAATAATAGATGATCCACTCGAAAACACAATAGTTTTAAATATGGGACCTCAGCATCCTGCAACACACGGTGTTTTAAGAGTTCTTTTACGATTAGATGGCGAAACTGTTGTAAACTGTGTGCCTGAGCTTGGTTATTTGCATCGTGGTTACGAAAAACTTGCTGAAAATGTAACATATCATGAGTTCATACCTCACACAGATAGGCTGGATTATTTATCGCCAATGTCCAACAATGTTGCTGTTGCTCTGGCAATTGAAAATGCGTTGGGTATTGAAGCACCACCTCGTGCTCAATGGATAAGAACGCTTGTTGCTGAAATGGCACGTATTTCATCTCATCTTATGGCAATGGGCTCTACTTGTATGGATGCCGGTGCTATGACTATACTTCTCTGGACATTTACTGAAAGAGAAAAGCTTTATGATATATTTGAGCTGATATGTGGTGCTCGCTTTACAACAAGTTACACACGTATAGGTGGTGTTGCAAACGATATTCCTGAAGAAGCTTTAGTAAAACTTAAAACTTGGCTTGATGCTTTCCCATCAGAACTTGAATACGCAGAAAAATTAGTCAATCGCAATAGAATATTTTTAGATAGAGTTTCTGGTATTTGCTATATTTCACCAGAAAAAGCTATTGAACTTGGTCTTACAGGACCAACTCTACGTGGCTCAGGAATAGCACGCGATTTAAGACTGGACGAGCCTTATCTTGTCTATAACGAATTAGATTTCAATGTTATAACATTTAGTCAAGGCGATGTTTGGGCACGATATATGGTACGTGTTCAAGAAATGAAAGAAAGTGCTAAGATTCTGCGACAAATTTTAGAGAAAATGCCGCAAGGCGAAGTTATAGCAAATAAACCGAAAGCTGTCCTTCCGAAGAAAGCATCAGTTTATACTAAAATGGAAGAGCTAATAAACGATTTTATGCTGATAAATTTTGGTGCAGCTCCGCCAGTTGGAGAGACATATACTGCAATAGAAGCACCAAAAGGTGAACTCGGCTTCTTTATTGTATCCGATGGAACTGGTCATCCTTGGAAAATGAAGATACGATCACCATCGGCTGCTAATTTGCAATCCTTACCCGATATGGTAATAGACTCGATGGTTGCGGATGTTATCCTTGCAATAGGATCAATTGATCCTGTAATGGGCGAAGCTGACAAATAGCAACAATTCTTTACTGTTCAGTTGGGATGTATGCTTTGACTAAATTACGTGCAATGATTGGAACCGCATCGTAAACTTTATCCTCTTTTTTAAATATATCACGCACTTGATATTCGGGCTTAGGTAATTTTGTTGCAACATCGTATATATAAGCATTAATCAAGAATCTCTTAGCTTGTATTTTGAAATTACCAGTTATAACATCCCGAACATTCAACTTTTGAATTGCCGCCCATAAATCAGATTCATATTGTGGATTATTAGGATCTATATTAATTTCAGCTAAAACTAATTCAACTGAATCAATTGGAATAATGTGAAAATATTTACTGTTTGGATCTAAACTTAATAGCTCTTTAACCAACGAGTCTTGTAAATTATAACACCATTCATTGTATTGAACGTTACCATCCATATTATTAAAAGGAATAACTGCAATTCTTACTTGTGAAAAAATGTTAGTTGTTAGAACTGTAAAAGCAACAACCGTAAGAAAGAAAATCTTTTTCATATTGCAGATTCCTTAATTTTAATTTAAAGCTAAATTAACATAATTTTCATAAATAAAAAAATATTAATAATGAAATTACAACCTTTTTATGATATAATTTTTATTTTTCAAAATCTCTATAATACCATCTTTTCCTAAAAAATGAGCAGTTCCTGCTATAACGAAATGGATTTTACCAGATTTATGGAAATTATCGATTTTATCAGCCATTTTTAGGTTTCGATTAGTTAAGAGTCGTTCCTTGAATAATTCGCTGATTTCGCTTGTATCATTTTCCAATTCTATCATAAATTTACTAATCTTTTTCTCATCACCGTTAATGTACGCATCAATTAATTCATTTATTTTAGAGCTGCCATTTGGTGAACCAGTTAGGATATATTCAACTACTAAATTATTCAAACTATACGGCAAACTGTCGAAAATATTAATTTGTTCTGCTGTACTTTCAAGTTCATAAACAGGAATATTATTTTCATTTGCTTTTTTCAAAAAATATGTATCTATTCCATATTCTGACGATAATCCTTCTTCTGTGTACTCTGAAATACTTGCAACCATAGCAGCAAACCAAGGTTTGAATTTATTGTATATTTCTTTTGTAAATCCACTACTTTCCAAAATTATGCTTAAATTATTAAAAGTTTCTTGTGAAAGAGTTCCTTCCAGAGTTCTACCATCGAAATACATTGCCTTTTGAGCAATTGCGAAAGGATCAGTATTATTTAAATTTATTTCAAGTACTAAAATTTCGGATTTATCGAAAGCACCTAATATTTTTTGTGGTAATGGAAATAATTTTTCATTTCCCAGATGTATTGAACCAAGCAAATATGTTGTATTTTTATATTCTGGGTCTTTCATTTCCCAAATAAAAAAATTATATTTTTCAGCAGAAATTAATTTAATAGAGTAAAATAAAATTAATAAGCCATAGATTAAATATTTTTTCATATTATTTTACTCCTTAGAACATTTTCAATTGTTTGAGCAATCATTTCACGAACACCTGAATAAATTGGATCATCGTGACCGGAATATACAGTTTTAATTTTAAGTCGTTCCAGTCGCAATAAAACATCTAAATATTCTTTTGTATATGATCCGCCAGGTGTTTTAATATGTAGTTGAGTATCGCCAGAAAAAAGCACACCTTCTTCGGGAACATAAATACAAATGGAGTCGTGCGAATGACCGGGAGTATGTAATATTTGTGCATCTCTATCACCGATGTGGATCCATTTACCATCGCGTGCTTTTTCTGTAACTCCATCAATCATAGAAAAAGCGATTACTTTTGGGTTGTATTCTGCTATAACCTTTTTTAATCCACCAGAATGATCAAAATGCTCATGTGTCAAGATAACTTGTTCAACACGTTTTTTCCCAACACCTGTGGACATATTTTCGATTTGTTGTATTATAAAGCCATCAGTACCAACGTCAATCAGAGTATTAACATCATCAATTGCATTCCAATCGCCTTGGACGAAATAAACATTGCAAGAATATACATTAGGATTTTTATCAAGCAAAGTAACTTTCATAGTTAAATCTTCCTAAAAATATTTGCATCAGTACAAACTTTCTCGAATAAATGGGCACATTCATCAGGCATATTCTGTGTTTGCTCTGTTGTTAAAAAGCCACCTGGTAGCAAAACAGAATGGAACATTTTAATAACATCTACTCTTTCGTTCGGCTGAAAATGCAGTAAAACATTTTTGCAAATTATTGCATTAAAGCCACTCTCAATAGGTTGAAGCGATAGCAAATTATGTTGCTCAAACCTTAAACTATTTCTGATAATGTCATTAATTCTATAATTATTACTATCATCAAATTTATGGAAATATTTCTCCAAAATGTTTGGTGGCATTCGTGATAAATCGGAGTAAGGATAGACACCATTTGTTATTATTTCTTTGAAATTGCTTGATTCATCAATATCTGTCGCTAAAATATTAACTTTTTTATATTTCTCAGGACCAATTGCTTCGCATAGTATTATTCCAAAAGTATATGGTTCAGGACCCATAGCGCAACCAGCATCCCATACTTTTATTTTTGAATAGCTGTCTATTTGTGGTAACAAAAAATTTGTTAGTTGCTCTAATGTGTGACGATCTCGAAAAAAGAAGGTAAAAGCCATAAAACTCCAAATATAAGTTAAAGTTTAGATAATTCAATTATACGAATATATTCAATTTCTGAGATTGGCATTACAGACAGTCGTTGCTGCTTAACAAGGGCTATGTTTTTCAAAACAATATCATTTTTTACGGTTTCTAAACTCACAGGTTTTTGCAACATTTCTTTGAATGCAAGTTCAACAGCAAGCCAACGTTTATCATCTGATGTAGGATCAGGAAAAGCTTTTTTTGTAACCTCTGCTATCCCGACAATTGCTTTATTGATATTGCTATGATAAATAAGCACAATATCGCCCAATTCCATTTTTGCAAGATTGTTTCTTGCTTGATAGTTTCGCACTCCATCCCAAACTGTCTTTCCATCTCGTTTTAAGTCTTCAATGGAGTATGTTTCTGGGTCAGATTTAGCAATCCAGTATGCCATTATTTTTTTAATCCTTCGTATAATAATTCTTCTAATTTTAATGGATAAGTTTTTCCATAATAAATATTATAATCTAAAGTGTCTGCTATCGAATATACAATTTTTGATTGTTTAATGATGTAAAATGAAGGCAATGTTGAAAGCACAATCACACTGTCGTAAGGATGTCGTGAACGCAACGAACTAAGTGAATAAAACTCAACATTACTATTGCTAATTCCTGCTTGTTGTAATATTTTATATAACTGCGGGAAACGTGTATATTTTAGTCCAGGACAAGCACACGAAGGCATACTATAAATTATAATTTTATGAATAGCTGGATTATAAACTTGCACTATTTGTTTTAAAAGATTTGTATCTACTTGATATTTATCATATTCCTCGTAGAACCAACCATATCCAGGCAACTTGTTTAGGTCCTGAATTTTATAGGGAATTGCATTTAAAATTGTGTCATCATTAGAGCAACCATATAAAAATGTAATTACTAAAATTAAATAAAAAATTTTAAAGTTTTTCATTGCAGACCTTTACTGACAATTCTCAAAATTCGATTGATATGTTTTATATAACGATTTAATATCGATAAAATTAATGTCTGATTCTATATATTGTTTAGCAATATTTTTTGCCGAAGAAACCAATTCCTGAGATCTAATTCCATTATTTATTGAATGCCAAGCTTCTAAATAAGCTGCAAGATGGTCAGCCCAACGGACTATTTTCCCATCAAGTGGGGAATACCAATCACTGTTATATTTTTCGGTTATTTCTTTATTTGTTAAGTCTGTTTTAATTTCGCCGTTAATGATAACTTTATTCTCAAATTCATTTTGTGTGAAGTATTTTATTTCATCGATCCATGCTGGTTCAATATGCGGGAAAATTTCTTTTTCAGCTAAAGTTTTTTCCAAATCAGAAATGTGTTTATCAAACTCTGGTGATGATCTTTTAACAGGCGAAATTATGTCTCGTGTTACTGCCTCAGGTAAATCGTGCAAAAGTCCACAGAAAAAGTTATTATACATTCTACGATTGCAAAAATTTAAGTTTTTTGTGAAAAAATAAACGAGTGTTGCTACAAGCATTGTATGCCCAAGCACAGAAGTTTTAGGCACTCTTGGAGTTTGAGCCCAGCGAATCTGAAAACGTAACTGTCCACATAAATCAATAAAATTATTAATGGAACTATTTGAAATAAGTTTATTTATTCCGATAAGCTCGCAAGGTGGTTCTGTATATTTTTTAATCTCTTGAAGGAGTTCGCTTTCTATGCTTAAATTTTGAAAATTATTTGGATTGCTTGTGCGAACAATTTGGAATTCCCAAAAACTTGAGTATATATGTGCAGCATTTAGTATTCTTGTTGTGATATTTTCTTCTTCGTTACCAAATAGGTATTGATGAAGTTCTTCACAAGTTTGTTCGTCGTTAATTTTAGGTTTCAATTGTTGGTAAATGTATTCATTAAGTTTTTTGAAAACGGTTTTATTCTTCTTAATTTCTCTATAAATTGGAGATTTTATGTCGGATATAACTATTCGTCTTAGATATTCAAAAACACTATTTCTTACAAGCAATTCCCAATCAACATTTTTGCCAGACATTTCTTCATATTTCCCTAATACGTAAGCAATTATCATCTTGTGGGAGTGCTTGTCAATTTCGATAAAATCCATTGGTCGAACTCTATCGTTCCACCTTTGAATATGAAATCCACGAAAAATTTCATTTATTAACTCATAGTTCGCTATCATAATTATCTGAACATTCTTTCAAGTTGCCAATTATAAGTCGTTATTGATTTTTGTCTATAAGGTGTTTCGTCGTATTCAAATTCGTATTCTGTTTCGCAATTCAAAATTGCCTCCTTAATTACACCACGTGGCAAAACAACAAGCTTCATTTTCCCAGTACCTTTTAGATTCCTAATATCTACAAGCTCATTTATTCCAAAAATATTATTTTTTAGGCTTTTACCAGTTAATTTTTTAAAAGTTCCTTCAATTGTGTATTCTTTTGGCGAAAATTCAGTAAGTTTTACTTCGGCTGTGTCGCTGTAATAAGCACCATTAACCCATATTTCAAAAAATCTTTTCCAAATTTCATCTTTTGTAACTGCATATTCTGGCAATAAATTTTTCGGAATGTCTGGTATAAATTTCATAAAACTTGGCAATAAAGATCTTTCCCATACAAACTTGGCATCAGGATCTTTAATCCCATCTTCAGGATGATTGATCTTGTAATTTAAAGTGTCGAGCATTTCACCTGTAATTTTAACAACCTCATTATACGGAGAATATGTCATATAAAATTCACGCCCAAGTAATGTTGAATAAGTCAAAAACTCGTGTGTTTCATAAGGGAAATCTGTATCGTCATCTTGAGAATTGTATTTGTATTGTTTACCATCGCTTGTGGTTAGCTCATAGCGAAGCGAGTCGAAGGATACCCTAACGTCATTAAAACCTTTTTCTGGAAAAGAATTTTGAACCATCGTTATGAAAAATTGTACTTTGCGAGTATAGTTAAGTTCTTTTTTAGTTTTTAAGTCTGTTCGTGTGATTTTTGATTCCTCTGTAAAGACAAAATTGTGAAAAATATTAATACCAAATTTAAATGCTAACCTAAATTTTTCACTTGAAACTGCATCGCCCTGTGGCAAACCTTTTTGTGTTTGTGCAAAAATAGCAAATTGGGAAAATACTAGTACTAAAAACCAACTGATTAACTTTTTCATTTTCAATTTAAAACTTTTGAAACATAATAAATAGCAAAAGTTGAAATTGTCATACCATCATAAATTTCACCAGACTTAATTTTACTAACAATTTCATCTAAAGAAAGTTGCAAAATTTCTATCTCTTCACTTTCGTCAAGCGATTGAGAGGTAAATTCGGAAACTTTTGCGAGAAAAACATTACAAATTTCGTCAGTTACCCCATTAAAAGGATTAAACTCACCAATCTTATATATTTCACTTGCAATAGCCCCGGTTTCTTCTTTTAATTCATCTAATGCAGATTCAAAAGCAGTAGAGTTATTTTTTATTCCGCCACCAGGAAATTCAATGCTAAATTTTTTGTCTAAAAATCTGTATTGTTTTGTTAAAATAAATCTATTATCTTCAGTTTGTGGAATAATCATTACAGAACCATTTGTATGAACATAATAATATTTGCCAATGTTTCCATTTGGCAAATAATATTCATCAATTAAATATTCCCAATATGGATTTTTATTAATTAACTTACTCGTGATCTTTTTAAATTTATCATTATCCACAACAATCAACCAACTCGCATTGTTCGAACATAATAGATAATTCAATAGCAGCATTTTCATCCGAATCTGAACCATGAACCGCATTTATAGATTTGTTCTCACCATATTTTTTTCTCAAGGTGCCTTCTTCCGCTTGCAAAGGGTCAGTAGGTCCCAAAAGCTTTCTAAATTCATCAACCGCATTTTCTTTTTTCAGTGCCATTATTACAATCGGTCCACTTGTAATGTACTGTATCAAATCGTCGTAAAAAGGTTTTCCTTTATGAACTCCATAAAATACGGAAGCTTTTTCTGGTTTAAGTCTTGTCATTTTCATACCAATTATTTCAAAATCCGCATTGATAATATCTTTAATAATATCACCAATAAACTTTTTCCTGACTGCATCAGGTTTAATAATACATAAAGTTTTATTGTTCATAATTATACCAAATAAAATTACAAATTTTATTTATCTTTTAAAAACTCTAAAAGCTTAGAACTTTGTTAATTTTTTCAAACACTTTTTTCTCGTTTGGCAAAACGTCTTCTTCATAAACTGGTGCATAAGGTATATGGCTATCCTTTGCGGCTAATCTTTCAACAGGTGCATCTAACCAATGGAATGCTTCTTGAGCAATAGTGGCGGCAATTTCAGCACCAAAACCAGTTGTTAAAGTATCTTCGTGAACAATCAAAGCTCGCCCTGTTTTCTTTACTGATGAAAGTATTAATTCTTTATCCCAAGGAATAATGGTTCTTAAATCAATAATTTCAATTGTTTTGCTATTTGTTTTTTCAAAATTTTTAGCGGCATTTATACTGTCTTTTACACCCATTCCGTAAGTAATGATTGTAAGATCTTTACCTTCTTTAACGACTTTTCCTTTTCCAAATGGTATAAGATAGTTTTCATCGGGTTCAATCGTTCTTGAAAATGGGAGACGGTACATACCTTTATGTTCGCAGAAAATAACTGGATCTTGCAACCTACAAGCGGTTTTGAGCAATCCTTTTGCATCAGCAGCATTGCTTGGATAAGCAATCATAAGACCAGGAATATGTGAAAATATTGATTCAATATTCTGCGAATGGCATAATCCTCCGTGTATGTATCCTCCAACGGCTACTCTAATTACCATCGGGCAACTGAAACCTCCATCAGAGCGATAACGTAATGTTGCAACTTCGTTCTTGATTTGCATAAATGCTGGCCAGATATAGTCTCCGAATTGAATTTCAACAACAGGTTTAAAACCTCTCACAGCAAGTCCTAATGCAACACCAACAATTGATGCTTCGGCAAGTGGAGAGTTAAATACTCGTTCTTCACCAAATTCATAAGTTAGACCTCTTGTTGCAGTAAACACACCACCTTTCGGATCAGCAATATCTTCGCCAAAAATGAGCATTTTTGGATTGTGTCGCATTTCTTCCGCTAATGCGTGATTTATTGCATCTACCAATACAATTTGGTTGCCTTCTTTGGGTTCCTCATTTGCATATGGTAAATTGTGAGTTTCTACAGGAGCAAATATATGTTTTGTAGAATCTTCCGCAACAGGATCAGGGCGTCCCCAAGCCCAATCAGCAGCTTCGTCAATTTCTTTTTTGACTTCATCCCAAAAATTATTTATCTCATCTTCAGTTGAAAGTCTTGAATTAACTAAGTAATTGGCTAAACGTTTGATACAATCTTTTTCCGATTGAATTTTTGCAAGTTCTTCTTCTTTGCGATATTTCTTATGATCATCAGATGACGAGTGTGGAAGCAATCTTTCGACGAGTGCGTGCATAAGCACAGGACCTTTACCGCTGTTTATATATTCAATTGCTTCTTTCGCTGCTTTTACTGAAGCAATATAATCAGTTCCATCGAAAGTCATCATCTTCAAATTCTGATAGCAACAGAAAGTGTGTCCAACATTGCCGCCCATAGATTGCTTTTCTCTTGGAACTGAAATCGCATAACCGTTATCTTGTATGCAAAAAATTACTGGTAATTTATCTCGTGATGCCCAATTTACAGCTTCATAGAATTCACCTTGGCTTGTAGTACCCTCACCCGAAGCAACATAAACAATTTCGTTTGTGCCAAGCTTTTTCGAAGCAAGAGCTGTTCCAACGGCATTTAAAAATTGTGTGCCAGTAGGGGAGGATTGGGTTGGTAAATTCAACTTAGGATGACCATAATGTCCAGGCATTTGACGACCACCAGTAGCAGGATCTTCTGCTTTACCAAAAGCTAACAAAAAATATTCCTTAGGTGTGAAACCTCGTGCATAAACAAAAGCTAAATCTCTATAATAAGTCCAGCCCCAAGCTTTATCGTCAAGCTGAAAACCAATGGCTGTTTGAACTGCTTCGTGTCCGCTACCTCCAATATGGAAAAAGGACTTTCCTTGTTTGACTAATGTTAAATGCTTTTCATCTGTATAACGAGCTTTCATCATATTTTTCAAAGCACGAATCAAATCATCTGTTGATAAACCAAGTTCTTTATAAATATTTTCATCTCTTGAGTTAATATCAATATATTTTGAGGAACAACTTTCGCTATCACTTTTTGCACAGGGTGAACCAATTTTTGATTCTTCAATAGCTTTTCGAATTATTTCCTCAGTGTTGAATTCTGATTGATTTGTTTTGAGATTTTGATTTTTCTTTGCCATAATGTACTCTGAAAATTAAAAAAAAACACTTATATTTAATTAAAAATTTTGCACCATTAATTGTAAAGAAATGGTAAAATGTCTTGGAAAAACATTAACTTTCACGAAAGAATAAAAAAAATATTGCAAAAAACAATACTTGAAAAAAAAATACCGAGTGCTTATTTATTTTGGGGAATAGAAGGTGTTGGTAAATCAGCAATCGCTATAGAATTTGCAAAAACTTTGAATTGTATTCATCCGATTATAAAAGAGGATACTATTAACTCCTGCAATGAATGTCGCTCTTGTAAACAATTTGAAAATTTATCACATCCCAATTTAACTTTGGTATTCTCTCTACCACCTGGGAAAGGAGCTGATAGCAGCGATAATTCCCTTGCTAAACTATCAGATGAGCAAATTGATTTAATTAAAGAGCAGTTAGTTGCAAAAGCACATAATATTTATCATAAAATTTCAATACCAAACGCAACTCAAATAAAAATCAATTCTATAAGAGAAATCAAACGCAACTTGTCGCTTACCTCTAATATTCCAGGTTGGCGAGTTGCTATAATACTGAATGCTGAAGAAATGACAACTGAAGCAGCCAATGCTTTTCTTAAAACACTTGAGGAACCGCACGAACGTATTACAATCATACTTATAACGTCTAAAAAGGAGATGTTATTACCAACAATAATTTCCCGTTGCCAACAAATTTATTTTGAACCTATTCCAGAAAATCAATTAGCTGAATATTTAATTAAAGAATACTCTATTTCTCATGCTGAGGCAAAAATTATCGCGAATTTTTCACAAGGATCAATTTTAACAGCAAAAGAGTTTATTGATAGCAATATAGCGGAAATTCGAAATAGCATAGTGGAATTATTAAGAATAGCCCTAAAAAATTCCTACAGATTTGAGTTGTCTGAAAAAATTGAGGAACTTATTGGTACAAAAAACAAACTTAATGTCGAAACTCATCTAAGACTACTTCAAAATTGGTTCCGAGATTGTTTCATAATGTTGAAAACAAACAATTCTGATAAAATTATTAATTTAGATTTGCAAGATAGGATTCGAAAATTTATTGAATTGTTTCCAAATGCTAATTATCAGTCAATCATAAACGAAATTGAAAATTCAATATATAAAATAAGGCGAAATGTAAACTTGCAGCTTATTGCATATTCATTGTTTCTTAAAATTAGATTGAATTTACTAGATAAATGATTAATTTTGCAAAAAAATTAATTCTATATGTTAAAAAGTATCTACATAAAAAACTTTGCAATAATCGAAGAACTTGAACTAAATTTTCATTCTGGCTTAAATATATTGACTGGTGAGACTGGTGCTGGCAAATCAATTATAATAGATGCTATTTCGCTTGCTTTTGGCGAAAGAGCATCATCAGAAGTCGTCCGAAAAAATTCAAATAAGGCAATAATTGAGTGCGTTTTCGATATATCTAAAATTAAGGAAAGTTTAAATTTATCTGACTTTACCGATTTTATTGATAATGATGAGTTAATTTTTCGCAGAGAAATACCTTCGAAAGGCAACAGCCGCTCTTTTTTGAATGACACTCCGATTTCAACAAGCAAATTGCGTGAAATTTCAGATATGTTGGTCGATTTCCTCGGTCAATATGAACACCAAACTTTACTTAAAAGTATCAATCATTTAAAAATCTTAGATGAATTTGCTAACAATACAGACCTAATTAAAGAATACCAAACTCAATTAAAAGAGTTGACAGAACTAATTTATCACTTAAAAGAGTATAAAAATCGTCGTGAGGAACTCTTCGAAAAAAAAGATGAAATTAAAAACAAACTTAACTTAATTTTGCAAATCGATCCAAAGCCTAATGAAGATGAAGATATCAACACAAAACTTAAACAAATCGAAAATGCAGAATTTTTAACTAATTTAGCTTTTGAACTATACAGTTTAATATACAATAGCGAGACCTCTTGCTACCAATATCTTAACAGAAGTAAAAAGTTAATTGACACACTTTCCAAATACGAAAGTAGATTTTTAGAATTCGAAAAAGAAATATCATCAATTTCAATTAGTTTAAAAGAATTCGCATCATTTGTAAAAGATTTTTTAGACTCAATTGATTTTAATGCAGAAGAAATCGAACAAATGCGACAAAGATACGCAGATTTGAAAAAATTAATCCGACAATTTGGATCGATAGAAGATGCTTTATTGATGAAAGAAAAATTAAGTAAAGATATTGAACTTATTGATAAATATGAGTTTAAAATTGAAGAACTAAAATCAAATATAACTGCTAAATCAAAAAAAATAGGCGAATTAGTTGATTTGGTTGAAAAAGGGCGTCAGGATAAAGCTAAAATTTTATCAAGTCTGGTAGTGGAAAAACTTAAAAGTCTTGGTATTGAAAATTCCAAATTTGAAGTTAAATTTGATTATTCTTTAATAAACGACGTTGATTTAGTTTTTGAAATACCAGCTATATGTTATAATAATCAATATCATAAGGCACTTAGCAATGGTATTTCGCAATGCGAATTTCTAATTTCAACTAATCCTGGATACGATGTGCAACCTTTAAAAAATGTAGCTTCTGGTGGTGAAATATCACGAATTATGCTTGCAATAAAAAGTATTATAGCGAATTTTGATAAGATGCCGCTTTTAATTTTCGATGAAATTGATACTGGAATAAGTGGAAAAATTGCTCAAAAAGTTGCTCTTGAACTGAAAAATTTAGCAAAATTTCATCAGGTTATAGCAATAACTCACCTTCCTCAAGTTGCAGCCGCAGGCGAGAGAAATTTTGTTGTTGAAAAGATCGTGCTTTTAGATGATACTTTTGTTAAAGTTAAACAATTGAACGAAAAAGAAAAAATTTATGAAATTGCAAAATTATTAAGTGGAGAAAAAGTAACAGAAAGTTCTGTTAATAATGCTGCTGAACTAATTAAATCGGTTGCCAAATGAACGATTTCTCCTCATCAATGATGAGCTGCGAAGAAATGCAAGAATATCTTGTGGGACATATAAGTCCGCTTGATATCAATAAAATTATCGCAGGATATGAAATGAGCGACGAAGCTTTTAAAGATATTTTATTCATTGATGGTAAACCTTTCTTTTTTCACCTGACACGTGTTGCTCGTATTATAATAACTGAATTGCAAATTTATGATGCCGATTTGATCATTGCTGCATTTCTTCACGATTATTCTAAAATCGCTAATTCTATTTCTAAAGAAATTCTTGCTTTCAATTTTGGAGCTTATTTAACATATCTGGTTGATTTACTTTCGCTTGATGTTGAAGAGGCAGTATACATTACAGAAAATTACATAGATGAGACTAAATTTCCTTTTGACGATTATTTAGTAATTAAACTTGCAGAAGAAGTTGATTATTTTAGATATTGTATCAATAATTTAGAAGTAAATTTGCTTGGAAGATTATGTGATTTAAATAAGAAACTCCTGCCTATTGCCCGCAGAAGTTCTTCAAATGCAGTTATGTATTTATTAAATGAATTAAATAATTTGAAAAATAAACTTATAAATTAAGCTATTTTAACTATTACTTTGCCTACCTGCAATCCTTTTGACATTATTTCAATTTCTTGTGATAATTCTTCAAGCGTTACTTCTTTTATTAAAAAACTATAATTTTTCAATCTATACTCACCAAAGATTTTGTTCCATATTTGGAGACGTTTTGGCATTGGAGTTTCAGCGGAAGCAATACCTACAAGTCTAATACCACGCAGAATAAAAGGAAAGATATTTGTGTTAAGATCTGTGCTTTCGACCATACCACAATTGCAAACAATACCGTAATCAAATGTTGAGCGTAGGATTGAAGAGAGTGTATTTCCACCAACATTGTCTAAAGCGGCAATCCATTTTTTTGCTAAGAGCGGTTTACTTGTTGTATCGTAAATTTCCTTCCGATGAATGACTTCGCTTGCTCCTATTTGTTTTAAGTAGTCAGTTAGTTCCAATTTGCCAGTTGAAGCAACTACTTGGTAACCTAATTTAGCAAGCATTGCGACTGCAAGAGTGCCTACTCCGCCCGTTGCCCCTGTTATAAGCACTTTCCCGCTATTAGGTGTTATGCCGTGCTCTTGAAACTCCAGAATTGCAGTTGCAGCTGTAAAACCAGCAGTGCCATAAATCATAGCCTCTCTTGTAGTTACATCCGCAGGTAATGGTACAATCCAATCAGCAGGAACTCGTATGTATTCAGCGAAGCCACCCGAAGTATTCATTCCCAAGTCGTAACCTGTTACAAGAACTTTATCGCCTGCTTTAAACTTTGAGCTTCCGGTTTCAATAATTTCACCAGCGGCGTCAATCCCTGGTGTATGTGGATAATTACGAGTTATGCCACGATGACCATTTGCAGAGAGCGTATCTTTATAATTTAATGCTGAATACTCTACTTTTATTAAGGTATCATTCTGTGGGAGCTCAGAAAAATCTTTAATTTCAATACTTTTAACAACAGTTTTCTCATCTACATAACGACTAACAAAAGCTTTAAATTTATTTTCCATACTGACAACCTTATATTTTGATAAATTTCAGAGTTTTAAACGAAAAAATCGCAAAATATTTGAATTTGCGATTTTTTTCTTGTAATGTTTAAGTATTATTTTGTCGAATTTGATACTTTTAATCGTTATCAGGCTGAATAATATCGAAGGATACACCGACTGGACAATGATCTGATATTTTTTTTGCTGTTTCTGTATCGTACATTGAGTAAAAGTTTTCAATAAATAAAGTATTTTCGATATATCTATTTTTCGCTGATTTTGTAACGACAATATGATCAATTACCTCCCATTTTTCATTTTTACAACTTTGTTCATTTTCAGTGAGAATTTCGATATTTTTATTGCCTTTAAGTGGATATATAGCTGATTTTTCACCACGTCGAGGATTATCGTTAAGATCTCCTACGATTATTACATCCTGTTCATTAGAATTTGTCAATACGCTATCTATCCATAGTGAAACAATTTCAGCTTGTTTTGCTCTTGTTTGCAAGCTTTCAAGCCGCTTTTCTTCAGTATCGTCAAATCTTGATGTTGCTTTGAAATGAACTATCATCATAATCCAGTCAAAATTACCTTTTCGAGCATGCACAACAAGTCCAGGGCGATTTCTTGTTGGATTTATTGCAACGGCTGAATATTCATAAAATGTGTCGATTGACACGCTACTTTTATAAATAAAAGCTAAATTTTGATTTCCACCTTTGTCTAAAACATAACCTTTATAATCAGGCAAATATTTTAATAATCTATTTAGTGCATTTAAATTTTCTATCTCCTGCAAACCAAAAATATCACATCCTGTTTTCTCAATGATGTCAGCAATTAGCTTATAATCTTCTTCGGTGCGATCCTTTGTGTCTTTTTCCCCATCTCCGAGCCATTCTATGTTGAAAGTTCCAATTCGGACAGAATTGTCTTTGTTGATTTGCTGATTTTTATTGTTATCAATATGTGAACAAGAAAAACAGCATAGTAGCAGATGAACAATTAACAAGTATAAAATTAAAGTAAATTTTTTCATATCAGGAAATTCCAAAAATTGCTTTAACAATATGACCTGCTATTTGTGGATTTTCTTTTAAGCGACGAGTGGAATAGCCATACCAATCTTCACCATAAGGAACATAAATTCGAACATTATGCCCTAACTTTAGCAATTCATTACGCCTATTTTCACGAACACCGAGTAACATTTGGAATTCGTACTGTGAATTGTCAATTTTGTTAGTGCGAATATAATTCTCTGCAAATTGAATTAAAGGTTCGTCGTGAGTAGCAATAGCAGGATAAAATCCATTTTCAAACATATAAACAAGCAATTTTTTATAATTTTCACGTATTTCTTCACGATCTTTATAAGCTATGCTTTCTGATTCGACATAAATGCCTTTACAAAGCCGAACATTAGGTTTATATTCAACCATTGCTTTAAGATCATCCATACTACGACGCATATAAGATTGAATAACAAATCCAAAGTTGTCGAAACCTTCATCGCGAAGCATACGGTAGATTTTCAGAGTGTCACTTGTATATGGCGAATTTTCCATATCGATGCGAATAAATACATTTTTTTCTTTTGCAATTTTGCCCAAATATTTAATACTCTCATAACAAAAATTAAAATCAATATCAAGACCGAGGGAAGTAGGCTTAATTGACAAGTAAGTTGGTAAATTGTTCTTAACAATTGCATCGATAACTTTTGTGCATTCTTCTCTTTCGTGAAGGGCTCTTTCTTTTGTGCGAACGAATTCGCCAAGCACATCGATTGTTGTTTTCCCACCAAGTTTAGCAAAATCCTGAGTAACTCTTACTGCATCTGCTAAAGTTTCTCCAGCTATATATTTTTTTGCAAAAATATAAACAATAGACTTGGGAACTAATGGTAAAGTTTTAATAATTAATTCATTAATCATCTTTCCGACCATTGTTAATTTTTGAAAATGATTGTGCAAATTTAATAATTTTTGCAAAATGATTGTAAAATTATTTTTTAATAAATAAAAATTTATTTTGAAAATTATAAAATAATTCGTAATTATGTTCGTAAAGCAAATAAAATGGGGAGGGATTATTATGAATGTTAATAATATAAGCAAATATCCAGAGCCAACAGTTCCAGAAAAACCACAGAATAATGTGCAAATGGAACTACAAAAGCAAATGCTAAAAGAAGCTACTACAGGTGCAAGTAGTATCCAAAATCAAATGTTACAGCTTCTTGCATCGGCTCAACCAGTGCAGAATGTTCAGCAAACTGCACAAAAGCAATTAGAAAAAGGTTATCTCGACATTAAAGTATAACCTTTTGTAACAAATAATTTTATTTTGTGTCATTTATTAAATCCCAAAAGATTTAATAAATGATTTTTTATTTTGTTTAAATTTATGAGTTGTATATGAAAAAACCATTACTCACCTTCATAATACTACTATTAAGTTATAATAGCTTATTATCATTTATAAATTTAAACAATAAAAAAATTATTAGTAATTACAAGAATCAAGAATTATCTACACCTATTTTATCAAATACACTGTTAATTCGTTTTAAAAAATCTTATTTTGAGAAAAAAAATAAAGCATTTTCAACGAGAAATGACGAATTCAAAATAATTACGCAGTTACTTCCGAATTACTCAAAAATATCTTACCGAAAGCATAATTTTTCTGACGAAAAAGTTAAAGAAATTGAAAGGTGCGAAGAGCCACTATTAAGAACTTTTATTGTTGAATATACTGCAAAAGAGCACCCGTTTGATTATGTGCGCAAATTATTGAACAATAATTCTAATATTGAGATAGCTGAACCTTATTATGTTTATAAAACTCAATCACAACCAAACGATCCACGTTTAGCTGAGCAGCAGTTATTTTGGACTATTAAAGCTTTGGATGCATACAATATTAACATTGGCTCTAACGAGGTTATAATTGCAATAAGTGATAATGGCATTAATCAAAATCATCCAGATTTAATGGAAAATATTGCAATTAATGAAGCTGAAATACCTAATGATGGAATTGATAATGATAACAATGGTTATATTGATGACTACAATGGCTATAATTTTGCTTATTTAGATGATGGAACTCAACCGGGAAATACTTATCACGTAGATAACCACGGAACTGAGGTAGCTGGAATTGCTTCTGCTACAACAAATAATGGCATAGGTATAGCTGGCGTTGGATATAAATGCAAATTTTTTCCAATAAAATGCGCTCCTAATAATAGCTTTGATGGCATTTTATATGGTTATCAATCGATAATTTACGCTGCTATTCGTGGATTTAAAGTTATAAATTGCAGTTGGGGTGGTGTTAAACCATTTTCTAAAATAGAACAATCTGTTATAGATTATGCCATTGCAAACGATTTAGCTGTTGTTGCTGCTGCTGGCAATATTCGTTCAGGAATTACGCAATATGAGGACTTTTATCCCGGTGCTTATCGTGGGGTGCTTTCTGTTGGCGAGGTTGATCAAAACGATAATGTAACTTATTTTAACACATCGCTTTCCCCAGGAGTAAGAATAATGGCTCCTGGAAAAGGTAATTTAACAACTTCTGGGAATAATTATGTTTTCGTAACTAATGGGACATCATATTCTTCACCAGTTGTTGCTGGCGCGCTTGGAATTCTTAGATCGCATTTCCCTGAGTTATCAGCTCGTCAAGCCATTGAGTGGTTGAGAATTAATGGTGATGATATTTCTTACAAAAATTTCAGCGACAAACAATTGATACCTCCAAGAGTTAATCTACTAAAAGCTTTATCAAGAAATCCCTTTTCAACTTGTGCATTAACAGTTGAAAGTTACTTCTTTAAAAATGTTCGCAATGAAATTGTCGATAGATTTGCTGCAAAAGATACCATTAATTTAATATTAAAATTGAAAAATCATCTTGGAGCTGCCGATAGTGTAAATTTAAAATTATCTGTTGCTTATGCTTTGCAAAATGATATTCAATTGCTAAATTCCGAACTTATTGTTATCAAAGTCAATGAAAATGATGAATTTGTGATAGATAATTTCAAGTTTGTTGTTAATTCGAATTTCAAACAGCTTTATGTTTTAAGACTTGATGTGTTTACAAGAAATAATGAATTCATTGATTTTGCAAAAATACCCATATATTTTGGTAAAGAAGTTACAACTTTATCGAACAACGTTTTGAGCTTTTCAGTAGGAGATTACGGTACTTTTGGATATGATCAAGAGCGTAAAAACGGTATTGGATTCGAAAATATAAAGCTCGGAAATCACCTATTCCGTGGTGGAATTATGGCAACTGCAAATAATGCTTACGCATTTAGTTCAATTTATGGATATAACTATTCAGGAAATGATTTTTCATCCGTAAAACCTTTTATTAATCCTTCAAATCTTGGCATAATAGAAGCAAAAAGAATTATTTCCTCAACTTTTAACGACATAATTGGCTTTGAAATACAATCGGAATTCGTTTTCCCTGACCAAAATAAAAGTGTCGTGAGAAATAATTTGAAATTAAAAAATGTTGGCAATATCTCGATTATTAATCCAGCTATTGGATATATTTTTGATTGGGATATCGATAATATAGCAAGCAAAAATTATGTTGAATATTTTCCAGACGCAATACCACCCAAATTTGCTGGTAAAAAAAATGCTGCTGCCGAAATTGCATATTCATTAGAACATAGAACCTATATCGGAGCAATCGCCTTTGCCGAAGGTGAATTTTCTAAAGCGCAAGCTGCTGGATTAAATATGGATGAAATTTATAATTCTGGTGGGCTTAGCCAACAACGTCAGGTCGAGCTTTTATCCTCGGGTATATCAAAGCAAATTCAATTTATGACAGACATTGGATTTATTGTTGGTATTAATTTTAGCAATTCTCTTCAACCAAGCGAAGAAAACTTCTGCTGGATTTGTATTGCTATGGACTCGACACGCAGTGGACTTGCAGAGCTACTTAAAACTTGTGCCGATTCTACTTTCAATTCATACGTAAATGAAGTATTTCAGGATGAAGATTTAATTATTTCACCAAATCCAGCTTTGTATTTTATTCAAATTTCTACTAAATTGCCTCTTGTTTTTGATGCTAAAATTTACAATTGTTTAGGAGAATTATTACTGGAAAAACAAAATTTGACATCAGGTTCATTAATTAATATTTCTAATATTCCGAGCGGTATTTTTTACTTACAAATATCACAAAGATATAATATATTTGTTAAACCGTTCGTTAAATCAAATTGAAAAATTAGTTTCACTTTTAATAAGGTAAAATAAAATGAAATCCAAATTTTTTCTAACTCTTTTGTTTATAATATTTTTAAATTCCTTCAGTTATTCACAAACATTAAATTTACTTTCTCCACCAAACAATGCAAAATGTGCTCCACCGAATATTCATTTGGCGTGGGATGCTGCATTGGGATTTAATTATTACAAAGTTGTAGTTGCAACTGATTTTAATCTTAATAATGTTGTTTATACAAAAGACAGCATAACCTTACTTTATGAGGATGTTTATAATTTAAACTATGCAACAAAATACTACTGGCAAGTTACAGCTTGGAAAATTAATGATACAACAACTCTTCAATCAGAAATATGGAATTTTACAACAAATTATCAACCAGCTACAACAATATTTCCAATTGATAGTTCCTATTGTGTTACAAAAATCGCTCAATTTGTGTGGAAAAAAGAGGAAGGTGCGCAAAAATATGTTTTGCAAATTTCACGTGCCACAACATTCACAGGACCGACAGTTACATATGACACAATTGTCAATGATACATCAAAACTCGTAAATAATTTGCTGCCAAATACCCGCTACTGGTGGCGTGTTAGGGCAATTTACCAAGATTGCGAAGCCTACTGGTCGGAATCTAAAACTTTCCGTACTGTTCCCGCACCAATGGTGCTACTTTATCCAGCAGATGGTTCGTATGGAACAAGTTTGTTTCCGCAAGCTGGTCAATTTAATATCAGCTTTTTGTGGAATGCCGTAAATAATGCAGGCTTTTACCACATACAAATTACCGATAACCTCCAAAATGATAGTTTAATTTATGAAACAGCCACATCGGATACCTTAATTAATATTACTTCAAATGAGGTTCCATTTGAATATAACAAAACATACTATTGGAGAGTTCGTGCTCATATTGTGAGTGATAGTGTTCATTGTTTTACCGAATTTTCAGATTGGTTCTCATTAAAATCACCATACAAAGCTCCGACATTAGTTTTGCCAGAAAATGGAGTAACTTGTGTAGATATAGAGCAACCACTTTATTGGAATGCTGTTGAAGGAGCCAATGCTTATGAAATCATTGTTTCGAGTAAAGCAGATTTCTCAGATACTTTGCACAAGGCATATAATGTTACAGATACAATCGTAGGTTTTCCATTTAATCGAGAATTAGCCCAATATTATTGGAAAGTAAGAGCTTTTGATAATAATAACAAAGGTTACTGGTCCACTCCATTTAGTTTTACTACTACGCTTTTACCACCAGGATATGAAAATCCAATAGATAGTGCAGGTGGATATAGTTTAACGGTATATTATGTTTGGAGAAATAAAGGGGACAATGCAAAATACAGTATTCAAATTTCAGACAAAAGTGACTTCTCTAATCTATTAGTTGATGCTACTGATTTAACCGAAAGAACATTTACATATACACACGCTGAATATTTCAAGTATTATTACTGGAGAGTTAAAGTTCATTTGAACGGCTGCAGCAGTGCTTGGTCGAAAACATATGTTTTCCGTACTCAATTACCTGCACCTATTTTGCAGTTGCCAGAAAATAACGCTACAAAAGTTGAGCATACACCAACATTTTCTTGGAAACCAGTTTCAGGCGCAAGAAGTTACGAATTTATGCTTGATACAAAAAGTAATTTCAGCACTGCTATTATTAGATCCAACATACCAACAAATGAAGTTAGACTTGTACAAACATTAAATGAAAACACTATATACTATTGGCGAGTTCGTGCAATAAATGAAGAAGGCACTAGCCCTTGGTCGTCTGTATTTACATTCACAACAGGTTATTACTTGCCTGATGTACCGCGTATTATAGCTCCAGCTAATGAATCGACCAAACATCCTATCAACGGCTTACAACTTGTGTGGACATCTGCGAACAGAGCTCAGAAATACCAGTTGCAAGTAACAAAGCTGCCTGAATTTACTCAACTAATAGTAGATAACGATAACTTAATAGACACCACTTATGTTTTGAACAATCTTGAAAATTATACTGTTTATCTATTCCGTGTACGTGCAATTAATCAAGGTGGAGCTTCTGATTGGTCATTACCATACTCATTTAGAACAATTAATGTTGCACCAACAACACCACCTGATTTAACTGTACCAGCTAATGGAGCTATTAATCAGCCTTTAGGTATAAGACTGACTTGGTTACCAGTCCAACGTGCAGAAGGTTATCGACTCCAAGTAGCAAAAGATGAAAGTTTTAATAATCTTTTCGTAAATGAATTAGAAATTTATCTAACTTATTACAACTTATTTAATCTTGCTGAAAACACCGAATATTACTGGAGAGTAAAAGCTTGGAATGAAGCTGGTGATGGTCCTTGGTCTGAAGTTCGTAAGTTCAAAACTTTGCAAACAACATCTGTTCAAGACAATGACGTAAATAAATATAACCTAAAAGTATTTCCAAATCCTGTAAAATCTGATTTTCAAATTTCTTTCTATAGCCCAATACAATCAATTGCAAATGTGGCACTGTATAATTTATATGGACAAAAAATTCACCAATGTATGAATTATCAAATTACACCAGGTACAAATAATATAACGCTTAATGTCAACGACGTTCCTAACGGTGTGTATATATGGCATATTACATTTGATAACGAGCAAATTCATGGTTATATTACAATAAGCAAATAAAAAGATAGTTAATAAATAAAAGAGGTTGTCAAAATAATTTGGCAACCTCTTTTTTCATCTTAAACTTCAGGTAATATCAAATGAAATTATTTTGAATTAAAAATAGGAGATTCTATAACATTTCCGTAACAACGAATTTCTATTTCCGGTGTATCGGGTTCAGTTGTTTTCATTTTGATGTAAGCATTAAGATAACCTGATTGAGTCGGCTTAATGCGAGCTATTACTTCGATCTCTTCGTTTGGTTGAACAACTTTTTCACCAATCAAGTTAATTTGAAGAGTTTGAGGATCTGTTTTAAAATCTGATAACTTGATAGGTTTTTGAGTATTGTTTTTAATAAAGAATTTAGAAGTGCTTTCAGTGCCAACTTTTGGATTATCGAAAATTAAATATGTGGCAGGCTTTATTTCAATTGGTCTAATGACATTTGCTTTTAGCGAAATTATTTTCATTTCAGCTGCTGGATCGTTCGAATGAACTCGTATGGTTTTAAGCACTTTCCCAGAAGAAGAACCCAAATTAAGTGTTACTTTCATTTTAGTTGTTTCGCCAGGATTTAGTTCATATTTATCAAGTGGAGCAGTTGTGCAACCACAAGTTGGCTTTACTTCCTTAATTATTAATTTTTCTGTCCCTGCATTTTTTATCACTACATCCGCATGAAGTGGATTGTCCTTAGGTGAAACATCTTTCCAGTCAACTGTTTCACCACCGACAAACTCAATCTTTGGTTGTGCCTGCATTTGAAAGGCTGAAAATGTAATAATCATCAATGATAATATTAACCTCTTCATATTTATGCTCCAAAAAATTTAAAAAACTTGTTTATTTATGTTAATTATAATAATTTTACAAAAAAGTTACATTTATGAATTGAAAATTAAAACATTTTATTAAAAAATTTAAGAAAATGCACAAAAGTTTAACAATATTTTTTATTTTTTTTACCTTTTCCAAAATTTTTTCTCAATTAAATGGCGAAATTTATTACCTAAAAGATTCGACAAAAACAATTATAAACTTCGGTCCTTGCTATATTTATGACGAAGTATATGAGCAATTTCTTTTAAAAAATACAGGGGTTGGCGAACTCAGAATGCTTAATGTATCGCCATCTTTGGAAATTTATGCAAGTCCTGATGCACTAACCGAGTTCGAATATTTGCGATTTTCTCCTCATTCGCCTGTCTTGCCATTTAATTTAAATAATTCCGATAGAAGTTCTGAAATACTTGTTATCAAATATACGCCGTTACCAGATCTTTTAGCAGAACCACTCGGCAAAAAGGAAGCTTTAATGAAAATAGGGCTTGTCAATCCAAAAGATACATCTAAAGTAATAGTTCAAAAAAATTTCAAACTGATTGCTAAAAAAACATTGAAATTTGTTGATGGTTTCGAAGATTTAATAAACTTCGACTCAGTTTTCATCAATAGTAATTTTGAAAACAAAAAGCAATATAGCATTCGTAACACACAAAATTTCCCAATTTCAATTATAAAATCAACCGATTCATTGATAACTCAGCCATATGCTACACCTGAGTTTAGCTTTGAGCAAAAAATTTATCCAATTGAAATCTTACCAAAAAAGTCATCTATAACCTACGATATTTCATATAAACCTATAGATATTGGCTGCGATACATCAATTTTTAAAATACATTTCATTCCAAAACCTAATGAAAAGCCAGACTCTACTGATTTTTGTTATGTGAAAGTTGTTGGCTGTGGTGTCTTTCAAAAATTAACACTTTCCAATGCAAATGCCAATTTTTATAAAGACACAATCTACATTGGTGATATACCTGCAAATAAACAAACTATACTAAATCTAAAACTTAAAAATGATGGGAATATCCCATACGGCATCTCTAGTCAATATATTTGGGATAATTTGACCAACTCAGTGACTAATATAGCAACTATTCTCATTCCATTTCCACAAACAAACCTCCGTCCACAAAGCGAAGTTGAAATTTCTATTAGTATAAAACCTAATCGTCGGGGTTATTTTTCCTATAAATATGTAATAGAAAATGATTTCCCAAATCGCAAGCTCTTTGGATATACTTATACCGACACACGTAAAGAAATTTACATCATAGGCAGAGCAATAGCACCAGAAATTTTCACTAATATTGATACTATTGATTTCGGTAATGTAGTCTATAGTGCAGATATTGAAGGAGATTGTCCCTCGTCGAAAGATACTTTGATTAAAATATTAAATATTGGCAATACAAAATTATTTATAAATGATATTTTAATTGATGATGAATATCGCTTTTTCGTTTCAAAGAAAGAGACAATTATCGATTCAAATAGTTTTGAATCTCTAAAGTTTACTTTTAATTCGTCTTATCCACCAGGAATTTACTATTCACGCGCTCGTTTTATAAATAACTCAGCAAGCCCAAAGGATACATTTACAATTATATTGAAAGCAGCCAGTGTGCCTCCAATTTTTGCTAAATTGAGTATTAGTGAAAATCATAAAAGTAAGCCTGGCGGTTTCATTAATATTCCGATTTTACTTAAAAGCGAAAATTACAAGCCATCGATATATAGCAAATTTTATGAACTAACACTCAATTTTAATCCAACTCTACTGAAATACGTCGGAAAAGAAACTGTTGGAACTGCTTCGGATGGTATTTTTGTTGACATAGATGATAAAAGTAGGGGTCAAATTTCAATTAAAGCACAATCCGAAAATTATTTATTGCCAAAAGATACTTTAATTATTCTTAAATTCAAATCATTTTTGGGAGATAATAAAACAACTTCTCTTTCCTTTCAAAACACTGTTTTTGGAAGTGGTAACTGCAAAAGAATTTACGATTTAAAAGTCGAAAACGGCAAATTCGAGCTTGACTCTGTTTGTGGTTTACCATACAAAATTAATCCAATAGGTTTTAACAAAGAATTCATTGTTTCACTAAAACCAAATCCTGCAAACGAATTTATCGAAATCGAAGTTAATATTAATGATAATTCAAAAGTTTATTTTTTAAAATTAATCAATATATTCGGTGAAATTGTTGCTGATATGAAGCTTAATCAAATTGAGAAAGGTATAAATTCAATCATCTTACACCCATCAGACTTACCTAATGGGGCATACATAGTTATTCTCTCAGATGGTGTGAATAATATTGATAGTAAAACTTTTTTATTGAAACGATGAAAAAATTACTTTTAATATTACTCTTATCGGCGAATACTTTGTTTTCGCAAGGATTTGGTTGGGAATTATCACCAAGATTATTTGAAAAAACAAGTGAGTATTTTTTAGGAATTGATTTAAAATTTGGACTATCTCAAGAAATAGGAGATTTTTCTTTTTATGAAAATGATTGCCAATGCGGCAAATTCTCAAATGGTAAGGGGAAGCGTCAGCATTTTGCAATATTAATAGAAAAATGGTCTGATAACGGCAAAGCCTCATATATAGCATCATTAGGTATGAGTTTAAATATTAATCTATTTTCAACTAAACATAGTTTGCCTATTTTACTTCCAAATGGTAATGAAACACTTATAACATATGAAAATAGATTTGAGAGCAATTTGCAGAATTTTAATTTTACTTTTGAATATAAAAAGAGATTGTTTGAAAGTTTTTATTTTTTCTCTATTGGATGTCATTCTTTTTATAGTTTTCAGAATAATCAAAAGCACATTGAAAAAATTCTATCACCAAATGCTAATCCGTTCCCAACAAATCCACCATCATATAATAGAGTTGTTTCGAATGGAAAGATAAATGACTTACGGAATTTTAATTTCCACCCATTTTTATCATTTGGCAAAGATATTGATTTGGGATTTCGATATTATTTAAGCCCTTATATACACTTATCTTATAGTTTGCTAAGTCAAATAAAAGGAGAGAAATGGAATTCATTACAAGGAACCTTAGGCTTGCGAATTATGCGTTGGGCTAATTAGAAAGCTTTGTCGGTAAAATAAGCGTTATCTCAGTTCCTTCATTTATTTTACTTTCAACTCTTAAACTACCATTGTGCAACTCTACAACTTTCTGAATAATTATCGTTCCTATACCGCTTCCTCCATAATGACTTGATGTAGTAAAATAAGGTTTCAGAAATTTAGATTTTGTATCTTCATCCATACCAACGCCATTGTCTTTAATCGATAAATAAGCGAATTTCCCATCAGTTTTTGCTTTAAGTAAAATTTCTCCTGTTTTATTTGGCAAAGCGCGAATGCCGTTTTCAATTGCATTACGAATTGCACGTATCAGTTTATTTTTATCGCAGTTTAGTTCAAAATTATCCACATCCACATTAAATTTAACATTTGGGAAAATTTCCTCGTCAAATTCAGAAATTGCTTGATAAAATAAATCAAAGGAATTGACTTTTTGCAATTCAAGTTTATCACTACGTCCAACTGTTATAATATCTCTAATCCTATTCATCAAAATATTCACTTGGTGTAGAATTTTCTTTTGTCTTGAGCGGATGTTATCGCAATTTTCTGAATCTAAATGCTCGGCATTTAGCTTAATAGTTGATAAATTCGTTTGCATATCGTGTGCGAGTTGTGCCCAGTTAGCAAGTCTTTTTCTTTCCAATTGCTCAGTTATATCAATACCTGTAAGGATAAAACCTTTGGGATAGCCTCTAAAATTACGTATAGGAATTAATGTACACAGCCATTCAGTTAAATTGCCGTCAATTATAAGTGAAATTTTTTCTTTTGTAGTTTTCTTAGATAATACAGAGTTTTCATAAAATTCGTACAATCCAATAAAACTTTCATTTTTAAAGTAATCTTTAAATAATCGATTATATGGAATATTACTACTAATTGATAAAAGTTTAGAACCAAATTCATTAGAAAAAGTCAACTTACCTTTGTGGTTGATTATAAAAAGAAAACTATCAGAGTGAATTTCAGTAATTATTTTTAAAAGTTTTTTGTAAATTCTTATTTTATTTATTAGATATAGGAAAACTAAACCTAAAATTATTAATACAAAATATTGCCCATATTTAGCATAAAGAAATTTCAAAAACCATAGCTTATTTGGTTCAACGTTAAATATAATCGAATTGGTTCGCGAAGAAACAATGATTTTATTATTATATAAAAAAACATTTTTTATTTCAGATATCCATTCATTAAAATGAAATTTATATGATAATTCAATATTTAATTCAGTATTTGCAACACATAAGCCATTTTTAAAAACAATTATCAGTTTTTTATCGATTTTTTTTACAAATAATGGTTCGATAAATTCATAAGGCAATATATTTTGATTTTTACCACTATTTTCTTCAAAATTGTTGAATAAATCAATTTTTGATAATGCAAAATTGTTGTCATCAGTTTCAATAAAAAATAGAATATTTTTATCAAAATAAGTTAAGTAAATGGATGAGTTTATCCAAAATCTGCTACTAATTGTGTATTCATCTTTATTCAAAATATAGACAAGTGATTTGTATTGCCCTTTAGAATTAAAAAAAACAATTAATTTACTACCTATATCAATTAATTTAATATTATCATAAAATGGAAGAAAAATTGAATGGATTAATTTGCCGTCTAAATTTAGAAATTTAAGCACATTTTGCGTTTGATTATCTTCAATCAATGCTATAGATAGGGACTGATCACCTTTTTGGAAAAAATTTGCTGAAATAGCGTTTTGGCTTATAAGAGAAATTCGTTTGGGGAATTTATTTAATATGTCCAATAAATATAAAGATTTATCTATTTGAACTAAGATTAAATTATTATTAATAATTAAATCTATATTTTCAGGAATATAATCAATTTTATCAGAAATTTGAATCTTGAATTTTATTTTCAAATTTTCCAGAATAATTAAATTTAATGTGTCAAATTCATATGCCAATAAGTAAATATAGTCGTCATCAATTGCAGATTTTAGAATAGTAATTTTATCGAATGAAATACCATTTATTTTTTTTAAACTATTCGGATCTATTTTGTAAAGCATAGATGATTCACCAAGCAAACCGTAATTAAGTAGGAAATAATCGTCTTTAATTTTTAATATCTCGCCATGTTCGATAGCTTGATGCTTGGATATTTCATATGGATAATAATAAACACTGTATGGTCTTAGGTAATTAAATAGAAAAAAAGCTATGTAAAATAAAACTCTCATAATATTTTTTCTAATTGACAAACTGCAATTGCAGCAATCCCTTCGTTGCGTCCGATTGCACCAATCCTTTCGTTTGTAGTAGCTTTAATATTGACCTTGCTTACATCAATTTGGCAAGCATCAGCTATATTTTTCTTCATTTCATTTTTAAAGTTTTTAATTTTAGGTTTTTCTAATATCAATGTTGCATCAATATTTACAATTTTAAATTCATTTTCGATTTTGCTGATAATTTCTTTTAGTAGTTCAATCGAAGAAGCATTTTTGAATTTTACATCCGTATCGGGAAAATGCTCTCCAATGTCGCCAAGACCAGCCGCTCCTAATATAGCATCCATTATTGCATGGAGCAAAACATCACCATCACTGTGGGCAACGGTTCCAAAACCGACTTCAAAATGAACACCTCCTAAAATCAAAGTTTCGCCTTCTTTCAATTGATGAATATCATAACCGATTCCAACCATAATTGCTCCTATTTAATATTATAAGCTCGTAAGATACCTTGATAAAGCCAATTTGCTATAGCTTGACGGTTAAGCGGTTCAATTAGCCTAATTTGATCTAAAGGATTTTGAATATTTCCGAGTTCAATATAAACACCCGTTGGAATAGCGTTCTTCAAAGTAAACAAGTTGCGTGCTTGTACAGTTCCACGATAGCCACGTCCTGGCTGATTTTTGTCGTATTTTTCACGAATAGTTTGCAAAAGCGTGTTGCAAAAAAATTTTCCTTGCTCACTATCGGCTAAATGATAAAAAAATATGTCAATTCTTTTATCTGTAATTCTCGAATCAACGTGAATCTCGATTAACAAATGGTTTGTGCCTTTTCGGTTGAATGTTCTGTATATTTCATTAACAAGATCAGTGCGCTGTTTTAATCTTATAGTTTGAATACTTGAAATTGTGTCCCCATTTAGTAATTTCTCAGTGCCAGATTTCTTAAGGAACTTTTCATCTGAAATTTCATCATCTTCATCTTGCACTATTATAAAAACATTTGCACCACTTTCCATTAGTTTTTTTGCCAAACGTAGAGTTACATCATAAGCATATTGGTGCTCATGAAGTTCAAAGCCATTACGAAAACCAATAGCACCAGGATCGAGTCCGCCATGCCCAGCAATCAAGTAAAAGAAATAATCATTTAATTTATTATCTAATATTTTATTAACTCGATTTTTTTCGCCAAATAACTTGTTGTTCTGGTTAAAATTCTTCAATAATATTTCGTTTTTTTGAGAATTTTTCTTTGTTATATTTTCTTTTAATTCAATATTATCTTTACTCACGATCTCCAATTCTTTTTCAAACTCTAAGAATGGAACCCATAAATTCAAATCTTCTTTGTAACTCTTTGGCTTTATGCCTTTTTTAAATAAAAGATTGTTATAGTTTTCAATATATTTTGCTACATCATAATTGATTTGTAAAGAGCTTCTAATATTCTTTCCATTGAATTTCACGATTTTTATTGGCAGCTCATATTCTTGATGAAGCAATAAACCATTTTGCTCAGTTAATTTTCCAGAATTCAGCTTTAAAAAATAATCTATATTCTTTTCATATGTAAGTTCATATCTTTTGAAAAGGTTTATTATTGCATCACCCTTTTTAGGATAAACTTTTAAATTTTCAGCTGGTAAGTAAAGATTATAAAAAAGCAATAAAAATATAACTATATGCAACTTTCTTTTCAAATTAGAATCAAATTATTAATTTACAAAATCGTGTAAAGCAAAAATAATAACATATCAGATAAAAGAAAAAAAAATGTTTATTCCAACAACTAAAAAGGAAGTTCAAGAATTTAATTGGTATAAGTTAGACATCATAATCATATCAGGTGATGTTTACATTGACTCGCCATACGATGGAGCAGCTGTTATTGGTAAATGGTTGATAAAAAATGGTTTTCGTGTTGGAATAATTGCTCAACCAGATTTAAACTCAGATAAAGATATACTTAGATTAGGCATACCGCAATTGTTTTGGGGTGTTTCTGCTGGTTGTGTAGATTCAATGGTCGCAAACTATACTGCAACTAAGAAAAGACGCAACAAAGATGATTTAACACCAGGTGGCAAAAATACTAAACGTCCCGATAGAGCCTTATTGCAATATGTAAATTTAATACAACGGTATAGCAAGGCTAAAGTTCCTATTGTTATTGGCGGCATTGAAGCAAGTTTACGACGAGTTGCACATTATGATTACTGGGATGATAAAATAAGACGTTCGATATTATTTGATTCAAAAGCTGACTATTTGATATATGGAATGGCTGAAAAAAGTGTATTGGAATTTGCTAATGCATTAAGAGATGGAGGAGATGTAAAGCAGATTCGAGGTCTTTGCTATATATCAAAAGAACCTAACAGAAATTATATTGAACTACCGACTTATGAGGAAGTTGCAACGGATAAGTTTAAATTTATCGAAATGTTTAATATTTTCTATCAGAACAATGAACCAACTGCCAAAGGACTTTTCCAGAAAACAGGGAATAGGTTTCTAATCCATAATCCACCACAATATTATCCAACACAAGAAGAAATCGATGCTTACTTTGATCTTGATTTTGAATACGATGCTCACCCATTTTATAAAAGTCAAGGTAAAATAAAGGCTCTCGAAACAATTAAGCAATCACTAATCACTCATAGAGGTTGCTTCGGTGAATGCAATTTTTGCGCAATAGCGGTGCATCAAGGTCGCAAAGTTATTAGCCGAAGCATTGATTCTATTGTAAACGAAGCCAAAATTATCGCAAACAAACCACGATTTAATGGAATAATTTATGATGTTGGCGGTCCGAGTGCTAATATGTACGGAATGGATTGCCTGAAATTTAATGAGCATTGCATTGCAAAGAGATGTTTATATCCCCAAAAATGCAAAAATTTGAACAATACTCATAAAAATTATCTTGACTTGCTTCAAGAAATCAGCAAAATTGATAAGATAAAAAAAATATTCATTTCATCTGGTATTCGTTTCGATTTGGTAATGAATGACAAAGATTTCGGGGATTCATTTTTAAAAAAACTTGCACATAATTATGTTTCTGGACAGCTGAAAATTGCTCCTGAACACGTTTCAAATAAAACGCTTCAAGCAATGGGAAAAGTCTTTACTAAAGAAAGCTTATTGATATTCAGAAATAAATTCTTAAATTATTCAAAGGAAGCCCGAAAAAATCAGTTTTTGACATATTATTTTATTGCGGCTCATCCTGAATGCTCGATAAATGATATGATCGAATTAAAAAAATTTGTTCAAAACGAGCTTGACACAAATCCAGAACAAATTCAAATTTTTACACCAACTCCATCAACTTTTTCAACATTGATGTATTATACAGAAATCAATCCTTATAATATGAAAAAAATTTTTGTTGAGAAAAATAATTACAATAAACAAAAACAGAAAGAGCTAATTATAAAAAGAATGTCTAACAAAACTAAGGAGTAAAAAATGGTTCTCGCAGAATTTTCTATGTTTCCAACTGACAAGGGCGAAAGTGTAAGTGCGTATGTTTCACAAATTATTGATTATATTGATAAAAGTGGTATTAATTACAAGCTAACACCAATGGGAACAGTTTTGGAGGGAAATTGGGATGAAGTAATGGATGTAATTTCAAACTGTTTTAAAATACTTGAACCACAAGCAAATAGGATTTATTCAACAATAAAAATTGATTATCGAAAAGGTGAGCAATCTCGTATGTCATCAAAAATAAATAAAATAGAAATATTACTTAATAAAAATATCAAAAAATGATATTTAAGATCAAAGAAAATATATTTGTTAGATTGACTATATTTATTATTACATTTTTATGTATGGTAGGATTATTACAAATCATCATACCATACGATTTAATTTATTTAGGTTTAGATTTATTTTTTGCAAGTATATTAAGTTTTATTGTTTATATTGTTGTTTTTAAAATGTTTAAATATTATAATTTAGTTATTAAAATAAATGATGTAATTATTAAAATATCAACAATATCTATTATATTACTTAGCATTTATGTTTTATTCATATTTTTATTATTAAATAACTGTTATAACTCATTAGTTTTTAATCAGTATAATATAAAAATATTTTATTTTTTATTCCCTTTTTTTCTTCAAGCATCGACTGAAGAATTTATTTTTAGGGGTATTATATTATTTGAACTGAAAAATAAGATCGGCAATATATTTTCAATGTTTATAACTTCAATTATATTTGCTTTAATGCACATTCTAAATCCAAACTTCACATTTGTTGCTTTATTTAATACATTTTTAGCTGGGATTTTCTTTTCACAAATGGTTCTCTATAGCAATTCGCTTATTCCATCAATCATTTTTCATACATTGTGGAATTACATATTAGCATATGTTTTAGGAATTAATTTAAGCGGATACATATACGATAATAGTTTGTTTAAAATTGATTATAAAAAAATGCCACCAGAAGTATTTGGTGGCAATTATGGATTAGAAGCAAGTATTTTAACGACTTTGTTTTTGGTAATATCAATTTTCTTGTTATATAATATATATCAAAAATTAAGTTTTAGAAGGCAATTCTAACCCGTGAGATTTCCCCTTTATTTCGTTTCTTCTGAGTAAATAAGCAAGAATAAACCCGATAACTCCCAATCCAGCGAACATTAGTATCGTATATGTATAATCTAAGCTTCCGGCAGGCACTCCTGGATTTGTTTTGTCTAAAATCCAACCAGCAATTATTGGGAAAGCCCAAAGACCAAGATTTTGGATTGATGCCATAGTTCCATAAGCAGTGCCCAATTTTTTTTCTTCTACAATTAATGCTACAGATGGCCACATAGCTGCAGGTACTAATGAAAAGGCAATACCTAAGATGAACATTGGAATGTATGGTGTTAAGTATGTTAGTGAAAGAATGAGATGCGTAATAATAAGCAGACCTGAACCTAAAAACATTATGGATGCTCGTTTGCCTTTCTTATCAACCAAATAGCCGAAAAGCGGAGTAAAAACTATTGTCCCCCAAATTATTAAACTTGAGAGAATACCACTTAATTCAATAGATAAGTTAAATTTATTATGCAGAAGATCTGGGCAGTAGCTCTGAAAAGGAAAAACGGCAGAATAAAAAGTAACGCATAATAAACAAACATATATAAAAGATTTATTTTTAATTAAATCAACAATATCTCGCAATCTAAAAACTTCATCTTCGGCTAACTTAGCCGACTTATCATCTTTTGGTGTATATTTTTTATCAAGCTGGATGTATATTATAAAGCACACGAAACCAATTGTCATTAAAAATGTCGCTGCCCAAAGGGCTGATGTCCAATGAATATAATTCACAAATACAGGAGATAAGATCAAAGCAGCGGCTGTACCTAAACGTGCGATTGCCAAATTTACACCAAAAGCTAATGCTAACTCCTTACCTTTGAACCATTTCACCATAATTTTATTTGAAACTACAATGCTTGTTTCCGCACCTAATCCGAATAATAATCTACCTAACATAAGCATTTTAAGTTCTGGTGATATGGATGGAAATACTGATGCTACAAGACTATGACCAAAACCACCATGAGAAAAATACGGACTTGCTCCGTAAGATGAGAAAAAAGCTCCCAAAACACAAAGTAAAACAAATAAAAATCCTGTTTTTCTAATTCCCCAGCGATCTAATATAATACCACCCAATATTGACATTGCAAGGAAAGTGTTTGGAAATGAATAAAGAGATACAAGCCAACCATATGCAGTATTGCTAAATTCTAATTCCGATTGCATAATTGATTTAATTGAAGACATAGCATCATAAACATAGTAATTTGCTGATATACAAACACTTACAAGCAATAATACAAACCATCTTGTTGCTTTAGATAAATCCTGAACACTACTCAATTTTTTCTCCTTATTTTTTTTAACATTATAAAAATAAATTATTTTTTCGTTATATTTTAATAAAATTTACTTATATTAAATAATTAAATATTCAATAAAATAGTATGAATTTTCAGCAATATAGTTTGTATTCTTTCGTCTATATTTCTGAATTAGAATTCAATTATAAAAAGGAGAAAAAATGGAACACTTAACAAAAGAAACATTCATTGAAAAAATTTTCGATTATGAAAATAGTAATGAATGGAATTACAAAGGCACAAAGCCCGCAATAATCGATTTTTATGCTGACTGGTGTGGACCTTGCAAAATGGTAGCTCCAATTTTGGAAGAAATTGCTAAAGAATATGAAGGTCTTATAGATATTTATAAGATCGATACAGAAGCTGAGCAAGAATTAGCAATGGTTTTTGGTATTCGCAGCATCCCATCAATATTATTCATTCCAGTTGGAGATCGCCCACAAATGGCAGTTGGTGCATTCCCCAAGGATGGTTTTGTAAAAGCTATCGAAGATATTTTTAATCTAAAGCATCCTGGCAAAGGTAACATTATTGTAAATTAATGTATTTAAAAAAAGCTGTCTCTAATTTAAGTTTAATAAACATTATTATTTTTTTAGAGACAGCTTTTAGTTTTGAAAAAGAAAAAATTATATTCTTCTGCGGAAACCCTCACCTAAAACTTCGTGAACATTATGAATAGTAACAAATGCATCGGGATCGATACCTTTTACTATTTCTATCAATTTTGTCATATCTTTAATGGATATCACCGTATAGATAACTTCTCTATCAACATTTAAATATAATCCACGCGTTTTGAAAGCGGTTGCACCTTTTCGAAGGTTATTAATTATTGCGTCACCAATTTCTTGAGATTTATTTGATACAATAAAAGCTGCCCTTGCATAATCAAATCCATCAATTATTACATCGATTAATTTGCTCGAGACAAATAGTAAGAAAAATGCATAAAGTGTTAATGTTACAGCACTTTTTTCTGGACTTAATCCTTTTACACCTATTATAACACCAGCAAAAGTAATCACGAAAAAGTCAATTATCATAATTGCTTGACCAGGTTTTATACCAAAACGTTTTTGCATAATCGAAGCAACTATATCGGATCCAGCAGTTGTACCTTTAAACTTAAAAATTATACCAAGACCAACACCCAACAATACAGAACCAAGTAAAATTAAAAACAGAAAATCTTGTTTCATAAGTTCATGAATTGCTTGATGATCCTGCAATCTGATAAAACGTAAACCAGGAACATCACCACGAAATAGATCAATAAAAAATGAATTTAGTGTAAAAGAATAAAATGTTCTAAAAGCAAATGTTTTACCAAGTTCTTTTATTCCCCAAGAGAAAAGCGGAACATTTAATGCCCACATTAACATCCCCACAGGTAATTTCCCATTTGTTAAATAATGGATAGCCATAGATAAGCCACTAACTCCACCTGGAACTACTTTTGCATCAACTAAAAAAACACCAATACCAATAGCCATTATAGCAGCGCCAAGAGTTAAAAAGAAATAATCTATTATTAGCTCTTTGTGAAATTTAATTTTCTCCATATACGAATTATTATATTGTTTAACAAAAATTATTAAATTATACAAATTAATATAAGTGCCATTTAACCAGCTTCATTTAACATTATTATTTTTTTTAACCACTTCATAAAAATATTCATAACAAAAGATTACAAAAATAAAAAAATTTTGGCGAATTTGCATCTTTTATGTTCAATTAAAGAAAATTATATCGATAATTAATTTGTTTATTTTTCTTTTTGGTGGGGGATATAATGTATTACTTCAACTTCGTATGTAGTTATTAATCCACCAAAGTTTTTATCTTCGAAAAAGTTTAAAATATAATCTGTAAAAGCTTCTATTTTATTTTTTTCGTCAACAATTTCGATAACTATCGGCAAATCTGCTGAAAGTGTCCAAATCTTTGCACTATGAATTGTGCTATTAGCTCCAAATGATAAAATTCCACGAAATGCAGAAGCACCAGCCATACCAAATTTTTTAGCTTCGTTAATGATAACTTCATACATAGGTGTATGATTATATTTATCCATTGAACCAATATAAATCCTCAGAACCTGCGACTTACCTTTAAGTTTCATTTTATCTCCAAATCAACATTACTAAATTTTTACCAGCAAAACTTAACAAAACTCCTAATATTACACTCAATGCTAAATATATAGTAAAGTAAAAAATTTCTAAATCGCTTAACAAATTTACTATATCACTTGAAAAAGTTGAAAAAGTAGTAAGTCCACCACAAAATCCAACCGTTAAAAACAGCCTAAATTCTGGCGATACTAAACTACCTTTCTCAAAAAGACCAATAACAATACCAATAATGAAACAACCTAATAAATTTACTATTAATGTTCCTATTGGGAAAATGCTATCAGTGGCTTTGTGCATATAGAAGGTTAATAAATATCTTAAAATAGTTCCTATAAATCCACCAATACCAACAATAATTATATTTTTTAACATAATTAAACTGACTATTCTTCCTCAAATTCATCTAAATTGAAATCATCATTAAATTCATCATCATTTTCTGTTTTGCTATCATCTTCGCCCTTAATTTGTTCTTCTTCGTCAAAAATACCTTCAACTTTTTTCAAATCCTCAATTAAAATATCAGGGTTGACAATAAAAATATTTTCTTTCAAATTATGTAATTTATCAAATGGCACTGTTTCTTTTTTTTCTCCGATTATTTCAGTCAAATTCGTTTCATCATCAGAAATGTCTGAATAATCAAATGTAATTAAAGTTCTTTCACCACATTTGCAAACAACTTCAATAGATTCAATTTCACCGTTGACATCTCTATTAATAAGTATAGAAGTCTTTTGTTTTGGATTTATACCAGATGGAATATGATCAACAATTTCGACTTTTTTCCCAGTCGGTTTTACTTCATCTTTGTGTAATAAGTTTTTTTCAGAAAATTTTTTAGATGTCCCTGAGATTTTTGGAACCACTATATAATCTTTAAAATTTTCTTGGAGATAATGTTGAATTTCTTCTTCAGGTCTTTTAAATTCTACAATTTGAGGTTTATCTAACGTTTGAATCTCTTGTTCTACATCAATTTTATTCTTGTCATTAAACTGTTCAATTTCTTCAAGTAAGTGTTTACCGCTATCAATATCTTCCTTTTTGATTACTCCGAAAACTTCTTCGTCTTCGTCTTCAATTGCTTTTAATTGTAGGCTTTCTCCATCAGAAATAATATCAGCTACAACCTTTTTACCGACATTTTCATCTTTTGGATTAGATTTTGCAAAGTCCTCGAAAGGTTTAGCACGATTTACAACATCGTTTTCGTCAAACTCTTCATCAAAAGGATTTATATATTTTCTTTGTTCGTCCATAATAAATATTTAGCAAAAAATGTGCCTTAATTAAATAGCAGTTAGTTTAAATAAAGACGCAATAGCATCGGGTAAATCATTAAGTGGGTGCACCTCATCGGCAATCCCAGCTTCAATAACTGCTTTTGGCATACCAGCTACCACACAGCTTTCAATATCCTGCGATATAACGTAACCACCTATATTATGTAATCGACGAAGTGCATCACGTCCATCATTTCCCATACCTGTCATAATGATACCAACCATAGATTTTCCAAAAACGTCAATAGCGGAATTCATCATAATATTTACTGATGGCTTGTAAAGCTCATTTGCAGGCTCATCTGTAATTGTAAGTGTAAGCTTTTTACTTAATATCATTTGCCGGCCACCAGGTGCAAAATAAACCCAACCTGGCTGAATTTTTTCACCATCTTCAGCTTCTTTTATATTGAGCTTTGAAAGACCATTTAACCGATCAGCAAGTGATTTAGTGAAATATGGTGGCATATGTTGAGCAACTAAAATTGGTACAGGTATATTCCCAGGCAAATGCTTAAAAAGTTCAAGCAAAGCAGGTGGTCCACCAGTTGATATACCAATGGCTATTAATTCTATTTCACTGGGATCAGGTCTCTTGCGATTTGTATTTATAATGTAATTGGCTTTTTTTTGTTTTACCCTTTCAGATAATTGTTGCGCAAGTTCAAGATGTTGATGAGCCTCTTCCTTATCTTTTATATTTTCTTTGTTTGTGAGGTACTCATTTTGTTTTTTATAAATCAAACTTCTACGCCGTAATTGATTTCTTAATTGTTTGTTACTTGCAACAGAACGTATTTTGCTTAAAATTTCATCTTGGAGCTGATGCATTTCTGTAAAAGCAGGTTTTTTGGTTACGAAATCCACAGCTCCATTAGATAGTGCTTCAATTGTTGCATTAGCTCCTTCGCTTGTCAAAGTACTGATCATAATAACTGGAACAGGACACTCGAACATTATCACTTTTAGTGCTTCTATACCATTCATTATTGGCATTTCAATATCGAGTGTTACAATATCTGGTTGTAATTTTCTGACTTTTTCGATTGCATCTTTGCCATTTACAGCTGTATCAATCACTTCGATGTCATCAGTATTAATAATTTTTGTTAGTGCTTTTCGCATAAAAACTGAATCATCAACTACTAATACTTTAATCTTCTCCATTTAATTTTCTTTTTTTATTCCTACATTATAATATTTAAGCAATAAACGAAAAAAAAATATATTATTTTTTAACAATTTTTAAAAACTCTATATACTGATATTACTATCAATATCAATGATGAACTTAACATCTTTGTATTTACTTGATAAATAATTACTTTCTGCATATTTTAGGCACGATATTAAATATTTTGCGTTTGGATCTAATAATTTATTATTCTTCAAAATAATTAATCTTCTGTAATTGTTTTCTATTTTATTAATAGTTGGTATAATTGGACCTAATATTTTAATTTTTTCTGTATTTCTAAGATACCGTCTAAAATATTGTGAAGCTTCTTCTACTAATTCAGCATTATTTGATTTAAATTCAACCACACAGAATCTAAAAAATGGTGGATATTGTGCAGCCATTCTTGTTTTTAATTCACTTTTATAAAAAGTATAATAATCATTCTTAATAACATTCTGTATAACAAAAGCATCTGTTTGACTTGTTTGTATAATTACTTCGCCAATTGTATTAGCTTTACGTCCTGCTCGACCTGCAACTTGCGACAATTGTTGGTAAGTTCGTTCATTAGCTCGGAAATTTGGTAAAAACATAAGTAAGTCAGCATTTATTACACCAACCAAGCTAACTCTATCAAAATCTAATCCTTTCGCCACCATTTGTGTGCCAACTAATATGTCCGTATCACCTTTTGCAAAACGTTCCAAGATTGCTCTATGCGAGCCTTTCAGTTTTGTTGTATCTAAATCAATCCGCTCAATTGCATAATCAATCTTATTAATTTCAAGAATTGAAGCAAGCTCCTCCTCAATTCTCTGAGTTCCAGCACCGATCTCTTTCATATGCGGATAACCACAAATAGTGCATCCTTTATTAGCTTTTTCTATGTATCCACAATAATGACATTGCAAATCATTCGTTGTTCTATGATAAACAAGCGAAACACTGCACTGGTTACACATCGGTATGTGCCCGCAATCATAACATTGAAGATACGTTGCAAAACCACGTCTATTTTGAAAAAGAATTATGCCTTCTTTTTTCTCAAGTTTTTCTTTTATGGAGTTTATTAAAACACCTGAAAACTCACCGTTCATCTGACCTTGCTTGCGGCATTCAATTGTATTTATTGCATATATTTTTGGCATTTGAGCTCCATCAGCACGCATTTTTACTTCCAAAAGTTTGTATTTTCCAGTTTCATAATTATAAAAACTTTCAATTGATGGAGTTGCTGATCCTAAAACAATCGTAGCATTTTCAAGCTTTGCTCTATAAACAGCAACATCACGTGCATTATATCTTGGGTTTGGAGCATCTTGCTTATATGTACTTTCGTGTTCTTCATCGACAATAATTAACCCTAAGTTACACAATGGAGCAAATACCGCTGAACGAGCCCCAATGATTATTTTTGTTTCACCTTGTCGTGCTTTTTGAAATGCTTTAAAACGCTCATAGTCTGACATCTTACTATGAAAAACAGATATTTGATTTGGAAATGCTTTAGAAAATCTATCTATAAGCTGTGGTGTCAGAGAAATTTCTGGCACAAGTATTAAAGCTGATTTATTTTGGGATATTGCTTCTTTGATTGTATGTAGATAAATTAGTGTCTTTCCACTTCCAGTAACTCCAAAAAGAAGGAAAGTTTGAAATTTATTGCTTTGTATTGATTTATTAATTTCGATGACTGCATTTTTCTGTTCATCGGTAAGTTCCAGTTTGAGTTCATTGGTTTTTGCTAATGAAGAACCTTGCACAATATATTCCTCTTTATCAATTATAATTTCATCAATAAAAATAATATTCTTTTCAACAAAATAATTTATAATGCTTTTACTGTATTCTTTGTTTATTTCTGAATATTTCAATGTAGTAATTTTATTTTCAAAATTTTCAGCTAAAAATAAAAGAAATTTATATTTTTTAGGTGCTTTTTTCTCTAATTTATCCAATTCTAAATTAATATTGATTTCATTAGTGAAAAAATTATAGTTTAGAGATATTACTTTTTCTTTTTTATCTTTTATTGTTTCCTTCAAATTATTTGTAATATTGATAATTTTTTTCTCTTGCATCGATAGTAAAATCGATGATATAGTATTTATTTTGAACTTTTTCTGCAAATAAGTTATTGATACAGGTGCTTTTGAAGTTCGGCTAAGTAAATAATCATAGATTAATTTCTGTTTGGGAGCATTTTTCAAGAATAAATCATTTATCTCGATTGGGTTGTTCAAAGTAACATATTTTTCTGTTCTTAAACTTAAGGATAGCGGTGCAATTGCCTTAAGAGTTTCTCCAATAGGCGAAAAATAATACTCAGAAATCCATTTTGCAAGTTTTAATAGTTCATCGGTTATAAATTGTTCAGAATCAAGAAGTTCAATTGCATCTTTAATTTGGTAGTCTTTTTCTTCTAAATTATCTGAGACGTTTATTATAACACCTGTTAATGTTCTGCTTTTGAATGGTACAAGAACACGTCTGCCTATTAAGTTTTTATTATTATCACCAATAAGCCTATACGTGAAAAGCTGCTTAATTGAGATTGGTAAAGCAACTTCGATATAGCAAAATGTGCTACCCATAAAATGAAAATATGATTAATACGTAAATTTAAAATTAAAATTAACATTTTTTGCGATATATTGTTAATTTGTATTTGTTATAAAAGTTAAGGAGCAAATGGATGAAAATCGCAAATTTTTTCATTGTGTTTTTGTTACTTACAGTTGGAACAGTTTCTTGCGATGATAAAAAAGAAGATATTAGTCATTTATACTCAGAATCCAATATATCGGTGACAGAAGCTCAAAGAGCACAAATGGACGTCGCTAATTCTCGTCAAAATGCTATTACTCGAGCGGTTGAAAAATGTCGTCCTGCTATTGTTGGTATAAATGTAACTGAGGTTAGGCAGGTTGTTTATCGCGATCCTTTTTTCGATTTTCCATTCGCTGATGACCCATTTTTCCAACGTTTTAGAGAATTTTTCGGTGGTGGAACCCGTAAACGTGAATATAAGGTTCAAGGTTTAGGTTCTGGTTTCATCATTTCACCTGATGGTTATATATTAACAAATCATCACGTAGCAGGCAATGCCTCAAAAATAATCGTTACAATGACAAATGGCGAAAAATATGACGCTGAAATAATCGGTTCTGATATGGTTAGCGATGTCGCGTTACTTAAAATAAACGGGAAAAACTTACCATATCTAACACTTGGCAATTCCGATAATGTTATTGTTGGTGAATGGGCTATTGCCTTCGGTAATCCTTTTGGTTTGTTTGATAAAAATGCTAAACCGACTGTTACAGTAGGTGTTGTTTCTAACACGAACGTAAGTTTTGTGCAAAAAGACAATCCATATAACAGAGTTTATAAGAATATGATTCAAACTGATGCGGCTATTAGTTCTGGGAATTCAGGTGGACCTCTTGTAAATGCATTAGGTGAAGTAATTGGTATTAATACTGTAATATTTTCGACTGCACAAAATCGTGCAGGAGCTGGGAGTATTGGTATTGGTTTTGCTATTCCAATAAATAGAGTTAAAAGAATAGTAGATGAATTAAAAAATAAAAAATCTATAGATAGAGATTTCTATTTAGGAATGGAAATTCGTGATATAGATGAGCAAATTTCCCAATATATAAAATCAAACGTTAACGAAGGAGCAGTTGTCTTTTCTGTTGAAAGGCGTTCACCAGCGGACAAGAATGGCATTGAACCAGGAGACGTTATTCTTAAAGTAAACGACTCTCCAATTCATAGAGCCGAGGATTATTATGTAGAAATTGGTGATATGAAAGTCGGTGATAAAGTTACTTTTGAATTACTTCGTGGAGATGAAAAAATTCGAAAAACAATTAAGTTAGAGAAAAAATAGGGAAGCGGAAGTGCAAGAAGCAAATAAATCAATTTTGCGCGCTGAAAAACTTGTTAAGAAATATAAACAAAGAACTGTTGTAAAAGGTGTAGATTTAGAAATATCTCAAGGTGAAGTTGTTGGTCTTTTAGGTCCTAATGGAGCAGGGAAAACTACCTCATTTTATATGATTGTTGGAATGATTAAACCAAATGATGGTAGAGTTTATTTAGATGGAAAAGATATAACAAACAAAGCAATGTATCAACGTTCTCGGCTCGGGCTTTCGTATTTACCACAAGAAGCATCAATTTTTAGAAAATTAACTGTTGAAAATAATATAATGGCAATTCTACAATTGCAAAATCTAACCAATAAACAAAGAAAAGAACGTCTTGAGCAACTTCTCGAAAGCTTTCGTATTACACATATACGTAAAAGCAAAGGTTATATGCTATCTGGTGGTGAACGACGACGTTGTGAAATAGCTCGTGCACTGGCATCCAATCCAAAATTTATTTTGCTCGATGAACCTTTCGCTGGCATTGATCCAATTGCTGTTGAAGATATTATGAAAATTGTAAGAAAACTTAAAGACCAAAATATAGGCGTTCTTATAACAGACCATAATGTCCACGAAACTTTGTCGATTACTGATAGAGCATACATTTTGATTGATGGAAATATTTACATTTCGGGTACTGCTGAACACATTGCGCAAAATGAAGAAGTTCGCAGACTTTATTTAGGTGAAACATTTAAACTTGAACGTTATGAATAAATTAATTTTATATTCATTTATTATGCTTTTTGCTTCGCATTTGATTTATGCTGAAGATGAGTTTTTATCATACAAAAGCAACACATACAGGTGGCTTCAAGAAAGAAAAAAATTCGATGAGAAAATGGTCTCAAAGCTATCTGATTTTCGACCAAAAACTCAAACATTCGTTGTTTCAAAAAAAGACATTTTCAAAATCCATTACGATACTCTTGGCAACAATGCAGTTGATTTAACAGATAAAAATAAAAACGGTGTGCCAGATTATATTGATTCCGTTGCTTTTTATGCAGACTATATCTATAATGTTATGATTAATGAAATGGGATACAAGACCCCCTTTCCAGAAGAATTCGGTGGTGGTAGCCCTCATTATGACATTTACATTCTCGATATTGGTAATGGATTACGCGGTGAAGCTTATTATGGAGAAACAAGAGCCGAATATGAGCTTTTCCCAAGAAAAATTTTCCCAAGATACACATCCTACATTATTATCGATAATAATTACTCTCCAAATGATAGGACTATTAATGATGATGGAACGAATAAATCTTACCCAACTTATCATACACACGGAATTCTTGGAATGAAAATTACCCTTGCGCATGAATTTCACCATGCTATACAATTTATTTATGGCGACCCAAATTCGAATATGTATTCCATTCACGAGATGGTAAGCGTTTTTATGGAAAATAGGCTATTCCCTGAGTCAACCGACTATCTACAATATGTTAGAGCTTTATTTAAAGATTTCACTAAATATCCATTTGGTGACGGTAATGCTAACATAGGATACAGCTATGGTATATATTTTCATTTTATAAACCAATTTTTTGGCGAAACCACAATTAAAAGATTGTGGGAATTGATTGAAAATGGTTTATTCGAATTTCAAGCACTCGACTCTGCATTGAAAGAGAAAAACTCATCAATTAAAAAAAGCTGGCTCGAATTTATATCTTGGATTTATCACACTGGGAATCGAACAATTGACGGTTATTCATTTTATCAAGCTCGATTGTTCCCTGATTTCAAATTCGTTTATACCAACGAAATTTCCGCAGATAACAATATTCAGCTAAAATCGCAAGTTTTACCATTCGAAATTAGACCAATTAGGATTATACTGAAAACAAACTCACTATTCAATACTCCCGACACATTGGATTTTATTTTATCGAATACTGAAATTAATCGTGTTTTTCAACAGTTTATAACATTATCTGATATAGATCTTTATTATCCATCAAATAGTCCGAAAGCAAAAGCATTATGCAACGGTTATTATTTTGTAAATTCAAATGCTGATTTTCAAGATACCGCTTTTTGTAGAAAAGGCTATAAAACCATCGCTATAAATGATGCTTACCCATCTCCATTTAATAAAAATATTCAAACAAAGATTTATTTACCTACACCTAAGGAAATACCTTTTAATACAAATGTTTCAGTTCAAATTTTTAATACAGAAATGGAGCAAATTTTCTCTACCGAAACAACTGTCATGGTGCATAATTCCAACAGAGTTGTTGTATTAGAGCTCGATTCTGATAAATTTTCAAGTGGCATATATTTCTATAAAATTAAAAGTAATGATTATCTGAAAATTGGCAAATTTGTTGTAAAATAAATTATTAAAAATAATGAAATATAGTTTGGAAAAAGTTTTTTCGGTTGTAGTTTTTGTTGTCGTTTTTTTTATTTATCTGTTAACTGTCTCGCATAGCATTTACTTCACCGATAGCGGAGAGTTAGCGGCGGTGTCCTCGACCTTAGGTATAGCTCATCCAACGGGTTATCCGCTTTATACGATATTATCACATATTTGGTTGCAAATCCCTTTACCTTTGTCTAATATTGAAAAATTGAACATTTTATCATCAATTTTTTTATCTTTTTCGGCTGTTGTTTTTTATTTTATTCTCATAGTCGTTGCACAGTATAATTCAACCAAAATTGTAAAAAGCAAAATAATGCTTAATCTAACAGCTGTTTTTTTCGCAATTGCTTTTGCGTTTACATCAATTGTATGGGAACAGGCTACAACTAATGAAGTGTATTCATTGCATTTTCTTCTTGTTAATATATTTATATATGTTTTGCTTAATGCTTATTATAAACAAAGTTATAAACTATTTTTGTTAGCTTCATTTATTTTGGGTTTAAGTTTTGCAAACCATTTAACAACTATTTTGCTTTTACCAGCAGCAATTTTCGCATTTTTTAAAAAAATAGATAGGGGTTTTGATTTCTCGCTTAATCGTTTTAAGCAATTTATTTTTCTTCTTATTCCATTTTTCGTAGCTTTAAGTTTATATTTATATTTACCTTTGCGTGCAAGCCAACAGCCGCTTTTTAATTGGGGATATGTTTCACGGAGTTTTGATAAGTTCATATACCACGTTTCAGGAAAACAATATCAAGTTTGGATGTTTTCTGGACAGGATGCGTGGGAGAAAAACTTCAACATTTTCGTTGACTTGTTTATAGGAAATATTGGGTTATTATTATTAGTTCCATTCGCTATTAGTATTTTTCATATTTCGACACAAAAAGATAAAATTAATTGGATATTTAATACGATTTTTGCACCACTTACGCTTTTTTTTCAAGCTTTTAAAGGTAAAAGTAGCTTTTTATTTAGCCTTTTACTGATAACTTTTTTATCTTGTGTTGCTTATTCATTCAATTATTCCATTTATGATATTGATCCATATTTTTATTTGGCGTATTTTTCGATATTTTTGTTTTTAGCACTATCTGTTTTAAATTATATACAAGAAATGCCTAAATATATGTTAGTTTTGGCTTTAATAGTTCCTTTTTTTTTCATCTATAATAACTACAACGAGGTTGATAAAAGCAAAGATGAAATCGTACTTGAATATACACGATCAATTGTAGATAACTTACCACAAAATGCAATAATTATTTCAGCTCAGTGGGATTATTTTTGTTCTGCTTTTTGGTATTTGCAGCAAGTTGAAGGGTATAGGAGAGATGTTGTTCTTATTGAAAAAGAACTAATGCGTCGTACTTGGTATCCTTACCAACTTGAACGTTGGTACCCAGAAATTGTGAGTTTGAAAAGCCCTGAACTTAAATCTTTTATGCGTGATTTAGAACTATTCGAAAGCGGGAAAGAATATGATCCAATCTCTATTCAAGCCAATTATATTAACTTTTTTGTCTCTATTATCGAGAATAATATAAAATACAGAGATATTTTCATTACACCTGAAGTTTTGTATTCTGAACCGCATTTAACCCGCAATTATGTTAAAATCCCTTATGGATTTGCTATAAAACTCTCAAATATTGATGAAAATATCGATTTGAACAAAATTCAAATTAATTTTGAAAAGTTGAATAATTTATCAAAAAATAAAAAGTATTATCTTTATGAGGGACTTAGATTAGTTATTGCAAACAATTTACTTGCTATGATAAAGTATGCGGAGCACAACGGCAAAGATTTTGAAAAAGAGAAACTACTAAACTATTATCAATTATTCCAAAAAGATAATGCCAAATAAAATATTTAAAATAGATGATCTTGTAATACGAAATGGAATATTTCTTGCCCCAATGGAGGGCATAACAGACCTCCCATTTAGAATTATTTGCAGGAGATTTGGAGCCGACATCGTTTATACCGAATTTGTTGCATCTGAAGCACTTGTGCGTGATATACAAAAATCTTTTTTGAAAATTCGAGTGGTTAATGATGAACGTCCCGTTGCAGTTCAAATATTCGGAAGCGACCCAAACACTATGGCTGAAGCCGCAAAAATTGTTGAGCAAGCAGGTGCCGACATAATCGACATAAACTATGGCTGTTGGGTTAAAAAGGTTGTTAGCCATAATGCTGGTGCGGCGCTTTTAAAAGATTTGCCAAGAATGAACGCTATAACTTATGCGGTGGCTAAAGCTGTTAATATTCCAGTAACTGTTAAAACACGTCTTGGTTGGGATAAAAATAACATAGTTATCAATGAAGTTGCAAGAATGCAGCAAGATAGCGGTGCTCGTGCTATTGCAGTTCACTGCCGCACTCGTGATATGGGAATGGGTGGTAAAGCTGATTGGAGTTACATACCAGAAATTAAAAAAAATGTTGAAATACCTGTGATACTTAATGGGGATATCGACTCTTCCGAAACAGCATTAAAAGCCCTTGAAGTTGATGGTGCGGATGCAATTATGATTGGTAGAGCAGTTCTTGGAAATCCATTTATATTCAGAGATGCCAAAAAATATATTGAATCTGGCATTCTTCCATCAAAACCAAATATTGATGAGCGTTTTGATATTATGATTGAACATTTAAAGATGAACGTCGAAGATAAAGGACTCCCACGTGGATTACGAGAGTTTCGCAAGCATTTTTCTGGTTATTTAAAGGGGCTTTGCAATGCTTCACATTATCGTCAAAAACTTGTTACTCTTGATGATATAAACGAAACTCTCGATTTGCTCGAAAGTTACAGAAATTTTTTAAAAGCGAATTTAGAAGCTTATAATTAAAGCGGAAGTTTCTTCATATTAAATCCTAATGCAAAAGCTTCCATTGCCGCAATTGAAAGTTTATTTTCAAGTTTCCCAAATTTTGCAATGTAATCTCGCCGACTTCTTTCAATTATTTCCAATGCTTCATCACGCCCATAAATATGAGTAATTTCGCATCTTGATTGCTCACTTCCTGGCATATCTTTGTATGTTAAAAAGTAATGTTTTAAACGATCAATCATCGTCTTAGGGCAATCTTTTACATCCTGCCAGTTTTGATATACTTCATCACCTTTAAGAACTGCAATTAACTTATCATCTGCTTCGCCTCCATCTATCATTCGGAATCCACCAATGGGTACAGCCTTGACTAAAATATCTCCGTGTGTTATATTTTTCTCTGTGAAAACGCAAATATCAATTGGATCACCATCTCCGATAATATCATCTCTACCAGTTTTTTCTTTGCAAAAATCAGCAACTGATTCACCACAATATGTTTGCGGGATAAATCCATATAATGCAGGAAGGACGTTCGAATACTTCTGTGGCCTATCTACTTTTAAATAGCCAGTTTGTTTATCGACTTCATATTTTACTGTATCGCTTGGTGTTGCTTCGATAAATGCTGTTACAATTTCGGGTGCATCATCACCAATATGAACACCGTGCCAAGGATGAGATTTATATCTCAGACCAACTAAATTCCAAATATCACTTACGTTTGCCATAATTATCTGAATAATTGTTAAAAATATGATTTTAAAAACGTTTACTGTTGTTTTATATTATAAATAGACGGTAATTATGTAGTAATTAGACTATGAATTTCACAGATTAAATCATTATTTAAAGCTTTTTGCATTGTAAAAATTGCAAATTTTTGCTTTTCGTTGTAATACATTGAAAAATCAATACATCGTTCAATAAAAAAGTTTTGCAATTTAATCAAAATCGTATAATCAATATTAACAAATGATATATAAAAATCATTTTCTAATGAAGGAATGCTAAATGCTGAATTTTTTAATTTAGTTGTTTCACCAAAGGATAGAATTGGTAAATTATCATTTATTACATTCTTAGATATTAGTGTTTTTTGCGAATTATCAAGAGAAGTGAAAATTAATTGACTATCTGTTTGCTCGATATACTCAATCATACCATCGTAAATCAGTTTCACACTAATTTTTGCAAGCAATTTTGCAGTTTGTGTATTGATCTTACTTATCGGCAAAGAATTAGAAATAATTTTTGGATCTGCACTGAATATACAATTAACATCAGATATTACGTAAATTGTTTTTATGCCTAAAATTGAAGCAACAAGCGTAGCAGTTAAATTCGAGCTTTCAAAGCCCATTGTAGTAATTTCATTTTTCTTGTTTTTACCGTAGAAACCTTCAATTAAATATATTTCTGGACGTAATTTTAACTCATTTAATCGTTCTGCAGTCTCTTGAAATAGGGGACATGCTGAACCAAAATTATCATCCGTTATTATATAATCAAAAGCTTTAAGATAATTTACTGGTATGTTTTCACAAAGTAGAAATCGCCTAACTATTGTCGCAGATAATATTTCGCCGATTGACAAAACTTTATCCAAAATTTTTTTATTTAATTCACGCACAATATAAATGCCTTCGACATATCTTTCAATTTGAACAAAAATATCTTTAATTTCTACCAAAACTTCAGTTTGTTTATTAAATATTTTGTTTATAATTCCGAAATGTATATTTTTTATTTGCTCAAGTTTTTCAAGTGCTGAATCATATTCCCCGTTATAAGCTAAAAAACAAGTTTCTTGAAGTGATCTTGTAGTTTTACCAATAGCCGAGATAATTAAGAAGACAGGTTTATCGAATGAATTAATTAACTCTTTTAATTTAAAATAATTATTATAATCACTCAATAAAATACCGCCTATTTTTATAATATTCATAGTATTTAATCAAAAATGTTATCAATATAAAAAATCTTATTTAAATAAAGCCCAAATGGTTGAGCTAAAGCTGAAATTTTATCTCTTGTCTGTTTAGCGAAAGCTGCTTCAATTTCATCTTTCGACTTATAACCTCTTGCATAATCAATCATAGTCCCAACAATTGAACGAACCATACCATAAACGAAGCGATTAGCTTTAATCCTGTATAAATAGTGAAATTTATCAATCTTTTCCCAGCTTGAAAACTCGACATTGCAAATATACGAATTTGTGTCAGGATTATGCTTTGAAAAAGCTGTAAAATTATGTTCGCCTAAAAATAAATCAGCTATTGCAAAAAGTTTCTCTATATTCAATTGATAGGGAATATAAGTATAGAAATTTCTTTTAAAAACTGAATACTTTAATGCAATTTTATAGACGTACTCACGAGCAATAGCATCAAATCGCGAATTGAACTCTAAAGGTACTTCTTTTGCTTTTAATACACGAATATCAGGATTTAATAACGAATTTATAGCAACAGGTATTTTTTCAAATGGAATGTTATTTTCAGGCACTTTAAAATTTGCCACCTGTCCGTAGGCGTGAACTTGAGCATCAGTGCGACCAGCACCTATAATTGATATTTTTCTTTTGTAAAGTTTTGTTAAAGCATTTTCTAATGTTTCTTGTATTGAAATGCCGTTTGGTTGTATTTGCCAGCCCGAATAATTTAAACCATCATATTCAATAAGAATCGCAATGTTTTTCATTTTTCATCTAAGGCATAGATAGCGGGTAAATTTCTTCCATATTCTGCGTAATCGAGTCCATATCCGACAACGAAATCTGGTGGTATTTCGATACCAACATAATCGATCTCAACTGTATTTTGCAACATAGATGGTTTCATCAAAAAAGTTGCTACTTTGATTGAATTTGGCTTATATAGCTCCAATTCTCTTCGCAGCTGAAAAATTGTAAGCCCAGTATCAACTATATCTTCGATGATAATAACATCCTTACCTGAAATATTTCCAGTCATTTGTGATATGAGCACATTACCGCCAGAAACCATTCCCGAACCATAACTTTTAGCACGAATTGTTTCAATTTCGCATTCAAAATCAATCTTTTTTAATAAATCCACTGCAAAAATTAATGCACCTTTAAGCGTAATTATAAATACAGGCTTTTTATTTCTATATTCTTCATTTATTTTGCGTGCAATTCTATCCACTGCGTCTTGAATTTCAGCAGGATTAATAAGCAATTTAAACTTCTTATCGTGAACTTGAATTTCTTGTTTCAAATTATCCATAATTTACTCACCAATAATTTCAATCTTTAAAAATTTATTTGTTTTCTCAGTAATTTTGAATTTTTCGCTTATTCTACATCCAATTAACCATATTATGTCATTTTTTGAGCACAAAACTAAAACATTTGGACGCTCTAAAAAAGAGATTTTTTGATTTGTCAGAAAGTCAGATACTTTAACTTCATTTTCCATCCCGAGCGGTTGAAAAGTATCGCCATTTTTCCAATTCCTGATATACAATACTGATGGAACTAATTCAAAATCAAAATACTCAATATTAGGATTATTTGAAAATTTGACATCTTTTTTAGAAACTTCTGATAAAACAATTTTTTTGTTGTGGATTTCATAACTGCCAATTTTGCTGATAATTAAATTTGTTTCTTGAAACAATTTCCTACGATAAAATACTAGTAAATTTCTATCTTTTACCACTGAGATTGATTTTGTAATTTCAAACATTGAACCAGTGTCTGAATTCATCAGTTGCAATATTCTATCTATTTTATAAAGACTTGGCGGAGGTTGACGAAAATACTTCAAAAAAGCAGTTTGTATTAGCTCACCTTGTATGAATTTGTCATACGTTTGAAAAATGTTCAGATTAAAAGCAAAGCTTTCGTTTGAAACGTTTTCAACTATTATGGGAAGGTTTCTTTTCACATATTGGTGAATAATTCTATCTGCGCCTTGCAATAGCTTTGTAGTTCGATTAATTACATCAATAATAGCAGGATTGAAATCATTTTCGAGCTTCGGAAGCAAATCTAATCTTATTTTATTACGAGTGAAGTTCAATAGGGAATTTGTTTCGTCTTCGCGCCATCGCAAATTTCTCAATTTTGCATACTGAATTAATTCACTTTTCTTAAAATCAATTAATGGTCTAACTAAAAGCACATCTTTAATAAATTGCCTACGTAGCGGTATTCCACAGAGACCAGTCAGCCCTGATCCACGCAATAAGTTTATGAAAAAAGTTTCAACTGAGTCGTTAGCCGTATGTGCAGTAGCAACAAAATCAGCGTTTAAAAGACGAGAAATTCTCTCAAAAAAGTTATACCTAAGAATGCGTGCTGCTGTTTCAATACTTAAATTATTTTTTTCAGCAAACTTTTTTACTTTACCATTGGCTGTATGAAATGGAAGAGCATACTCTTTTGCAAGTTTTTTAACAAATTCTGCATCAAGATTTGAGTTTTCTGCTCGCAAGTTGTGATTAAAATGAACTACAAAAAGCTGAAATTTATATTTATCAGCAAAAATTGCCAAAGCATCGAGTAATGTTATCGAATCAACTCCACCACTGACAGCAACGATAATTTTGGTCGAGTTATCAATAATCATTTCATTGAGTAGGAAATTTTCAACTTTATGCAAGAAATCCCTTAGAAAAGTATTTTTTTTCTGTTCAGTTGTTATAGTTTTAGCTTGTGGTAAAATATAATCAGATGTTTTATTCACTAATATCTTTTTATTTTTTTCTGAATTCTTTTGATTTGAAGTTAGCTCATTTTTTGAGGTTTTCTTATCAGCATTAGAGCTTTTTGGCTCATTATTGATTTCAATGTTATTTGATGGTTTTGCGCTGCTTTCAGAAGCAAGCAATAACAAATCTTCATCGGATAATATTTTTTTCTTATTTTTTCTCATATCTGATAATTAAATTAAACAAAAATAATGAATTTTGTAAAATTATTAATATACTTAAAATTTCGATTAATTGTATGAACTTTTTAAGTTGCTCTGTATTGTTCAGTAAAATAATTTTGTTATGATAAAAAATATCAGTAAATTTGTAGTCTGAGGTGAGGTGCGAGAGTGGTTGAATCGGGCGGTCTCGAAAACCGTTGTACCCGCAAGGGTACCGTGGGTTCGAATCCCACCCTCACCGCAAGTGTTGCCCGGATGGCGAAATTGGCAGACGCGCTACATTCAGGGTGTAGTGAGAGTAATCTCGTGCAGGTTCAAGTCCTGTTCCGGGCACGTGCCAGAAGAATATAATTAATAATCAAGAGGAGGCTGTTAAAAAAGCAACCTCTCTTTATTTTATCATTATCTAATTTATTAAACTTTTCAAATTTTCTTGTGTTTTTGCAAGCGTTTCTTTCATACTCGCAAGTTTTTCCCGCTCGTATTCAATTATATTTGCAGGTGCATTTGCTAAAAATTTCTCATTTGATAATTTTCCTTCGCATCCTCGAATATTTTTCTCAAGTCGTTCAATTTCTTTTAGCAATCTTTCTTTTTCTTTTTCAATATCTATTGATGATTGAACTATTAAGAACACTTCAATCTCTCTGATCACTGAACTAATTGCACCTTGTGGTTTTTCAATATTGTCGCTTATTTCTAAATCCGAAAGTTTAGCTAAATTGGAGATTGCATCGCTAAGCTTTCTAAACGTCTCGAGCTTATCATTATCTTTAGTAGTAATTTTTGCAGGGATTTTTTGCGATGGTGCTATCTTTAATGAAGAACGCAGACGTCGAATTTCTTCAACGATTAACTGAACAAGCTCAAAATTTTGCTCAATATCCAAACGTATGAAATTGATTTCAGCAGTTGGAAACTTTTGTGTACTTATTGAAACATCTTCAGAATCATTAAATATGCTAAATATTTCATCAGTAATGTATGGCATTACCGGATGAAGAATTTTTAGTATGTCAATATATAAATTAACCGCAAAACGCACTAATTTTTCTTTATACAAAGTATTTTGTGAATTATTAATATTTACTTTAATTATTTCAATATACCAATCGCAGAAATCACGCCAAATGAAATCATAAAGCAATTTAGAATATTCAGTAACTTTATAATTATCAAGAGCTTCGATTGTTTTTTGCAAAGTAGAATGGAAACGTGACAAGATCCATTGTTCAGAAATTGTCATTTCGTTCGATTGCAAACTCTCACCTTCGAGTATTACATTGTGTTCCTCCATTTTCATCTTTAAAAAGCGTCCTGCATTCCAAATCTTGTTTGCAAAATTTCGTCCGATTTCAACAGAAGGTATATCTTGATGTTCAACATCAACATCCAATCGTACATCTTGACCTAATGGAGCAAGATATAGCATAGTGAAACGCACAGCATCAGCACCGTATTTATCAATAATTTCCAAAGGATCAGGCGAATTACCAAGCGATTTTGACAATTTTCTTCCAAGACCATCACGGATTGTACTTGTAAAATAAACATTTTTGAATGGAATTGTTTGTTTGAAATACATTGTTGCCATAATCATACGCGCAACCCAGAAAAAAATGATATCTGGTGCCGTAACGAGTAAATCAGTTGGTAAAAACTTCTGCATAGTATCATTTTCTTCGCATCCATTATCAAGCCAACGCATTGTTGTAAGTGGCCAAAGCCAAGAAGAAAACCAAGTATCTAATACATCCTCGTCTTGCAAAAGTGGAATTTCTCTTGTAATGCCTAATTTTTTACGAGCTTCATCTTCGTTTCGTGCTGCCGTGTATTTCCCATCAGGTGTATAATAGACTGGGATCCTGTGTCCCCACCATAGTTGACGTGATATGCACCAATCTCGAATATTATTCATCCAATGTTCATAAGTTTTTACCCAATGATTTGGATAAAACTTAATTTCACCATTAAGAACAGGTTTAAGAGCAATCTCAGCCAGCGGTTTCATCCGAACAAACCACTGGTCGCTTAAAAATGGCTCCACAGGTTCACCACCACGTTGCGAAAAACCAACATTGTGAATGTAATCCTCAATTTTTTCAATTAAATCGTGTTCTTTTAATTTTTCGACGATTTTCTTTCTTGCTTCAAAGCGTTCGAGACCTGCAAATTCACCAGCTGCATCGTTTAGAGTTCCATCGGCATTTATTGAATTGATAATTTCCAGATTATGCCTTTCACCAACAAGAAAATCATTGGGATCGTGGGCAGGTGTAATTTTGACGCAACCAGTTCCAAATGTAGGATCAGCATATTCATCAGGTATAATTTCCACATATCTTTCAGTAAGTGGCACTCGAACTTTCTGACCAATCAAATGCTTGTATCTTTCATCGTTTGGATTTACAGCCACAGCAGTATCACCAAAAATTGTCTCTGGGCGAACAGTTGCAACCTTTAAATAATTTTTATTATCAGCAAAATAGTATCTTAATGTATATAGATACTCTTTTACTTCACGAAATTCAACTTCTTCATCACTTAAAGCAGTTTGAGCAAGGGGAGACCAGTTAATAATTCGCTTACCTTTATAAATTAGACCATCATCAAATAAACGAACAAAAGCTTCCTTTACAGCATTTGAAGCACTTTCATCCATTGTGAACAAAGTCCTTTTCCAATCGCATGAAGCACCCAGTTTACGAATTTGTTTTAAAATAATACCGCCATATTTTTCTTTCCATTCCCAAACTTTTTCCACAAATTTTTCACGTCCTAAATCGTATCGCGTCAGACCTTGCTTACGAAGTTCCGCTTCTACTTTCGACTGAGTTGCAATTCCAGCATGGTCTGTTCCAGGGAACCAACAAGCTTCATAACCATACATCCTTTTTAATCGGATAAACAAATCTTGTAAGGTTATATTCAATACGTGACCAAAATGCAAAATTCCAGTAACATTTGGCGGTGGCATAAGAATACTATAAGGAGTTTTTTCGGAATATTCTGAAGCATAAAATATGCCTCTATTTACCCATTTTTCATACCATTTGTTCTCGACATCTTTTGGATTATATGCTTTTGAAAATTCTTTTTTCATAAATACTTTAAAATCTGTTAAACAATCTATTGAACTTTTATGTTATTAACTGAAACTGATGTATTATTGTTTTCTTGAATAATTCCTAATTTTGTTTGAAGTTCGATAATTCTTACTTGTAGAAATTGAGCGGCAATCTGATAAATTGGACTATTATTATTTCGATAAGTTTCGAGAAGTTTTTGAGCTTCTGCATAAGCTTCTTTCAATTTATTTTTTTTGATTAGTAGATTAATATGCATATAATCAATTCTTAGTTTTGTATCAGCTAAATTTTGATCCAAGTAATTAATTTCGCTTTGCGGATAATTCATATTAATCATTGAGTTACGGAATGACTCGACTTGTTTTTCAAAGCGAGAAAGTATTGCTTTTGCACCATTTATATCTTCAAGTATTTCATACATATCAGCCGCAATTTTATATGGACCATAGATACGTCCAAGAACTTCCCAACGGATATAATCTGGTTTCAAATATTCTTTTTCGATTATTTCAAGGCAATCATCAAGACAAATCTTAGCGTATTTTTTTGTTGTTTCATTATCACCAATTTTCTCGTATGTCTTTACTAAACGACTTATTGATTCAAATACATATGGAAATTGAACAGGGGAAATGAGTTCATTCATTTTATCAAGCAGTTTTTTAGCACGCTCTTTTTCATTCCTTTCTATGAATCTATCAGCAAGTTGATAAAAAATTATTCGATAGCTTTCCATAAGCCTACGGTGCACTTCATCATAATAAACATCTGAATTATTCAAATTACGGAATTTAAAACCAAAGTGTGGTTCTTTGCGGTAGTCATTAGAATTATCATAATTCAATAAGCATTTTTCAGTAATATCAACTTCTATATCACCTGTTTTCATATCGATTTTTCTAACCGGGCATACACGCCAAAGCATACCTTCCAGACGTAGAAAATCATCCAAACCGACAAAAACTTCTCCACCACCAACCGTAGTAGAGAAATAAACAGGTCGTTCAAATTTCAATTGAGAAATTATATCATTAATGACTAAATCCTGAACCTTGAATATATAAGTTGTTTTACCGTCTTGAGATTGGCGAGGTGTACCAACGAAAGTGTAACTCATTTTACCCGAATTAATAACATTTTGATTATCTGTGTATTGAGCTAATATTTCTTTACGCACAGGAATTTCTATTTGTCTTGCTTCACCAAATTCATAGGATAGTGCTCCTACGTCTGTTTCTTCTCTATTTTTTATCATATCGTCTGGGAAAGATAGAGGTATCTTCTTAGCACCCCAGGGTTCTCTGTTCTTCAATTGATCCACATACCATAAAGTATTTGCCAAAGAGAGATTAACAATTCGAACATCTCGGCGAACTCCCGCAACATCTTGCAAATACCAAACAGGGAAGGTGTCGTTATCTCCATTAGTGAATATAATAGCATCCTTTTCAGCTGACTGCAGAATATTGTAAGCATAATCAAATGGTAAGTAATTTCCAGCGCGTGAATGGATTTTCCAACCACCAAAAGCCATATTTATTGGAACCAAAAGCAAACTTACAATTAATATAGGTGCTGCTAATGTAATTTTCATTTTTTCTTTAGATATCCATTCAATTAAAGCAAATGCACCCATTCCTATCCACATAGAGAATATCATAAATGAACCTGCATAAAAATAATCGCGTTCACGAGGTTGTGGATCCTGTTGATTTTGCTGTATTGCCGCAAGCACACCCATCATTAAAAACATCACTAAATAAACAAATGCCATTTTTTTATCTTTAGCAAAATGGAAATATAAACCAATGAGGCCAAATATCAGTGGTAAAGCAAAGAATCTAACAGGGAATTGATTTTTATAGCCAGATTTATAATTTAGCTGTTCGTATTCTTTTTTATCATAATTAAACCAAGCTACACCAGCATCTTGAACATCACTCATTCTTCCAACGAAGTTCCAGTAAAAATATCTGATATACATATGATATATCTGATATTTCCATAAATATGCAAGTTCGCCTGCTGTATTGATTTGAGTGAATTCTGGCACTCCAATAGTAGTTCCATCGGACATAGTTACAGGTTTAACAGTTGGTGGATACCATTTCCCATAAACATAATTACCTGCTTCATCACGAAGTTCATATCTATAAATGAAACGCTCTTCTCTTTGATAGCGTCTGGGCCAAAATGGTGCTTGACCGTATTGCTCACGTCCGATATATGATGATAACTTGGAGAAAGTTTTAGGTTCATTTTCATTCATTGGTGGATTAGCATTTGCACGTATAAGTATGTGAGCGTAAGTTGTGTATCCAACTAAAATTAATAAAATTGATGAAGTAACTAATTTTAAAATGTGATAATCTTTTTTGTAAGAATAATAGAAACCATAGATTAACGCAGCGATTATTCCAATAGCGAATACTTTGAGTGCAGTAGAATTATTTATTGAGTATTCCATAGCTTCGTTGCGTCCTGGTGTATGACCAGCCAAAAATGCAGGAATAGCTTGAACGATAAAATTGTAAATAATAAAAAATGCAAAAACTGATATAATACCCGTAATAATGAATCCTTTGACTGATAATTGATATTTGCGGAAATATACAAGAAATACAATAGAGAAAATCGTCAATATACTTAACAAATGAACGCCCGTTGAAAGTCCAATCAAGTAAGCAATTAACATTAGATATTTTTCATTACCAACTTTATCTGCTTCTTCATTCCATTTCATTACTAAATAGATGACTATCGCAACAAAAAGAGTTGATGCAGCATAAACTTCAGATTCCACAGCATTGAACCAAAAGGTATCGCTAAAAGTAAAAGCTGCAGCCGCAATAAAAGCCGAACCATATATTGCTAAGGCACTTGCAAAATCATCATTTTCTTTTTTAAAAAAGTTTCGAACAACCAAGACAGTAATCAAATAAAGTAAAAATATAGTAAAAGCACTGGCTACAACAGATACCATATTAAACCGCCAACCGTAGTCTCCAAATGGAATTAACAACTGAAATAGTTTTCCTATCATTAAAAACAATGGTGCACCTGGCGGGTGAGGAACCTGCTGCCACATAGAAGCAGCAGAAAATTCACCGCAGTCCCAAAATGGAACACTTGGTTGCACTGTAAGTGAATAAGTGATAAATGCTACTGCAAAGGACAGTAAAGCAAAAATTCTGTGCAAATACTTATAGTTCATTTTTTAGCCAATATATATTTAAACATTTTGATACGTTTGAAAATTAAACACACAATTTAAAAAAATACTTACTTTTTACAAAGTTATTTAACATTTAGCTATATAAATTGAACTTTCATCATCAAACTTTACTCATATTTTTTACTATAAATATACATTCCAATGACTGACATAAAGCTTAATACTAAAAAAGGATACCAAATAATATGTGGATTATATGTATCCCAAAGGTATTTTGTTAACTCAATGTGATTCATTCCTGTAATTTCAACTGCTTTATGAACTGCTTCAGTTAATGGCACATTTTGAATACCTTTTTGCTTTAAAAGTAACTGAGCAAAATATGCTTTTTCAGCAAAGTGTTTATAAAGCCAACCGCCAATTAGCCCTCCACCAGCAAGACCTATTGCCCAAGAAATGTTCATAACTCCAAGATAGAGTGATTTATTTTCGAATGGTGCAATATTTGCAATATACTCGGGGAATTTTGGGTTAACAGTAAGTTCTCCCAAAGTATAACACACCACACCTAAAACCAGTAAAATACCACTTTGTGAGTATCCAGCTACAAACAATCCAACTCCTGCAAGCAAGATACCAATTGAGAGTGTTTGGGTAATTTTTATTTTTTCAGAAATTTTTGCCATAAATAAAACAAGTAAAACCACAAGTCCAGAATTAAGATTATAAATCCACTCGTAAGCAATCATCCTGCCTCGTGGAGTTTCAGAAGTCATAAAGTCGGGAAGATAACGGGCTAAATTTGAAGTATCAGACCAGTCAAAAATATAATTGGGTAACGTTTCGTAAAATTGCATATAAGTAATTGTAAAACCAGACATAATTAAAATAAAATATAACACTCTTTTCGTTAAAATAGTCTTGAAAAGCATTTCAAATATTTGTTGTTGAAGAGAATTTAACTCATAATTATATCTAATAAAAGCAAGAAATACTAAATTAAAAGTAAAAATAATCGCTGAACCAAAGAATAATGCTTGCCAAGATATATTTTTCAGGTGAATTGATAATATGGGACCTGCAAATACTGATAAGTTTACTAAAAAAATGTAAATTCCCCAACCAAGTGATGTGTTCTTACCTTCAATCTCCTTTGCAAGCCAACCTTGGAGTGCAGGTTTGTATGAACCTAAACCAAAGCCAAGCACAATTGTACCGAACAAAAAAGGAAAAAAATCTCTTTGTGTTGCTAATAAAATATAACCTAATATTATAAAAATTGAAGAAATAAATAACGATCGTTTCTGACCAATTCGATCAGATACAGCACCCCAAAATACAGGCGTCATATTTTGTATCAATGCCCACCAGAAAAATATCAAGCCTTTTGTTGTTTGTGCAAAGTGCAATCCACCAGGAACATCTTTCTGTGCTATATAAATTGGAATTTGAATAATTGTAATCCAGTATGCCAGCCGTTCAACCATTTGAACAATGTTCAATAACCAAAATTTTATGCTGTATTTTGAAAGAAACATATAAATTACCTTAAATTAAAAAATATAAAATTAAGCGTTTACTTAATAATAATCAAAAGTATCAGCTTAAAAACTTTCAATTCTAAAAGTTTTGACATTTTATACGTTCATTTTTTATGATAAAATGTGAAAGTTAATAATAATACTTTTATCTAAATTCGATTTTTGTTAATTTTAAATGATTTGATTTTTCAGATTTTTAAGGAGTTTTAATGAACATATTGTTTAAAAATATTCGAGTTATTAATCCTGAACAGAATTTAGACAAAAAAGTAAATCTTTATATTAAAGATGGTATAATTCATCATTGCGATGAAACTGATTGTACAGTTGATACTTCTACTAAAATTATAGATGGCACTGAATTAATCGCTGCACCAGGTTTTTGTGATATTCACACACATTTAAGAGAGCCCGGATTTGAATATAAAGAAACAATTAAAACCGGAACCGATGCTGCTGCTAATGGTGGATTTACTGCTGTGGTTTGTATGCCAAATACCGAACCAGCAATAGATGACATAACAGTTGTCGAATATATCAAAAATAAATCAAAAGACCTGTTAGTTGATGTCTTAATAGCAGGCACAATTAGCCAAAAAAGAGAAGGTAAACTCATTTCACCAATGCTTGAATTAGATGATGCAGGCGTGGTAATGTTTACTGATGATGGAAGTTGCGTTCATTCTGCTGAGATGTTGCGCCGTGCCTTTGATTATGCTGGAACACGAGATCTACTGATTGCTGAACATTGCGAAGAGCATAGCTTAACGAAAAATTTCGCAATGGATGAATGTGAGCTATCAATTAAACTTGGACTTAAAGGTTATCCAAGAGTTGCAGAAGAAATAATTGTAGCTCGTGATATACTTCTTGCTGAATACTGTGGGAATAGACGCCTTCATTTGCAGCATCTTAGCACAAAAGGTAGTATAGATTTAGTAAGAAATGCAAAAAAGAGAGGTCTTAGAATAAGTTGCGAGGTAACACCTCACCATTTAACATTAAGTCGTGATTTATTAGAAAGTTACGGTACAAATTTAAAGATGAATCCACCATTACGATCAACTGAAGATATAATGTCTTTAATCGACGGTATAAAAGATGGTACCATCGATTGTATTGCAACAGATCACGCACCTCATGCTTTGCATGAAAAAGAAGTTGAATTTGAAAAAGCACCAAACGGAATTGTTGGTCTTGAAACAGCATTAGGTTTGGTATTAAATAACTTATATCATTTGCAAAATATTTCACTGGATAGTATAATTAAGTTAATGTCAATTAATCCACGTAAGATATTAAATATAAATGCAATTAAAATCGCTAAATATGAAAAGGCAAACTTAACGATTTTCGCACCCAATGAAGAATGGATTGTCAATAAAAATAATTTTATGTCTTGTTCTAAGAATACACCGTTTGATGGAATGAAACTAAAAGGTCGCCCGAAATATACAATAAATAACAATAAAATATGGACGTCTAAATTATAATATTAAAAATTTGTGTGAGGTCATTATGGCAAAAAAGCAATTTGAAGATTTAGACCCACATCAAGAGCGTGTTTTACGCGAAATGATTATCAAAGAAATGATGAAAAAAATTCAGGATCGTATTGCTGGAGAAGATTCAAAAGCCATAAAATCTATAAAAAATCTGGTTAATGAACAAGAGGATAAAAAACAAAAAATCGAAAGTAAGCTAAAAAATATACTAAATGAAAAGAAGAAAGAAAAAACAAACGATGATGATGATGAATAAACATAAGCAATATAATCTATATTATGTAAACTAAATTGAATGAAATTGTTTAATTATTAATTGGGTTTCAAAATGAATTTAATATTTCCAATAGCACTTATTGCACTCGCAGTTGCATCAAGGTTTTTGCCTGTTCCCCCTAATTTCTCACCAATAATCTCTCTTGCACTATTCAGTGGAGCATATTTAACTAATAAAAAGCTTGCATACATAGTGCCGATTGCTGCTATGCTAATAAGCGACATATTTTTAGGTTTTCACTACGATATGTTTGCTGTTTACGGTTCATTTGCTCTGATAATTTATCTTGGAACTGCAATGCACAAAGTTAATGTAAAATCAGTTGCATTCAACTCACTCTCGGGCTCTGTATTATTTTTTGTAATTACTAATTTCTCAGTTTGGATTACATCTGGAATGTATCCGCATAATTTTAGTGGTCTTTTGACTTGCTACGAAATGGCGATACCATTTTTCCGTAATACTGTTGCTTCAGCACTGATATACTCCACTGTTATGTTTGGAACTTATGAATTAGCAGTCAGATATGTTCCATCTTTGCAAATAAATAAATAGTACATTTATCTCCTTATCATAAAAGAACCGTTTTGAAATTAATTTTCAGAACGGTTTTTTTATTAATCTAATCTTTTTTTAATGAATTAATTTTTATATATTTACGTTGCAGCATAAAGTAACATTTCAAAATAAATCGCTTTGAACATTGTTATTTGTTGCTGATTATTTTCATAAACAATAGTATATTAATTATGAAAAAATTATTATTAATAATAGTTATTTTGTTACTATCAAAAGTTTGCTCAGCACAACTTATTACACCTGAGTATTATTATGGAAGTCGTCAATTTATAGAAATTGAAAAAATATACGATTTGAAATTTCTACGCCAAACCGAAATCAAGTTACTTAAATTGATAAAAGATGATCCGTATACATCAGCAATAGATAAAGCCAAATTGCTTCAAGCTGATATTGATCTTCACTCAGGTAATCACTCAATTGCAATTGCTCAATTAAAAGAATATATCAAATCCAGAGCTAATTCACCGCTTATTCCACATGCTTATTTGAAAATAGGATTTATTGAATTCGAACGAAAAAAATATGACCAAGCAGTTATAAATTTTGAATATGCTAAAAACATCGCTGATATGAACTTTAGGTTACGACGCGACAGTGTTTACAAATACATAGCGCACCAAGCATTATATTGGAATGGAATCGCTCTCGCAAATCAAGGAAAACATTACGATGCTATTCCAATTTTTGAAGAATTAGTAAAAAATTATCAATACGGTGAACTTACCGATGATGCTTTGTATGCCATTGGCTCAATATATGAAATGAACAACAACTATAAAAAATCTATCGAAACATACAGATTATTGCAAAATGAATTCCCATATAGAAATACCATTATTGTATCATATATAAGAGAAGCTAATAATCATTTAGTTTTAAGAGATAACCGATCTGCCCTACTTTCAATTGAACGTGCAGAAACAATAAGCCGCATTATAATATCAGGTACAGACGAAGCAAAAAAGTATGAAAGTCAATCTTATTTAGATAATTACAATGAAAACATATTGTATCTAAAAGCAGAAGCCTACAATTTATCCAAAAATTACGATGTAGCAATTTCTACATACAATGAACTTTTATCAAAATTTCCTAACTCATATCTTGCTAATAATGCTAAATTAGGTGCTGCTTGGGCACATTTGAATAAGCAAGAATTTGATAATGCTATTAAATTTTACGATAGTATTATTGAAAAAGTTGTTGATGATACTGACAAAAACAAATCGCTTGCCCAATTATACAGAGCCATTGCTTTAAAATCCAAAGGCGATACTGCATCTGCACGTCGTGAATTAAGTGCTCTTGCATTAAAAGCTAATTACCAATACTCGGGTATAATTTTCCTGGAACTTGGGCAAATGGATTATGAATCTAAAAACTTCGTCCAAGCACGAAAATATCTTGAGCGTGCAGACCGAGAAGCTATTGATGGACGCACTGCAATAAGGGTTTATCTATTGCTTGGTGCGACATATCTTGAGCTTAAATTATATGATAAAGCTTTTAACGAATATAAACGTGCAGAGCAATTAGCTCAAAATAGTAGTGAAATTTTCGTTACACAAAAAAATTACTACCTTCAAGAAGCAAGATTGAAACAAGGGATCGCTCTTGTAATGTCTATGAGAAGTGCAGAAGCAATAAAGCCATTGCTTAGCTACATTTCCGAAAACGATAATTCTACATCATTGGATGAAGCATATTTCTGGTTGGCAGAAGCTTATTATCGCTCTGATTTACTTAATAACTCTGCACAAATTTATAGAAAAGTCATTGATGAATATCCATTATCCAAAAGACGTGAAGAAGCTCTATATGGCTTAGGATGGTCGCATTTCAGGTTGAAGAATTTTGAGCAATCTTCAAAGGTTTTTGCTCAATTAGTAAAAGAATTTCCAAATTCACCATTTTCAGTCGAAGTTTTAGCTCGTCAAGGTGATGGTTATTATCTCAACAAAAATTATTCAAAAGCAGCTGAAGCATATCAAAAAGCTTTTCGTATAGCACCAAATACCGAAGAAGGACAGTACTCAGCTTACCAACTTGCACACGCCTACTATCGTATGCAAAAATTTGAACAAGCTATAACTGCATTGCTTGAATTTGCGAATAGATATTCAAACTCGCCTTATTCTCCGAATGCACTTTATTTAATTGGATGGATTCGTTTCCAACAAAAGCGATATGCCGAAGCAATAGATAATTTCAATTTTATGATTAAAGCATATCCACAAAGTAATTTAGTACCTCGTGCATACTATGCAATTGCCGATGCCTATTATAATTTAGGCAATTACGACGAAGCTATTAAAGGTTATCAGTATATTATTCAAACTTTCCCAAGTAATGAACTTGCTGCTGAAGCTATGCGAAGTGTTCAGTTTGCATTAATGGCTATGGGACGCGAAGATGAAGCCATTAAAATTGCAGACCAATATATTGAATCAAATCCTCAATCTCCATATATCCAAGATTTCAAGTATAAACGTGCTGAGATGTTTTACACTGGTCGCCGATATAATGATGCAATTTCGGAATTCGAAAATTTTATAAAGACTTATCCAGATAACGAAAAAAACGCCGAAGCTCTTTTCTTAATGGGTAAAAGTTATATCAATATGAATGATTTCAGCAGAGCTTCCGAAACATTTGAAAAATTGGTTAAAACTTTCCCGAAAAGTGATTATGCACCGCTAAGTCTTTTGGAATTTGGGCTTTTACAGAAGCAAATTAATAATCCACTTAAAGCTGATACAATTTTTGCACGCCTGGAAAACAATTACAAAGAGCACGAAACAGCTGCTCAAGCTGGTTTTGAACGAGCATTAATCAGATTGCTTTTATTAGATACACTTGGAGCAGTTAATAAACTAAAATCAGTCGCTGATAACTATCCGCATACTGAATATGGTGATTTCAGTCGTTACCGTGTTGCAATGTATTATAGGTCTAAGCTGATGTTTGATTCAGCTCTTGTTCATTTTTCAATTTTAGCTAAGGAAGAAGGTAATCCAACTCTTGCATCAGAAGCACAATACAGGCTTGGCGAAATTCGTATGCGTATGAATGACTGTGATACAGCAATTCAAGAATTTTCAATTGTTAAAGAAAATTTTGCAGGATATGAAGACTGGTTTTCCCTATCTTTACTGAGTATGGGCGAATGCTATGAAAAATTAAATAAACCTGAGTTTGCAAAAGAGATGTATAAGATAATTGAAAGTTTACGACCAGATGATGATTTTGGAAAAACTGCAAAATCTCGTTTAAGAAGATTAAAATAGTATTAAATAAATGTTAAAATGAATATGAAAAAATTATTAATTATTATCACTTTATTAATTTATTCAAGTGCTTTTGCACAAAATCCCTCACAAGAAACACCTAAACCGTTGGAGTTGCCCAACTTTATAATAGAAGGTGTCGAGCAAATTAATGTACGTTCTGGTATAAAACAATTTCCTCAAAAAATAAATCAATTAACAAAAGAAGAGCTTGATTCAATCAATTCATACGAAAAACATTCATCTTTGCTTTTAGCACCAGATCCACTTCCATCAAGAACAATTTCAAAGCAATTTCCATTTCTAAGTGCAAAAGCAAGTTTGGGTATGTTTTTAACTCCTGAACTTATGATTGGCGCTCGCCGTAAAATTGAAGGCTATGATCTTTATGGATATTTTAATTATGAAAGCAGTTCTGGTGAATACAAACGTTCTGAATATAGAAAACTCTCGCTAAATTTATTTTCAGATTATATTGCCCCAGATAAATTTTGGATTTTTGGTGGTAGTAGAACACGCTCATCTCTTTATATTAATTCAAATAGTTATAACTTATATGCAAATCCTTCATCTTTGAACAAAGATGGCTTTTATGATAGAAATGCTTTGAATTATGGCATTAAAGTTGAAACTGATGGAAGTTTCGAAGGTTTCCTTTTCAATACTGGGTTTGATATTAACTCTCTTCAACTGACCGCCGATAGGAAATCTATTGATTATCAAAATTCTTATAAATCATTTGACAATCAAGTAAAAGGATTTCTAAATATTAAAAATTTTTGGAATGATTATTTAATTTTTGGATCATTTCTCTTAGATGTTCATTCGTTAAGAACAAATTCTCTTAATTTCATCGAGCTCTCTGGTGGGCTTTCATATTTCACAGAACAGCTTACAATAAATGGTGAAGCTGGTTTCCAAACTGCAACTAATTCAGATGAGAAAACTCGTGGTGGCTTGCTTCTTAAAGCGGAAATCGAATACCGAATTGATGAATTAATGACTTTAAAAAGCTCATTTGAAAGTGGCTTAGAAAATACATCATTTGTTAATATTTTTCAGAAAAATCCATATTTGGATTTTTCATCAAAAATTGATTATTTATATAATATAGCATTGATTAAAGGATCGCTTTTGTTTCATCCTTCAGAGAACTTTTTTGCAACTGCAAACTTACGATGGCGAATAGCCGATAGATTATGGTATTTCGAAGGGATATCAAATAATACATTTAAAATTAGTTATGACCAAGGAACCATATTGGAAATTTTCCCAGAAATTTTATTTTATTTAACGAAAAATGATAAACTATCGATGAATTTAATTTTCACTCTTAGCAAATTGAACAATGCAGAAGGTCCAATTCCATACTACCCATTCTTAAAAACTAACATAAGTTACCGCAAAAAATTGTTTGAAAAACTTGGTTTTGATGTTTCATTAACATATGTAAGTGAGAACGATATCTCAACTGAAAACGATAAAAAGTTAGACAGCTATTTAGATTTTTCATTTAGTACCGATTATTTAATTAATAATAATTTTGTATTTTTTATTAATTTTAATAATTTATTAAGTTCAAATATTTATATTTGGAATGGTTACAAAGAACGTGGTCTTTTTGGTAAATTGGGAATAATTTGGCAATACTAAATGCAAACAATTTTCTCTGACATATTAAAACCAGAAGAAAATTTTGGGTTCAACCCTGGCGAACCTGATGATGATACATTTCTTTTAGAAACACAAGGAAGCTACAATGCTCCTATTCCCAACTTCGAAGAAGAAAAAGCCTCTCCGAAATTAGAAGCTATATCAGATATAAATATTGCTGAGGAAGTTCACGATATTTTGGAACCTCCCAAGGCAGGTTCTGTTTGGGATGTTTTTGAGCAAGAGCAACCTATGGTTGAGCCAGCAACCCAAGATGCTGGAATTGTCAACATAACAGATGTTGAGCAAATAGAAGTTGAAGATAATGCAAATCTAAATGAGGGAAAGAGCGAATACCTTTTTGCTGATGAGGTTGAAGTAGCAGAAGAAGCATTTCAGACACAAGAAAAAGATATTGAGCTGGTAGCTCCTGCAAGTGATGAAATACAATCACCTTTAATCCTAGATGAAGACTTATTAAAAGATTTACAAAAAGAACTCGAAATAAGTAACACCAAGAAAGCTGAGAAATCCCAAAAAGTTGATCATATCGTTGATAAAGAGAAACCAATAGACGATGAAGGTGCACCAGAAGTATTTATTGTATTAAACGATATTAAACTTGCTGAAAAACAAATCATCACAGAAGAATTAGTTGCAAAAAATATCAACAAAATAGACCAAGAATTCCAAGTAGGAAATGTTATAGAAGAAGTTTCTAATAAAAAGACAAAAAAAGATAAAAAATTTAAGGAAAAGAAAACTATAAAAGAGGAAAAAATTCAGGAATTAAAACAAAAAAATGATAAAGAAAATAAAAAAATAAGAAAATTTATTCCATTTAATTTCTTCAAATATCTTGCAATATTTATTTTATTTGTTGCATTTGGATTAGGCACATATTATCTTTGGGATAGGTTCGGTTATAAAAAATCACAAGACTTGATTTATCTTGCAAAAAATAAATTTTTTGGTAAAGAACCAACAAAATCAGAAGAGCATAAATCAGATATTGCAAAAAAAGGTGAAATCGAAAACAAAATTGATGTAAAAGAAAAAAGCGATCTTGAACAAGAAAAAAATAAAGAATTGCTCAATCAAGTTCCTATCCCTGATGATAAACCACAAGAAAATCTTAATGTAACTATTGAGAAGCCAAAACAAAAAGAAGCAACTACACGAATCAATATAGTTAATGAAGAGCAAAAAATTAATCAGGCATCAAAAACTATTCAGCCAAAAGTTAAACAGTCAATTACAAAGCATTTAAAACCAGATAATAAAATTGCTATTAATATTGTAACTGAAACACCCAAAATATCGTCTATTACAAAAACTGATGAGGAACAAACATATACTATACAAATTTATGCAACAACATCATTAGATGATGCTGAAAATTGGGTAAAGAACTTGAAAATGAAATATAATATAGATAATGTTTATATAACACCGCAAACTATAAGAGACCGAATATGGTACCGTGTGCGATTCGGATATTTTAGCAGCTTTGAAGAAGCAAGAACTACTGCTTTAAAATACGGTTTTTCACAATCTTGGATTGATAGGATAAAATAATATGGGGGGAAATAATAATTACCTTTATAATCCATCTTATAAAGATGAGAAATCGGAATTCCAATTTAAAATACCTTGGCATCCAAATACTGCAAAAGGGTTGGCAGTTGCAATACCATTAACCTTTTTATTATTGCTGCTTTTGAATTTAATTAGAGATCCTCAGCCCGAATCAAGACAACTCATAACAAATACTGTTCCATTAGAACTTTTAAGTTTCGGCTATGGCGATGGAACTGGAATGAGCAAGGGCAATTTATCCCGTGAAGGTGTTGCTCACAAAGGAAATTTACCACAAAGCGAATTACACGATGCCGAAATTGCTGCTAAAATAAAACTATCTAAAATATCAGCTTCAACTGATATTACTGAATCTTCAAATATAGTAGCACGTCAAGAAATTAGTTCAAGCGAAAAAGTAACTTCGAGCGATTATGGCACAAGCACCCGCAATATTGGTTCGCCCGATGGTGAAGATTGGGGAACCGGCTTGGGAACACGTGGCACAGGTCCCGGCAAAGGTGAAGGTTTTGGTGATATAGAATGGGGCGGCGGTGGAAATCGAATCGTTTTAGTCAAAAAAATCCCAACTTTTCCTCCTGGTGTTAACACTTCTGCTCAAATAAAAATCCGCTTTACTGTTCGTCCCGATGGCACAGTCGGCTCAATTGTTCCTCTGCAGAAAGCTGATCCACGCTTAGAACGTGCTGCAATTGAAGCACTGCGTCAATGGAGATTTAATCCAATTAAAGAAGACATTGAAATGGTTGGTATTATACCATTCACATTTAGATTAAGGTAATTTTTAATTAAATATTTAATATTATTCCACCTCTCGCCCATCTTCCTGGTTGAGTTACATTTCCAATATCTTGGTATTTCTTGTTTAAAATATTGTCAATGTCAATGAAAAGCATAATATTTGAATATTTGTATGATAGTCTTGAACCGATAAGGATTACTTTCTCGAATGGTATTTCTTGATTTTTGGTATAATTAAAATAAGTTCCACTTCTTTTATGATAAGTAGCACTTAAATCAAAGTTGAAACCATTTAAAAATTCAACATTAACACCTGCTGAAATCTTATGTTTTAAATAATCAAGAGCATATAAGGATTGATAATTTTCGGAACTTTTTGTTGATGCCATATAAGTATATGAAAAATGAAAGAATTTAAACCATTTATACGAGTGAAAGATTAATTCAGGATAAACTTTTGTAGAAAATTGGAAACCTATGGTATTTAATTCTGTCAAATTTTTTGTTTCCCAAAGAGTTGAGTCAGGGTGTTTTATCCAATCAATCAAATCTTTTCCATAGTTTCTAAAAATAGAAAAACTTGTTTGATGAAAATTATCATAAATTTTCAATCCTGTTTCTAAAGAAAGTGAATGCTCTGGCTTTAAGTATGGATTGCCTTTGTTAGTAGGTCCCTGATAATATAGATCAGTAAAACTTGGAAGTCTTCCTGATTGATTAGCACTCATAAAAACATTTAAATTATCATTAATTTTATAACTTACATCAATTCCACCATAAACATCATTGTCAAAATTAGAATTGAAATTAAACATTCCACCAAAAGCAACAAAAAAGCGATAAAATCTTAATGTTTGCTCTGCATATAAGCTAATATTATCCCGACTATCTTTATAAATAAAATATTTATCTTTAACATTTGGAATTTTTTTTGGCTGAGCAAGTTTTTTACCTAATACATTACTTAAAATTTCTTCTCTTTTTAATTCAAAACCGAGTGAACTTGCACCTATATTGGAATTATAAGATATCTTAAACTGCCCACCATAGGCATCGTTCTGATGATAATTATGACCTGCATACCAACTCGGAGCATCCTTCATTGAGCGAAATAGCTCAAATTTGTCGAATAAACTTTTGTAATAGAAGTTAGTATTTATTATAAAATCATTAATGACATTATCGTACGCAAAATTAACAAATGAAGAATTTATAGCTTCAAATTGATTTGGATATTTTGCTGTGTAAAAACTATTCGCACCAAACTTACGATTGTTTGCACCAAACTGTAAGTTAAAATTACCGTATTCAGTTTGCAAATTGTTGTTACCATAAAAATTCAACAAATCTGTATCAGTATTTTTAATGTAACCATCTGATTTTTGTTTATAGATTGAATAAAATGTACGAAAGTTCTTAAAAAGTTCATTACTGCTCGAAATATTTAAATCGTAGAACCCATATTCCCCACCAGATAATGCTAAATTTATTTTTTTGCTTTTATTAGGTGACTTAGTAATTATGTTAATTCCACCATTGAAAGCATTAGTTCCAAGCACTCGACTACCAGAGCCTTCAAGTATTTCAATACGTTCAATATCATAAATTGAAATAGGTAGATTTCCATTGTGATGCCCAGTTTGAGCTGAATTAAATGGAATACCATTTATCAAAATTAAAGTTTGCTCAAAGGTACCTCCTCGAATAGAGAAATCAACCTGAGCTTGTGGACCACCACGACGTCGCACATCTACATTTGAAATATATTTCAACAATTCTTCAATATTTTTTGCATTTGAATTTCTTATCTGTTCTGGACTTATCACTGTTACAACTCTCGCTGTTTCCGAATAAAGAATTGGTTCGCAATTAGCTGTAACAACAATTGGGTTAGTTTTTGTCTCTTTTATGCTTTCAGCATATAAATTCAACGAACTTAAAAATAAGAATACGATTAAAAGAGTCATATTTCAATTTAAAAATGTTTTACAAACATATACAAAAATAAAGATTTCTTTTCGATATTTATAGTATATGAACTTAAATAATTGAGAAATAAGAAAAAATATTGAGTTACTATTATTATATTAATAATTTTTAATTATTAAAGGCATTTAATCAATTATAATTTAGTAATTTATTATAATATCCTAAATTACATTCATAGATATATCTTATAATTACAAGCATTTATTTATTAGTAAATATGTTTTTTCTTTGTTTAAAAATTCAAAATTTTTATTTTAATGAAAGTAATTTAAGTTTTTAACTAATAACTATATATTAATTATTATTCATAATATTTTATTTGATATGGGAAAAATTAATAGACGTGATTTTTTAAAGAAAACAGCTGCAATTAGTGCAATTGCAACTGCTACAACCCAAACAACAAAAGCGTCACCAACAAACATTCTTTCAGAAGATAGAATGGGTGTGCTTGTTGATACAACTGTATGTATTGGCTGCCGTCATTGTGAATGGGCATGTAAAAAAGCTCATAATTTACCTGCTGGGAATTTGCAAGATTATCAAGATCGCTCAGTTTTTGAAAATTTCAGAAGACCCGATGTACAAGCTTTAACTGTCGTAAATTCTTTCGATAATCCAAAAGACAAGCGCTCTCCTATTTTCGTAAAAGCTCAATGCAATCATTGTGATCATCCTGCTTGCGTTTCAGCTTGCATTGTTGGTGCATTTAGCAAACTTGAAAACGGTAGTGTTGTTTGGGATGGTGATAAATGTATCGGTTGTCGTTATTGTATGGTTGCATGTCCATTTCAAGTCCCAACTTTTGAATATGAAAAAGCTCTGCAACCAAGAATTATGAAGTGCGACTTTTGCATTGAAAGAACAAATCAAGGGCTCTTACCTGCATGCGTAGAAATCTGTCCTATGGAGGTAATGACTTACGGACCTAGAAGTGAAGTCGTAAAACTTGCAAAAGAACGCATTTCACTTTATCCTGAACGCTACGAAAATTACATTTACGGAGAAAAAGAGGTCGGTGGAACATCTTGGATTTATATCGGCAGCAAAAAAATGTGGGAACTTGGTTTCCCAAAACTTAAACCAACACCTGCTCCTGGTGTTTCAGAAAGCATTCAACATGGGATTTTTGCTTACTTTGTTCCTCCTATTGCTCTTTACTCTCTTCTCGGTGGTATAATGTGGCTTACTAAACGACAAAAAGATTTAGAATAGGAGGCAATGATGGAAGGATTAAAACCAAAACCTTTGAAAATAAAATTCTTCACACCAGGGGTCATTATTTTATGTTTGTTAGCATTAAATGGACTTATATTTTTAGCTATGCGCTTTCTTTTTGGCATAGGCTCGGTTACAAACTTAAATCAGCAATATCCTTGGGGAATTTGGATAGCAATTGATGTAGCAACCGGAGTTGCTCTGGCAGCTGGTGGTTTTACAACTGCTGCTTTAAGTCACGTAATGAATCGTGAATATTATCACGTTGTAGTTAGACCTGCATTGCTAACAGCTATGTTGGGATATACTTTTGTAGCTTTGGGTGTGTTTATTGATTTAGGTCGCTGGTATTATATATGGCACCCACTAATAATGTGGAATCCTAACTCAGCTTTATTTGAAGTTGGTATTTGCGTTATGATTTATCTAACTGTACTTTACATCGAATTTATACCTATTATAACTGAAAGGTTTATAGGAAAAGTAAACTTGCCTGGTATTCTATCAATTTTCAATAATTTTATTGACAAACTATTAAGATTTTTAGATAAATCATTATCTAAAATAATGTTTATATTTTTTATTGCTGGTGTTGTTCTTTCAACCTTACATCAATCTTCATTGGGAACATTAATGATAATTGCTGGTTCAAAAATGCATCCACTTTGGCAAACTCCAATTTTACCAATGTTATTTTTACTCTCTGCAATAGCTGTTGGTTTCCCAATGGTAATTTTCGAATCGCTAATTGCTGCTCGTTCATTCAAATTAGAACCAGAGATGCCTGTTCTGAGTAGATTAGGTTCAATGGTGCCTTTATTACTTTTTATATACTTATCTTTTAAACTTGGAGATATGGCAATTCGTGGAACATATGTTTATCTTGCAGAAATTAACATTCATAGTATTATGTTTATGATAGAAATAATCTTAGGAGTTGTTATTCCATTGCGTATGTTTATGTCCAGAGCAGTTCTAAAATCACCTTTATGGTTATTTGTAGCTGCAAGTTTGGTTGTATTTGGAGTATTCATCAATAGATTAAATAATTTTATTATAGCGTACCATCCGCCATATTCAAAAGCACCATATTTTCCTTCAATAGGTGAAATTTCAGTTACTGTTGGGCTCATTGCATTACTAATAATTCTTTACAAAGCATTTGTTATGATTTTTCCGATTATTAGCACACCCGATAAAGAACACGAAACTGAACTTTTAACTCATTCAAGTCATTGAGGAGTGAAACAAAATGAAAAATAAATTATTTTTAACAACGATTATCTTTATAGCACTTAGTGGCTTTATAGTTGGTCAAAATCAAGTAGTAAAGCAAAAGAAAAATAGCTCAACACAAATTCAGATGAGCGATATTAAGCCGAACGATGGACATCAACGCTTGCCTTTAGAATGTAAAAAATGTCATACTTGCGACTTCCCTACTAAACGTAATCCTTGTCTTATAAAATGTCCAAGGAAGGAACTAATTACAGTCGAACACAAACCCGAAGAAGGACCCGAATATATTGTTTTAAATAATAATGGTAAAAGATATGGCAAAGTAGTTTTTTCTCATTTAATTCATGCGCAGATGTCCGATATTTCTATTGGTTGTGACGGTTGCCACCATTATAATATTGCCGGACCTATTGAAAACTGCGAAAACTGTCATGAAAAGGACAGAAAACGTAAAGATATTTCTCGACCTGATCTGACTGCTTCATTCCACCGTCAATGTTACAATTGCCACAAAGATTGGAGCCATTCGCACGACTGCTCTTACTGCCATTTACCTATCGAAAAAGAAAGCATCGAAAATGTTAATGCAAAGATTCAGAAACTTATTGGCAAAACTCATCCAGAATATGCTTCGCAACCAAGAATTATATACGAAACAAACTACAAAGATGGCAAAATAGTTACTTTTAATCATAACGAACACGTAACTCTTTTTGGGATTGGATGTAAAACTTGTCACCAAAAAGATCGGTGCACAAAATGCCACGATGTTGATATAACTTACGATAAACCAAGAAAACACGACCTAAAAGGACAGCCATTCGAAGTTGTTCACCAAAATTGTATTACTTGCCATAAAGATAATTCCTGTACTAAATGTCATCAGAATGAAGTAAAAGAAAAATTTGATCATAAACAAACTGGTTTCGATTTAGTCAAACATCACTCAAAACTTGCTTGTAACAAATGTCATACTAAAATGTATCCAATGGATAAATTAAATCCATCTTGCACATCTTGCCATAAAGATTTTCTTCAAGGTAAATTCAATCATCGAAGAACAGGCTTGATTTTAGATGAAACACATAAAGAATTTGATTGTGAAAGCTGCCATCCGAAAAATAATTTTGCTTTAAGACCAGTTTGTAACGACTGCCACGATAAATTTGAGTATCCAAGACAAAAGCCCGGTAAAATCGTAAGTAAATAATAGGAGTAAAAGCAAATGATTTATACACTGTCAGTTATAATTCTTATTGTAATAGTGGAGGTTCTCATAAGAACCGTCATCAAAAAAGCTGAAGAGAAAAAGACAAAGGAGCAACGTCAAAAAATTCTTGATGAAAGTCTTACAAAAGATTTCTCAAAAATTTCGAGTTCACTAAAAAGAGTGGAGTTACAAAACCCATTTGCACGTATTCTGATCGTCGATAAAGATGAAAACATGCTCAACAAACTTCGAAGTCTGTTAGTTTTGGATGGTTATTCTGTTGACTCTGTTACAAGTGGAATAGAAGCACAACAATTAACTCTTTTAAACCACTATGATTTTGTTTTTACTGGTGAACATACTCGTGACCTAACGGGCAAAGAGTTGCTTCACAAAATTCACGAAAGACGACCAGATATGGATGTTATCATAATTACAGAAGAAAGTAGTTCAGCAACACCATTTGATTTAATCAAAGAAGGCGCTATTGACTTCATCCAAAAACCATATATCGATAATCGTTTAAATGAATTTGTTCGAAATCATATAGCCCGAAGACGGGAGAAAATGCAAAAAGAATTAGAAAAAACATTAAAAAGCTCAACAAAAACCGAGCTAATTCCAGGTGGATACTTTATAACTAAAAATCATATTTGGGGTTATATTGAAGAAAATGGTTTTATTCGATTTGGTCTCGATAAGTTTGCATATAGATTTTTTGGTATAATTGATACAATAGATTTTGCAAATCTCAATATTCAATTATCAAAAGAAAATCCAATCTTTGTTGTAAAGAAAAAATATAATGATGTTTATTTCCACAGCCCAGCCGAAGGCAAAGTCGTTGCTGCAAATGTCAAAATTAGAGAGAACTTATCTGAATTACCGAAAAGACCATACGTAAATTGGATTTGCAAATTAGATCCAGATAATTTAAAAGATATTGTTGCTGATGTTTTATTTGGTAAAGATGCTGACGATTACATTAAATCTGACTGCGAAACATTGAAACAAGAGTTAATTAATCTGTCTTTGCAAATTGATGAAGGAAAAGATATTTCAAGCCAACTAAACGATGAACAATTCAATTATTTGGTGAATAAATTCTTTAAAAAACATTAATCTTCAAAAATTGAAAAGGCTGCCTCCCCAAAAAATATATTTAACGAGGCAGCCTTTTTATTTGTTATTTCCCTGATATTGTCATTTCACTTATAAGTAATGTAGGTGCCGAAAAAGCTGTCCGTAGATTTGGATCGTTCCCAATCATTGTAATATTTTTTAACATATCTGCTAAATTCCCAGAAATTGTAACTTCACTTACAGGATATGTGAGCTTGCCCTTCTCAATCCAAATTCCATATGCTCCTTTTGAAATGTCGCCTGTTGTTGGAACTGTTCCCTGACCAATTGTTGAGCATAGCAATAAACCTTTATCAACGGATGTAATTATTTGATCTTGAGAATATTCGCCAGGTAGCAAACGCAAATTAGTTGGACCAGGTCCATTTGGTTTTAATGATAGTTTTCGGGCAGAATAATTATCAAGGAAATAAGATTTCAAGACACCATTTTCGAAAATTATTTTCTTTCTTCCTGGAACCCCATCACGATCGAATGGCACACTACCACGAGCTCCTGGGATAAGTGGATCATCTATTAAATTAAAATTATTGCTTGCAATTTTTTCACCAATTTTATCGGCTAAGAAGCTTCTTTTCATATATATATTCGAACCACTCAAACATTCAACAAGGAAACCTAAGAGCAGTTGAGTTGACATTTCAGGTTCTAATATGACTGGAACAGTTTGAGTTGGAATTTTCTTTGCTCCAATCATCCTTGTTGTTCTTGTTATAGCTTTATCAGCTATTGTTTCAATTGGTAATAAATCATTGAGAGAGCGTGCAGAATCAAAATACCCATCTTCGTATAAATTATCGTCATCACCTGCTTGTAAACCAACTCCTAATGAACTATATGAACTTTTATATGATGAGGAGAAACCTTTACTATTTGCAAGATATGTTGTCCCGTAAGAATTGCTAAACCCTGCACCTGTAGAACGTTTAACTCTACTATTGGCTAAGCACATCTTTTCAAGCTCAATTGCAAGAGCAGTTTTTTTCTGTGGAGAGACTTTTTCAGCTGTATCGTCGTATAAATTTAATTTATCTAAATTAAAATCAAACTTTTCAAGTTCTGGGAGTAAGGCATATTCATCTTTTGATAAATATTTAGTTTTCCTTATCGAATTCTCAATGAGTTCATCAATTGTTTTCAGTGATAAATCAGAAGTTGAAGCAGTCGAAACTTTGTTGTCAACAATAATTTTTAATGACAACGAAGTTGAGCCAGCAGAAATTAATTGCTCAACCTCGCCTTCACGAACATCAACAGAAAAGCGAACTCCATCATAAATGCTGCACTGAGCTTCTGTTGCTCCTTTTTTTAATGCTTTTTCTACAACTTGTTCAGCAAGTTTTTTATAATCAGTTTTCATTATGCTATACCTCCTACTGTCATTCTGTTAATTCTTAAAGTTGGGGTTCCACAAGTTACTGGAACAGATTGCCCGTCTTTGCCACAGGTGCCAAGGAAGAAACCCATATCATTGCCGACCATATCGATTTCTTTTAGAATATCAATGTTTGTTCCTATTAGAGTTGCATTTTTCACTGGATATGTTAGTTTCCCATCTTCAATCATATAACCTAAATTAACGCTAAAGGTGAATTTGCCAGTTCCTGAAACCATACCACCCTGATAAGTAATTGCATAAAAGCCTTTTTTCACACTTTTAATGATATCATCTGGATTAGCTTCTCCAGGTGCCAAGATAGTATTGTTCATTCTTGGAATTGGTGGATGAGCGTACGATTGACGGCGTCCATGTCCATTTTCTTTATGTTTTAAAATTTTTGCTGAAAGTTTATCATTCAAAAATCCAACGAGCTTTCCTTTTTCGATTAGCATCACATTTTCACATTGAACACCTTCATCATCAATGTTTAATGTTCCACGTAGCTCTTTAATTGTTGCATCATCGTAAATAGTAACTATTGGATTGGCAACTTGTTGCCCTAATTTATCCCACATTATAGATGTTTTTTTCCAAGCACCATCTGCTTCAAGCGGATGACCAACTGCTTCGTGAATCATAACACCCGATTCGTCTTTGCTTAAAACAACTTGCATTTCACCCGCTGGGGCATCTTTTGCAGAAAGTAATGTAATAGCTTCTTCTGCAGCTTGGCGTCCTATTTGTTCAGGTGTAACTGTATTTTTGTAGAAATCGAGTCCAACACGACCACCAGCATTACCCCTACCTGTATTTCTGTTTTTGCCTTCTTCAGCAGTTGCACTGACAATAAAACGAACTTGCGGACGAACATCCGATATAATTAGTCCATCGCTATTAACTATTAACACATATTGCATTTCATCAGCAATCGATGAAGTAACTTTTGTTATTTTTGGATTGTAAGCTTTTGCTGCATCGTGCCCACGTTTTACTAAATCAACTTTTGGATCTAATGGAGCTAGTGCAACGGGATTTTGCATTGAATAAAACTGCTTTGTGTTCTTTTTATCATTCAAATTTGCAACTTTATTACCACTTGAACTATCTGCTATTGCAGCGGCAGCAAGGAAAGCTTCTTTCACTTTTTCAAATGATAAATCGCTTGTGTAACCATAACCGAATTTATTGCCTTTAATAACGCGTGTACCTACTCCAAGCATAATATTTTCGGATGCAGATTTAACAATATCCTCTTCCATAGTTAAACTGCTGGAAATTCGGTATTCAAAATATATTTCAGCAAATTCTCCACCTTTTGAGAGCCCAATTTCTAATAATTTTTTTAGCTGCTCTTTTGAAAAACCAAAATAGTTGATGAGTAAAGTATCTCCAACAGTTTTGCTTGGATTAGCCAATAATTCGTTAAGCCATATATTAGATGTCATAACTACTCCTAATCCAATTCCGCAATGTTTTAGGAAATCTCTTCTTGGATAGTTCTGCATTTTTTCCTCTTGGTAATTGAACATATTTGATATTCATATACGTTTTGAGTAGTGATTTTGTTACAAAGAAAGCCTTCTTTTAAAATCTTCTATTGTTTTAATCAAACCTTCTTTTCGTGAAATTTTTGGTTCCCAATTTAATATTCGACGAGCTTTTTCGATGTTAGGCTGACGCACTTTTGGATCGTCTTGAGGTAATTCTTTAAAAACGATCTCGCTTTTCGAGCCAGTTAGCTCAATTATTTCTTTAGCAAGATCCAAAATTGTTATTTCATCAGGATTCCCGATATTAACTGGCTCATTTTCTTTTGAAAGTAGCAATTTATAAATCCCATCTATCAAATCTGATACATAGCAAACAGAACGAGTTTGCAAGCCGTCACCGAAAACTGTAATTGGTTCGTTATTCAATGCTTGTGTTATGAAAGCTGGAATTGCACGACCATCACATAAACGCATTCTCGGACCGAAAGTATTAAAAATACGAACTATTCGAGTATCTAAATTATGATATCGATGATATGCCATAGTCATTGCTTCAGCAAAACGCTTTGCTTCATCGTAAACTCCACGGACACCGACAGGATTAACATTACCCCAATATTCTTCATCTTGCGGATGAATTAAAGGATCGCCATAAACTTCACTTGTACTTGCAAGCAAATAAGTTGCTTTTTTGGCAAGTGCAAGTCCAAGTGTCTTGTGCGTTCCGAGAGAACCAACCTTTAGTGTTTGAATTGGCAATTTCAGATAATCAAGTGGTGAAGCAGGAGATGCAAAATGTAGAACATAATCAACCTTGCCTTCAACATATACATAATTTGTTACATCGTGGTGAATAAACTGAAAGTTTTTATTCCCGAATAAATGAGCAATATTATCAGGCGAACCTGTAATAAAATTATCCATACATATAACTTCAAAACCTTCGTTAATAAATTTATCGCATAGGTGTGAACCCAAGAAACCTGCTCCACCAGTTATTAAAACTCTACTCATATATTCAATCCTAAATTATTTATAAATATAATGGTCCACCTGGACCGAGTGGTAAACCAAATAAAATCCACGCAATTAAAAGTAAAGTCCAAAATAAAGTTAAGAAAAATGTATAAGGAAGCATAGTTGAAATAATCGTTCCCATACCATAATTTTCGTCATATTTTTGAGCAAAAGCAACAATTAGAGCAAAATAGCTCATCATCGGTGTAACCAAATTTGTAACGGAATCTCCTATTCTGAATGCAGCTTGAGTTAAAGCAGGATGATAACCTAAAAACATAAACATAGGAACAAATACAGGAGCCATTATTGCCCATTTTGCAGATGCACTCCCCATAAAAAGATTTATAAATGCTGATAGCAAAACAAATGCAACTATTAAAGGTATTCCAGTAAGCCCAATATGTGATAGAAAATCAGCACCTGTTATAGCAAAAATTAACCCTACATTACTATACCTGAAAAAATATACAAACTGAGCAGCAAAGAATACTAAAACAATGTATGATGCCAAAGTTCCCATAGATTTAGTTATATGTTTCATAAAGTCCTTATCGTTTTTTATTGTCCCGACAACAATTCCATATACTAGTCCTGGTATTAAAAATAAAATTAGGATGGCAATAATTATTCCATCGAAGAATGGTGAATGAAGCACTTCGCCTGTCTTAGGATTGCGCAGTATTCCCCATTCAGGCACGACCAATATTATAATTAAAGCTATGATAAAAAGAAAAGCAAATAAAGCATATAGCAAACCTTTTTTTTCAATAGCAGAAATATCCTCTATGGGAATTTTCTCTGCGTTTCCAGTGTATTTGCCTAAACGTGGTTCAACGATTTTTTCAGTTACATAAGTACCAACAATAACAACTATGAAACAAGAGACAAACATAAAATACATATTAACTGCTGCATTTACATAAATTGATTTATCAACTATTTGAGCAGCGGATTGTGAAAGACCCGACAAAATTGGATCAACCGACCCTATAAGCAAATTAGCACCGAAACCACCACTTACTCCACAAAATGCAGCAGCAAGCCCAGCCATTGGATGACGACCCAATGTATGAAAAATTAATGCACCGAGTGGAATTAGTATGACATAACCTGCCTCTGAAGCAAGATGCGAAAGAATACCAGCAAAAATTATTGAAGAAGTTATTATCTTCTTAGGCGTATGTATTACAAGCGCTTTTATTAGCGTATTAAATAAACCTGCCCCTTCGGCAACTCCAACACCAATCATTACTGCTAAAACATAGCCAAGTGGAGGAAAGTTTACAAAGTTAAAAACTATATTTGTCCATATCCACCGAAAACCATCGGAACTTAACAAATTATTAACAGTTATTCTTGAACCATCGGATGGATGAATTGCCTGCCAATTAAAAATATCTCCTATCAATGATAGAATAGCAACAGATAAAGCTAAAAGTGCAAATATTGTTGCCGGATGTGGCAATTTATTGCCGATTACTTCGATATAATCGAGGGATTTATTGAGTAACTTTGTTAAAAAACTCTTTATTTTCATCACTAACTAATGTTTTAACATATTTGAAATATACAAGTTAAAAAAGAAATTTTGTATAACCAAAAAAAATGGCTGCCTTATTGAAAAAGCAGCCATTTTTGGCAAATAAATTAGATTACCTAGTAACAGTGAAGTTTTTGTTTACAACAAATTTATCGCCTCTGATGATGACTTTGTAAGAACCATTTGAAAGATCTCTTGTATCGAATTTTATGTTGTTCATACCTTTTTCAAAAACTCGATCTGCAATTTTCTTAACAATTTTTCCTGATATATCAATAACTTCAATACTTAATTTTACATTTTCAGCTAAGTTTATATCAAACGAAGCTTCAGCTTTAACAGGATTAGGCATAATATCGCTTATGTTCATAATTCCGTTAGCATTGAGCACTACAACTTGCTCATTGCTATATTTGAACTCACCATTGAGATCAATCATCTTTAAGCGATAAGCATAAGTGTTGCCTAAGCTTACATTTTTATCAACTGCAAAGTAATCACTATTAGTTGCACTGTTTCCACGAGCTGGTACTTCATCAATTTTAACAAAAGCTGATTTACCAGCATTAGTTATAAGAGCACGTTCAATATCAAAACGAGCTGAATTTTGTTCGCTTGCAGTAGTCCAATTTAACTCAACACGATTACCAACAGAGTTAGCATCAAAGCTTAAAAGTTCAATTGGGATTATATAGCCTTCATTGTCGGTCATAAAGTCAACAATTGCACGTGCCATAAATTCAGGATCGCCAAAATGACGCCAATCTAAACCAAAGTATAGAATATTCTTACTCAATGTAGTAGTACCAATGCCAAGAATTTTTTGACTTTGAGCAACACCTATTGGGTGTTTAGCATAATATGTAATTCTCGAGAAACCATCGTTTACATAGAATATGTCGTGATAAACTGTTGCTGGAGGCAAGTCGTTAACAGCAGGTGTAACAGCATTGTTCACCCAACCGGTATTTAGCACTTTAAGCTCTAAGTCTCTTGTCATTGCAAGACCCACCAATCTTTGAGTAGGTAACTCAGTTAAATTGTAAGGTAAATTTGTGTTATTTCTATTACTATATCTTGCTCTAAATTCATAATTGATAAACGGATATAAATCTTGATTTTCTCGGATGAACTCCTGACTTCCAATTATAATATTTCGTTTGTTACCAATTTCGCCCATAGCAAGAAACTTTTGCAAATCAAACGTTTGGAAACGAGTCAAAGGTTTATCATTTGCATCAGACCAAACCAAAGTGCGATAGATTGTATAATTTACTGCTTTTGGTTCCCAAGCATTACGCTCGAAAATGTCGATGTCATATCTTGGAACTTCAAGTGTGTAGTCAGCTACAAAACCCATACGTTTAAATCCAGTTACAAGCGAGTCATAATTTAATCTACCAGCAATTTGATCAAGGTTAGTCATATCATAACGTGGAACTTTATTGCCGAGAGTATCGAGTGTGTCAATATCAATATGACTGTTCTCCACTGACAGTAAAATGCTTAAAGATGAACGTTTAATATAGAAACGAGTATATTTTGTAAATATATTATTCGATGGCACTTCGTCTGAAGCATTATCAACACTTAAAACAAATCTATAACGTGGAGTAACATTCGGTTGCATAGTCTTAAATTGTGGCGGTATTGTATATCCCATTCCGCGCAAATCAGCATAAGTTTGTGGGTGCCAATCGTCACCAAGTCCATTTTCATCATCAAGCAAGAAATCTACTTCAATATCATCCGTAGAAGTTATAGTAACTGGAACAATCTTTGATTTCTCTAAAACTCCAACAAATTGAGTGCTATCATAAGCAGCAGGTGTTTCTCGATAAATATCGACTTTTAGATTAACATTAGTAAGTTGATTGCTTCCACTGTTACGAACACGAGCCTTAACATTAACTGGAGCTTGTGTCATAATATATTCTGCATCGGCAAATGGACCATAAAACTCTTTATACGATGCCGGTGTAGTGATAAGCATTACTTCCAAATCGTTATTATATAGACGACCGTCAAATTCAATTGCGCCAATATCATATCTCTGATTTGCTACACCACGTGGTCGTCCGTCTATATCATCAACAACTTCTGGTAAGCGATCACCACGGTTATTTAAAATTGAACCGATAGGTGTTGGATTAGTTTTAACTCTTAATCTTGACGGATTTGAACCTACAACTGTCATATCTTCGAAGAAATCACCCACAACTGAATTCAAATCCTGGCCTGTCCAATAATACCATTGCGATAACTCTAAGAAATTATTTTTATGCCCATATTCAAGAATTGTGCTTGAATCTGTAATTTGAATAAATCTGTATATTGGAGTTGCTCCTGGCTTTCCAACCCAGAATGCATTTCTATTGAATACCGAACCAGCTTCATTAGGCATCATACCTTGATAAATTACAGCAGCAGCGAATTGGTTGTTGCCTAAACTTGAGTCGAGAACACCGATTGCATTGTTTTTCATAAACGTATTGCGAGCATGTTGAATTGCTATGCCTGCAACAACACCAGTATTTACAAATTCATCATTACTTACAATAACAGTATTATTGACTATTCTATCATTATTTGTAAAGTAACGTTTATGTAAAGGAACATCAAAAGCACCATCACGTTTTGTGTAATAACGAATACCATACTTGTTAGTGTTTGCATTTGTACCATTTATTCCCCAGATTAAGTTATTAATAGTAATGATATTCTCATTGGCATCTGGGAAAACTTTAGTTTGTCCTGCAATATCGATCATCTCAAGTCGCACTTGACGAATTCTGATACCATACGATTCATTAGAGTGAATTACATTACTAATTTCATTACCGCTTATATAAATATTGTAATTTGAATATTCAAGATAATTTGTTTTTACTTCATTTCCTAAGCAAATCCCAGCTGCAACGTTTCCACAAGTTCCCATTACATTATCAATTCTATTTCGCTCGATTATCGTATTTCTCTCAAAACCAAGAAAAATTCCCATCGCCGAAACATCTTTTATAAAATTACCTCTAAAGACATTATTTCTGTTGTAATAATTGGTCATAAATCCATTGCGCAAGAGCATTCCAATACCGTTTGAAATAATACCATATCCAAAATTGCTTATTTCATTGTTCAAAATCTGGATATTGTTTGTGGTTATTGTATCCAAGTTGTAATAGTTTAACTGGAATTTTTCTTCCATCGGTGGGATTGAACGTAATGTGAAAGCGGCTGAATAAGAATAAACTCCTGGATCGTATTCTTTATCAAAACGGAATTCTGTTCCACTTAATATGTTATTTGGTAATTGGCAAGTAAAGCTTGCAGGCTGATTTAGCCCATCTGTTATAATACAATTTTTCACAGTTACATTCATCGCATTAAGCATATAGAATACGATTCTTTGCGGAACATTTGTTTGTAATGTAAACAAAAGTGATTTATTATTCCCACCATCGAATATTATATAGCCATTATTTTGTGCATATTGACGTTTCAGAGCTGATTCGACAACGATATTTATAGAAGCATTTGGATTTGTTGATTGGTCAGCCTGTCCAAATTGAATACCTATACCTGAGTTAGTTATTAAATTTATTCTTACACTCGCACGAGAACCAGCACGATTAGCAGCAGGTCTAAATGTTATTGTATTTGTCGGACTTACACCATAAATACGTGTTCTTAAATCAAGCGCAGGTAAAGTCGGACTTAAATTTGTAGAACCCACATTATAATTTTCGTCAGTTAGTTCAAAAACGACAGGTCCTTCAATACCTTTTAAGTAAAGATCATTAACTGCATCTTGAACAGTTGGATAATTTCTTGATGAATTTATATTTTGATAACCAATAGTGTATGTTCCTGACAGTGCAGGGACGACATTAAATGTATCACATATAATATTATTCGACGGCTCAGGATCACCTGGGAAATCAACATAAGCGCAAATTCTATATGTTCCTTTTGCTTGCGGAATAAATGATTTAGAATAATATACATCTGTAAAATTACCAGTTACACCCGCTGGAATATCTTGAACAATAAATGTATCTCTGTGGATAATTGTATTTGGAGTTAATACGTTTGCAATTTCAATGCGTGTCCGAACAAAACTCATATCACTTAAACCGTTGTTTGCAAATCGAGCAATAGGTCTTACAGGACGTCCCACATAATTTTGGCTACCTTTAAATGGCGCTAAAATTGTATCAGCTTCTGGTTCCTGATCATATACAACCCAAAACTTATGTTCTTCTCCTGGTTGAGGATAAAGGTTGTTTATTGGACTCTCATCGTTTGCATTTAATAAGACTGCTTGTATTTGAAGATTATAATAACCTGCAACCTGCGGTATAAAATCCTTTAATTCATACTCGATGACCGTACCTTGAATTGGTGCTAATGGCTGAGACATTGTTTGTGGATATTTTCTATGTAAAGAATCCTGCCATACAATTTGATTATTTCTAAATACTTTTACGTAAACTTTATATTCAGTTATGGGATTTGCACCAACATTTTTAATTTCAAATCTAATTGGTGTTTTTATAAATGCAGGAAATTTTTTCAAAGTAAAAATTCGCGGCTCCATAACTTGTGTTATTGCAAGGTCATTTGCCAGTGAAATGTAAAACGAGCTTGTATATGTTTTTAAATATGTTTGATTAAATGGTGGCTGTAATCTCAAAGATGCTTGAATCTCGTATTCACCGCCGACTACAGGACGACTAAACAAATCAAGTCCACCAGTATTTCCTGTAATTGGATTATTTGGATCGATAAGTGCTAAATAACCTTTTGCTGCAGAAAATCTATGCTGGAAAGTATACGATGGTGCTGTTCCATAAAGAGAAGTAGGTAGATTAATTATTTCCGTTAATGTATCACTACCTGAAGGAACAGCTGTATATACTATGTTAGTAGAAGGTTTTGGACCACGAATCTTGTATGATACCCTAATTGGTGGATCAGCTTGTTTTCTTTTTATTAACAAACCTGGTTTATGAGGTGGTGTATTATATATAGCATCTGTTGCAAGAACAGCATTAGCTGCTGGAAAAGTACCAAGAATTGTTGGACCCATTTCAATATTTAATTGGATGTTTGCTCTTGCAGGAAAAGTTGAATAATCTGGATCTATGGTACAAGTATTAGATGGAACTGCGCTGTTATCCATATATCTTGCGTAACATAAGTTAGTAACAGACGTTGCATAAACATTAGATGAGCTACTCCAAGAATTATTATCAAAACAAACTTTTATAAGTAAGTTTTTCGTATCATCATATTCAAAAGGTTGGTTTAATTGGAATGTGTTCCAACCAATAGTAGGTGTGTAAGTTCCAATTGTATAAACTTGAACCCACCCACTTGTAATTGGAGCTGTTACAGTATTTGCAGTTGTGTTTTGCATATAAATTGTAAGCCCATTCATTGCAGGTGAGCCGACACTTTGAACGTTAAATGCAATCGAAGTTATTGTTCCACTACCACCACCAGCCGCAATTATTTCTGTATTAAGATATAAAAGGTAAGTAACAGCATCCATATAAAAAGTATAAAATGGAAATGGTGACGTTGTTGTTCCTGTTCCAACTGTAATTAAATCAGCTTTAACGTGGTTAAAACCGATAGAAAAGAACAAGAACAGCAATGAAATGTGTTTTAAAAATTTTTTCATTTTAAACCTCAATTAGTTATTTATCATACTAAATGTTTGTTTTCAATCAGTGTATTTAATATACTAATATAAGAATATTCAGCAAAAAATCACACAAATATTTTTCTCTTCACTATTTATTCTAAACTCAAAAATTAGCAAAAAAATAATTTTTTAAATTCAAAAAATTCATTAAAAATTTTCAAACTTTTTATATAAATTATAATTTTGTATTAAATGTAAAAATTATTTTTTAAAAATTTATATACGAGGTTTTTAATGAAAGTATATGAACCCAAAAACATCAGGAATTTAGCATTAATTGGTCATGCCGGGACAGGCAAAACTACATTTTCCGAAGCACTACTTTACAAAACTGGCGCTATTAATCGCCGTGGTACTGTTGAAGATAAAAATTCTACTTCAGACTACCATGAATTAGAACAAGAAAAAGGTAGCTCTGTATTCAGTACAGTTATGTACACTGAATATAAAGACCACAAAATAAATTTTATAGATTGTCCAGGTTACGATGATTATATTGGTGAAATGATAGCACCTCTTGAAGCAGTTGATTGCGGTGTTATTTTCCTTAATGCCCAAAATGGTATTGAAGTTGGTGCTGAACACGGTTGGACTTATGCAAACAAAACTCATAAACCTATTATAATCGTTGTCAATAAATTAGACATTGACCAAGCAAATTGGGAAAAGGTTTTGGAAGATGTTATATCACAGTTCGGCAATTCAGTGAAAATATTGCAATATCCAGTTAAAACTGGTGGCTCTTTTAATCAAATCATTGATATTTTATCAATGAAAATGCTTACTTTCGATGCTGACGGAAACTTTAAAGAAGGAGACATTCCAGCTAATGAAAAATCAAAAGCAGATGCTTTAAGAAATGAACTTATCGAATCTATTGCGGAAACTGATGAAGAATTAATGAATAAATACTTCGAAGCAGGTGAGCTTTCGGAAGATGAAATCCGAAACGGTTTGAAAAATGCTATATTAAATCGCGGTATATTCCCTCTACTTTGTGTTTCTGGTAAAAATCTCGTTGGAATCACAACATTTATTGATTTTGTAATAAATTACATTCCATCACCTTTAGAAGTAAAGGTTTATACAGAAGAAGGTTCTTCAGAAGTTACAACTGATATTAATAAACCTGCTTCATTATTTATTTTCAAGATGTTCTCAGATGCTAAAACTGGCGATATGACATTCTTCCGTGTACATACAGGCAAAGTGCGTTCAGGATTAGATATGATCAATAGCAATCGTGGGCAAAGCGAACGCATTGGTCAGGTTTACACCGTTTGCGGTAAAAAGCGTACTGAAGTAGCCGAAATTCCTGCTGGTGATATTGGTGCAACAGTTAAGCTGAAGACAACCAACATCAACGATACTCTTGCTGAAAAGAACTTCAATGTTATCTATCGTAAGATTGAATATCCGAATCCAAAAGTTCGTATTGCTGTTGTTCCAAAAACAAAAGGTGAAGAAGAAAAAGTCGGTATGGGACTTAACAACTTGCACGCAGAAGACCCAACTGTAAAAATTGAACATTCACAAGAGTTACGTCAGACAATTGTATATGCACAAGGAGAGCTTCATCTTGGTGTAATAAAATGGAGACTTGCAAATAGATATAAGGTTGAAGCAGAGTTTATCGAACCTCGAGTTCCTTATCGCGAAACAATTCAAAAACCAGCTCGTGGTATGTACCGCCATAAAAAGCAATCTGGTGGAGCAGGTCAGTTTGCTGAAGTTCATATGCTAATTGAACCTTGGGTTGAAAATATGCCAGATCCAGCGGGACTTACAGTCCGTGGAAAAGAGCTTATTCAGCTCGATTGGGGGGGCGTGTTGGAATATGTAAACTGTATCGTTGGCGGTGTGATAGACGCACGCTTTATGCCTGCTATTCTTAAAGGTATAATGGAAAAAATGCAAGAAGGACCTCTCACAGGGTCTTATGTTCGCGACATTAGAGTTTCTATTTATGATGGTAAAATGCACCCAGTTGATTCTAACGAAGCTGCATTCAAAACCGCTGGTATGATGGCTTTCAAAGAAACGTTCGTTCAAGCAGCACCAAAAATTCTTGAACCTATCTATGAACTTGAAATTAAAGTTCCCGAAGAATTTATGGGCGATGTTATGAGTGACTTGCCTTCACGTCGTGGGTTAATTTTAGGTATTGATAGTGAAGGTAAGTATCAAAAAATTAAAGCAAGAATGCCACTTGCCGAATTAGATAAATATGCTACCGCACTAAGATCAATGACGCAAGCTCGTGCAACTTATTCTGCTCAATTTGTTGAATATCAAACGGTTCCGCCTAATATTCAACAAGAATTAATCGATGCTTACAAGAAAAGCCAACAAGAAGAAGCATAATCAAGTTATTTTTTCTCGAATTAAAATACAATTTCTCGATTTAAAGAGCTGTTTTTTAAAAACAGCTCTTTTTTTTCGAAATAATTTTTTTAAATTTACATTTTGATGATTGTCAAAATGTAAAAATGTTTCAAAATGAGAAATAAAGTCGATATCCTAAAAGCAGTTTCTGAAATGAATAGGATAAGAATATTGATGATGCTTTGCAAAAAAGAATTATGCGTTTGCGAAATAACATCTATTTTAGGTTTAAACACTTCTACTGTTTCAAGTCATTTATCAATTTTGAAAAATGCAGGTTTAATTGAAGATACAAAAAATGGTAAATGGATTAATTATAATATTAGTAAAAAAATGCATAGTTTCACAAATGATTTGTTGCAATTGATAATTAATTATTTTGAGTTAGAAGAGCAAATAAAGTGCGATATTGAGAAACTAAATAATATTGATAGATACCAAATTGTTCAATTTAATTCAAAAATCAAGGTGTAATAATGGACTGGAAAAAAGAAGGTAAAATTTTACTCTGGTTAGGATTAATTTTTTTAAGTTTTTATTTTTTACCGGTTGGGCATCATAGATTTGATAATGCTATTTTTGAAGCATTATATTTAGCAAAATGGTATGCACGTGAGCACGTAATCTTTTGTTTAATTCCAGCATTTTTTATAGCAGGTGCAATCGGGGTATTCATTTCGCAACAATCTGTAATGAAATATTTAGGTGCTAAAGCAAATAAAGTATTAGCATATGGTGTTGCCTCTGTATCGGGTAGTGTTCTGGCAGTTTGTTCGTGTACTGTTCTGCCACTTTTTGCAGGAATATACCGTATGGGTGCGGGGATTGGTCCTGCAACGGCTTTTTTATACTCTGGTCCAGCAATAAATGTACTCGCAATTGTTCTATCAGCTAAAGTATTAGGGATCGAATTAGGAATTGCAAGAACTATTGGAGCTATAATATTTAGTATTATAATTGGGCTTGTTATGCATTTTATTTTTCGCAAAGAAGAAGAACAAAAAGCTATCGAACAAGCTGCATTGCCAACTCCTGAAGTTAAACATAGGCTTTATCAGAATGCCATTTATTTTGGTTTGATGATTGCAATTTTAGTCTTTGCCAATTGGGGTAAATCAACACCTGATGAAAAATTCTTTTATTTAATCTATGAAATTAAATGGTGGTTAACAGGAATTTTCTCTATTCTTCTTGGAATAGTTTTAGTAATCTGGTACGAAGTCAAAATAAAAAAAATGCTGGCAGTTGCAATCTCACTTATAATAATTGCATTAATTTTTTATGGCAACCCATTAATTCCTTTTGTTGCTGGTATTATTGCTCTCACCTATCTTACAAAAACAGAAAACGATGAAATGCAAGATTGGCTATACCAAACCTGGGATTTTACAAAACAAATTACACCTCTTTTGTTATGGGGTGTTCTGGTTGCTGGGTTTGCTCTTGGGCGCCCAGGTAACGAAGGAATAATACCTTCTCAATGGATTAGTTCACTTGTTGGGGGGAATTCTTTATTTGCAAACTTCTTCTCATCAGTTGTCGGTGCTTTTATGTATTTTGCTACATTGACGGAAGTTCCAATTGTTCAAGGTTTGCTCGGCAGTGGTATGGGAAAAGGTCCAGCTCTTGCTTTGCTTCTTGCAGGTCCAGCATTATCATTGCCTAATATGCTTGTTATTAAAAGTGTGATGGGAACCAAAAAAACAGTTATTTTTGTCTCTCTTGTGATTATTTTATCAACATTAGTTGGATATATTTTTGGATTGTTTTATAATTAATTAGGAGATAATTTATGTTAAACATCAAAATTTTAGGAACTGGATGCCCAAAGTGCATTCGATTGCAGGAAAATGTTCAACAAGCAATCAATGAATTAAATTTGCAAGCACAAATTGAAAAAGTTACTGAAATTGACAAAATTATGTCGTACGGAATAATGTCGACTCCCGGTTTGGTTATTAATGAGAAAGTTGTTTCTTTTGGTAAATTACTAAATGTTAATGATTGCAAGAGATTTATTGAAGAATTTTACAAGGTGTAAAGATGAAAAGGATAATATTTTTTGCAATTTTCTTTGTGATTATTATTAATTTAGCTTTTGCTTCAAAAAAAACAGAAGTCCGTGTGATTTATTTTCACGGTCCAATTCGTTGCCACACTTGCTTGCAAATTGAAAATGAAGCTCAAATGACAATAAAATCAAACTTTGAAAAAGAACTGAAAAGCGGAAAACTTTCTTTTGAATCTATTGATTACGTTTCTGATACTCTAAACAATTACGAAAAGCAGTACAAATTAGAAAATCAATCACTTATCATAGCAAAGTACGAAAATGGCAAGCAAACGAAATGGAAAAAACTTGAAAAAATATGGAATTTAACTGGGAATTATGATAGAATGTCACGCTATATTTCAAGCGAAATTAAAAAATTTTTAGATTAAAGGAGTTCCATTGATGCATATAAAAATTCTTGGAACTGGTTGTGCAAAATGTAATTCTCTTGAACGCAAAGTTAAAGAGATTATTGAAAAAAATAATATTGATGCAATCATTACAAAAGTTACAGATTTAGAACAAATTAGTCGTTACGGAATAATTATGACACCTGGTTTAGTTGTCAATGAAAAACTCGTTTGCATTGGTTCAGTGCCATCTGAAAAACAAATATTAGAATTTCTTAAAGGTGAATTATGAATTATTTTGCTTTATTTTTCGCTTTATTGCTTTTTGTTTCTTGCAACACAGAAAAGAAAGATTTGAATATTGAAAATAAAAATTCACAACAAAGTTCAAAAGTCGAAACAAAAAAACAAGAAAAATTAACTAATGCAAAAATAGTATTTTACGAATTTGGTTCAACAACTTGCATCCCATGCCGTCAGATGCGACCTGTTATGGAATCAATCGAAAAAAAGTATGGTGATCAAATAAATGTTATTTTTGTTGATGTTAATAAAGAAATAGAAAAAGCAAAATCCTATGGTATTCGTATAATACCAACACAGGTTTTTGTTGATAACTCTGGTAATGAATTGCACAGACACGAAGGTTTTTATCCAGAAAAGGAAATTGATAAATTCTTACAATCAAAAGGCTTAAATATCATAGAATAAAGGATGTTATGGATTATATTTTCACAAAACTTACTGAATTACTATACGAAAGTTATTTTTTTGCTGGCATAAGTGCATTTTTATGGGGATTATTAAGTATATTGCTTTCACCGTGTCATCTGGCGAGTATTCCGTTAATTATTGGATATTTTACTTCCAGAAACGATGTTCAAACAACATTTAAATCGTTTGTTATTTCATTTATTTTTGCAATTGGTATATTAATTACCATTGCATTAATTGGAATAATTACCTATGCCGCTGGTAGATTAATGGGAGATGTCGGAATTTTTGGTAATATAATTGTTGCCATTGTCTTTTTCGTCGTAGGTTTATATATGCTTGATGTAATTAATTTAAACTGGAGCGGTGCAACTTTAAAAGGTTCTAATATAAGTGGTTTGTTCGAGCCATTATTATTAGGATTGATTTTTGGAATTGGGCTTGGTCCCTGCACTTTTGCATTTATGGCACCTGTTTTAGGTGTGGTTTTTCAGCTTTCGAGCAAACAACCTCTGGTGGCAATTTTCTTGCTTTCTGCTTTTGCAATTGGGCATTGCACTGTAATAGTTATTGCTGGTACTATTGCTAATAAAGTGCAGAACTATCTAAATTGGACCGAAAAGTCAAAATTATCAAAAATCATCAAGAAAACTTGTGGAATATTGGTTATACTTGCTGGATTTTATTTGATTTATACTGTAGTATAAAATATTTCTTTTTAAAATAACAAATAATCGGTAATTTTGTTAAATATTTCTAAATCATTCTGGAGTTTTTCAATGCGTTATTTTATTTTGCTTTTTGCCTCTTTCTTGCTAATTGGTACACTAAATGCTCAAAACAAATCGGCAAAAGCCAATTTATCCACAAAACAATCAATTGAACTATCAACTTATGAAGACTCAGTTGCCTATGCAATTGGCGTCAACATTGGGAACAATTTAAAACGTGATGAGCTATTTTTTGACTTGGAAAAAGTTAAACTTGGTATGCAAGATGCTCTTTATGCTACAGAAAAAAAATTGACTGATGATCAAGTAACGGCTTTACTTCAATCATTCAGTGCTAAACTACAAGCTAAATATGAAGCCAAACAAAAAGCCCAAGCTGAAGAAAATTTAAAACTTGCAAAAGCATTCTTAGAAAAGAACAAACAAAATAAAAATATAAAAGTAACAGCTTCTGGACTTCAATATGAAGTTATTAAAGAAGGCAATGGTCCTAAACCAACTGAAAATGATAAAGTTAAGGTTCATTATGTTGGCACTTTAATAAATGGCAATAAATTCGATAGCTCCTATGATCGTGGTGAACCTGTTACTTTCCCATTAAATGGAGTAATTAAAGGCTGGACTGAAGGTTTACAACTTATGCCTGTTGGCTCAAAATATAAATTTTACATCCCACCCGAACTCGGTTACGGTGAAAGAGGAGCCGGTGGTGCTATTCAGCCTAACGAAGTTTTAATTTTTGAAGTTGAATTATTAGACATTGAAAGGTAATTTTCAAAAAATGTTCCAAATTAAAAAAGCTGTCCTTATTAGACAGCTTTTTTAATATTGTATTCTAATTATTTCTTTAAAAAATTTTTTACTTAATATAGACTTAATTCGCATCAAAGCCCATTGCTTTAATTAGCGAATCATAACTCTTCCCATTAATTTTGACAAAACGCAAGTATCTATCGTAAACATCTCTATTCGGAGCTTGTGCCGATCGAATTAACAAAACTTCCTTGCCTTTTAATGTCTTTATTGCAAATTCTTTTGCTGCTAAGCCAAGTGCTAATGCTGAATCAACAGATATTTTATTCTTTTTTGCTTGTTCTTGAAGTCGGTCGTTAATTTGAGTTTCATAACAATCAATATTTAAAACTCTAACTTTATGAATAATCCCCTCGTATTTAAAATCAAATGTATCGCCGTCATAAACCCAATTAACTATTGCATTAAATTCCCTGTCGTCAGGTGAAGGTCTGCGAGGAGCATTGAGTTTATTTGCTATAAGCAAAGAATCATATCGTAAACCATCTACAAATAAACGCCTTAACAATTCGCCTGTAGGCAAGCTATTCGATTGAATTGAATCACGTATAATTGTTACTTTTTTATTTAAAAGTGTATTTTTAGCAAAATCTAAAGCTCTCTTAGCAATTACAAGTGCTGAATCTTCTGAAATACCGGCAATTTTTGCTTGATTTGTTAGTATTTCATTCTTTTCAAGCTCATAACAATGCAAATCAATTACTTGTATTATGTATTTTTTGTTATTGATGAATGTTATAAATTTGTTTGCATTAATAACTGAGTCAATAACTACTTCAAGTTGCCATTCGTTTGGAATGTAATTATTAATTAAATTGTTAGTTCCATTATCACTGCAAGATAATGAAATAAGCAAAATCGATAAAAGTAAAACTATTTTTTTCATTTTACTCGTTTATTTATTGAACATTTAAAACTAAAGCAATTTATTTTTGAAAGTATCAGTTAAAAATTTATTTAAAAAACTTTTTCTATGAAACTCACTAATTCCATATCTTTTAATTGCTTCAATATGGCTACGAACTCCATAACCTTTGTTTTTATCAAAACCGTATTGTGGATACTGAACATGGCAAACATCAGTCATATATTTATCTCGATAAACTTTAGCTACAATAGAAGCCGCAGAAATCGAGGGACATTTCTCATCACCTTTTATTACAGTTAAATGTTTAACCTTGTTTCCACTGAAATAATTGCCATCAATTAGTAAAAAATCGGGTTTAATTTTAAGACTTTCTATAGCTTTGTTCATAGCTATAAGAGTTGCTTTCAAAATATTTAGTTCATCAATAATATGATTATCTATAATACCAACTGAAAAAGAAATTGCACTTTCACAAATAACTTTATTGAGTTGTTCACGTTTCTTTGCAGATAATTTTTTTGAATCGGTCAAACTAATTTCATTAAAATCAAAGTTTTTAGGCAAAATTACTGCTGCTGCAACAACAGGTCCCGCGAGCGAACCGCGCCCTACTTCATCAACCCCAGCAACAAATTCATATTTGTTTTGATAATATTCCTCAATATCACTAATTTTTATCATTGCTGAATAAGATTTACAAATTCGTTTCGTAAACTTTGTTCTTCCATTAGCAATCCACGCATAACAGAAGTTGTCATCACCGAACGAGCTTCCGAACCTCGGACACCACGAGCTATCATACAATAGTGCTTTGCTTTAATAACAACACCTAATGCCTGCGGCTTAATAAGTTCTTCGAGATAGTCAGCAATTTGCTCTCCCAATTCCTCTTGAATTTGTGGACGTCGAGCAAACCAATTAACCACACGTGAAATTTTAGAAAGCCCAATGACATAATCACCAGGAATATATGCCACAGTACAGGTACCTGAGATCGGCAACCAGTGGTGAGAACATATTGACATTACCTCAATACCTTGACTTATTATAAGATTATTCACTCTTTTGCGATTTGGGAACACAGTCAGTGCAGGTGGTTTCGTAAATCTTCCAACAAGCAACTCGTTAACAAGCATCTTTGCTATACGTCGAGGAGTGTCCGTAGCATTTGGATCGCTTCGCGATATTCTTAAAATATCTAAGACTTCTTTGAATTTTTGTTCAAGCTGCGAAATCATCATTTTTCTCTCTTCATCCGAAATTGGCTTATTACCATTCGCATCAAAAAGCTCATAACCAAATTCGTTGTATTTTTTATATATTTCAAGTTCATCAGCTATTTCATTTTTAAGCTGGATTTCTCTTTCAGGTTTGATAATTTTATCGCCCTGCTTTGGTATTATTTCACTTGTCATTAGAACTACCTCCATAATATTCAACAAAACTTGTTTCAGTTTCATAAAGCTTTATTTTATATAATTTTGCATTACCAAATTTTCCTTCAAGCAATTCCCAAAACTTAATAGCAAGATTTTCAACTGTTGGTATTACTCCTTGAAGGAATTCAACATCTTCATTTAAATTTTTATGATCAACTTTTTCAATAATTTCTTGATAAATTATATTTTTTAGCTTTTTCAGATCATAAACATAGCCAATTTCGGGGTCTGGTTCCCCACATAAAGTTACTTCAAGAGTATAATTATGCCCATGACCTTTTGGATTATTGCATTTGTCATAGATACGTTCGTTTTCTTCATCTGAAAATTTTGGATTATAAAGCCTATGACCTGCAGAAAATTTAACTTGTCTTGTAATATATATCATTTTCGCACCTTAAATAAAAAACGTCATCCCATATAAAGGAATGACGTTTTCTGAAGAAAAATATCGTTTATTGTTGCTGAATTTTTTCTTTTTCTAAACGCAATTCTTCTATTCTATTTTTAGTTTCTGCAAGTTTTTGTTCTTTATCTTTTAAACGCTCTGCAATTGCTTTAATTCTATCATCTTTGTTTTCTATGTTCTCATCAGAATTTATATTCTCTAATGCTTGCTTATCAGCGTTGATTGATTCTTCTAAACGTTGAAGCTTCATTTCAAGATTATTTAATGTTTCGTTTAGCTTTACAATTCTTTCCTGTTTGCGTTTTTCGAAATATTCATTTTTGAGTTTATCAATTATCGCAAATGCTTTCTGGATTTTATCAAGTAGCTCTTTTCTTTGTTCGCGCTTTAATTTCAATATTCTTACTTCACTTTGAATGCCAATGATATTCTCTCGTAATAACCTGAAATCGCTTGTATTATTTAAATAAACAAATGCTTCTTCTATTTTAGCTGATAATTTCGAGTAATTTTCATTTGCTTCCTTATCATAAACTTCACGATCAGCATTTTGCCTTTCGTTAACTACTTCAAAGACACGTCGAATTTCACCAAACAATTCATCTTTTTGAACTTTTCTCAAAACAGCTGCTTTTATAGCAGCTTGTGCTGCAATCAAAGTCTCTTTTGCTTCTTTAAAACTTGTTGTAACATTTTCAGCAAATGAAACAGCTTCATCAACTATTTTCTTAATTTTTACGTAATTCTCCTCATAATCTGCGTCTGTCATCTGACGTTCTTGCTGCTGACGTTGATTAATCCCTTCAAAACATTCACGAATGATTTGATATAATTCTTCACGCTGATTACGTTTAAGTTTCTTGTCCTTTATTTCAGCTTGCAAGTCTATTAAGCTCTGTCTTGCAGATTTAAAATGTGTTGCTTTGCTTGCTTTTTCAACAGTTGCTTCAACCTTTGCTTTCAAAATATGATAGTTCTCTGAACATTCCATTTCGTAATTTTCACGTTCTTCACGTATTTTATTATTTATTGTTTCAATAGCGTTGTTTATTGCAGTTAAAATTTCTTCGGCTTGTTCTCTGCTAAGATTAACTTTACGAAATTCATTTTTAGCATTGATTAATTTTTCACGTGCTTCATTGAAATTAGTACTTTCATTAGCAAATTTTATTGCATCATCGACGATTTTTTTAATATTTTCGTAATTTTTAGCCTGCTCTTCCTTTAATTTTTCAGTTACTTCTTTCTGGCGAGCAATAATTGTTTCCAAAGCTGAATTCAATTTATCTAATAATAAATTTTTATTTTCAATAGGTGATTGATAACTATTTAAAATTTGGATTAAATCACGAATTTTGTTACGTAAATCCTTCCAATTTGTGCTATTCTTAGCCTCTTCGCTAAGATTGTCAATATCAATCGTAATTTCTGCAACAAATTCACTTGCAGTAAAATTTTCTAAATTTGCGTAAGGCATTAAATAGCGGCGGAGGTAAGTTTTACCATCCTGAACCGTTCTTTTAATTGGCGAAATATCTGCCGATTTAAAGAACATTGCAACATTTGTAAGTTCGTTTGGTAAATCTGGATTGATTATTAAGAATTCAGCGTCCACAGTTTCATCAAAGTTTTCAAACTTCTTTCCTGTGAAAGCACACATCCCTTTTTGACGTTCCCAAATTGCACGTTTTTGTTCTTGTGTAAGTTCAGCAATCACGGTTGTTCCCTTTAGTAAGTAATACAAAAATCATTAAATTGTTAATAAATTTAGTAAAAACAAACAACTAATTTATTATATTTTAAGATAATTACCAAATTTTTTATTGAATTTGTTGATTATCAATTTTCGGTTGATTTTGTTTTTTAAAGATTTTTGTGATAATAATTAAACTTGTAATGCTTAAAAACATATAAAACACCATATCGAAATCAATTTTAGCACCCTTAATAAAGATTTGATTAGATTTTTCGAAAAGCTTAACTATAATTGTGGTCAAATTTATTAGAAAATGAATTATCATTCCTGGGAATACTGAATTTGTATAATAAGCAATAAATCCAATAACAATTGAAATGAAAAATAATGGCAAAAAGTTAAAAAGATTAAAATGAGCAGAAGCAAAAATTATCGACGTAATAATGATTGCTTTTTTATAATGGACAACTTCTTCAAATATTTTTTGCAAATAACCACGAAATATAAGTTCCTCCACTAATGCTGGCATTATTGCCAATGAAAATATAACAATTGGCAAGTTATTGTAATTAATATCGTTCAATAAAGAATTATATTCTGATATTTTTTCCAAAATATCTTTCAAAAAATCTGGTATAAATGCCGATTGAAAATAAACCAATAATGAAACAAAAATTTCAAGTAAAATGAATGCAATTATAATATAAATATAATTTTTTGGATTTTTGATTTTGTTTATTCTGAAATCAATTTTTATTGTATCATAATTTAATTTTTTCCCTGTGAGAATTATCAAAGAAAAAATAAAAGTTAATTGAGATATAATTACTGATAGATACTTATTAAAAAATTGCTGTAAGATTATCAAAAATAAAAGATAAAAGAAATAAGCTAATGCTACTGACAAAAGCTTATTCCAGAAAATTATGTTTATTCTATTATTTGATATGTTATTTGCCAAGCTGTTTAAATTCTTTATTCAAAGTAGCTTCGATAGTTTTTTGTGCCATTGAACCAAATAAATTGAAATCAAAATCAACTGTAATTAAATTATCCTCTAAAATAATTTTTCCGCTTCCTAATTTGCTTTTTATATTTAGTGTATAACCTTCCCAAGTAGTACTATCCAAGAATGTTGCAAGTGCTGGATTAGGCAATAACTTGGTTGATATGAAAGTTTTCATTTCTGTTGCTGTTGCTTTTGTTTGGAATTGCTTATGAAATTTTGCCATATAATTTATTCCTCAATTATTTTTATACAATAAACGTTTTTTAAAATTGTTTATTCTATATTGTAAAATTAATTTTTGAAATTTATGGCAACTTTTAGCATAGTAAGCAATGGACGTATAGAGCGGACTTTTGTGTTCTTCAATGGTGAACAAATTGCTGGTGTTAAAGAAATTTTTCTAAATATTAACGAAGATGGAAATTTTGATGCAATTATTCAGTATCAAGGAACTGATAAAAAAACATATGCATTTAATATTTTTGAAGATTATTTGATAAATTTGCGTGTAACTGAGCCAACATTATCTGAAGAAGAAATTAATGAACTTGTTTCATTAACTATTGAAAGTGATGGAACTTTGGATAACACACAAGTATTCATAAACGATGAATTTCAGGAAGGTGTTGTTAGCTTATATGTACATATTAAGGGAGCTAATAATCGAGAGGGTTTAAGAAAATTCTTTGCTGATAAATATTATATCCCAGATGTTCCAGAATTTTTCAGTGAAATTATTTATAGAAATGATGATGGTTCAATTGATAAGGAGAGAATTTTCGAATGAAAAAGCACAATAGAATTCGCACAATTGTTGGTATTATTACGGTTGTTATAACACTTTTTGTATTTTTTTTGCCAGAAATTGCTGAAGCAAGACGAGGCGGTCGTAGTTTTGGTGGGAGCCGCAGTTTTCGACCTAAACAATCTCAAACAACCACACCACTTTCTTTTAATTCACAAAGGCAACAAAAAGTTACAAGCTTCGGTGGCAAAAGAATAACAAAAGAGCAGGCACGTGCTAAATATGGTATTCCCAAAAAAGTTAATCAAACGACTAAAACTGATCCCAATGGTATTCAACGCACTTACAATGTCCACCAATACGATGGTTATGCAAGCGGTTTAATGACAGGATATTTGATGGGTCATACTTCTTGGCTTTGGATGATGCCATTTCATCCAGCATTTTATTACTCCAAACCTTATTATGTAGAAAACCCAGATGGAAGCGTTGATGTTTATCCACCAACGCTTTCATTTACAAAAATCTTGCTTGGAATAATAATTCTTGCATTCATTTTCTGGTTAATATATAGAATTGTTTTTTTAAGAAAAAAACAAAAAATCGGTCGATCTTCTTTCGTTTGATTAATCAGCAACATAAGCTAAATCAATCATTCGCTTTTCAAGGTTTACTTTAACGATGCGAACTCTAATATTGCCACCGAGTTTGTAAATTTTCTTTGTTCTTTTGCCAAAGAGTCGGTAGTTTGCCTCGTCGAAAACAAAGTAATCTTCGAACATATCTTTAATGTGCAGCAACCCTTCAGCGTAAATATCCTTTAATTGCACAAAAAGTCCAAAGGATGTTACACCAGTTATAACACCTTCAAATTCATCACCAATATGTTGATTTGCAATTAAAGCAAAAGCAATTTTGTTTGAAGCACGCTCTGCTTCCATTGCTAAGCGTTCCTGGTCGGATGATACTTTTGCAACATCACGGGACAGTTTGTAAAGAAATTCCAATCGGTGGCTATCTGGTTTTCCTTTTGCATATTCTTTTAGCAAGCGATGAACAAATAAATCTGGATAGCGTCTTATTGGCGAAGTAAAATGCGTGTAATGGCTAAATCCAAGTCCATAATGCCCAAAATTCTTATCCGAATATATTGCTTTTGGCATTGAACGAATTAAAACTTGATTTATAATATTCTTCTCAGGTGAATTCTGTACTTTTATCAACAACTCATTAATATCTTTGGATGTAATTTTTTTCTTGTTTAGGTTGGGTCCGAACGAAGCAATAAATTTCAGGACCGTCTTCAAAATTTTTGGATCTGGCTCGTCGTGGATTCTATACAAATATGGCAATTGACGCCTCATATTAAATTCTTTTTGTATTTTCTCGATATGCTGGGCAACAATTTGATTAGCAAGTAGCATACACTCTTCAACAAGCGAAGTTGCAGGTGTTGTCTGTTTGATTTTGACATTTACAGGAAATTTTTTTTCATCGAGAACAAATTTATATTCAACTGTATCAAATAAAATACCACCGTTTTTATATCTATTTTCTTTTAAAATTTGTGATAATTTATGAAGTTCAAGTATTAAATCAGCATAATCACCATCCTCCCCATCAATAATTTTTTGAACTTCATCGTAAGTAAATCTTCTCGAACTTTTGATTATAGTTTCGCAAATTTGATAATTTTTCACTTCTCCGAGTTTGTCAATTTCAGCAATAGCAGAAAAAGTAAGTCTTGGTACTCCTGGCTTCAATGAGCAAATATCATTGGATAAAGCTTCAGGCAACATTGGAATAACGCGATCAACCAAATAAATGCTCGTTGCACGCTTGCGAGCCTCAATATCTATTGCACTATTTTCCTGAACATAATAACTTACGTCAGCAATATGCACACCTAACTGATAATTTCCGTTAGGCAACATTTTGAGCGATAAAGCATCATCAAAGTCTTTTGCATCTTCTGGATCGATTGTAATTACAATTTCATTGCGGTAATCAATACGTCTTGCAGGTTTCCTATTTGTTGGAGCTTTGAGCTTACTTGCTTCTTCCAAAACTTGCTTTGGAAATTCCAAAGGAAGTTGAAATTCATCAACTACAGCATCATACTCAACTGATGGATCACCAGCAGCACCGATGATCTTAATGATTTCTGCTTTAGGACTTTTTGTTGGGTCATCCCATTCCGAAAATTTTGCAGAAACTTTATCACCTTCTCGAGCACCATTGAGTTTTTTCTGCGGAATAAGAAAATCCACATAATAAACAGGATCGTCAGGCACTAAAAAATAAAAATAACCATCGTGTTCTATTTTACCTACAATCAAATTTTCATTTCGTTTTAATATCCTTATGACTTCGCCTCGATGTTTCTTCTTTTTCTTTGTAGCAAGCAAGCGCACAACAACAGTATCACCGTGCAATGCTGTATTTAATTGCGCCCGTTTAATAACAATCTGCGGAACATTTGATAAACCAGTATGGATGATTCCCTGTCCATCAACAATTTCAATACGTCCAGTAAATTCAGAAAATTCATCAACTTTTAGCTGATAAGTTCTTTTTTTACCTTTTGCGATTATTTCTTGTTCTATTAATGAGTTTAATGCATCTTTCAATAATTCATAATCCAGACTGTCGCTTTTTATATTTAAAAATTTTGATATTTCAAGTAATTTTAGTGGTCTATCAGTATTTTTAAATAAATCAATAAGTTTTTCAATAATAATCTCAGTTTTCATTATTTCTCCATTATTCTTTTATTGGTGTTTCAATGTTTATTGTAACTGTTCTGCAATAAAATCTACCTTCTGGTAAATCATTATTGTAAATGAGTTCGCTTTCGCCAACTCCCTCAACTTCAACGCCACGAATTCCAAGCATACGAGCAACAGCAATTGCTCTTTGTGTTGAAATTCTTTTATTTATGCCTTCCTTGCCAATTCTATCCGTATATCCCTTTATTTTTACAATTGAATTTGGTTTAATTCGAGCTTTAATATAATCAATAACTTTTTTATGTTCTTCTTTTAAATTTGATGAACCATAATCGAAAAGAATTAGCCTATAGTATTCAAATTCCCTATCTTCTCGCCGTTCCAATCGTTTTCTATCGACTGTCATTTGATCGACAGGGATAACTTGCTGTTTTGTTTCATAAGTCTGATTAATCAAATCTATAACTTTTAAAGTATATGTAAAATTAGATGGTATTTTGGGAAAATTTTTATCTTCATTGTTAATTTCCCATTCAACATATTCCGGCAAATTGCCTTCACCTGAAAATTCTTTGACAACTTGATTATACTGTTTGATAGTTAGACTCCACTTTTGAATTCCAACAGGTGATTGGCTTTTTGGATAAAAACGCAGCTTAGTATTAGTAACCACTCTGATAGTGTCACCTGTTATAACTGGTTCAGACAAGACATCAGAGGGGCTTATTATTTCAACTCTTCTATTTTCATCATCTGCACCTTCTTCGTCGGATTCAGTTGCCTCTTTGGGTAAATTCCTTGCAGTTATAGTTATTCTACGAGGATCGATTTGCCAAACATTCGTAAAATAATCTCTGACGGCTTCTGCACGAGCAAGAGAAAGCTGTTTGTTATCTTTTTCTTCACCTTTATTGGAATTTGTACCAATTAAGTTTATTGTAATTTCAGGATTATTTGCAAGTCTTAAACCTATAATATTTAAAACGTGATAGTATGTTTCGAGTGCATCAGCATTAACAAGTTTTTTCAGTGAGAAATTCTTAGTTTCCTCAGGTTTGAGCTTTATATAACGTTGTGGTATTACACTTGAATTATGATCGAAAAACACATAATTAAGCAATGGACGCAAACTAAGCGAGGTGAAATCTTCAATTTTGATCGAAAAGTTTTGCTTTTCATTGGAGTTTGTATCAACTTCAACGGCTTTTATACTTGCAACAAGTTTTGGTGGCGGCTCAGGTAAATTTGGTTCCACCAGTGGTGGCGCTTTTGGAGGTAGAGGTGGCGGTGGTGGTGGCGGCGGTTCAATAAATTTGATCGATATACCTAAATCCAAATTATGAGAGCTCCAAGTTTTATCTGCAATAAGTGGCAATAACCACAAACTGTAGGAAACTTCTGGAGTAAGTCTCAACGAGCGATTTTTATTTAATATGAGTTCGTAACCAACAAGAATTTTCACTCCTACGTTAAATGCGTTAAAGTCTTTTAAATTGCCACTATTTTTATTTCTATACCGCAGACCATCGCTAAATGTACCTTTGTCAGATGGATCCTTTATTTTTTCGATTTGTTTGTAATTAGCATCAAGAAAAACAGACAAATCGGGTCCGACCGAAACAAATAATTTATCTTTAGCTTTGAAATTGGCATAAGTGAATAAGGAAATTCGTGAGAAATCTAAATCTACCAAATGTTCAATTTTACCGGGATAAAGCTTGCCATCTATTATAAAACTCTCATCTTCTAAAGAACTGAAACTTGATTTAAAATATTGAAAACCTAACCGAATACCATAATAAAAATCCTTATCAAAATGATTTTCGAACAATCCACCAATATTGAAACCATTCCCTGAACCTGTTTTATACCTTGGGCAGCAACTTGGAACGTTGGGCAGACTTGTGAAATCAGTGTGTTGGGAATTAAAATTGGCATTAAAGAAAGCTCCGTACCTTTTTTTAAACTCCATATCATTTAAGGCTTTTTCATAGTCGTATTCTTCATCTTGAGCTATTAAGCTAAATAAAGGAAAAATTATAAGGAAAAAATAAAAATTTTTCATCCCAACACCTTAAATTTATTTAAGGTTAGAATATCAATAATTATACCAAAATTAAAGATTTAACCTCTTGAAAATACTCTCAGGAATAAGTTTAATTATTAACATAATGAAACGCCAAAAACCTGGGACATATACAACATCTTTTTGATTAATGATTGCTTCGTAAATTAATCTACCAACAGTTTCAACTCTTGCAAAAAGAAAATTCTTTTCTAAATGGGCAGTCATTGGAGTATCAACAATTCCTGGCTTGATAGTTATAATTGCTATATTTTTATCAGCAAGGCGATTTCTCAAACCCTGCAAAAACAACGACAATGCACCTTTTGTAGCTCCATACAGGTAATTACTCCTGCGACCTCGGTCCCCTGCAACAGATGATATAACTGCTAATGTCCCCTTTCCTATGCTCTCAAAATAGTTGGCAATAATTGAAGATAATGCAATAATTGAAGTTGCGTTTATATTAAAATGCTCCAATGCATAATTTATATCAGTTTGTGCTTTTTGCTGGTCTGGTAAAGTGCCATAAGCAATTAATACTATGTCCACTCCGCCGAGCATCTCAACAGCGTTTTGAAAAACCTCTTTTTGTTTGTTATAATCAAGCGGATCAAATTCAATAAGTTCGACACGTGTTTTGTAACGAGCTAAAATATCATTTTTTATTGCCTCTAAACGTGATAATTTAATATCGATCAAACAAAGTTCAGCACCTTCTGCTGCAAAAAGCTTTTCAACTTCAGTTGCTATTGCAGAAGTACCACCAAAAACAATGACTTTTTTCATATACATCTACTAAAAAATTATTCAACTTTTTCTTTGTTAAGAGATATGGCAGCTGGATAAAGTATTCCATTCATAAAAATTTCTGGTGTTACGATATCACAAACAATGTAGCGTACTTTAACTCCAGCCTCTAAAAACATACTTGCGACTTTTTTATATGACTCAATCCATTTGCCATCAGTGTTTTTATCATAAAAGTCCTGACCATTTTGATGAATTATTACTTCGGAAATACCTGTTTGAATTATAGCTCTGGCGCAATCAGTGCAAGGTGTCCAAGGAACATAAATCTTGCAACCTTTAAGTGTTGTCCCGCGACGTGCAGCATTATAAATTGCATTACGTTCAGCGTGTTCAACCCAAAAGTATTTCTCACCATCCTCGCGTGAGAGTCTTTTTGCATCTTTGTCTATATTAATTCCACGTGGTAATGAATTATATCCAGTTGAAACAAGAACATTATCCGCATCAACGATAACAGAACCAACGTGTGTATGCGGGTCGCGGCTTCGCATACCTACTAAATAGCACATTGTTATATAAAGCTGATCCCAATCAGGACGTTTTAATTGATTATCTAAGGTTTCCATATCACATCTTCAATTTTGTTGTAAAAATTTGCAAGTCGGGCAGCCATAAAAAGATAATCAGATAATCTATTAACATAGATGATTACAAACTCACCTAAGTCTTCTTGTTCAGAGAGTGTTACCATTTTTCGTTCCAAACGCCGGCAAACAGTTCGAGCCTGGTGAAGAAAAGAAGCTGATTTACATCCACCAGGAAGAATGAAGTTAGTAAGTGGTGGTAATAGTTCTGTGTATTCATCAATCTTTTTTTCTAGCCACAAAATATAACTTTCGTTAATTCTATTTACTTTATAACTTACCTCTGAGTTTCTTGGTGTAGCTAAATCGCCGCCCAGAACAAATAAATCAAGGCTAACTTTACGTATATCATCTATCATTTTTTCTGGTAAATCAAATGCCATTGCTAGCCCAATAATTGAGTTGAGCTCATCTGCTGTACCATAGGTATCTACTCTTAGATCATCTTTACGAACTCGTCGCCCATCAAAAAGACCAGTAGTACCGTTATCACCTGTTTTTGTATATATTTTCATATATCATAAATACTTTTTCAATTGTTTCTTTTTTAAAATCTCTACTAATTCTTGAACTTGTTCAGATTTCCCTTTTTTACAAATTAAAATTGAATTTTCACCTTCAACAACAATCAAATCATCAACACCAATTGCACAAATAAGATTATTATTCGAAATAATCATTGAATTATTAGTGTTGATAGTTATTACCTCGCCTTCGATAACATTATTTCGAGCATCTTTAAGCGATAGCCGATAAAGTTCATCCCAATTCCCAAGATCTGACCAAGCAAAAGAAGACATTATAACAAGCACATTATTTGCTTTTTCTAATATTGCGTAATCTAATGAAATTGGGTTTAATTTCATATATAATTTTTCAAGTTCATCATAAAATCTGTCACTATTCAAATAATTTGAGAGATTTGAAAACTCCTCGAAATAATATGGTAAATAATTTTTAAAGGCTTCTCTAAACACTTTTTGCTTAGAAATAAAAATCCCACTATTCCAAAGGAAGTCTCCACTTTGCAAAAAGCGTTTTGCAGTTTCAATATCAGGTTTTTCAGCAAATGTCGTGCAATAACGTACACCTTTATCAAACAACTCACCAAGTGAATCACGCTTTTCGTTGAATTGGATATAACCAAATTGAGTTTCCGGACGTGTTGGAGCAATCCCAATAGTTATTATTGAGTTTTTTGTATATGCAGCTTCAATTGCCAATTCTAAACTTTGGTAAAATTCGCCTAAATTTGCAATTTCCTGATCTGCTGGGAATGCAAGCATTATATCATCTTCACTATACTTATTAGCTAGAACAGTTGAAACAAGCCCAACAGCAGGTGCTGTATTTTTTCCAAACGGTTCAACAATAATGTTTTGCTCTGGTAAATTTGGCAATTGTTCTTTTACAAGGTGAGCAAACATCTCATTTACAACAACATATATATCGTTAATCGGGAAAACTATTTCTAATCGTTTTAATGTATTCTGTATGAGCGTACCATCTCCATAAAGATGTATAAATTGTTTTGGCAGTTTTTCTTTTGTTTTAGGCCAGAAACGCAAACCTGAACCACCAGCCATTATAACAGCAAATTTTTTCATTTTAGTTTTGTTAATAATATAAATACAAAACACAAAACTACAAAAAGAAACTATAATAAAATAACAAAATCAACTAAATCATTGGTGATATAGTTTCTTATTTGTAATTTTGAGTTTGTTTAATATTTTGAAAATAAAATGTTTTTCTTTGAATTCATAGGACGAAAAATCATACATTTTTTACGTGAATTTGGTCAGCTAACAATTTTAGCTTTGGCTACTTTCAGATATTTCCCACGAATTTTTAAGGACAGGAAACTTGTTTTGGAGCAAATGTCTATAATTGGTGCCGATTCGCTCCCGCTTGTGCTTTTAATAGGTTCATTTACTGGTGCGATAGCCGCACTCCAAGCAACAAGCCTCTTTGGAAAATTTAATTTGATTAATATAGCTCGTCCATTTATTGGCTCATCGATTGCTACTGTTGTGTTTCAGGAACTTACTCCAGTACTAACAGCACTCGTTATTGCTGGACGAATTGGTGGCTCGATGGCAGCACAAATTGGTACAATGAATGTTACCGAGCAAATCGATGCACTCGAAATGATGGCAATTGATAAAAACCGCTATCTTGCTATGCCTCGAGCAATTGCTACATTACTGATGATGCCAGTTTTAGCAATTTTTTCCAATGCCGTCGCTCTTGCAGGAGGATTTCTACTTACTTTTATTAAGTTTGATTTCTCAAGCGTAGTGTTTTTTGACTCAGTAATCCGCTTTTTCAAATATGAAGAAGTCATAATCGGCATTTTTAAAACAACTGTGTTCGGTGGCGTTACTGCTTTAATAGGTGTTCACGTTGGATACAACACTAAAGGCGGTGCCGAAGGTGTTGGCAATAGCACAGTTCGGGCATTTACACTTTCAGCAGCTTCAATATTGATTATCGATGCAATTTTTGGCTATTTATTCTAATGCTTAATAATTTTTACACATTGTTGCATTTGGCTGATAGTTTTAAATCGCTTATTGGTACGAAGGTTATTGAAATCTTTTCACAAGAAAAAGATTCAGTTGTGTTATGCTTTTATGATGGTTTAAACTTAAAATATTTGTATTTTTCAGCTTCAACAACACTCCCAACAATCTACATAGACAATAATTTTAAACGTAAGTCTCATAATACCATAAACTTAATGCATGAACTTCTTGGAGATTATCTGCAAAATGTTTCAATTGTTGAAAATGATAGGATTATAGCCTTTAATTTTATAAAATACGACCTGTATTTTCATATATTTTCAGGAGTAGCATCAAATGTTTATTTTTGTGACAAAAACAAAAATATAATTTTTTATTTTAAAAACCACTTAAACAAAGAAACATCTAAATACATTTACTCTACGCCTCAACTAATGAATTTTACTGAATTTATTGGCACCGAGAGCCTTTTAAAAGCACTAACAAAGTCAGACTTCCTGCTTACAAAACATTATGCTGAAGAAATATTACTAAGAACAGGTTTAATTTCGAAAAGCACATTAAATGAACTTACAAATGAACAATTTTTATCTATTCTAAAAAATGCTGAAAATTTAATTTTTGAGCTTAAAACAAGTAAAAAATATTATATATTTAAAACAGATAACGAACCGATCTTATCATTAATAAAACTCCAGAAATACCCAATAAAACTCTATGAATTTGACGATATTTCTCAAGCAGTAAAAAAATGTAAGTCACTAATAATTAAATATAAATTAGAAATTGATTTAAGAAATCAAATTTATAAAACACTTTCTGAAAAATTAGAAAAATATCATGAAAAAATTAGTGAAATAGAAAATCTTTCAAATAAAAAGGAAATTGCTCATACTTATTCACTTATGGGTGATCTTTTATTATCACAAAGTAATTTGAAAACAAAAGGTTTATCTTCAATAACCTTAGAAAATTATGATGGAGAAAAGCTTCTTGTAAAATTAGATCCTGAATTAACTATACTGGAAAATTCTCAAAAGTATTACAACAAGTCAAAAAAAATAATTAAGTCAATTGATAATCAAGTATTTATCATTGATAAATTAAAAAATAAAATTGAAATGATCAATCAATTATTAATTGAATTTATTAATATATTATATTATAAAGATTTAAAACATTTCTACAACAAACTAATTAATCTTAAAATAATTGTCTTATCTAATAATAATAAAAATAACTTACAGAACAATTTTAGACAATTCGACTTGGGTGGCAACTTTACTCTTTATGTCGGTAAGAACGCTAAAAACAACGACGAGCTAACATTTAAATTTGCAAAACCTAATGATATTTGGCTCCATGCAAGAGGTATTGCTGGTTCCCATGCAATAATTCCTCTTAATAAAAATCAAAATGTTCCAAAAAGTGTCATCGAAAAAGCTGCATCTATTGTTGCATATTATAGTGCAGCACGCAAATCAAGTTATGTCCCTGTAATTTTTACTTATAAAAAATATCTGAGAAAACCAAAAGGGGCTGCACCTGGTGAAGTAATTGTAACAAAAGAAAATGTTGCTTTTGTCGAACCAAAATTAACTGAAAATATGTAAAACTTTTCATTTAATTGAATTATGAATAGAGTGCTCATAACTGTTTCGATGCTCATAATTTCTAATATTTTTATGACTTATGCTTGGTATGGACATCTAAAAAATTTGAACAAAGAGCATTGGATTAAAGCTGTCCTTATAAGTTGGGGAATAGCTTTTTTTGAGTATATTATAATGGTTCCCGCTAATCGTATTGGTTATGGACAATTAAATATAGCACAGCTAAAAATAATTCAAGAAGTTGTTACCTTAAGCGTGTTTGTCCCATTCTCCTATTATGTTATGCAACAACCTTTAAAATTAGATTATTTATGGGCTGGGCTTTGTATTCTTGGTGCTGTGTATTTTATATTTCGCTCATAATGTAACTTTGATTATATTATAGAGTTTTATATTTTAAAAAGTCTATATCTATGAAAAAACTATCATTAATATTGCTATTGATTTGCTTTCAAAGTATATTTGTACAAGCAGAAGAATATATTCTTAAAGTCAAAGATCCCGAAAAAGTTTATAATATTTTAAATTCTTTTCTAAACAATGATGTAAAAATTAGAAAATTCATTAATTTTGATAAGAATAAAATACTTTTTTCAAATGCATCATCTAATCAATTAATAAATCAACTTGATAAATACTTTATATTAACATTAAATAACGACAATATTGAATATATTTTAAATATACTTAAAAATAATTATCAAATAATAAATATAACACCTAATTATAATTATAAATTAGACATATTATCTGATATTAATGATGAAAAATTAAAATTTCAATACGCTTTAAATGAAATTCGCGCCTTTGAAGCTTGGAAATTTGCTTCAGGTAAAGATATCATTATCGGTGTAATAGATACTGGAATAGATTTTAATCATCCAGATTTACAAAAAAATTTATGGATTAATTCGAAAGAAGACATAAATAAAAATGGAACATTTGAGCCTTGGCTAAGCACCGAAGTTCGTAATGGCATATCAGGTGATTTAAATGGAATTGACGAAGATGGAAATGGGTTTGCCGACGATGTTATTGGCTATGATTTTGTAAATCAAAAAATACCAAATATCGGTGATTGGAAAGATTACGATCCAGTTCCTTATGATGAATATGATCATGGGACAGCTATTTCGGGCGTAATTGCTGCTGAACAGAACAATAATATTGGCATTTCTGGGCTTGCATTTAACTCAAAGATACTCTCTTGTAGAGTTTTTGATATAACAGGCAATGCCACAGCATCCGACATCGCATCTGCAATCATTTATGCAACTCTAAACGGTGCAAAAATTCTCAACTTCAGCTTCGGTGAAAAATACTCCTCACCTCTTATGCACGATGCAATAAAATTTGCTCATTCGCTCGGAGTGATAATGGTTGCCTCTGCTGGCAATGATGGGAATGACCGACCACATTATCCTTCAGACTATCCAGAAGTTATCTCTGTTGGTGGTTCTGCACCTGATGGCAAAAGATGGAGTCATAGCAATTTTGGTAATAATTTATGTTTACTTGCACCTGCTCAATCAATTATTACAACGACTCCCAATAAATCTTACGGGTTAAAATCTGGTACATCAATTTCTGCTCCCTATGTCTCTGCTTCAATTGCTTTAATGCTCGAAGTTAATCCAAATTTACAATTAGAAGATGTGAAATCTATTCTAACGACAACTGCTCGGAGTGTTGATCCTGATGGATGGAATTATTTCACTGGAGCGGGAATTTTAGATGTAGCTGCAGCATTAGAAAACATACATTACGGTGAACTAAAACTTTATTCTCCAATCGCATATGAGCCTGTAAACAAAAATAAAATTAAATTGCTACCTATAATTGGTTCCATAATTACACCATTATTTGATTATTATCAAGTTTTAATTGGCAAAGGCAAAAATCCATCTATTTGGGATACGCTTTCTAACAAACTTTATACAGCAAAACTCAAAGATACAATATTCAATATTGATTTAACTCAATTTAAAGATACTATTTACACTATTAATATATTGATAAATCTTAAAAATCAAAAAAAGTTGCAGCTAAGAACTCAAATTCAAATTTATTCTGATAATAATCCATTTTTTATTTCCAATTTCAAATGGAATGAAACACTTTATAATGACAAAAACGTAATAACTGTTTATTTTTCCACTAATTTTGATGCTTTTTCTCAAATATTTTATAGAAAAAAGAATTCTAACAATAGATATGGTATTTTAACTGATAATATTGAAAAATCCCAAAATCATTTTTATTTAATCGAAGATCTTGAATACGATGAAGAGTATGAGGCTATTGCATTAGCATACATAAACAATAATGATACAGCTTTTTATAGTTTTTCGTTTAAGTGTAGCGAACTTAATTTCCCTAAATATAGTTTTCAGAAAAAAAATTACACTTTACCAAGAGCATTCATTTTCCCAAAAGTTACTGATATAAATAAAAACTCAAAACCTGAAGTCTTTTTTAATGATATTTCAAATCTTGTAATTAAAAATTCTTATGTAGCAGAGTTCGATGGCGAGAAATTTACAATTATTGACAGTTTACAGCAGAATGGAATAGTAACAGGCATTGGCAACTATAACGGCAATGATAAGAAAGATATTTTAATTTATGGCAATGGCAATTCAATGATATTAGAACAATCGTTATCTCCAAATAAAATTTTTGGGAATAAAATTTTCGATTCACAAAGCTTAAATTTTTGGGCTGAGCATTTTTATGACATAAATCTCGATGGTAGAGACGAAATTATCGCTCACAATGATAGTAGCTTTTTTGCTTACTCTCAAATTAATGGAAAAGATGTTTTGATTGCGCAGACAACATTACCAAAAGAACTTAGAAATATTGGCTTATGGCGTGGTTCAGCACTCGGTGATTTTAATAACAATGGCAAAGTTAATTTATATCATTCCAACAACAAGGGACATTCCTTCATTTTTGAATACAATAAGAACAAGTTTGACTTAATTTATTCTGACATTTCTATAAATGCCTCAGAGAACCAATACATTACACGTGCCGATATTGATAGCGACGGTATAGATGAAATTATACATTTATCCTATGGTATTTTCCCAAGACGGAACGATCCTGCTGACGGACTTTGGTATATCAGAGTAATAAAACACTCTCAAGAAAAAGGCTTTTATATTGCAGATAGCTTGTATATCTATGGAATTAGAGCTGGCGTAATATCCAAAATCGGTGCCTCTTATAGAAATGGTGTTGCTGCAGGCAATCTCGATAACATTCCAGGCGATGAGATTATTATTTCTACTATGCCAAATTTATATGTTTTCCGTTGGAATAAAACAAAGCAAAAGTTAGAGCCTATTTGGTTTTACCCAACCTCTTTTACAAACTCTGCCTTTTGTTTCGATTTCGATGGCAATGGTAAAATAGAAATTGGATTTGCTACTTTCGATAATACTGAATTCTGGGAACTTGTGGCTTATCCCAAAATTAACGAACCTCGACTAAAAGGTTACGCTCTCAATGCAAATACCGTGAAATTATTCTGGGACAAAGTTAAAAATGCATTAAGATATAATTGTTATTTATTAGACGAAAGTACCCAAACACTCAAATTTATTAAATCGACAGAAGATAACTTTGTAATATTGGATAACTTGAAAGCCAACAAGTATCACATATTTTTTATCAATGCAGAGAATGATTTTGAGTTTAGCAATTTATCAAATGACGTTAGAATTTATACAAATGACCTTGCACAAGCAAATTATTTTGATATACTAAGCGAAAATATTATTATCGTCCATTATAATTCGATTTTGAAACAAGGCAGAATAGAACCAACCAACTTTGAACTAATAAATTTGGATAGTGGCATAATTTATGATTTCTCCTCTGCGCAAGCACTTGTAAATAAAGTTTATCTCACAACCTATGATAAAATTACCTCTGGCAGATACGAATTAATTTGCAAACCTATTTATGATGAGTATAATAATCTAACAGTGCAAAGTGAAATAACCAGTAATTTCAAATTTACCACACAAAATGATCCCCCACTTTTTTTAACAAGATTAAGATATTTTACAAATAATTACATACAAATAGAATTTTCTGAGCCACCCGATAGTTCCGCTTTGAAAGTTGATAATTATAGTATTTCTCCATTCGGAAAGATTATAGGTGTCAATCGAATACCTGGTGATGGAAGGCTTTTCGAGCTTGCATTATCGCGTGAATTCCCAATTAAACCTAAAGGCAATATTTTTTATATAACGGCAAAAAACATTAAAACATCTACAGGTAAATCCATTACACAAGGTGCAGGCAACACACTTGCATTTGTAATTTCAGCTAAAAATCTGCGTAATTGCTATGTATTCCCCCACCCTATTTCTTTTAAAAATGATGAATTTGTTACTATTGCAGGACTGACAGCAAGAGCAACAATAGAAATATTCACAATCGATGGAGAAAAATTAAATACAATCTATGAAATTGATGCAAATGGTGGAACTTGCTGGAATTTAAGAGATAGTCTTGGCAATAAAATCAAACCTGGCGTGTATATTATCAAAGTAACGAATACTGATTTCCCTGATGAAGATTTTGAAATAAAAAAAATATTGGTTAAACCTTGAAAAAACTTATTTCTCAAATAGTTCTAATTTTTTGTATTTTGTACATTCTCTATTCTTCAAATGATGTAGAATTCTATAACTACGCTGTTTTTAACTATAAAAATAACAATAAAACTTATGCCAAAGAAATTTACAAACAATTGATTTCGAATAGCATAAAAAATGTTGCATTTCGTTCAAACTTTAATTTAGGTTGCATTTACTTAGATGAGAAAAACTACGATAGTGCTATAATTTGCTTCGAAAACTCAATAAAAATTGATCCGTTGAATTATAATGCTAAATATAATTACATTTATGCGAAACTTAAAAAAGAAAATGAGAATGCCCCAGAAAATATGATAAATTCAAGTAAAAACTTTGTTCAGCAAAACAAAAGTATAAATCAAAAGGATATTTTGGAAATAGTGAAGTCAAAAGAAGAAGAATCAAGAAAAAAATATATCAATAAATTGCTAATAGAAGCTCCCAAAAGCAAGTATCCTTGGTAATTTGAGGTAAATATGAACGATTTATTTTCTTCACTCGAAATAAAAAAAAGAATTGACGAATTAGTTGATTTACTGAATAAATATAATGAAGCATACTATCAGCAGAATGAATCACTTGTTTCTGATTTTGAATATGACCAACTTTATCAAGAACTGAAAGAATTAGAAGCTAAATATCCTGAATTCAAACGTTCTGATAGCCCCACTGAAATAATCGGCGAAAAACCTACTAAAGAATTCAAGCAAGTTGTACATAAAATACCGATGCTATCACTGGCAAATACATACACTGTTGGTGAAATTAACGATTTTATTCGCCGTGCTCGTGAAGCGATTCCAGATGAGGAAATTGAATTCACTGCAGACTTAAAATACGATGGTGCGGCAATCACAATTGTTTATGAAAACGGGCGGCTGAAATATGCCGCCACACGTGGCAATGGTAACATAGGTGACGATATAACTCAGAACATCAAAACAATTAAAACTATTCCAAAGCTTGTAAACGAAGTTGAAATTAGTGGCAAAAAAATTCTTAATTTTGAAGTTCGCGGTGAAGTTTATATAAAAACAAGCGATTTTCTAAAAATTAACAAGGAAAGAGTAGAAAATGGAGAAAAGCTGTTCGCAAATCCAAGAAATTTAGCTTCTGGAACTATTAAAACATTAGATTCCAAAATTGTTGCGGAAAGACCTTTGCAAGTGGTTTGTTATCATCTTTATACTGAGGATGTCGAATTAACCAGTCAATACGAAAATTATCAAATTATGCAAAAACTTGGACTTCCATCAAGCAATTTCATCAAAAAATGTAATAATATTGATGAATTATTAAATTATATCAATCATTGGGAAATAAAGCGTTTTGAAATTGATTTTCAAATTGATGGTATCGTCATCAAAATTGATAGTATTAAGCAACAAGAAAAACTTGGTGCAGTTACGAAAACACCACGCTGGGCTATTGCTTATAAGTATGCACCCGAAACAGTTGAAACTTTGCTAAAAGATATTACATTGCAAGTTGGTCGCACCGGTGCTGTAACACCAGTTGCCGAGCTTGAACCAGTTTATTTAGCAGGTAGCACCATAAGTCGTGCAACTTTACACAATTACGATTATATTAAAGAAAGAGACATACGCATTGGAGATTTTGTAATTATAGAAAAAGGCGGTGAAGTTATACCAAAAATCGTGCGTCCTGTGCTTGAGAAGCGTTCACCCGATATTAAACCATTCATTTTCCCTGAGTACTGTCCTTGCTCGCTTCGTAGTAAATTAGTTCGCGTGGAAGGCGAAGCAAATTACTATTGTATTGAACCTAAATGTCCTTGGCAATTGAGAAGAAAGATTGAGCATTTTGTCAGCCGTGATGCAATGAACATAGAAGGTTTGGGTGAGAAAATTATCGAGATGCTCATTGAAAAAGGTTTCATAAGTTCAATTCCTGGCATATATGAACTGCATCTTTTTCAAGACAAATTGATTGCACTTGAAAATTGGGGTGAAAAAAAAGTACGCAATCTATTAAATGCAATAGAGAAAAGTAAAAAGCAACCTTTCGAAAATGTTCTTTTTGCGCTTGGGATTAGATATGTTGGCAAAACTGTCTCTAAAATTCTATGTAAGCATTTTAAAAATATAGACAGTTTAATTGCTGCAAGTGTTAAAGAAATATCATCTATATACGAAATTGGAGAAAAGATTGCCCAATCTGTTAACGATTTCTTCAAAAATTCGTCAAACCTTGAAATGATAAGTAAACTTAAAGAAAAAGGTCTAAATTTTAGTATTAGCGATGATATTCAACAAGTGCAAAATAAACTTAATGGAGCAACTTTTGTGTTTACTGGTGAACTTTCAACTATGACAAGAAATGATGCAGCAAAGCTTGTTGAAAAATACGGTGGACGTGAAGTTAAATCAATTTCAAAAAATACAAGTTATGTCGTTGTCGGCGAAAATCCTGGTTCAAAATATCAAAAAGCCTTAGAACTAAATCTAAAAATATTAAATGAAGAGGAATTTTTGAAGTTAATCAATGAATAAATCTAAATTTATACTGATAGTGTTAGTAATTTTTATTGCTCATAACAAAAGCGCTGCTCAATGGGCAATTATGCGTAGTGATGCTGATAGTTTAGTGCGCTTAGGTATTGATTATATTTACAATGTGAAATTTGTTGAAGCTGAAAAATGCTTTAGTCAAGTGCAAAAATTATATCCAGATCATCCTGTTGGATATTTTCTCGATGCAATGGTTGATTGGTGGAAAATTTTGTTGCTTAAAGATGAAACAGGTTATGATAAATTTTTTTTAAATAAAATTGAAAAAGTAATTAATCAATGCGATAATTTACTTAAAGAAAACCCAAAAGATATAAATGCTTTATTTTTCAAAGCAGGTGCCATAGGTTTTCGTGGACGCTTCTATTCTCAACGAGAAAGCTGGCTAAATGCAGTCAAAAACGGCGCTGAAGGTTACGATCTACTCATTGAATGCTTAAAAATAGCACCAGGCAATCATGATATAATGCTTGGGACAGGCATTTACAATTATTTTGCTGCAGTTTTACCAGAAAAATATCCTATCATCAAACCACTTGCCACATTTTTGCCACGTGGCGACCGTGCTTTAGGTATATTACAACTTCACGCTGCAGCTCGCTCTGCCAAATATGCCTCAATAGAAGCAAAAGTAGTTTTATTGCAAATCTATTATTCATTCGAAAATGATATTTACAAAGCAGAAGAGATAATTAATGAGCTTTACTCTAAATATCCAGATAATCCATATTTCCATAGGTATTTAGGTCGAATTCAAGTTCGTCGCGGTAATTATGAATTTGAACAAACTTGGAGAGAAATTTTAAAAAGATGCTTCGCTAAACAATTTGGATACGAACGATATACTGCACGAGAAGCAATGTATTATATTGGATTGGCACTTTTTGAAAAAGGTGATTATGATAATGCACTCAAATATTTTTACAAATGTGATGAAGGAAGTCGAGTTCTTGACAAAGATGGAGCATCTGGGTTTATGGTTATGGCAAACCTTTACGCTGGAAAAATTTTAGATATCCAAGGTAAACGCCAATATGCAATAAAACAATATGAAAAAATTTTAAAAATGAAAGATTATAACGATAGCCATTCTCAAGCAAAATATCACTTAAAAATTCCTTATACAAAATAATTTTCCTATACTTTCTATTAAGTTTTATTTAATCTATTTGCATTACAGTTATTCATTTAATAATTTTGTAAATATTTAATTTACAATATAGTTTATTTGGAGGATGTTTTGAAAAACATAAGAAATTACGGTATTGAAACACAATGTGTTCATGCTGGTTTGAAAGAGACAACAGAAGGTGCGGTAGTTACTCCTATTTATCAAACATCAACATTTAAATTCAAAGATGCAGACCACGGCGCACGTTTATTCAAAGGCGAAGAAGATGGTTATATTTACACACGTATGAGAAATCCAACGGTTGAGGCAATGGAAGACGCTGTAGCTATTCTCGAGGGTGGAGCAAAAGCTTTGGGATGTGCAACAGGTATGGCAGCAGTGCATACTTTGTTTATGGCAACTTTGAAAGCAGGAGATCATATAATCTGCAGCGAATCTTGTTATGGAGCAACAGCTACTTTGCTTGCTAATGTTATGCCCAACTTTGGAATTACAACAACTTTTGTTGATACATCTGATATTAATTCCGTAAAAAAAGCAATTCAACCAAACACTAAAATGATTTATGCAGAAACTCCTGGCAACCCTACTTTAATTATTAGTGATTTGCAAGAATTATCCAATGTTGCTAAATCTATTGGAGCAAAATTTGCCGTAGATAACACATTTATGAGCCCTGTTTTACAAAGACCATTTGAATATGGTGCTGATTATATCATTCATAGTATGACGAAATATCTAAATGGTCATGCCGATGTTGTAGCTGGCATAATTATTCTAAAAGATGAAGTAGAATATCCACATTTTAGAAAAATCCTGAATCATTTAGGTGGAACAATTGATCCTTTCAATTCGTTTTTAGTGCACAGGGGGCTTAAAACACTGAAATTACGAGTTCTTCAACAACAAGAAAATGCAAAAAAAGTAGCAGAGTATTTAAATAACCACCCAAAAATAGAATGGGTTCGTTATCCTGGGCTCCCGTCTCATCCCCAATATGATATTGCTCAAAAGCAAATGAAAGGTCCAGGCTCTATGATTGCATTTGAGCTTAAAGGCGGTATCGAAGCTGGTAAAATTTTGATGAATAATATCGAAATTTTTGGTCTTGCTGTATCTTTGGGCGGTGTTGAATCTCTAATACAACATCCTGCCTCGATGACACATGCCGGTATGTCTCAAGAAGCTCGATTGCAAGCAAAAATTACTGATGGACTCGTCCGTATTTCGGTCGGTATCGAAAATGTAAATGATTTAATAAATGCTCTCGACAAAGCATTATCACTAGTCTAAATTTTTTCAATAGAGGACGTTTAAAAACGTCCTCTTTTTATATTCATTAATCAAACAAATGGCAAAAATTGTAAAAAAATCTTGGTTCAGATCAAAATCCTTTTGGGGATCCTTTCTATTTGCCATCGCTCTTTGGGGCTATACTTCACTAAATTCAGAATATCAAACAATTGTAGAAATACCGCTAAAAATCAAACTCCCACCAAATCGAGCCTTAGAAAATACACCTACAAAAAATGTCTATGTTGATGTAAAAGGTAGCGGTTGGAATCTCTTCTATTTAATTTTCTTCAATACCTCAAAAGTTTGCAATATTGATTTATCAAGGGAAACTATTTTAGATAGTATTTACAAAATTAACAAAGTTGATTTACAAAAGAGTCTGAAATACCTGAAAAATGTCAGCCCTATCAATGTTTTACCAGAAAATATCCAACTTATTACAGGACGTATTGATGAGTATAGTGTTTTTGTTTTTCCAAGAGTTACAATAATTCCACGTGAAGGTTTTTCAATTGTTGGGAAAATACAAATTGAACCTGAAAAAATTATAATCAGAGGAAATGAAAAAATTGTTTCACAAATAAATCGTTGGGAAACTGAAAATTTATGGTTAGAAAATGTTAATAAACCAATTTTAACAACTGTTAGTTTAATCGATACATTGCCTGGAGTTGTGTTTGTAAAACCAAAAAATGTATTAATCAAAGCTGATATTCAGCAAATAGGCGAAATTACCATTGATGATTTGCCTATAAACATTATTAATGGTTCTCTCCCTGATGGGCACGTTATTGAACCTTCTTTTATATCAGTTACAATTCAAGGTGGAGTTGAGTTACTTTCAGAAATCGCTAAAAACGATATCAATGTAACGGTTGAATTTGATAAAATACTTAATGACTCGATTGGTATAATAAAGCCTATAATAAATTTGCCTCCAAATATCTCTCTTTTAAAAACAGATCCGCCTTATTTATTTCATAAAATAATTTTAAGAAAATAATTATTTTTAGTTTCGTCTAAATGTTGAAATATTTGTAATATTTGGAGTTTTTAAAATGAAAAAACTATCTTTTTTATTAGCAATTTTATTAATTAGCTCACTTAATTTATTTGCTCAGGAAATTTGGAAAGTCGATACAAAAGAAAGCCTATTACGTTGGGAAGGCAGAAAAATCGTTGGCGGTCACTGGGGCAATGTTTATCTGAAAGAAGGAACTCTTGAATTAAAAAACAATAAAATCTCCGGTGGGAAATTTATTATTGATATGCAATCAATTATTGTTCTGGATTTGGACGAGAATAGTGGGAAATCTAAACTCGAAGGGCATCTTAGGTCAGATGATTTTTTCAGTGTTGATAAATTTCCTACATCGTTCTTTGAAATTAAAAGTGTAAAAGAAAAAAAGAATAATAAATATGAAATTACTGGAGATTTAACAATTAAGGGTATAACTCACTCGATCACTTTCATTGCTGATTTGAAAATACAAAAGGATAAGATTGAAGCTCGAGCCGATTTTTCAATTGATAGAACAAAATGGGATATTCGTTATGGTTCTGGTAAATTTTTCGATAATTTAGGGGATAGAATGATTAAAGATGATATCAAATTCAAAGTTAAGTTAATTGCAAAACGTTCATAATCATAAAAACTTGAAATTTTAAAGGGGTTATTAAATTTTATTAACCCCTTTTTATTTTCACTTGATTTCCACAAAATTAAAAACCGCACCTGTTACATCGTTGTTTTCATTATAAATTGGTTCACCACTTACAGAGATAACTTTTCGTGGATTATTACCAGTTTGTATTGATATTTTGTAATCTTTTAAAGTTTTCTTTGTGTCGAAAACTATTCGATAAGGCATTTTATCAATAGGCAAAATATTACCTTCAAGATCTTGTTGATTGAAAATATCAGAATTATAAACAATTCCTATAACTTTATCTTTCTTCAATCCTAATATTTCTTCAGCAGCTTTGTTCATATAAGTTATTATTCCATTATTATCGACGATAACTTTTGCAAGTGGACTACTATCAAGCACTCTTAAAAGCAAATCTCTTTCTAATTCAAGTTGTTTTTCGATATTCTTCTGCCTTGTGATGTCTATAAAAGTAATGACAACACCTTTGACAGCATTTTCAATTGTTCTATAAGGTAAAATTTTGACTAAAAACCAATTATGATCATAAGTTTTAACTTCCGTTTCAATATGACGAAGTGTTTTTAATACAAAATCAATATCATCCATAAATTTGGGATAATCGAAATTATAAGATATGTGCTTGATTGGTCGCCCCAAATCATGATCAATCAGGTTTATAAATTGAGTTATGGCAGGAGTAAATTTTCTAATTCTTAGTTGTAAATCGAGGAATATTGTTCCGATGTTAGTGATATTAAACCAATTACTAATATCGTTGTTAAGCTCAGTTAGTTCCTCAATTTTACTTTGATATTCAGCATTAACAGTGTAGAGCTCTTCATTTACTGATTGAAGTTCCTCGTTTGTACTTTGAAGCTCTTCATTAGAAGCAATCAATTCTTCATTTGTAGCTTGAAGTTCTTCATTAGAAGTTTCAAGTTCTTCAATTGTAGCTTGAAGATTTTCCTTTGTATATTTAAGCTCTTGTTCTAAATCAAAAATACGTTGATTTACCTTATCTGTCATCTCGAATACTTCAATATTTTCAGAGCTTTTGTAAGCAAAATCTTTTTCATAAAATATAACGACAACATATTTCGTACCAGTTCTCTTGTGAATATAGGGACGGACATCAAGATCAAGCATAATTTGATTATCTTCAGATTTCAATATTAAATCCTTATACAAAATATCTTTAGCCTCCTTTAAAGCTCTGTGTATTGCAGTTCCCAAAGCTATAGATAAATCAGGATTTATCATATTCATAATGTTCAAATTAATTTTGCCTGTGGGAACTTTCATAAATTTATTGACATCATTAAAAACGTGTATTAGTTCTAACTTTTCATCGACTATAACTGCTGGTGGCATAAAATCTTGAAACAGCTTTTTAGTTATGTCTTCTAAAATTTCTTCAGCTGAATTAGGTTTTAGAATTATGCTTTCCGGTGTAACGAAACCACGATGCTTTCGTATAACTGGCATATAAAGCTCATTCAGCATTGGCACTTTAATGCCCTCTTTGGAACGATAAATTTTAGCTCTATTATCAAAAATTGTAAAGAAATTAGCTAACTCGCCAACAGACTCACTCGAACCGAGAAATAAGAAGCCACCTGGGTTAAGTGCGAAACTAAAAGCTGATATAACTTTTTTCTGCATTATTGGTTGAAAATAAATAAGTAAATTTCGGCAAACTATTAAATCTAGTTTTGAAAAAGGTGGGTCTTTTATAATGTTGTGAGTTGCAAAAATAACCATTTGCCTTATATTTTCATTAATCCTGTATGAATCTCCTTTTTTTCGGAAATATTTTTTTAATTTATCTTCGGGAACATCAGTTACTATACTTTCTGGATAGATCCCAGCACTTGCATATTCGATCGAGTCACGATCTATATCAGTAGCAAAAATCTTGACATCAAAATTCAAATTATACTTTTCAAGATACTCTTTTAACAAAATAGCAATAGAATAAGCCTCTTCACCTGATGAACAGGCTACATCCCAAATTCTAATTTGCTCTCCTTGAGTTTTGCTTGCAAAAAGCTCTGGGATGAGTTTTTCTTCGACTACTTTGTATGCTTCTGTGTCTCGGAAAAATTTTGTTACTCCGATCAATAATTCTTTATATAAAACACTGACTTCTGTCGGGGATTCCATTAATAAATTTAAGTAGTTTTCTATATTATCAAGTTGATTAACACTTATTCTTCTCTCAATTCTACGAATTATTGTTGTGGGCTTATAAAAAGTAAAATCAACACCAACTTTATTACGTAAAACTGCAAGTACTTTTGTATATGTATCTTCCTCATCAAGTGTTTCTTTTTTAATGTCATCAGCTTTTGCAATAAATGGATGTTTTGCATACTGAATGAGACGTTCTCCCATTTTTTCAGGCGGCAAAATATAATCAACTAAACCTGTTGCAATAGCACTTTTCGGCATCCCATCGAATTTTGCACTTTCATCTTGCACCATAACCATCCCGCCTGCACCTTTAATTGCTCGCACTCCAAGTGTCCCATCGCTACCAGTTCCAGAAAGTATAATTGCAATTGCCTTCTCAGCCATATCATCAGCAAGCGAACGGAAGAATATATCAATTGGTAAATTTAAGCCCATCTTGTAGTTTTGATTTGTCAGGAAAAGCTTACCGTGGAAAATTGTCATATTTTTCTTTGGCGGAATCAAATACACTGTATTCGGCTCGACCACCATCCCATCTTCAACTCTAACAACTTTCATCTTGGTATGTTTTGATAGCAATTCCACCATTAAGCTTTTGTAATCTGGAGAAAGATGTTGTATGACAACAAAAGCCATACCACTATCCGGAGGAACATTACGGAAAAATTGTTCAAGGGCTTCAAGCCCGCCAGCTGATGCACCTATACCAACCACAAAATTAACGTTAGTTTTGATTTCTTCAATATCTTTTATATCTATTAATTGTTCATCCTTTGACATAACAGCATCCCATAATTTTTTATAATATATTCGAGTTTGTAATATAATTAATTTTAAAACGTGTAAAAAAGAAAATAATTATTAACAAAACTTTTACAAAGTTATGTACTTAAACTTATTTAAAAAAACTCAATTACTACCGATTGATATAGAAACCTGTTGGAAATTTTTCTCCGATCCAAAAAATTTATCTTTAATTACACCACCTGAGATGAATTTTCAGATTCTTACTGATCTTCCAGATGAAATTTATCCAGGGTTAATAATTCAATACAAAGTCTCCCCTATTTTATCTCTAAGAATGAACTGGGTTACAGAAATAACTCAAGCTCGCAAACCTTATTACTTCATAGACGAGCAAAGATTCGGTCCTTATAAGTTTTGGCACCATCAGCACCATTTTAAGGAGCATCAAGATGGTATTGAAATGGCGGACATTGTTCATTATCGAATACCTTTTGGTTTTGCTGGGAAAATGTTCGGCAAGATACTAGTCGAAAGTCAATTAAATAAAATATTTGATTTTAGAGAAAAAAAACTAAAAGAATTGTTTTAAATAACACCATATTTAAAATATTGGCTCGATTTATGCTTATTTTATTTAAAATGTTTTAGCAAAAAAGCTAAAGGTTGTATAAATGGCTAATATTTTGCAAAAAAAACTAAGCAGAAATCTTATCTTATTTTTAATATTTTTTGGTTATTTTTCACCAGCAACAGCTCAATTTTCAGCAAGTCCTGCAAATTGGCGGTATCCACAAGGTAATTTAGAAGGCACACGCTATGTAGAATTTCGCTCTGGCAGACAATTTTTCGACTCACTTAAAATTAAATGGTCAACCCCACTAATTGCAGGGAATGTCCAACCTTTGATTGGTAACATTGTTTCTAACGACAAAATTTTCGGTTATATGCCGTATGCACCAAATGAAATGGCTGCAATTGTTGGAGATCGAATTGTTGTGATTGATGGGAGCGGAAAAACTTTAATAAACGAACAACTTCCTGAACAGCTCTATGGAGTGATTAATATCTCTGCATTACTGGACACAACATACACTGGCGAAGATTTCCCTTTTGCCTCTCCTACAGTTGTTTTAGGTCTCGAAACAATTGAAGCACAAAGAACAGACAGTTTAGCTGTTGCTTTTATTGTCGGTTACGACCACCAAACGCAAAAAATAAAGATTATACGCCGCTTTTCAATAAATCTGAAAAATAGCAGTAATTATCCTAATGTTTCAGCTTCACTTAAACCTGTTTTTTCTAAAAAAAGTGGTGATGATTTCATACTTTACGGTACTTTCAATATGGCTTCGCCAAAAATAGGTAATCCTTTTTTCTTCGAACCGCCATACCTACGTGGTTTCACTCAATTTACTACATCCAACATCATTTCCAATTTTCCTATGCCTGACATTGGTGATGATTTAAACAACAGAGTAACAGTAGGTCCAGAAGTTTCATTTACACAGCCATCAATTACAAGCCGTATTTTAGGGAAAACTTTGCTTGCTTTGCCAAATTATCCAACACCCAACTTAACAGATAGACCTATCCCAAATAACAGCATTTTAACAGGAACAACTAACGCAAATAAACCTTATTTGATAAGTTTGGATCTATCTGGTTCTTTTTTAGTTGAAAATTTTCCTACTGTTGATTTGAGTGATATAGTTAAAGGAACACGTCCACGAATTAGACCAATTTTCGTCAATACCATTGATAATGCTATGTATTCTGACAGTATGTTTATCTTAGTATTAGAGGAATATAATGGAGTGAACGGTTCAAATGGGACATCAAGAATTCACTTGTTCGATGTAAATGGCAATCCATTGACTTCACCTAACAAAATAACTGAACCACCATATCTACCACCAAGTTTTGTTGGTGGTAGAAATCATTACTGGTCTGTTGCTATTGGAAATGTTGATGGAAATACTTTTAACGAATGGTTGCCATATTTCCCAAACAATCGTGGTAAAGAAATCATTGTAACACAATCATCTAAAGAATTTGCTTACGCTGGAAGCAAGTTATCAGTTTTACGTTACAATAGTGGTCCTGAAATTGACAAACCTTCGCCACCGGGAGAATACCTTTTCCCATTCGATACTATTGCAAGCCAAAGAATTAATGGCTGGGTTGCCGCTGTAAATGATTTCGATGGAAACATCAACGATGGAAAAGATGAAATTTTTCTTGTGAATGGTTCTGAAGTATTAGTTCTTCGGATGAAGAATTATAATTCAGATGATTTCAGATTAGGAATTCCTTTTGATACAGTCTATACAATAAACTTTCCAAATCAAACTATATCAAATTTAGCTATCGCAGATATTGATGGCGATGGACTTAATGATATGATAGTTACAACTTTTGATAGCACTTATGTGATTGGTTCGCCTCTTCCCAAAACAATTTCAGTGGCTGAACCTCGCTTTTACAATGCTCCCCAAAAATCATATTGTCCTCAAGACACAGTCAAGTTAAAATGGAACAATTTTTCAAGTACAGCGCAAGCAATGCTTCTTTTCGCAGAAGTTATCAATAATCAAGTTGTAAAAATCGATACATTGGTCTCAAATATTGCAAACAATCAACCTGAAATCGATTATAATTTTGTAGTAAATGAGAAGGTTATTGGGAAAGTAGGCTTTTTCCTTATAGCTGCCGCCTCGAATCCAACAGTGAATTTCGATACAACAACAGTACTTTCGTTTACTAAGCCTTTTGCAACTATCACAGACGTTGAAAAGTTAGTTCTAATAAGTGGTTCCAAAACTAAAATCAAAGGCAATTCATTCTGTGCTGATACTATAAACTTTAAAATTTCTCTGGATGGGAATGAATGGCAAAATATTGGTAAATTCTATGTTCAAGAAAATATTTTTTCTGGAGAATTAGATGTACCGTGCCTTCCAATATTTAATTGTAGCAGAAATTTATCAAATAATCAGCTTTTGCTCAAACTCGAGTTGCAAAAAGGTAACTACATTGATAGCTCTACCATTTTGCCATTACCAGTCATACCCGCTCGATTCCCTATTTCTTGGGATACATCTAAAACAAATAACCCGACTATAACTTTCAAATGGGATAATTCAACTCTTCCAACTGCTTTGGATAGCATCTATTTTTTAGTTTCTATTAATGGTGGACAGTCGTTTACCGAAATTGATAAGATTCACGTCAAAAGCAATCATTATGTTTGGAATGTTCCTCTTAATACCTCTGATACACTTATTGTGCGATTCTGTGCAGCAAAACATTGTTATATAAGCGATACAACTATATCAAATTTTCAACCACGATATATAATAGCAGTATCTCCTAATCCGATGAATATTTATCAAACAATGGAATTAGTGTACAAAGTGCCAAAAGAAACAAATGTAAACGTTAGAATTTTTGACCAAAGCAACCGACTTGTCAAAGAAATTGTTCGAAATGCATACAGAAAGCCAAATACGGCATATTGTGAATTTTGGGATGCACGCACCAGTGATGGTTCAGCTGTTGCAAATGGCATATATTACATAAGGGTGGAATTAGATGACGGCTCTTTTGAAATTTATCCAATCTATGTGAGAAAATAATTTTAGATTTTATTAGTTACACCGAAAGAATAAAATTCAAGTACTTCATCAAATTTGTATTCTGAGAGAGGATTTGGCGGAAATGTTCTTCTGCCACTCTTTTCTCGTATAAATTCAAGCATTCCTTGTTGTTGCCAAAGATATTTTTGATCGATTTGTGGGAAAATTCTCCTTAAATTGCCATACGTGTTTAAAGCCTCAGCCGTCCAGAACCAAGTAAGTAAATTTATTCGAGCATTATCATTTGCAATGCAGATAGCTATTGGTAAGACAACGTTCAAAAGTATTTCCCTTCTTAAAGCAGCACCTTCACTTGCAATTTTGGTTTTCATTAAATCAATTAGACTGGCAAAAATATCGAAAATCTCATTGTTTTCAATTTTCATTAAAAACGGATATATCAGCGAACTTTTTAAACTTCTCAGAATTTCGATAAATTTTGTCTCGTCATAAACTGGTCGGCGACGTTTTTTGCTGTAATTTACCAGAAAGTTTTCAGTTGCTTTAACTAAAGCATCTCCAAGCTCGAATGACTTAACGTATGACATAGCTTCAGCCGATTTCCTCAAAATTCTAACTAAAGCATAATGTTGCAGATCAAGCAATTGATTGATAATTTCATCATTCTCAATAATTTCAGTTTGATTGTCTATTTGGATATCTTTTTCAGGAATCACTAATGTCTCAAAATTTCTATCAATCAATGTATCATTGTTGCAAACGATGTGCAATACAACATTGTCATAAAGATTGTTTAAAGAATGATTGTGCGACTTCCAATCAGAAGCATTTTTATGAAATTCAGCATCACCAACAATGATAAGTCCGTCCAAAATGAACCCAAAATCATGGAAGTCAGGACCCTCGTACGGATTTAACCTGCCCGGTGAAAGCACTTGAAGCTGACGCCCACTTTCGGTAATCCATATTTTTGAGGGTTCAGATAAAACTTTTTGTAACTTCTTTTGAAGCCAGAGTTCGTTCATTTCATTCAGTTACATTTTTTAAAATATAATTTCTAAATGAGTAGAAACCTATTTTTTCTGCAAAATGAAATTCTTCACCATAGATCGTAGGTAAAGGTTTTTTGCGTTCAGCTAAATAATCAATTTCCCACACTTTTCGTTTGTTACCATTTATTGACACACTATCTTTTAACTCAATTTTATATGAATATTTCCAAAACAAAGTCTCATTTAATATAACTTTTATGTTTTCATTCTGTTTAGTTTGTTGGGATGGCATTTTTTTTGGAATTTCGAACATAAAAACAAAAAAATCTGTTGGATATGTTGGTGAAACAAATTGATGTTTCTTAGTACCAAAAATATATGAACTATCAGTTAAAGCTAAACCAAAATCAGTGTATCTTGGAAAACCTTGATCAAATTCTTTCCATTCTATTGTATATGTAGGCAATTTTACTTGTTTTGTTGTATCCCAATAATCGATGACCCAGCTTGATGTGTCAAAATTAATTGTGGAAAAACTTGCCACTGCAGCACCTTTTGCCATCATCCATATTTTATTCAGTTTAATTTCAAACAAATACTGTTCATCTGGATTAACTGGTGTTATGCTTTTGTCATTTTCGCTACACGAGACGATTAAAAGAAAGCAAGCATATATAAATACCTTATATTTCATAATAAATCCGAATTTTATCTTTAAAGTTAAATTAAAATTATTAAAAAAGCAAAAAAAAACTTAAATTATGTAATGTATGTTTTTAATAGTAGTTATAAAAAATGTTAGATTAATCATAAGGTTTAAATGACTTTTTTAGACAAATTTCAATCGATATTTTCCCGTAAATCTATTCCATTTAATTTAAAAATAAATGCAATTTGTCTTTTTTTATTAAGTATTTACAATATTGCTTTCGCACTGGCATCCAATCATTCAACTTCATATATATTAGGATTAAGTTTGCTTATTAATTCAGCTTATGTTTGGATAATTTATTATGCTGAAAAGAACAAAAATATAAATCCAGAATACTCTTTCAACTATGGCTATACAAAAAATGAAAGTATTTTTATTTTAGTTCATCTTTTTATTTCGATGATGATAATTCTGTTACTAATTTTTTACATTTTTACGAGGTACAATCCAAACCACAACCTAAAAATCGACAGTCAAATAACAATTCTATCAAATATTCTTTTTTCTACTTTTATAATGTTTTTAATAAAGAAAAATTGCGATAAAAATATTGCAAACATAAAAAATATTGAACTTTGTTATAATTATATTGTATGGAAGAATACGTTTATTATATTTTTTGCCAGCTTCGTTGCAAGTTCTTTTATTATACTATTTTTGCAAGCTAACAATGCAGTTTTTTCGAATTATTTTGATCTCTCAGTATCAGTTTTGATTGCTATATATCTTTTCGTATTGCCTCTGAAAAACATCAACTTTGCCATAAGACAATTGCTCGATAACACAGCAAGCGATGAAATTCAGTTTAATATAATTGCAGTCATAGTTGAAAATTTACAAAACTTTTGCGAATTTAAGTCTTTGCATGTGCGATTTGCAGGGAAAAAATTGTTTATCGAAATCGATGTAGTGCTTCCTTGGGATTTTACAATCGAACAAAAATTTTCACTCGAAAAGCATTTTGAAAAACAAATTAAGGAAATTTATCCAAACTCAATTTTCAGGTTATACGTGCTCCCTTGTAATCGTGAATGTATCACTGAGAATAGAATTCAATGTCCTTTGAAAAAATTAAAATAATCACAGTGATGCAATAATTTCAAAAATTTTTCTCTCTTCGTTTCCATAATTAAATACTTTTGCTGCTTTCAAGCAATTCTCTTGGTAGAATTCATAATTCATTAATATTTCGTTAATTGAATTCTCTATTTTTTCATTTGAGAAATTTTCTATGCAAATACCCACATTGTAGCGATCGATTATGTCTTGCATAGCCGGCAATTTGCTTGCTATTTGCGGCAAGCCAGCCATAATATATTCAAACATCTTGTTTGGAAGAGCAAGTTCATAAGAAAAACTAATCGGTTCGATTAAATTCACACCAATATGAGCCGAACAAGTCCAATTGTGCAATTCCTCGTATGGAATACACCCTGCAAAAACAACTCGATCCAATATATCGAGCTTATAAGCCAATTCTTTTGCTTTTGCCAGAAAAAGCCCATCACCCAATATCACGAAAGCATATTTTTTGCTTTTTGCAATAAAATTCAAAATAAGCTCTATTCCACGTCCAAAGTGAACTGCACCCTGATAAAGTAAAATTGTTTTATCACCTAAATATGGAAATTTCTCTTTAATAATATTAGACTGCAACCGCTCTTTAAATTGTGGTACATTATATATCGTTGTAAATGGTTTTTTAGTATTAAAATAGGTTTTCAAGAAACGAGCATCTAAATCACCAGAGACAACGAAATGATCAACTCCTTTTATCCATTGTTTTTCCAAAAAAGCAAGTATTCTTTGCTTAATGAACTTACCTGATAAATTCCCCAAAGCCGAATAAATTTCTCGTGAATCATATATAATAAAGTCATCTTTTTTTGCCAAATTTACAGCTGCTTTTAGTGAGTAAAGATCGCATGCCCAGAAGATATTTAAATCAATATCTGCACTCAAATTTTTGACCTTTCTATGAAAATTTATCCAGTCAAAAAGCATTCTATTGTAAGTTTTAGGAATAGAAAAATGTGTGATATTAGAACTTAAATTCAATTTTTGATAATCAACATCACGTGTTTGTGAAAAACAAGCTACATCTTCAATTTTAGATATACTGCGAAGTGCATTAAGACTTCGTCCATCAGTAACTAAAGAAGAAAAAGTAATTAAGCAGACTCTGTGCTGCATTTTCTAATCCGAAAATTTATAATGGTACGTGCTACGTAGAATTCCACGAGCAAAGAACCTTTCTTTAAAATATATCAAATTTAGTGATGGAGTCATAGGATCGGCGGCTGCTGTATCTTGCGAAACTCCAATATCAACCCACTCGTAGCCTTCTTCGATAGCTTTTTCCACAGTGTGGTGCATAATTAGATAAACTGGTTTCAAATGTTCATATTCATAAAGTAACATATTATAAAAGCAAAGAACAACTTTGCTATTGCAGAAAAACAGCCAAGAGCCAGCAACAGGAATATCTTCATAATAAACCATATTTAAACGCACTTTATCAGGCAGCAATTTCGATAGTTTAATCATATCTTCAAGCGAATGTGTGGGCTTTACGTTGAATTTAGCTTTGTTTTTAACTAAAATATCGTTAAATATTTCGTAATCATTGCTTTCTTTAATAGTCAATTTATTTTCACGAAGAATTTTTCTGATTGTTTTTCTAGCAGTTTTGTCAAAATGATTGAATGTGTTTTCTTTATATTTCAAATCTATTGCATGAGAAATATAATGTAATTCAAAATCGAATTTCCGATAAAGCATCGCATATTCAAGATGTTGTGAAATGTTTTTTGAATATACAATCGGTGGTGGTATGAGAAAAATCTCTTTGATGTTGTTTTTTATGCAGTAATCCATAAAAGCATCCACTATTTCAAGGCATTCACTAAAAGGCAAATCCTCAGTAACAAATGAACCATAGCTTGCACCTACGGGCGACCAAAAAATTTTGCCATTCTCCTTGAAACCGCCTGGTAAAACAGCAATAAGCCTACCGTTTTTACGAAACATAAAGCTAGTGAATTCAAACTTTCCCGGCTCGTGGTACTCGAGAAAAGTTTGCAAATGAAACATTGTACCATTATTAGACTTCTCGACAAAGCTTTCCCACTCATCTTTCTTTGATGGATGATAAATTTCAATAGTGATGTTTGAGCTCATTAAAATTATTTTCCTACAAATTCTGCAAATTTTTGTCCGAATTCAAATAATTTTGCTTTATCTTCTTGGGTTGGATTCCATTGCACTTTTGCAGTATCTCCATATACTTCAAAACCAGATTCTTTAAGAAACTCAGAAATAATTTTTATATTTGCTGGACTCCAACCATAAGAACCAAAAGCAGCAGCCTTTTTACCTTCGAGCGATAATCCTTTTATTTCCTCCAGTATTGCAGCGGTGGAATTCAATATCCCATTATTATATGTTGGCGAACCAATTAAAACTGCTTTTGAACGGAAAACTTCCGTGATGATATCACTATTATCAGATCTTGCTGAATTGTATATTTTAACAATAGAATTGCTATTGAATGCTTTTATTCCTTCGGCTATCGTTTCAGCCATTTTTCGAGTGCTATCATACATTGTATCGTAAATTATAGTAATTTGGTTTTCTTTATAAGCAGAAGACCATTCTTTGTATTTCTCAATAATTTTGCTAATATCTTTTCGCCAGATGATTCCGTGTGCGGTCGCAATTATATCAATCGGTAAATTTAATGCTGTTAATTCTTCGATTTTTTTAATTGTTTTCTTGGCAAAAGGTGCAATAATATTAGCAAAATACTTTAAAGCTTCGTAATAGAGAATATCATTTTCTTCAATTTGATAATCAAATAAATCATAAGATGCAAAATGCTGACCAAAAATATCAGATGAAAATAATATATTTTCCTCAGATAAAAAGCACATCATCGTATCAGGCCAATGGAGCATTGGTGCTTCAATAAAAATAAGTTCCTTAGAACCGAGGGATAATTTATCACCCGTTTTAACGATTTGAAAATCCCAATCTTTATGATAATAGCCTTTTATTGATTTTGCACCATTTGCAGAGCAAATTATCTTTGCATTTTTTGCATTTTCAACTAATATAGGCAATGCGCCGCTATGGTCTGGTTCGGCATGCGTAACAATTATATAATCAATTTTTTCAAAATCAACTTCTTTTTTTAAATTTTCGATAAATTCTTCTGCAAATGGTGTCCAGACAGTATCGATTACTGCAATTTTATCATCTTTCACTAAATATGAATTGTATGAACTGCCTTTGTAAGTCGAAAGTTGCTCACCGTGGAATTTTCTTAATTCCCAATAAATTTTTCCGATCCAAGTAACACTATTTGATATTTTCATAATTCGAAATTTATAACGTTGAACATAATGCAAATTTAAAGAAAAATATTGATATTAAACAATTTTTGCAAAAATTAAAGGGGCTTTTTTAGCCCCTCTCACTATTCATACGTAAAATGTGGCAATCTTTTTTCCAGATAGGCTTTTGTACCTTCCTTGAAATCTTTCGTGCCGCAAACTTCGCCAAAACGTTGGCTTTCATAATTTAAACCATCTAAAAGAGATAGCTCTTGCGATTTGTTTATACAGTCGATTGATGTTTTAATCGCAATTTTCCCTTTTTTCAAGGAGTTTGTTAAAAATTCTATGGATTTATCAAGTAACTCATTTAAGCTATAAATGCGATTGACAAGTCCTATCCTTAGTGCTTCTTGCGCACCGATCATATCGCCCGAAATAGTAAGCTCAATAGCTTTTGCTTTGCCTACCAACCTTGGTAGTCTTTGAGTGCCTCCATAGCCAGGAATAATCCCAAGGCTAACTTCTGGCTGACCAAACTTGGCATTTTCTGCTGCAAAACGAATATGACAAGCCATTGCAAGTTCGCAACCTCCACCAAGGGCATAACCATTCACCGCAGCAATTACAGGAATTGAGAGCTGTTCAATACGTTTAAAAACATATGAGCCATATTCAGAAAACAGTTTCCCAGATTGTTTGTCGCATTCGTGCAGTTCGTTTATATCCGCTCCTGCAGCAAAAGCTTTCTCGCCACTGCCAGTAATGATAAGTCCATAAATACTTGTGTCCAGTTCAATTTTTTTTATACAATCATCGATTTCGTATAGCATTTTTCTATTCAGAGCATTTAGTTTATCAGGGCGATTTAGCTTTAATATTGCAATATCCCCTAATTTTTCAAATATTATAGTTTCATAGTTCATAAAAGCCTCATTTTATTATTTTGTTATATTATTCCTAAATAGTTGTTGTTCAAACCCAGGTATAATTTGATCAGTTAAACCCTCAATTATAAATCGCATCGGATTCATCTTTGCTTTGATTTTCCCAATAGCAGGCAAATAATAAACAGACATAACACGTTCCAAATTTAATGGTAAATTACCTAATTGAGTTTGAGCATTACCAACAAATTTGAATTTATAATCCACTTGCATTACGTTTTGAAAAGTAGTTGTGCCTATAGTTGTTGGTACATATCCGCGATTAATCCCATCTATTGTAAGCACACCGTTAAGAATTCCAAATGATAATTGTTCGTTATTAAAATTTCGCAAATAGATTCTCCAATCATTTTGATTCGGATTAATTATTAGAACCCATTGCTCTGTAATTTCAAAAGGCAAAACTAAACCTGCAGCACCAAAGTTCAAAAGTTCATTAAACCAACTTGAATGAGCATAATATTTATTGGTATCTTTGTAGTAATATTGATTTGAACTTTGGTTATACTGATTGTTGTTATCCTGAGTATAAAAGCTTAAAAACTTATATGCTTCTTTTTGTAAAATCGTTTCTTTGCCAACACAAACTAAACTATCCAAAGTGTATTTATCTGTAATTGGATTTGAATTTGTGTTGAGTTGATACTTTTTATAAACCCAAAACCAACCATTATCCATTGGGAATATTTCATTATTAATTACATTTATAACAAAATCTGATGAACTAAAATATGTGGTACCTTTATATGTGATTGAAATCTTTCCTGTTGTTGCTCCAACCGGCACAAAAGTTTTGATTATCAAATGATTTACTGTTGTGGATTTTAAAATTGTGTCAATTTTTGCAAGAGTACCGTTGAATTTCAACTCCAATTCTCTTTTATTCGTTGAAAACCCCTCTACAACAATTTCTACAACATTCCCAACACCACCCGATTGCGGAGCAAATGAAATAATTCTGTTTTCGCTTGGTTTTGTTGAATTATCATCGTCGCCGCAGCCAATAAGTATAAACATAAGAGCTAAAAATAATAGTATTTTTTTCATCTGCTTTTCCTACTGAACTTTATAACGAATTAAATTTTTTATATAGCCTGGTACATCTATGGATTGTGTTCCTAACTGACCTAAATTTATTTCAACCTTTTTGGATTCTAAAAGAGTTCTTGCCATACCAATTTTATCAACATAATAAAATTTTTGTATTAAAACTATATCTATAGGGAAACTAAAAAGTAAGTATGTTAAATTCCCTTTTATTGTGTGATTAAGTACAATTTCCGCTGCATCATAATTAACATTTCCTATTGTAATTTTCGATGAGTTTAAACTTCTATTTGCTTTTACACTGTAATTTGCATTCAACTTTATTCCTGATGGAAGCCCAGGCAAGCTTATTGTTTCGTTTGCAAATTGATGTGAAAATACATCCCAAGAATTCGCTGTGAAATCTGCTAAAACAATCCATTTGTTTTCAATTTTATCAACTGGTAACCCGAAAATAGCATTTCCAGGAAGTATATATTTTGTTTCAGAGTAAATTTTATTATTTTCTGTGTAGAAATGATACTTACCACTTTCAATTGGAATTTGCCCTAATACCCAAGAATATTGTGTTAAAGGATGAGCATTTTTTTGAAGATATGTTACAGATGAACCATTTACTATAGAATCATTTCGTTTTGTGTCATACTTTATTTGGTTTTGCATATCTAAATCATAATATTCATAGAACCAATAGTTACCATCTTTTAACGGGAAATAATTCTTATCAATTGTGTTGTTCGATGGATTGTCATCATCAGAACAAGCAACAAGAATAATGCTTATAATTGCTAGTAACAGATACTTTTTCATTGTTTAACCTTTTAATTACTTTATCAAAAACTTAGTTAATATTGATTTCGAACCAGGAACGTTTATATTAAAAATTGGAAATTTAGTTGGACTGTTTTTTTGCATTACCAAACCTATTCCATTTACAAATTGCAAATAAATTTTCTGCTCTATGTTTAAATTTATTGGAATTGGCGATTGTTGAAGTTTTAAATTTCCATTAAAAGTAACATTAAGATAAAATTCATATGCTGTGTATTTTTTATTATTTAGAGGAAATTCCTTTTTACCTTTGCTTTCACCAGTTATAAGCAATTTACCAGAAAAAGTGCCTAAACCCATAAAAGCAGTTTCTGGGATTTCATCTTCGTATGCTTTCCAATCGTCATCATTCAGATCTGCTACTTTCACCCATTGCTCTTTGAAACTTACTGGCAAAACCGAAAAATCCCCAAAAGCTTGATTAAATCTACTTGAATGCATATACACTTTTTGATTTTCTTCGTAAATGTAATATTCTTCGTTTGAAGTAATTTGTCCATTCGAAATATTTTTTGTATAAGAAGTAAAAATTGTTGCTAACTTCTCAAGAACTGTTTTTTGTCCTGATACAACAACAGAATCGTATGTATTTGTTTTCTTTTCCACATTATTTGAATCAATATCGTAGGTATCGAAAATCCAATA